>Ga0335085_10004501_pt1 | contig 23050 bp, 24 predicted proteins | sample Lox_Sample_45_FD_206712 | JGI IMG/M metagenome (GOLD analysis project Ga0335085, IMG submission 206712) | Soil microbial communities from Loxahatchee National Wildlife Refuge, Florida, United States - Lox_Sample_4.5 | ecosystem: Environmental > Terrestrial > Soil > Wetlands | place: USA...
TGGACGCCATGGGCGCGGCCGTACAGGACCTGCCCGGCCGGGCCGACGCCGCCGAGGCGGCGCTCCTCGGCGGCCCTCACCGGCCCCGCGTAGACGTCATATAACGCCAGGTCCGGGCAGGTAAGAGCGCCGGACGGCGCTGGTGGTCCCGGTGGCTCGCCAGCGGCGGCGCGATCCATTGAACCCGCGCGTAGTACAGCAACTGAAGGAGCTGACGCGGCGGTCGCCCGGAAGCGGACGGCGATCGCGCGGATTAGCTCCCAGAACATGCTGAAAGGGGCACCTGCGATGGAGATCGTCGAGGAGTCGCCCTGCCGCTTTGTCATCCCGCGGCACGGGCGGATGCGGGTGCCCGGCGTGGTGTTCGCCACCCGCGCGCTGATCCCCGACCTGGCCGGGGACCAGGCTCTGCAGCAGGTAGTCAACGTCGCCGAATTGCCGGGGATCGTCGAAGCGTCGTATGCGATGCCGGATGTGCACTGGGGTTACGGGTTCCCAATCGGCGGGGTTGCTGCGACCGATGTCGCCCATGGCGGTGTCGTCTCACCCGGCGGTGTGGGATTCGACATCTCCTGCGGCGTCCGCCTGCTCGCCGCTGACCTGGGCAGGGACGAGCTCGTCCCCGTCCTCGGCCGGATGATGGACGGGCTCGCGGCAGCGATCCCGCGTGGTGCCGGACGCGGCGGGGTGTGGCGGCTTCGCAGCCGGGCGGAGATGGAGAAGGTACTGCTCGGCGGCGCCGCCTACGCGGTCGAACAGGGCCACGGCACCCGGCGCGACCTGGAGCGGTGCGAGGACTACGGCGCGGTCGGGGACGCCGACCCGGCACAGGTCAGCCCCCGCGCCATCGACCGCGGGCTGCACCAGGTCGGCAGCCTCGGCTCCGGCAACCACTTCCTGGAAGTCCAGGCCGTCAGCGAGATCTTCGACCCGGTAGCAGCCCGGCGATTCGGGCTGGCCGAAGGGCAGGTCTGCGTGATGATCCACTGCGGCTCCCGCGGACTGGGGCATCAGATCTGCACCGACCATGTGCGGATCATGGGCACGGCGATGGGCCGCTACGGCATCACTGTGCCCGACCGGCAACTGGCCTGCGCACCCGCCGGTTCCGCGGAGGGCCGCGGCTACCTGGGCGCGATGGCCGCCGCGGCCAATTACGGGCGGGCGAACCGCCAGCTTCTCGCCGAGGCAGTGCGCGGGGTCTTTTCCCGAACGATGACCGCAGGGCTGGCCCTGGTCTACGACGTCTCCCACAACCTCGCCAAGATCGAAACCCATCCGGTCGGCGGGATCCCTACCCGGCTGTGCGTCCACCGGAAGGGGGCCACCCGGGCGCTGCCCCCCGGCCATCCTGACCTCCCCGCCGACCTGGCCGATGCCGGGCAGCCGGTGCTAATCCCCGGCTCGATGGGGACGTCCTCCTATGTCCTGACGGGCGTGACCGGCGGCGGCGCGTTCTTTTCTACCTGCCATGGTGCAGGCCGGATGCTGAGCCGCCACCAGGCCGCCCGTTCGATCACCGGCCCGGAACTGCGGCGGCAGCTCGAAGACCAGGGCATCGCGGTGCGCGGCGCATCAGCGCGCGGGCTGGCCGAGGAGACCCCGGCGGCGTACAAGGACGTGACACAGGTGGTGGCGGCCGCCGAGGGCGCCGGGCTGTGCCGCAAGGTGGCCAGGCTGGTCCCGCTCGGCGTCGTCAAGGGGTAGCCACCGGTACGGGCCGGGACGACCTCCCGCCCGGCGTGGCCGCGTCCTACACGTCGACCGTCACGCTGCATGACCACTGGCCGGCCAGGTCCGGTGCGCAGCGCACCTCATGCAGGGACGCGGCCTTCGGCACCGCGCCGATGATCTCGGCCGCGCTGACGTCGGCCAGCGATAGGACGAGATCAATTCCGCCGTCGCTTGCCTCGCGTACCGCCACGCAGACCGGGATCTCGCCTTCGGCGTCCAGCCAGTAGATCACTTCATCGATCGCGGCCACCAGCAGGTCCGCATCGGAACCGGCGGTCAGGTGCCGCTCTGCTATGCGGTGCGGCCGGGCGCCTGCCACGGCCGCGAAACTGCCCACCAGCCCGCGTACCGCCTCGGCCAGGCACTGCTCGCGGGCCGACGCCCACGCCTCGACCCGCAGGTCGGCCGTGTGCGGGACCGTGCGGTGTCCCTGGCCAGCCACGGCCGTCATGTTCCCCCGTAGCGCATGCTCAGTATCGGCTTACCTCCCGCCCTGGCTCTGAGGCTGACCTCACCGCGGGCTGAGATATGCCGGTAGAGCCGATGGTCCCCCGGATCGTTGCCGCACTCCAGCCCTGCTCGCCATGCCGGGTACACCAGCAGGCCGGAACCGGTCAAGGAAGTCACGTACCTGCGACAACGCCGAGACCCCTCGCATGCCGCTCTGCATTTCCTCCCTTCAGCGTTCGCTGGAAGCAGCAGGCATAGACGAGGGTCCCGGCTACGTGAACTCGCGGGCGGAGAGTTGACGAACGTCCCATGTCCGGGAGCAGTAGGACTCTGCGGCCACTGATCACGGGTATGAAACGTGGATCAAAAGGATCTCACGTCGCCACGGGGTCGGCGGCCGCCGGTGAGCCCCTAAGGTGATGGTGCTAACTGAGGGGGTGCCTGGCGCACCGGCTTCTCCACACTGCCGCCGCCGACATTGAGGGCATCACCCACGAGCGCCCGGCTGCACCTGTAGACCCAGGATGCGCTCCCGGCCCTCGGGGTGAACTGCGACGCTGAGCGGATGGTGAGGATGATGGACGCGCAGACGCTTCAGGTGCAGACCGAGGCCCATGGCGCGGTTCCCGCGCTCGCGGCAGAGGTGGCGGCCCGCAAGGTCCGCTCGCTGCTACGGATCGCTCCCGAGCCCGTGCTGTTCGCCCGGGTGAAACTCACGATGGCCGCCGACCCGGCCGTGGAACGCCCGGCGATCGCCCAGGTCAATCTGGATCTCAACGGACGGCTGATCCGCGCGCAGGCCACCGGCGCGGACATGCGCGAGGCGGTCAACCGGATGAGCGACCGGCTCCGGATCCAGCTGGAGCGGGCCGCGCGCAACTGGGCGGCGACCCGCGGCGGGAAGCCGGTGCCGCTGCCGCACGAATGGCGACGCCAGAGCCTGCCGTCGCCGCGCACGCCCTACTTCCCCCGCCCACCGGAGGAACGCAAGATCATCCGGCACAAGGCGTACGCGCTGGCCCGGCAGTCCCCCGAGGAGGCCAGCACCGAAATGGAACTGCTGGACTACGACTTCTACCTGTTCACCGAACGCGCCACCGGCCAGGACAGCGTCCTGTACCGGACGGCCGATGGGTACCGGCTGGCCCAGGTCCGCCCGCGGCCGGGCGGCCTGGGACCCGTCCACGCGGCCGTCACGGTCAGCGAGCATCCCGCGCCCAGGCTCACCCTGGCCGCTGCCACCGCCCGGCTGGAGGCTCTCGGCCAGCCATTCCTGTTCTTCGTCAACAGCGAGACCCGCCGCGGCAACCTGATCTATCACCGCTACGACGGCAACTACGGCCTCATCACCCCACCAGGCAGCTAATCCGGTCAACCCCCGGCTGGCCTGCGTGCATCCACCATCGATGTGCCCCTTGGCCCGCAGCGCGTCGGCGATGCAGAGCTTGGCCCGGGCGAGGCGCGGGCGAAAATCGGCTCCTCGCCCGAGCGGAGCAACCGGTCGCCCTCCTCGACTAGCAGGATGTCGCCGGAGACCAGGCCCGCAGCCTCGATGGTGACCGTGACCGGTCCCGCAGCACCCTCGCATGCTGCGGCAGGTAGGCCTGCAGCACCGCCGGTGCTAAGCGCTACGGCTTACCGTGTCAGCTCTTGTGTGAGCCGGTCCTGCAGGCTGTCAAGCTGCTCGCTGATCTGGACCGGCACCGGTACGGGGCTCCGGAGTGTCCGTGCGGCTGGCGGCAGCCAGGCCAGATCGGCGCGGCACCGCTGCTGGGCTTCGGTCAGCGGTTCGGGGCCGCTGAGGCGCTGGCCGGCCCGCATGACCGGAACAAGAAGGGCTTCGTGGCCGGGCCGCGAGGGCTCCTCCCGCAGCGCGAGGAGATCGCCGCCGGGGCCGCGGTAGACCTGCTTGGCGCCCGGCGCGGTGATCTTCCCCGGCGACAGCTTCATCACCGGCCTGCCCGCGTAGGCCACCAGCTTGTAGGCACTGTCCAGGGACGGCGCGTCAGCCGAGACACCCATCTTGGTTCCCACGCCATAGGCATCGATCGGCGCCTGGCGCGCGACCAGGCCGGCGATGGCGTATTCGTCGAGGCCTCCGCTGGCGAAGATCCGCGCGCCGGGCAGTCCCGCCTCATCAAGCAGGCTACGTGCGGATCGCGCCAGCCGGGCGAGGTCGCCGGAGTCCAGCCGCACGCTCACCGGCCCGGGCAACTGTAGCCGCCGTGCCACCCGTATAGCCGCGCGCACCCCGCGCTCAGTGTCGTAGGTGTCGACCAGGAAGGTCGTCTTACCGGGGAAGTCCTCGGCGAAGGCGGTGAACGCTTCGTCTTCATCGCCGTATGCCTCGATGAAGGAATGCGCCATCGTGCCCGCAGCGGTCAGCCCGAACCGGCGCGCCGCCTCGACGTTGCTGGTAGCGGCGAAGCCGGCGATCACTGATGCGCGGGCGACGGAAAGGCCCGCGCCGGGGCTCTGGGTACGGCGGAAGGAAAAGTCGACCAGCTCCGCGCCGCCGGCGGCCAGCACACACCGGGCGGCCTTGGTGGCCACGCTGGTCTGGAAGGTCACGTGGTTGAGCAGCATTGTCTCGGCCAGCTGGGCTTCGGCGACCGGCGCGGTCACCTCCAGTAGCGGTTCGCCGGCGAACACCACGCGTCCCTCCGGTACCGCCCACACCTCCCCGGTAAACCGCAGGGCCGCGAAGGCGCGCAGCGTATCCTCTCCGTATTCCTGGGTGCGGCGCAGGTAATCGAGGTCCTGCGGGGTGAACGAGAAATCCTCAAGGAACTGGAGACAATCCTCCAGGCCCGCAGCCACCAGGAAGCCCCGGTCAGCCGGAAGCCGCCGGATGAACAGGCTGAACGTCGCCGAACCCGTCATCGCTCGCTGCAGGTAGCTTGCGGCCATATTCAGCTCATACAGGTCAGTGAGTAGCCCGCCCGCCATGACGCTCCTCCTTCACGCCGCTACCGCGCTCGCCCCGCTGCCGGGGCTTCCGGAACGGCCTGGTTCGCAGGGCCAAAAGTCCCGGCATCCCGCGATGGTCAGAATGGCTGATCACGGCTACGTCCATGCCGGCCACGCGCAGAGCCGCGATGCAGCGATCTGTGTTCCTGCTGCCGTCCTCGTGCGGCTGCCTGCCCGCCATGGTGACTAGGTGCTGGCGCTGTGGCTAAGCGGGAACCGGAGGTAGGCAGCGATGCCGTCGGGTGGGCCGGGAACCGCCTGGACCTGGCCGCCGTCATGGATGGTGCTGACGGCCACCTCCTCGATCAGATCCGGGACAGCCAACACCGCGCTATCTGCGTGGGCGCAACCGGTTCCGGCCATGCCGAGCGCGCCGCACCGCCGGCACGCGAACCCCCGGACAACCCCCTGGGCGGGTACGGCAAGGGTGTGGACCGCGTGCTGGCGGACCGCGGTCAGGCATGCCGCCAGACCGGTTGCGGCGAGACCGCCGGGCGGCTCCTGCCGGATCCGGGTGACCAGCTGCTGCCCGGACTTCTCCACCCAATCCCTGATGATGGGGTCAGCGAGCGCCCGGACCCGGGCGGGCGTCATGGTGGAGGTGTCCGCCAGGAAGCTGCCGGCGAAGCGGTCACGCATGTCCGGCGGGAGGGCGGCGAGGAACTGCGGGATGGTGTCGGCGTGGCCGCCGACGACGAGCCGCTCCTGCCCGGGGCGGATGGCCTGAGCGAGGATGCCGGTGGTGTCGTGAAAGTGATGGTGGGTGAGTTCGGCGATACGTTCGTTGACCCGATGGGACCCCAGGCCGTACCAGCCGCCATATCGCGGGCTGCGCGCGCTTGCTGCCGCTGGCCGGGTCACCGTGTCGATCCGGTCTCCCGCCACGGCGAACAGCCAGGCATGACGCCGGTTGACCACAGCGACGCGATAGGCGGGCTGCCGCTGCAGCGCCACAAGCAGCGGGCGGACATGCGGACCGGGCCCGAACACGGCCTGTTCGCCAAGCCCGGTAGGCAGCGGGATCGCCTCGGCCAGGCCGGCCGGGCCGCAGATGAAGATCGCAACGCAGCGGCCCAGCCAGTCGCGTGCACTGTCCTCCAGCAACCGGCACACGGCCTGCCGGGCGTCCGCGAGCACCCGCCGGGCGTCCGGGCCGTCTGGCCCGCAGGGGCCGCCCGCGGCCGAGTTGAGCAGGTCACTCGCCCGGGCCGGCAACCCGCGCAGCGCCGGCGGGTCCAGCGGCACCTCCAGGTAAAGCGACAGCACTGGCGGGTCCTCGCTGTGCACTGTGAGCAGCTTTTCCACATCCGTGTAACTGATCATCACGCGCCCCCTGTCCGCGGCGCCGCTGGATCCGCGCCGCAGGGCATGATCGTTCGTCCCGGTCCGCGCTCAGCTCGCCTGCTGCCCGGCGGAACGGTGCTGTACCAGCGTGTCGGAGGACGGCATGAACACGCTCTCGTGACCGTCCTTCCACCGGACCAGATAAGGCGCCGCGCCGTCTTCTCCGTGGACCTCCACGATCACGCCCTCGCGGTCCACGTCACCCACGTGCCGGCCCCTGACCAGCAGCTCATCGCCTGTAACCGCGCGCATCGCCATCCCTCCTCCGCCTCGATGCCACGACAATCACCGCCGGTGCTTCTGGCGAAACAGGGCCAAAGGTCCAGACGAGAGGGCTCCCGGAAGCCCTCCGGCCAGCCATGCCGGCAAAGTGTTCCGCGCCCGGCTGCCGTTCGGGCCGTCCAAGATCAGGTCAACTTCCGGAATCTCCGGAACGGCCACACCCTCAACGTTGACGGCATCTACGGGCCCGAGCAGGAATCCGATGCGTTCCCTCAGTGAGTCGATCTCGGCTGAGCCGCGCGCTGGGAGATGTGGGCCTTTAGGCCCTGGCTGGCCGGGCCGCGCTGTCCGGGAGCTGCCCGGCCAGCCGGCTCCGCGTCTGGGCCACGACCTTGGCGGTTCGCTCAGCCGTGGTGGCCAGGTCATTCAGCGCCCGGCGCAGCCGCCCGCGCATCCGGCCGCTGAGCGCCTTCGGCAGGGCCCGGCGGCCATTGCGCAGGACCGCGGCGGCTTCCGCCGCGGTCCTGGCCGCCAGATCGGCGAGTTCACCGGTGACCCGGTAGATCACCTGGGTGGTTTCCTCCCGGGACAGCTTCCCCCGGCTGCGCAGCTTGCCGGCGATCTCCCGCACCCGCCGCGCCGCCGCGGTTACGCCGCGCGCCTGTCCGTGCCGAATACTCGATCCGCGGCTGTGACCATCCAGCGGCTGGTGACCTCGCTGTCCCGCCTGCTGGACCCCGGCGGTCTTGCAGGCGACCGCCCGGACCGCGTGGCTCGGTACCGCTCGGCGGGGCGTACGTGCTGGGACGGCCTGTGGCGGCGGCTGGGCATCGACGCGGTGATCCGCAGACCAATGTCACCGGCGATGACGTCATCATGACGGCGAAGATCGCGCGGGCCACCTCAATGAGTTCCCAGCTTGACCTGACCAAGGTCCTCGGATGTCGGGACCTTCGGCGGGCATAACAGGCTGGCCTCTGGCATCATTCGCGGGAAGGCGCGCGCGGTAGCCGCCCGACCGCACAAGGCGGCCTGCAGGGAACGCCCTCTTCCCGGCAATGCCGAGTGTCCCCCGGGCCTTGAACCGCGGGAGCGGCATGAGCGGACGGTGGGTCGTCTGCCTTGCTGGGGGCCGCTATGAGATGATTGGTAGCGGTGATATGGCTCGTCCTCCAGCTGAGCCGGGCATGGGACCTGGGCCGGGGCAGGCAGGAGCCTAGTTGGCCGCGGCCGCCTCGATTGTGGTGTTCTCGGCTTGCGGGCTTCGGCGAGTCTGTTGATCCTGGTCCAGCGGCGGGTTTCCTCCTGTCAGGTGGCGGCGGTGGGCGATCGCGTGATCGAGGTGCGTCGGCTGCGCAAGTCTTACGGCGGGGTCGAGCGCCTGCACGGGATTAGCTTCAGCGTGGAGTGCGGCGAGGTCTTCGGCTTCCTGGGTACGAATGGGGCGGGGAAGACCACGACGATCGAGATCCTGGAGGGCTACCGGGCCCGCGACGGCGGGGAGGTGTCGGTGCTCGGCACCGATCCGGCGCGCGCCGGGCGGGACTGGCGCAACCGTATCGGGCTGGTGCTCCAGGAATCGGAGCTCAACCCGGTATACACGGTCCGGGAAACGGTCGCTATGTTCTCGCGCTACTTCAGGCGGCCGACCGACCTCGACGGGACAATTATGTCCGCTGGGCTGGCGGACAAGGCAGGCGAGCGCGTGGGGCGTTTGTCCGGCGGTGAGAGGCGCCGGGTGGATGTGGCCATCGGCCTGGTCGGCGATCCCGAGGTGCTGTTTCTCGACGAGCCGACCACGGGGCTTGACCCGGCGGCGCGCCGGGGCATGTGGGCGCTGATCGAAGGGCTTCGCCGTGCGGGCAAGACGGTGTTCCTGACCACCCATTACATGGAGGAGGCCCAGCGCCTCGCGGACCGGATCGTGATCTTGCAGGCCGGCGCGATCGCGGCCCAGGGTACCGCCGAGCAGCTCAGCCGGTCGCTGGGCCATGCGACCAGGATCAGCTTCCTCGCGCCGCCGCAGATCGGCCTGGCGCAGGTATCGGCGGCCGTGGGCACCCGTGTTGAGCAGGACGGCCGGTGGCTGGGCTTTCGCAGCGACCAGGCCCAGCGTGACCTGACGGCGCTGCTCGGGTGGGCAGCCGAGCACAGCGTCGAGCTCACCGACATCCGGGTGTCCCCGCCGACCCTCGATGACGTCTTCGTCCAGCTGGCGGCATCCCCCGGCGATGCCCATGACGATAGCTCATGAGTGACGCCGCCCTGGCCGCCGCGCAAGCCCGCTACGCGCTGAAAGGCTTCTTGCGTGAACCGCGGACGTTCGTCTTCACCGTGATCTTGCCGTTGTTCTTGCTGGTGATCCTCAACGGCATCTTCCGCGGCAGGTCATCCTTCTTCCGCATGCGGGTCCCGTTCGCGGTCTACTACACGCCGGCGATCATCTCCTATCAGATCATGCTCGCCGGCTATAGCTCGCTGCTGATAGCGGTCACCGCCGAACGCGAGCGCGGGATGCTCAAGCGGCTGCGGGGAACGCCCATGCCGAGTTGGATCTTCCTGACCGGGGAGATCATCCGGACGACCGTCGTGGTTGCGGTCACGGTCGTGGTGCTGGTCGCGGTCGGCAGCGGGGTGTACCACGTGCCCATTCAGGCCCACACGGTGATCGGCCTGGCCGTGTACACCGTGGCCGGGACCGCCTGCATGTGCGCGCTCGGCCTGGCCAGCACCCGCGCATGCGCCACCACCGAGGCCGCATCGGTCGCCGGGCCGTTCGTCACCTTGATTCTGGGCTTCATCTCCGGCGTGTTCATCCCGGTATCGATAATGCCGACCTGGATGCTGGATGTGGGCAAGCTTTTCCCCCTCGAGCATGTGGCCCGAGGCCTCCAGCAGGCCTTCGCTGTCCCGGGCTCGACCGGCATTACCGCAATCGATCTGGCTGCGCTCGCGGCATGGGGCGCCGCTGGGATTGTTACTGCCCTGGTCAGCTTCCGGTGGGAGCCGCACGACAACTGGTGAGCCGCCATTTCGCTGGTTTCACCTGGACCGGCCGCGCCGGAATCTCCCGGGCAGACCCACCGCGTTCACCGAGATCCATGAGCAGGTTGCGGACCTGCTGCGCGGTCCACGCCCCGGTGGGGTGCGCGGCGATGCCTAGGACGTGCACGCGCCGATACCGCGGACGGCGCGACCATCACGCCGAGCTTGGCCAGTTCGCCGTGGATCCGGCGGTGTCCCCAGCGGGTTCTCCTTCGCCAGGCGAACGGCAAGGCGGGCGATGCCCGCGACCGTCGGCGGGCGGCCGGGCTTGCGCCATTGCTCGTGTCGTACTTGCTCGCGGCCAGCCTGCGGTGCCAGGCCAGCAGCGTCGCGGGTGTGACGGGGAAGATTTCGGCCCAGCGCCGACGCGGGAGCAGCCGCTCCTGCCGCGAAGAGCAGAAGAACGAACGTCCCGGCCATCAGCAAAAAACCGTCCGCTCGCGGCACTCTCCGACGCTGGAGGTGCCTCCGGGCACCCGGCGCCATGCGCGCTAGTGGTTGTCAGCCGGAACGCTGGGCACCGGGCCAGTGGTGACGTGCTGGTGGGCGGCGATGTGGCCGGTCAGGTAGGTGGCGTCGTCGTTGACGAATCCCAGCAGGGCCGAGCCGCGAGTGTGCTGCCAAGTCAGGCCGAGAAAGTATAGGCTGCAAACTTCGGTGACGCCGCGCCGGTGGGCCACCTGGCCGTCGCATGTCACTTCGGGTATGTGAATCCAGGAATGGTCGGGCGGTAACCGGTGGCCCAGATCACCACACTGACGTCCAGCGTGCTGCCGTCGGTGAACCGGACGGTGGACCCGTCGGCGCCGGTCAGCCGTGGCCGGAACCTGACGCCCTCTCGCCGGAGCATGCGGCGGCTGCTGCCGATGACGAAATCCCGGCTCGACATCCGGCGGCCCAGCCGGGAGCCGGTGGACACCCGCAACAGCCGGAGCCGGGTGAGCCACCAAAACAGTCGGTGGGCCTTGACGGCGTGGGGTCCCCGCGGTGGTCGTTTCCGGTCAGGTCCTTGCCAGCCAGCCGCTGCGGCAGCATGGGGAGCTTCGTGCCGATCGACAGGTCGACCTGCCGGGTTGTGGCCAGTTCCTCGGCGATCTGGAAGCCGGAGTTGCCGCCGCCGACGACCAGCACCGGCCCGGGCGGCAGCGCTTGCGGGTCGCGGTAGCCCGCGCTGTGCAGCTGGGTCACCGAACTGTCCAGTCCCTGGGCGGCCGGTGGCACGTACGGCACCTGGAACGGGCCGGTCGCCACCACCACCTGGCGGGCGCGGTAGGTCTCGTCCTGTGTGCGGATCTCGAAGCACTCGGCCTTCTGGCTGAGGCTGGTGACCCGGGCGTTCAGCTTGACGGGGAGGTTGAACGCGGCCGCGTAGTCCTGGAGGTAGGCGGTGACGGTGTCTTTGCCCGGGTAGGTGTCGGATTTGCAGGGGAACGGCATCCCGGGCAGGGCGTTGTACTGGGTGGGCGTGAACAGTTTCAGCGAGTCCCAGCGTGACCGCCAGGTGTGCCCGATCTCCGGGGCGGCGTCCAGCACCACGAATCGCAAGTTCTGCTGGGCGAGGTGCCAGGCCATGGTCAGCCCGGCCTGGCTGCCGCCGACCACGACCACATCCAGCAGGTCGTTATGCGTTCCGTTCATCGTCTCTTCCTTTGCGTGTTCATTCGGCTGCCTCCTGGCGGGCCACGGTGAAGCTGAACATCATGCCGCTTTGCATGTGCTCGGCGATGTGGCAGTGCGCCATCCACAGCCCCGGCTCGGTGACATCGAACAAGATGTCGGTGGTCTGCCCGGTGCGGACCAGCACCGTGTCCTTCCACACCAAGTTGGGCTCGGCCACCCGGTCACGGGCCAGCACCAGGAAGCGGCCGGCCCCGTGCAGGTGGAACGGGTGGTGCATGGGGTGGTCGGAGTCCATCTCGTTGACCAGCCGGATCTTGACCCGGTCCCCGACGGTGAACCGCCAGTTGATGGCGGCGTTGGCCGCGCCGCTGTCCCGGTCGACCAGCATCCACCGCATGTTGGCCGGGGTGGTGAGCCGGTTGACCGCCACCATGTCGTCTTCCCACTCGATGCCGCCGCCGTGGCCGTGGCCGTCCCCGTGGCCGTGGCCGTCACCGTGGTGGCCGTGCTCCGCGGCATGGTCATCCCCCGTGCCGCCTGCGTGCGGGCCGGCGGATGGCTCGCGCCCGGTCGGCTGGCCGGCTAGCGCAGTGACCAGCAGCTTCATCCCGCACTGCGGGCAGCGGCCGGGCTGGTCGCTGGTGACCTCCGGGTGCATCGGGCAGGCATAAGTAGTCGCTACGGCGGTGGCCAGCAGCTTCATCCCGCACTGCGGGCACCGGCCAGGCTCTTGACTGGTGACCTCCGGGTGCATCGGGCAGGCGTAGCTGGTCGCCGCAGCGGTGGCCAGCAGCTTCATCCCGCATTCCGGGCACCGGCCCGGCTCTTGACTGGTGACCTCCGGGTGCATCGGGCACGAGTAGACGACCGGTCCCTGCCCGGGCGCGGTGATGTCGTCCATCTCGGCGATCAACGCCAGCGTCTTGTCCGGCGGGGCGGCCAGCCAGGAGTCCATCCCCTGCCGCTCGGCGGCCAGCTCGGGCGCTTCGCGGAGTACCTCGAACTCCTCAGCCAGCGATGGCGTTGCCCGGTCGCCGGTCACCGTGATGGCGGCGAGCCGGTAGGTCCGGTCCGGGGTGCGGTGCTGCAGTTCCAGCTGCCCCGGCTGATCCACGAGCACGTCGACGACCGTGCGCTCGGAAGGGGCCAGGATCACCTCGGAGACGAACTGTTCGTGCTCGACCCGTCCGCTGTCGCCGCCGATCAGCTTCATCCGCGCGCCGGGCAGCTGCACGTTGAAGACCCGGGTGTTGGCGGTGTTGGTCAGCCATAGCCGGACCACCTCCCCGGTCTTCACGGTGAGCGAGTAGTCCGGCTCGCCGGCCACCAGCAGCACGTTGCCGAACCGGCCCATTGCCGTGTAGGTCGTCTCGACCGGGCTGAACGGGGCGATCTTGCCGTCCTCGACCAGCAGGTCATCCAGGGTCAGCAGGACATCCCGGTATGCCGGGGGCCAGTAATCCGGGTCGGCGGGGACGACCAGGATGTTGCCGTACAGGCCCATCTCCTGGGTGTAGTCCTCGCGGATGTGCGGGTGGTACCAGTACAGGCCGGGGTCGGGGAACCGGATCTGGTAGGTGAAGCTGCCGCCGACCGGGATCGGGGTCTGGGTCTCGTGCGGGACGCCGTCGTACTTGTTCTCCAGCCGCAGCCCGTGCCAGTGCACGGTCGCCTCCAGGTCACCGTCGTTGGTGACGTGAACGACCACCTCCGAGCCCTGCTGTACCTTCAGGGTCGGGCCGGGGATGGAGCTGTTGTAGCCCAGCATCCGCACCGTGGTGTCCTCGAGCCGCTTCGCCACCGGGCCGATCTGAAGGTGGAGGTCGTCGCCGTCGGCCAGCTCCAGCAGCGCCGGGCGGGTGGCCTCGGGCAGCCCGGAGGGGTCGGTGGGGAAGGACTCGGCCGACGCCGGCTGGCCCGTCTGAGCGTGCTGATCCATGATCAATACCTCGGGGTCTCTTGTCGTGGTCGATCAGGTGCAGGACCCGGAGGTGGCCGCGCCGCGTGCCCGATAGGAAGCTCATACGGAGCTGGCCTGCATGAGCTTCCTGCCAGCATGGCAGCGAGCCGGTCAGCCTGGGGAAGGGCCCGCGAGGGCCGCGCCGTCCGGCGATGATGAGTCCTGTCGCGAGAGCCGCCAGCGTAGCGGCAACGGTATCCATCGCGATGACGTAGGCGTTCACCGGCTCACCTCCGTCCGGCGTACTGACGGTCCGGCATCGCGGCGTTCCGGGTGCGAACCTGTCCCTACCGCCTGTGTGCGCGGCTTAAACGTCGGGCGGTAGACGGATGAACTGACCATCCGGTATAGCTTCACTGTCCATTCTGTACTGACATGGGCGGGTTCTGTGGGCCATCTTCGGATGAGATATCCGGGCCCGGCGGGCCAGGCCGACTCCTGGACGTCGGTCGGCGAAGCGCTGGCCGAGCTGGCCCCCCGAGCTAGAGATGGCCGGTGAGCAGCGGCGCAGCGACGGCCACGTCGAGTCCGATGCAGAGCGGCGGGTACCACGACTGGGAAACCGTCGCCGCCCGGTAGGCCAGGACCCGGTGCGCGAGCGTGCCGATCTGCCCGGCGGCCCGGGCCACATCGACGCGCGGGCCGGTCCCGTTTGCTGGCGGCCGCTGCGGGCCTGGCGAGCCCGGCCATGCGGCGCGGGCCTGCTGCGGGTCGCCGATGGCGTCCAGGCTGGGCCAAGCCAGGATCCGCTGGACGGTGACGTCGGCAAAGACCCGCACGTAGTAGTACTCGCGCAGCAGCCGGTCCCAGACTCGCCCGCGCTTCGCGGCCCCGTAGTAACGCTCAGCCTGCGGCGTGATCGCCTCCACGCGTTCCCGTGAGGGCGGCAAGTCCACCGCCGCGCGGCCCTGCGCCAACCGGGTGGCGACGTGGGATGGCTGATCTTGCGACCTGGCAAGCTGGGCGGGACTGCGGCCGACTCACCCATGACGGTGCTGGGTTGTGGCCTCCTGAGGGCCGAGGCACGTTGCGCCCATCACCGAGGACAACCCCTCGCAGCCTTTCACCTTGCTGTGCGTGCCGCGATCGGTCTGTGCACGAGCGCCTGCTGGTGAACGGCTACATGCGCCACGCCTGAGGTGCGCCGGCTGGGCGGCCCGTGCCGTTGCGCTAGGCCACAACGACGGCCGTCCCGCTCGCGGTCACCATGAGCATCGAGCCATTTTGGCCCACGGTCTCGTAGTCGAGGTCAATGCCGATGACCGCGTTGGCTCCCGTTTCCCTGGCTCGCTCGGCCATCTCGCTCATCGCGAGATCCTTGGCCCGCTGCAACTCGCGCTCGTAGGCGGCGGAACGTCCGCCGACGATGTCGCGGATGCCGGCGAACATGTCCCTGAAGGCGTTCGCTCCCAGGATCGCCTCGCCGGACACCACTCCCTTGTACTCGTCGATGCGCCTGTCCTGGAGTGTGCTGGTGGTCGTCAGCAGCATGGCTACCTCCCGCCTGTGCGTGATGACGTGCGGGGCCGGCCGGACCGCAGCGTGGCATGTGGATCGTCTCTGGCCACCCTGAACGGGACGGCCGCCAGCCTGCTCGGTGGAACAAGGCCGGCGGTCTGGCCGGTATTAGATTCAGAGCTCTTGCCTACCCCTCGCACGGATAGCCCCAGTATGTCTACTGACCGAGACGGCGCCGAGGCCGGGCCAAGCAGCCGCGCCTTCAGCACTCGCTCCCACCGGCGGCGGGATTGGCCATCTGACAAGACACCCACGATGACAAACACACGACCCCTGTTCAGCGCTCCGGCCACGCCATGCGCCGGAAGGCTACGGCCCAGACAAAGGCCCGCGCTCCGGCCGCGCCCGCTTCACTGCGGTGACCGTGGCCAGGTCGCTCCGTTTCCAGCCCCCGCCTGTCAAACCGTGCATGCGGTTCTCCCGCACACGGCTTACCGACGCCGTTCACCGCCGGCATTCGGCGTTCCCCGCCAGTCCCGGTTGGCTTACGGCTTGAAGACGACCCGGGCCGCACCGCTGACAGACTTGCCGGTGTAGCCGCGGCTGTCGGTTGTCTTTCCTGAGGCGTTCTTAAGCGTGGCGGTTTCCTTGCCGCTGTTATTCCAGACGTAGCTCGTGGACTTCGGTGGCTTGTGGCCCCAGTACAAGTTCGTGGCACTGTTCTTGCCGGTACCGGTATGAATCTCGACCGATTTGTGAGCCTTCAGCACGAATGAGGGGAACCGGTAGACATGGTTTGCCTTGTCACGCAGAGTCCAGTTAGTCAGAGTGACCGATTTGCCGGTCGTGTTGGTCAGTAGTACCCACTCGCCGTTGAGCTTAGCCGTTGTAACCGGGACATCCGGCCCGGCAGGGCTGTACTGAATCTCGTGGATGTAGACCACCGGCACAGCAGCGGCGCTGGCTGGACTCACGCCCAGCAGCGGAAGCGACAAAGCCCCACCCGCGATGACGAACGACGCAAGCCTCTTCATTCTCATGGAAATTTCTTCCTCTCAGTACTTAGGTAAGCCGACCAGCCGTCTCACAGATAAGACGCTCCACCAGGAACCCTGGATGACATCCTTACGCCGGTAACTCTCCTCTCCGGCTAACAAGCCGAACCACCGATGATGGTTCGCATCGAGAGGATCACCGCCAGTCCTACCGAAGATGAGCATCAGGTCGTCGAGGCCTCGGTGTTCCATCTCTGTTCCGTCAGGCCCAGAAAGACAACAGACGACAACCATCATCGGACACGTCGCCAGCTCGGGCCCATGATCACGAACGTAAGCCCTAGTCGCCGGTAGCCACGCGTGACAACTTCGCGATCTTCGAGGGACGCGCCATGTTACTGACACTTAAGCGTCAGCACCCGGGGACAAGCAGACGTGCCCGTTCCGTGCCCGATCGGACGGTAAATCAAAGGGATTCACGGTCACTCACGGACAAGCAAGCGTGCCGTTGACCTGTGTAAGCGCTGGTCAGCGGCCCGTACTCGAAGCCTTCCAGGCTGGTTATGCACCACGTCCACGAATTGAGGTGCGGCACCGAGTTTCCCACAGTATCTGGAATCCTGCCGATCACAGCGATCGCTTCAGCGTCGAGTTGCTTGCAGGAATTCATAGTCAGGAAGAACTAGCAGGTCTCCTGTTTGAACGCGGTGTATCGGCAGAATGGGAAACACTGCATCCGAAGACCGGCGGTCCTGGGCCTCAGGCTCTGAGCGAGCTTAAAAAGGCTCGCGCGGATCTCGAAGATGCAGCGCGGTGGCTGGAAGGCCTACGCTGAACTGACCCGCGGCTGCTTTCCCCGCGGTGGTGCCGTCTCGTGCGAGCGGGCCGGCTGGGTCCCGGCTGGGTCAGGGTACGGGCCGGCTTGTGCGCTTGCCGCCTTCGTGAGCCCGGTCACGGTATTGTCCGTTCTGGTATTAAACAATCATCGCCGGCCTCGCCAGGACCGGCTTCGTCCTGCCCGGCACCCTCGCCGGCCGGATGACCCGCTGCGGCCGCCCGAACTGCCGCTGCCACGCCGACCCCCCGCAGCCCCACGGTCCCGGGCAGATGGCAGCCGAGCCTCCACGGTATCGCGGCTTGTTGAGCACCCATCTGGTACATACGTGCGGACTGCGCCAGGATGGGCTGGGTGGGGGGGAACCACACTGGAGACATCGCGTTCGTGCGCGTGCTGGGGCCGATCCAGGTCGTCAGCACGTCGGGACGCGCGTTCGATCTGCCCAGCGTGAGCCAGCGCCGGCTGGTTGCCCGGCTGGCCGTGGACGCCCCGCGGGCGCTACGGGTGGATCTGCTGTGTGACGTGCTCGCGGTGTCGCCGGGCGCGTTGCGCACGATTGTGTCGCGACTCCGTAGAGGTTTCGGGGACACTGCCGTCATGGCCTCGCAAGGTCGCTATCGTCTCGCTGTCCCTGTGGACGCCGCCTTGTTCACCTCACTGTCCCGGCTAGGGGCGGGTGACGATCGGATCGGGACGCTCGAACGGGCGCTGGCGCTGTGGACGGGCCCGGCGTTCGAGGAGTTCTCGGCCGAGGACTGGGCCGAGCCCGAGGCGACCCGGCTCGCCGAGTTGCACGCGTCGGCGATCGAGGACCACGCCGTCGAGCTGATCGTCGCGCGACGCTGGGCGGAGGCGATCGCCGAACTCAAGGCACACGTCTCGGTGCATCCCTTGCGGGACAGGCCGTGGGGCCTGCTGGTCCAGGCGCTCGGCGGCGCCGGGCGCCAGGCCGACGCCCTGGCCGCGTTCCGGGAGTACCGGGATTACCTCGCCGAGTGGGCCGGAACCGAACCGTCCGCCGAAGTTCGTCGTATCCAGCGGCGGATCGCGGCCGGGTGGGACGGGATTGAGGCGGGCAGGGACGGGATCGGAGAGCAGGGCCGCCCGGCGCGTTCCGGATCACCGCAGCCCGCCAGGCCACCATCCTGGCGCGGAAACGGCTGGCTGCCGTTGCAGGCCGAACTGGGGCGGGGGCCGGCCGTGGTCGGGCGAGCCCGCGAGCTCGAGTTGCTGGCGGCAGAGGCGGCGCTGGTAACCGGGTCGGGCTCGCGAACGGTCATAGTGGAGGGCGAGGCGGGGATCGGCAAGACGACCATGCTCGGCGCGTTCGCCCGCACGATACGGGACGAGGGCTCAGCGGCCGTGCTCTACGGGCGTTGCCAGGACGGGCCCGCCGTGCCGCTGGAACCGTTCCGCTCGCTGATCGGGTACCTGGTCGAGTACGCGCCGGTGGACGTGCTGCGCGCGCACACCGCGCGCTGTGGAGGGCACCTCGTTCGCATCGCGCCACGCCTGTCCGGCCGCGTCGACCTTGCCGGCGCGCTGATCAGCCACGACGCCACTGAGCGGCATCTGCTGTTCGAGGCGGTCAGCGACGTGCTGACGCGGCTGGCCGCGATCAGCCCGCTCGTCGTGGTGCTGGACGACGTTCAGTGGGCCGAGCCGACCGCGGTGCAGTTGCTCCGCCACCTGGGCTATGCCCTGGTCAACATGCCGGTGCTGCTGGTCCTCAGCGCCCGCGACACCGACGAACGGCGCCCCCGCGAGTTGCGGGCCGTGCTGGCCGACCTTGAACGCCGTCCCGGCCGCCGCATCTGCCTGGGCGGCTTCGACGACGACGAGCTGGCCGGCCTGACGGCTTCGCTTCTCGCGGTCGACGCGGCGGCGGTGACGGCGGCGGTCTCCGCCCGGCTGCATGTTCAGACCGCCGGGAACCCGCTGTATGCCACCCAGCTGGTGCGTCACTGGGCCGAGTCGGGGCACCTGGCCGTCGCTGCGGCCGAGGTCGGGTTGGCTGGCGGCGGGGCCGGTGACGAGGTTCCGGCGAGCCTGCGCAACCTCTTGTGGAGCCGCGTCAGCTCGCTCGGGGATGAGGTGCTGGAGGTGCTCTCGGCGGCCGCCGTGCTGGGCACGCAGTTCGCGGCGGGCGCGGTGATCGATATGACCGGGATCTCAGAGAGCGATGCGATGGACGCCCTCGATGTTGCCGAGGCAGCGGGATTGCTGGCTGAGGTCGAGGCGCGGGCCGCGACGCTGCGGTTCGTGCACGTCCTGGTCGCCCGCGCCGTGTACGCAGGTCTGCCGCGCGGCCGGCGCAGGCGACTGCACGCGCAGGCTGCCCAGGTGCTCGCCAAGCAAGCCGACGCGCCGACGGTCCACCTGGCGGCCCAGATCGCGCGACAGTATGCTCTGGGCGGGATGCCCGCCGAGGCCCGCCGCTGGGCGGCGGCAGCCGGTGATTACGCGGCCGGGCCGCTGTCCCCGGCCGAAGCGGCCCGACGGTACCGGGAGGCGCTCGACCACGGCGCGACCCTCGACGTTCCCGGCCACGAACGCGCTGATCTCCTGGTCCTGCTCGGCCACGTCCATGCCCGGCTACGCCACTCTGGCGGTCGAGCTTGAGGACCTCGGCGCCGCCGCGCCCGTGGCTCCCCGGCATGCTCGCCACCATCGAGGCCATTCGCGGTGATGCGCCGCTGATGCGCCGCTGAGACGGCACAGCGTCACCATGACCTTATCGCCGCCACGACGGCGTCCGCAGATAGGGAGTACAACCAGATGCCTAACGTGATCGGCTACCACGACGTGACGGACCTCGACCACTGGCTCAGCTCGGATGTTCGCGAGAAGAAGTTCGGGGAACTGGGCATCACGGACATCCGCACCTACGTCGACCCGACCAACCCGACGCGCGTCGCCATCAGCGCCGACGTACCCGACGTCGACGCCTTCGTGGCCTGGCTGCAGACCGAGGACGGCGCGGCCGCCGCCGCGAGCGACGGCGTGGTCGCCGGGACCGTCGTCCTGCTCGTGCAGACCTAGGCGTTCTGCCCGAACAGATCGGTCCCCCATCCGCTGTCCCTGCGAAAGGACACAGCTATGAGTTACGGCGTCATCCACCAGTTCAAGGGTGGAACCAAGCAGCAGTACGAGGCATCGGTCGCGGCCGTGCATCCGAGTGACGGCACGTTGCCGGCCGGTCAGACCTACCACGCCGCCGGGCCGTCCGCGGACGGCTGGACCATCGTCGCCGTGCACGACTCGAAGGCCAGCTGGGAGGACTTCCGCGACTCGATCCTGATGCCTCGCATGCAGCAGGGCATCGAGGGCGGCTTCGCCGCACCGCCCCAGGAGACGGTGTTCGAGATCGTCACCGAGACCAACTCCTGACCGGGCAGGTCGCAACGATCGGGGACGCCGTGGGTACCCACGACGCCGAGCCGCGCCACGCACCACGCGGCGTCACGTTCGCCGCGCACACGTTCGCCGCCTGGACCCGCGCGAGTCCCGGGGTCGTCTGGACGGCACTTACCGACGCGGACGAGATCGCCGCGTTCCTCTACGGCCTGGCGGCGCACTCGACGTGGATCCCCGGGGCTCCTATCTGCTTTCGCTCCGGCGACCGCACCCAGCTGACCGGTCGCGTCCTGCACGCCCAGCGCAACGAACGGCTGTCCTACGTGCTGCAATCCGGGCCGCACGACCCGCCCGTGTATCTGACCTGGTTGATCAGGCCGGGAACGGGCGGGTGCACGATCCGCCTGGAGATCGACGAGGTCGGCAACGCCAACTCCCGCGAGGACGCAGAAGATGTCTGGCTGCCCGTCCTCGATGCGCTGCAACATCTGGTGAATCCGGGCTGAGGCGCGGCGGGCGCGGCTCCGAAGTGTCACGAATCCTTGGTGCACGTAAACCAGGTCCGGTACTCGTCATCGGTGCCGCCGTCACTTTCGATGATCTTTATATTGACAAACCTCTCACTCAGCGCTTCACCTATATCCGCCAGCGGAAATGATGCTGTCCTGATGACTTCCGTGAGCGACTTGTATCTGCCGTCTCGCTGAAGCTCAAGTACCTCGATGTTCCAGTCGAACACTTCCTCGGCGCCGGCTCTTACCCTTATGCGGAGGTAGTTCCCACCGAATTTCTGAACTATCTCCGGGATGCTCGCCAGCATCTTAAGGTTGCTTATGGTGTAGGTGTCGAAGACAAACACGCCGCCGTCGTTCAGGTGCCGGTAGGCGCAATCGAAAAAGCCCTTCCAGGCTGAGAAGCCGAGCAGGTGATTGACGCCATTGTAGACGCAAATGACGGCATCAAATGTCGTGTCCAGCTTGAAGCGGCTCATGTCCGCCAGGTGCAGCGGGGTTTCCGCGGGCAGTTTCTGGCGGGCAACAGCCAGCATACCCGGCGATATATCGAGGCCGGTCACCTGATATGCGCCCGCGAGCGATGCAATAATTCCGCCAGTTCCGCAGGCAACCTCAAGCAGCGTCACCGGCCGGGGGTGGGCATGTCTGATAACCTCATCGATAAACGCCGCCTCGGTGGCGGAATCCCCCGTCACGGCATCATAATGCGGGGCAAGCAAATCGTAAAATGCCACAATTAAAGCCTATATGGCACGCTGAGGCCACGCAATCACCGTGAGCAGCCCGCGAACAGGCGCCTGGGACCCTTGCGCCGCTGCGCGGCCGGGGCGCCCCGGTAGTTAACCGTGCAGCGGCAGCAATTGACCGAGACTGGCGGGGGGATGGCCGGCAAGGGCGGCGATCATCGCCAGCAGTGCCGCCACCGTCACGGCCACCGTAACCAGGAGCAGCCGCCTGGGCAGCAGGTCGGGCCGTGTCGTCTCGCGACCGGCGAAATGCCCGAGCGCCCAGATCAGCGGGGCTGCGGCCAGCACGATCAGCCCGATGACCGGTTGCCTTCTGAGCAGGACGGAGCCCACAGCGGCGAAGGCGATGGCCGTCCGCACCCAGGACAGCCTGGTCCTCTCCCGCGCCAGACCGGGGTCGATGTCCTCCGGATCGTCAGGCTGCACCGTGCCACCGCTACCGGACAGCCGAGGCGAGCAGGACAGCGCCGGACAAAACGGCGACGCTGAGGATGGTGGCCGCCAGGATCTGTGGCAGCACGGACCGTGGCAGCGGCTCGCTGCGGCGCAGGGCCATCTGATTCCGCCGCATTTCCCGGTACGCGGTCACCGACATGACCGCGCCGAGCGCGATCAGCGGAATGCCGATCACGCGGCGGCCCCAGGGGACACCGGGGAACGGTGGCAGCAGCTGGACGATTCCCAGCCCGGCTATCACCAGGGCGAGCGCGGTCCGGTTCCAGGCCAGGAACGTGCGCTCATTGGCAAGCGTGTACCGGGCGTCCGGCTCGGTGCCGGCGTCCGGTACCCCATGCTCGGGATCCCCCCGGTCGTTGCCGCTGCTCGTCGTTCCTCCACCGGTACCGCGTAGCCGCCCAGGCCCATCCATAGTGGCATGCACGCACGTTGACCATGGACCGGCGCGCCCGTTCGCCGCACGCCGCTACCGGTCGGCGAACATTCAGTCTGGCTGCAGTCGTTATCCAGTAGATGGTCAGGATCGTAGCTGATATTTGAGATGGCACCACCCGGTGCCAGGCCGCAGGCCGCACCGGGCCGTGCCCCCAGAGCGCGCCCCGCCGGCCCGGGCCGGCGGGGCGCCCTCGCTACCGACCGCCCCTGGACGCGAGGGGCTTGAGGCGTGTTTCGCTGCGGGGAGACAGGAGCCGGATGCGCGTGATCACCAAGCATGGCCATCCCGCTGCGGTGGTCATCAGCGTCGAGGACCGGGAGTCCCTGGCGGAGACCCTCGACGTGATGGGCAGCCAGGCGCTCGTGGCCGACATCCGGGAGGCCCTGGCCGAGCTGGCCGGTGCGGACACGCCGGTGCTGAGCAAGGACGAAGCGCTGCGCCTGATCCCCGGCCGGTGAGCGAGCCCGGCTACGTGATTGCGTGGACGGCCCCTGGCCGCCGTGCGCTGGCCCGGCTGCCGGAGAAGGTCGCCACTGCCGCGGTGCAGTTCCGCTACGGATCCCTGGTCACCAGCCCGCACCGGGTCGGCAAGCCCCTCAAGCTCGGGCTTGGGGGGCTGCACAGTGCCCGCCGGGGCGACTACCGCGTGATCTACCGCATCGACGACCATCGGCGCCGGGTCGACGTCGTGGCCATCGAGCACCGCTCCGACATCTACCGGCCACGGCCACGCTGAACCGGCGAAGCCACGGCACCGGTGCGTCCAGGTCAGCATCCACGACAGGTCGTCCTCGTCGCCGCGCCGAACGGCCCGGAGCGGTCCCCACCCGGGATATTTTTTTAGTGGCCGCCGGGGCCCTGCGTGCCGAACTCCTCGCGGGCCTTGCGGCTCGCCTCGGCCTCG
>Ga0335085_10004503_pt1 | contig 23045 bp, 20 predicted proteins | sample Lox_Sample_45_FD_206712 | JGI IMG/M metagenome (GOLD analysis project Ga0335085, IMG submission 206712) | Soil microbial communities from Loxahatchee National Wildlife Refuge, Florida, United States - Lox_Sample_4.5 | ecosystem: Environmental > Terrestrial > Soil > Wetlands | place: USA...
GTTGTTATCCGTGAGGAGTCAAAACCTCTTAGAACTTTATCTCATTCAAACTAAAAGAGTTGACTTGAGCGCCGGGAGGCGGAGACGAAAAACGCGGGGGGGAGAAAATGAAGGAGAGACTGGCGATGTTATTGAAAACAAATATAGAAAAAATGTCCGATAACCAGTCTCTCGCGATGTTGGTGAAATTAAACGAGTTAAAATAGCTCTCTGGCGATGTTGATGAAAAGAATGATAGTTAGAAGAATTGCTAATTACGGAAGCCCCTTCAAGGAGACGGCCCCCTGCTCCTCCCAAGGCCGCATTCCTCACCACGCTTGGGCGCTCTTAGTGTGCTGCACTTTCGGCTGCTTCGTGGGATCAGTTCGGTTGGACGAATAATCACGGTTGGGGAAGCCAGCGCTAATGAAAAAGCCTTACTACAATCCCGCTCGAAACGTGGTAATTTTACGCTGCCGGCTGGGGCGAGGACCAGTCATGCACGCGAATCTGCCGATCGCGGACCCAGACAATTGGCAAAGGTAAAAAACCCATGATATGGACTCTTATAATTTCTGGACGGACGGTTCGCAATCTGCTTTTTCTTTGGTCGTTGGCTTTCAGCCTGATTGCCGCGCGGGGATTTGCGGAGCAACCTGCCGGTCCCACGCCCAATCGCGCGCCACTTCAGGCGAACGCCTTCAACCCGCTTCCGCTCAGCTCCGTTAAGCCCACGGGCTGGCTGTTGCGGGAGCTTCAAATTCAGGCGAATGGCTTGAGTGGCCATCTCGATGAGGTCTGGGAGGATCTCGGCCCCGCAAGCGGTTGGTTGGGCGGCACGGGCGAAAGCTGGGAGCGCGGACCATACTTCCTGGACGGCTTGGTGCCCCTGGCCTTCTTGACCGGCGATGAGCGATTGATCGCCAAAGCGAAGAAGTGGGTGGATTGGACTTTGGAACACCAGCAACCGGATGGTTGGATCGGCCCCGCGAGCATGACCGATTGGTGGCCGAACTACGTCATGCTGAAAGTGCTTACGCAGTATCAGGAGGCAACCGGTGACCCGCGTGTCATTCCGCTGATGCAAAAATACTTTGCTTTCCAGGCCCGGCACTTGAACGATCGTCCCCTCAAGGAGTGGGCCATTTTTCGCTGGCACGACGAAGTGCTGAGCATTCTCTGGCTCTACAACCGCACCGGGGACAAAAGCTTGCTGGACCTGGCGCGCCGGATGCACGACTTGGGGCATGATTGGGAAGCGCAGTTTGTCGATTTCACATATAAGGACAAGACGGCGAAAACGCAGGGCACCCTTTCCAATCATGGCGTCAACAACGGCATGGCGATGAAGGCCGCTCCCGTGTGGTGGCTGCTGACGGGAGAGAAAAAGGATCGGGATGGCCTCAACCAAATGCTGAGCGCGCTCGACCGGTACCACGGCCAACCCTCCGGAATCTTCTCCGCCGACGAACACTACGCCGGGCTTGACCCTTCGCAGGGGACGGAACTTTGCGCGGTGGTGGAGGCGATGTTTTCCCTCGAGACGGATATCTCCATACTCGGTGATCCTACGTTGGGGGATCGCCTGGAAAAGATCGCCTACAACGCTTTGCCCGGAACTCTGACGGCTGAATCGTGGGGCCATCAGTATGATCAACAGGCCAACCAAGTCATTGTCAGTGTGGCGAACCGCCGTTGGTCGACCAACGGTCCCGAGTCGAACCTTTTTGGGCTGCAACCGAATTTCGGTTGTTGCACTGCCAATATGCATCAAGGTTGGCCCAAGTTTGCCGCCCAGTTGTGGATGGCGACGGCAGATGGCGGCCTCGCGGTGATCGCCTATGGCCCCAGCGAAGTGTCCACCCCGGTTACCGGTGGAGTGCCCGTCAGCATTGCCGAGACTACGGATTATCCCTTTCGCGAAACCGTCAACCTTACAGTGAAAACCGATCGGACCGTCAAGTTCCCTCTAGTGCTGCGGATTCCCGCCTGGGCGGCTGGCGCTACAGTGGCCGTGAACGGCACACTGCTCGAAGGCGTGAAACCTGGGGCGTTCTTCCGCGTGGACAGGGAATGGAAAAGCGGCGACGTGCTGAAACTCCACTTTCCCATGCGCGTGGTCAATTCCACCTGGTATAACAATTCCATAGCTGTGGAGCGTGGCCCGCTGGTTTTTTCGCTCAAGATCGGCGAGAGTTGGTCGGAACTGCGCCGAGCGGGGTCGGTCATCGATTGGGAAGTCTATCCCACCACTCCCTGGAACTACGCGCTGGTTATTGACCCGAAGGAAAAAGCTTCACCGTTTACCGTTACCGAACTTTCGGTGGGTAATCAACCCTTCAGCCTCGATGGCGCACCCGTGGTGATCAATGCGAAAGCACGCCGGCTGCCCGAATGGCAAATTGAGGACGACTCGGCGGGGCCCCTGCCCGTTAGCCCCGTAACCAGTAAGCGACACGTGGAGATAATTTCGCTTGTTCCCTATGGTGCAGCTAAGCTGCGGATTACGGCCTTCCCGTTTACGGAGAACTAAACCGACTGGCCTTCATCATCGCCGGCTTCGGCCGTGACTTCATCCAGTTCTTCCGTCGTTGGGGCGGTGGAGGACTTGGTCCCCCGCCGCATGGCCACAATACCCGTCCGCACCATTTCCACCACCCCAAAGGGGCTCAGTACTTCCAGCATGCGATCGATTTTCTCTTCCGCGCCGGTGATTTCGATGACGAGTGATTCCGGCGCGACGTCAACCACGCGCGCCCGGAAGATATTCACCAACTGAAGCACATGGGAACGCTGGTCATGTGTTGCGGCCACTTTGATCATAGCCAGGTCGCGGGTGATGGCGGGCTCGTCGGTAATGTCTTCCACGAGGAGGACGTTAACCAACTTGTAAAGGCTTGCTTCAATTCGGCGCCCCTGGTCCTGGTCCGCATCCACGGTAATGGTCATGCGGGAAACTTCCGGCTTTTCCGTACGCCCCACCGTCAACGAGTCGATGTTAAAGGCGCGGCGGCGGAAGAGTGAGGCGACCCGCGTCAGGACGCCCGGCTTGTTCTCGACATGCACCACAAATGTTTTCAGCATATGGACCTATTCATCCTCGGCAGACTCGACCAGCGGGTTGGGACGGCGGATCATTTCGTGCAGCCCAGCTCCGGCCGCCACCATGGGATAGACCGAATCTTCCTGCTCGACCTGGAAATCGATCAGCATCGGCCCCTCGTGCCGGCGCGCTGATTGCACCGCGGGTACCACCTGCGAGCGCTGCGTTACCGCCGTGCTGCGGATACCATAGGCCTCCGCCAGCTTGCAGAAATTGGGGCTCAGCAACGGAGTGGATTCGTAATTGCGCTCGTAGAAAAACTCCTGCCACTGCCGCACCATCCCCAAGTAGCCGTTGTTGATGATGGCAATGTGGATTTTCAGTTTCTCCTGGACGAGAGTGGCCAGCTCGGCCATGGTCATCTGGAAACCACCGTCACCGACCACCACCCACACCTCTGCCTCGGGGCGCGCTACTTTCACTCCGATGGCGGCGGGCAACGCGAATCCCATAGTGCCGAGTCCGCCGGAAGTGATCAGCGAGAAGGGCGCTTCGTGCTTGAAGTATTGCGCTTCCCACATCTGGTGCTGGCCGACGTCAGTCACCACCACGGTGTCACCGCCCCGGGTTTCCTGCCACAAGTCGTTGATCACGTGCGCAGCGTAGAGATGCCCGCTGTCGGGCAGGTTCTGGATATCCCGCACGGCGGCATCGCCTTTCAAGCCATCGATGTAACTCCGCCACTCACTACAGTCAATTGGTTGCAGGCGGGGCAGCAACTCGTGGAGGACTTCCCGCAGATCGCCGATGAGGGCCACATCCACTTTCACGTTCTTGTTGATTTCCGTGGGGTCTATTTCCACCTGGATCTTCTTCGCCTTGGGCGCGTAGGTCTTCAGACTGCCCGTGACGCGGTCGTCAAAGCGCATGCCCAGGGCGATCAGCAAGTCGGCATCCTGGATGGTGTGGTTCACCCAAGCCTCGCCGTGCATTCCCATCATGCCGAGATTCAGCGGGTGGGATGCCGGAAACGCCCCGAGGCCGAGCAGCGTCAGCGTTACGGGAATCCCCGTGCGGTCTGCCAGTTCGCGAACCTCGGCCATGGCGCCGGAGAGCAGGATGCCGTGCCCGGCGAGGATCACGGGCCGTTTCGCTTCCTGAATCAGTTTGAGAGCCTTGGAATAATCTTCCGAAGTGGGAGAGAGATCAGGACGGTAACCCGGCAATTGCGGTTTCGCTGCCTCCCAATCGAACTCACACGAGGACTGTTGTGCGTCTTTGGTGATGTCCACGAGAACGGGGCCGGGACGCCCGGATTTTGCCACATAAAAGGCTTCGCGGAGCGTGCGGGCCAGTTCGCTGGCATGGGTCACCAGGTAATTGTGCTTGGTGATGGGAAGGGTGACGCCGGTGATGTCCGTCTCCTGGAAGGCATCGGAGCCGATCAGCTTGCTGCCCACCTGTCCCGTGATGCATACCACGGGGGAAGAGTCCATCATGGCCGTGGCAATGCCTGTCACCATGTTTGTTGCGCCCGGGCCGGAGGTTGCCACGGCCACTCCCACCCGCCCGCTGGCGCGCGCGTAGCCGTCTGCCATGTGGGTCGCGCCTTGCTCGTGCCGAACCAGCACATGGTGAATCTCGCTGTGCTTCAGCGCGTCATAGGCGGGTAGAATCGCCCCGCCCGGATATCCGAAGACGTGCTTTACTCCTTCGCGCTCAAGACATTCCCAAAGGATCTCCGCTCCCGTCTTTATCATGCTTCCCACTCCCTCTTCATTTGTATGGCGACCGTCGCCTGTGCCAAGCCCCTGACTGCATTGTACAATAGCCGGGGTTTACAAGGTGAAACTCCTCTCACAAATGATCTTGTGTCAATTTGATGGTGTTCACCTCGCCAAAAGGCGGCGTAAACAGGCTGCGGTAGAACTCGTTGGTGCTGTGATGGCCACCGGCACCTCTTGCTCCCTTGCGCAGCACTACTCCGGCGCTCGGCGGGTCCCCCTCCCGAGCTCAGGACGGGGGCGTTTTAAAGAACGCCCCCTTGGTTGGGGAGGGTGGCACCACGGACGCCGGGGTGGGTGTCCGTGGTAGGACGTCTTTTCCCAGCCTGTAAAGCGGCCTCGACATCAAAATGGCCTCGACATCTACATTGCTGCGGATTGGACCACCCTCGTCCCGATGCGCACGCAATCTGGGCATTTCACCTCCTAAACCGGGTCCCCCTTTCTCCTTTTCTAGTTTCCCTCTTTTGCAATAACTGCCTTTTTTTCAGCGATATCGTGGAGAGCAGCGGGCTTTGTAGCGTCCACCGTCTACTGGCTATCACGGCACACCGCGTCTCGCCCCAGGCTCTCACGGCCTGCCGCCTTACGCCCGCACGCAGGCACTGGCCTCCTACCCTAGTATATAATAGCTACACATCTTGTCAAGATATATTTATACAGGAGGCTACAATCTGGCGACGAAGACAAAACCTCAGGACCTTTTCCTGCCGGGAGGGAAGTCTCGCGCCGGGATCGAGAATTTCTGGGCGGACGTCCGGGCGTTTCGCACACCGCCCGCTACGCGGGCGGGTGCAGACCCCTGTTCCTGGGGGTCTGCGTTTTGCCGAAGCGATTGGGGAGAGTTGACGGCTCATCTCAGTCGGCATGTAGAGTTGCTCGCTTGCGAAGAGTGTGCCCGCGCCTAAGCCTTCCCGAAATAGAGTCTCTTGGGGAGATCGCAGACGGCAAAAAGCAACCCCCTACGCCAGCCTGCGCACAAAAAAATTCTCTTCCGCCACTTGGTTGAAAATCGCATCACCAAGGCGTACACTGCCACCGCCGGTGAGCCCGATGCTTCACCCGGGAGGATCCCATGCGCAAGACACGCTTCATGAGTTTGCTTTTTTTGGTTTGGTCGATTTCCTTTTTCTTTCTACCAGATTTTCGGCAAGCGCTGCAAGTCCCGTCCCTCATGTTGAACCGGGGAGACGAAGTACTGTGGCTGTGGCACGCTGGGAGGATCCCCGCGGAGAAGCTGAGGGAGGCGACCAAGCACAAGCCCGACGCGCGGACGTTTGCGTTTGCCGCCCTCCATGCGCCGACGACCCAGGAGGCTTGGCAATGGGCGGACCAAGCCGTCACCCTTGACCCTGATTTCACCTGGGTCTACCTCTCGCTTATCACTCGGGCGTTAAGCGAAAAGCAGAATCTACCGGATGCGCATGCGCTCGCTGTGCGACTCGAGAAATGGGACCAGGACAACGCTGTTCCTTACCTTCTCGAAGCTCAGGAGGTTGCCACACGGAAAAAGATCGAGCTTTACCCACAGGCGGCCGTGTTAGATACCGCCGCGAAGGAGACGGAGTGGCTCCAAGCCATGCAAAAGGGTTTTGCGGCCCCGCGTTACGACTCTTACAATCCGCGCCGGTTTGAGTTGGAGCGGGGCTGGCTGCTCGAGAACCACCTCGATAAACCCGCAATCGTCCTGGCGTCTGTCGCGAGTTACCCGGTCCCCAATCTGCTGAACATCCGCGCTTACGCCAACCTGCTCGTGGACAAATATGGTAAAGAGGAAGAAGATGCCGGGCATCTACCGCAGGCGCTGGGATATTACTGGTCAGTTGAGCACATGGCCGGGCGTATGCACCTACAGGGCAGTTCGCTGATAGAAAGACTCGTGGGGATGGCGGTGCAGAAGATTGCCGACAAGCGGCTAATTCCTGGGTTGCGAAGGGTTGGCCAAAGCGATGCGGCGGCCGTTTTGGAGATGACCGAACAGGAGTTCGACCAGCAGCGGGCCTCCCTGGCAGGAAAGGACCCACTAGCTCAGAGCGCTAATTACAACTGGGCGGCATTGACGGCGGATGTCCTCGGGGGCCTGGTGGCGGTTTTCGGCGTGCTGACGGTGGTCTGCCTGGTTTACGTCAACGCCAAGCGTTGGGTGCGGCCGGAGGTCAGGGGCCGCCTCTTCCAGATCCTGACGGTCGCGGAGAATTACATGCCGGTCCTGCTTTTCGTGGTGTGCGTCGCCCTGTATCTGAGCTACTACCCCTATGCGCTGAATTTCCACCATTACATGACGGCCAACGGGGAAATCCACGATTTCGAGCCGCTATTCTTCAACGTTTTCCCCAATAATGGCGGCCCGCCCGGCCGCAGTTCGCTGCCCATTGCCAACCCGTTCCGGCCCTACGTTTGGTACGCGCTCGGGGGCTTACTCCTCGTGGTGCTCGCGGCAGCCGCGTTCAGACGTGGCACGCCTCGTGACCGCGCGCCGAGGTAGAGTGGCGCGCATCATTTCCCACCACGGGGGTATTTTCCCCCTGCGCCAAGGGAGGAAAGTATGACCCGTCTTCATCGACCTACGAGAAGGCAGTTTGTTTCTACGGCCACGGCGCTGGCGGGAGCCGCCCTTCTGCCCAAAGCCGTCTTGGCGAATCTTGTTCCGAACGCTGCGGCGGGCGCGCCCGACAATGAACCGCAGCCAGGCCGCAGGGAGAGAATTCCCAAGGTCGAGCCCTTCCCCTTGAAGCAAGTCCGCCTGCGCAAGGGCCCGTTCCTGGACGCGCAGGAGGCGGACCGGCGTTACCTGCACCTGCTCCCCGCCGACCGGCTGCTTCATACTTTCCGCTTGAATGCCGGAGTTCCTTCCTCGGCGCAACCCTTGGGAGGGTGGGAGAAACCCGATAGCGAAGTGCGCGGTCATTTTTCCGGAGGCCACTACTTGACGGCCTGCGCTTTGATGTATGCCAGCGCCGGTGATAGTGAGTTGAAGGAGAAGGCTGATGGGATGGTCACCCAATTGGCGGAATGCCAGAAGGCGCACCAGGACGGTTACCTCAGCGCCTTCCCGGAAGAGTTTTATGATCGCCTGCGCGAGGGCCGCCCCGTCTGGGCGCCTCTCTACACTTACCATAAAATTATGGCGGGCCTTATGGACGTGCACGTCCACTGTGGAAACGATCAGGCGCTGGCGATGGCCGAAGGAATGGCGGGCTGGTTAGGGAAATGGCAGGAGAGCATCAGTGACCAGCACATGCAACGAATCCTGCAAACAGAGTTTGGTGGCCTGAATGAAGGGCTCGGGAACCTTTACGCCCTGACCGGAAAACGCGAATACATGGATTTGGCAGGGCGATTCGAAAAGACCATGTTTCTTGATCCCCTGGCCGAGCATCGCGATGAGCTGCAGGGAATTCACGCCAACACGCATATCCCCCAGGTCATTGGCGCGGCCCGCCGCTATGAGCTGACCGGCGAGGAACGCTACCACCGGATAGCCGCCTTTTTCTTCCACACCGTAACGACCGACCGGATCTATTGCACCGGAGGCACCAGCAACGACGAATTCTGGCGAACGCCCCCTGGAAACCTGGCGACAGAACTGGGCAAGACCACGGAAGAGTGTTGCTGCAGCTACAACATGCTCAGGTTGGCGCGCCACATCTATGGATGGACGGCGGACCCGCGCGTGATGGACTACTATGAGCGCACACTTTTCAACAGTCGCCTGGGCACGCAAAATCTCGAAGACAGCGGGATGAGTTATTTCCTGCCGCTCGGTTCAGGATTCTGGAAATATTTCAATACGCCCTATGACTCATTTTGGTGTTGCACCGCAACCGGCATCGAGGAATATGCCAAGACGGCCGACTCCATTTACTTTCACGACGATCACGGCATCTTCGTCAATCTCTTTATCGCGTCCGAGGTGGCGTGGCCCGAAAAGGGATTGCGACTGGAACAACAAACCAACTTCCCCGAGGAAGAGGGCACGGCTCTGGTGTTTCACGCCGAGCGGCCCATCGACATGGCGCTCTACATCAGAATCCCGTACTGGGCGACGAGCGGTGGCACGGCCAAATTGAATGGAACGCTCCTGCCGGGATTTGCCAGTCCGGGCAGTTACTTCCGGTTGACCCGTACCTGGAAGGAAGGCGACCGGGTTGAAATCCGTCTTCCCATGAGCCTGCGCATGGAGGCGCTGCCGGGCGATGAGACTCAGCAGGCGGTGATGTACGGCCCGCTGGTGCTGGCCGGGCGGCTGGGCAGAGAGGGCCTGACGAAGCAGATGTTCTACGCGGAGGGCTCAACCACACCGCCCGGTGAACAGATTTTTGCGCCCGTCATCACCACCAGCCGCAAGGACCCGCTGAGCTGGCTGAGACCCGTCTCCGGCCAAGCGTTGGCTTTTCAAACCGTGGGACAGGAAAAGCAGATCAGCTTGATTCCGCTCTATAAATTGTTTGGCGAGCGGTACGCGGTGTATTGGAAAACGGCCTCCTCCGCTTAACGCGGCCTCCGCAGTTGCGGTCTGCGGTTTATCCTGCATCATATGGGCGAATGTACCCTTCCGAAAAAATGTGCGTGGCATTGCGGAGAGAGGATTAGGAAGGTAGGAGGATGGAAAGAATGAACTGGATTCTTTCCGTGCTGGTTGCGGTTTCGTTTGTGGCTGCGGTAGTGGCCCAAGCCCCGGATCAAGACTCCACGGAGGGGCGCCGGGCGCGCCTGAAGGCAGCGCTCCAGGAAGAGTGGGAATACCATCTGCGCTCTCACCCTGAGGACGCCACGGCGGTCGGAGACAATCGTTATAACGACCGCCTCAGCGATTATTCGCCGGAATTCTTCGCAGGGCAGGTCCAGCATGCGCGGCAGGCGCTCCGCATTTTCGAGTCGATTGACACCACGGGCTTCCCGGAACAGGAACGCCTGAGCAACGCGCTGATGATCCGTGATCTGCGCGAAAAACTTGAAGCGGCAGAGTTTAAAGACTGGGAAATGCCCGTTAACCAGATGTATGGAATCCACCTGGAATATGCAAGCTTGCCGTTCAATACGACTTTCCGTTCAGCGAAGGACTATCAGGATTACATCGCCCGCTTGCATCAAATCCCCCGCGTTCTTCAGCAGGCCACTGCGAACATGCGTGCCGGCTTGCGCGAGCATTTGGTTCAGCCTCGTTACCTGCTGGAGAAGGCTGCCATCCAAGCGCAGGACATTGCAGGGAAATCCGTGGAAGACAGTCCCTTTACCCAACCCCTGCACCAATTTCCTGCCGGCATTTCCGAAGCGGAGCAAGAGGCTTTGCGTGACGCGTTATTCTCCGCGCTCGCCCAGGAGGTATCTCCGGCCTATGCACGGCTGGCGGAATTCTTGTGCAATGAATACGCCCCCAAGGGACGCACAGAATATGGCGTCTGGGCGCTGCCCGACGGCGACGCGCGCTATCGCTTCGATGTAAAGCAAATGACGACGACGGACATGAGCCCGGAGAAAATCCATCAAATGGGGCTCAAACAGGTGGCCGAAATCGAAGGGGAAATGCTGAAACTCGCTCGCCAGCAGGGTTACAACGATCTGCCCAGTTTCAATGAACACATTCGAAGGGGCCCCCAATTCTACGCAAGCACGGGTGAGCAGCTTTTGGGTTTGTACAAGCATTACACGGACCAGATGTACGCCAAGCTTCCGCGTCTGTTCGGCCGATTGCCCAAGAACTCACTCGCTGTCGTTCCGATGGAGGCTTTCCGCGCGGCGGACTCGGTCCCCGCCGATTACTCGATCGGGGCGGGTGACGGCTCCCGTCCCGGGCGCATCAACGTCAATGAATACGACCCGCACCATCGCCTGCTGCTCAATATAGAAGCCATCACTTACCATGAGGGCATCCCTGGTCACCATCTGCAATTTTCGATTGCTCAGCAGCAAACCGGCCTGCCCGCATTCCGGCGCTTCGCTTCTTATAACGCTTACTCCGAGGGCTGGGCATTCTATGCGGAACGATTGGGCAGGGAAGTGGGCTTCTACCAGGACCCTTACAGCGAGTACGGGCGATTGGAAAATGAAATGTGGCGCTCCGTCCGGCTGGTTGTGGATACGGGTGTGCACGCCAAACATTGGTCGCGCCAGCAGATGGTGGACTACTTCCGCCAACACACGGCGATGGACGAGCCGAATATTGAAACCGAGGTGGACCGCTACATCGCCTGGCCTGGGCAGGCCTTGGCTTATAAGCTCGGGCAGATGAAGATCATCGAACTGCGTGAGCGCGCCCGGCAGCAAGTCGGCGCGAGTTTCGATTTGCGCGCTTTCCACGATGCCGTGCTAGGCGATGGCCCGTTGCCCTTGGATGTGCTGGAGGCGAATATGAACCGGTGGATTGCCGCGCAAAAAGGGGGTGGGCCGCACCAGCCGTAGGGAGCAAGCGCTTACTCAAGCGATTTGTGAAAGCGCAGGACGCTGATACCCAGCAGGAGCACTGCTGAGCCTGCCATCGCTGCAATTTGTGGCCAGAGAATGTCAAGGCCAACGCCCTTCAGATAGACGCTGCGCAGGACCACCATCACATAGCGCATGGGGTTGAGATAGGTCAACTCCTGGAAGAACTCAGGCATGCTGCTGATGGGCGTGGCGAATCCGGAAAGCGTAATCATTGGCATGGTGAAAAAGAAGGAAGTGATCATCGCCTGCTGCTGGGTGACGGAAAGCGTCGAAATTAGAAGTCCCAGCCCCAGGGACGCGAAAATGAAGGCTACGACTCCGAGCCCCAGCACGCCAAAGCTTCCCCGAAAGGGCACGCCGAACCATAGAGTGCCGACCAGCGAAATGATCGTCGCATCGAAACAGCCGATGAGGAAGAAAGGAACCGTCTTGCCCAGGATGAACTCCCAACGGCGAATTGGCGTGACCATGACCTGCTCGAGCGTGCCGATCTCCCGTTCGCGCACCACCGCAAATGCGGTCAGCATCATGACCATAATCAGCGTCAGGTTGCCGATGACGCTGGGGACGAAATACCACCGGCTCTCCAGGCCTTCGTTGAACCACGGCCGGGTCTGAAGATCCACTTGCGGCAGGAATGAAACGAGTTGCGGCGCCGATCGCTCCAGCCGGTCAAGCTGAAAACCCCGGGCGAATTGAGCGCCGATCTGGTTGAGATAGCCCAAAGCCACCAGGGCCGTGTTCGAATTCGAGCAATCCACCAGCACCTGCACCGAGGCGCTTTGCCCATTCCGCAGGCGCTGTGCGAACCCGGAATCGATTTGCAGCGCGGCGAGAACGTCCCCCCGGTCGATGGCATCGCGAAGTTGATCGCGCCGTGCTGCATGTAGCTTGATGTCAAAATAGCGGCTGGCGGAGAAACGTGAGACCAGCTCACGGCTCTCTTGCGTATTGTCCTGGTCGAGCACTGCCAGTTCCACGTGCTTTACATCCAGTGTGGCCGCATATCCAAAGACCAGCATCTGGATGATCGGCGGGCCGACTAGCATCCACCGGGTGCGCGGGTCGCGCAGTGTTTGGATGAACTCCTTCCGCAACATATGGCTAATGCGCCTGAGTGAAGCGTTGAAGTTCATTCCAGCCTCTTTTGAAAAGCCCGGGTGGCCAGCGTGATCGCCACCGCCGCAATGATGGCCAAGGCGGTCACCTGTCCGGCCATCAAACGTGCCGGCGTGCCCTTCAGGAAGACATTCCGCAGGATCGAGACATAATAGCGCGCCGGCAGGGCTCGGGTGATCCATCGGACGACAGTCGGCATCTGCTCGATGGGAAACACGAAACCAGACAAGAGAAAGGCCGGCAAAAAAGTGGTTAGCAGGGCGAGTTGGCTGGCGGCAAGCTGGGATTTGGCCACCACGGAGATCAGGTAGCCGAGCGCCAGCACCACGATCAGAAACAGCATTGAGCAGCCGAACATGAGAGTCCAACTCCCCCGAAACGGGACGCCGAACCACCACACTCCCATGCCGGCGCAAAGCGCGGTGTCGAGCATCCCAATGACAAAGTAGGGAGCCAGCTTTCCGATTTCAATCTCCAGCTTGGCCACCGGCGTGGAAATAAGTTGTTCCATCGTGCCGCGCTCCCACTCCCGCGCGATGGTCAGAGAGGTCAGAAACGCGCCGACCACCGCCATCACCAGGGCCACGACGCCGGGGATGATGTTCGCCATGCTCGCCAGATCTTCGTTGAACCACGTGCGGGGCTCGAAAGTGACGGCGGGGGCCACCGCGGCCATACCCTTCCGCTGTTGCCAATCGACCTGCACTTGCTGGGAATAGGCCTGCGCGATGCTTAGGGCATAGCCCATACCGATGCTGGCAGTGTTACTGTCGCTAGCGTCGAGCAGCGCCTGCACGCTTGTCTTTCCGCTGGAGTGAAGTGTTTCCGAAAATTGCGGCGGGACCACGACGGCAACTGTACAGGCGCCTTGATCGATGTGACGGACCACGTCGGAGTAGTTCGGTGACACGCGAACGATGTCGAAGTAATCGGTAGCTTGGAATCGTTTCAGCAGGTCCTGGCTGGTTTGCGTAGCGTCGCGGTCGTATACGCAAAGGGGGATGTGCTTGATGTCGAGGTTCACGGCATAGCCATAGATGAACAGTTGTATCAGCGGCATGGCGATGATGATGAGGAGGCTGCGAGGATCGCGCCGGATCTGAATCACTTCCTTGCGCGTCATGGCTAGGATGCGGCGCAGGCTCATGCGGCCCTCCCGGGTTTCTGCTCTCGCCCCGCGGTCAACGAGACAAAGACGTCTTCGAGGGTAGGTGGAATTTGCTCCAGCCGGCCGACGCGAATCTGCTGAGCCTCCAGGGCGGCCCGGATCCCGGGCATGGTGGCCCGGGCATCGGCGACGACAGCATGCAGACTGCTGCCAAAGACCGCCGCGTCCAGCACGCCCGGCGCGGTTTCGAGCGTCTCGAGGCCGGGGCCCAACGGTTCACACTCGACAAGCAGAAGCTGGCCCTTCATATGCTGTGTCTTGAGCTCTGTGGGAGTGCCCATGGCCACAATGCGCCCGCGATCAATCAGCACGAGGCGATTGCAGTATTCCGCCTCATCCATATAGTGGGTGGTGACAAACACGGTGATACCCTTGCCCACCATCTGTTGGATAAGTTCCCAAAACTGCCGGCGCGAGACGGGATCGACGCCCGAAGTCGGCTCGTCAAGAAAAACGATGGGGGGACGATGCAACACTGCGCATCCTAACGCCAACCTCTGTTTCCACCCCGCGGCCAAATCACGCGTGGGAGTTTGCTCGCGGCCTTCGAGTCCAGCCATGTGTAGCGCCCAGGCCAAACGGTCCGGAAGGACCTTGCCGGGAACACTGTACAATCCGGCAAAAAAGCGCAGGTTTTCGATAACTTTCAAATCGTTGTAAAGGGAAAACTTTTGCGACATGTAGCCGATTTGTTGGCGAACCGCCTCCGGCTCTCTGGCGACATCAATTCCTGCCACCAGCGCGCGTCCGGAGGAGGGCTGGAGAAGCCCGCAGAGAATGCGGATGGTGGTGGATTTGCCTGCTCCGTTGGGGCCAAGGAAACCGAAGATCTCACCACGATGCGCCTGGAAGTTGATGCTGTCTACCGCGACAAATGTGCCGAAGCGCTTGGTAAGATTCTCGACGACTACGGAGGGCTCGTTTTCACTCATGAGGGTTTCGTTTCCCCTGCCGACTCCGGGTTGCTTTCAACCGCCGAAACAAACAAGTCCTCAATGGTCACCGCCACGGGCTGGATGGAATCGTAGGCGGCGCCGGCTGAATCCAGTCGGGTGCGCATATCCGGCAATCGGAGGTCGGCTTGGTCCACAAATAGATGGACGCGGTCGCCCACCAACAAGGCGCTGTACACTCCCGGGGCGGACGCGAGGGCTTCGCGCACCTTGCCCGGCTGCGCCGCGTGCACCGCCAGAACCTCGCCGCGAAATTTCTTTTTCAGCTCCGCCGGACGATCGCAGAAAAGCATACGTCCTCGGTAGAGGAGTCCCACGCGATGGCAGCGTTCTGCTTCGTCGAGGTACGACGTGGACGCGAGAATTGCCACACCTTCCGCCAGCAGCGAATACAGGATTCGCCAGAAATCGCGCCGCGACACCGGATCGACTCCGTTTGTCGGTTCGTCGAGAAGCAGGACTTTGGGCGTATGGATCAGCGAGCACACCAATCCGAGCTTCTGTCTCATCCCTCCGGAGAGTTCTCCGGCAAGCCGGCTCCCGAAATCACTGAGGCCCGCGGCCGCCATCAATTCTTTGGACCGTTGTTGACGTTGCTTGCGGCGCACGCCGAAGAGGTCACCATAAAACCGGATGTTCTCATCGACCGTCAAGTCTTCGTAAAGTCCGAATCGCTGCGACATGTAACTCAGCAGCGACTTGCCACCTTCCGGGTCGCGTATCACGTCGCAGCCGGCAATCGTTACGGCGCCGGAATCCGCATCCATCACTCCCGCAAGTATCCGCATGGTGGTAGTTTTTCCTGCGCCGTCGGGCCCGACTAACCCGAAGACCTCTCCCCCATTGACATCAAAGCTCAGGCCGTCGACGGCACGCACTTCGCCGAAATGCTTGGTCAAAGAGGAAACCGAAATGGCGGGAGAAGAACTCATCGCATCCTGGCTACGGCAATTTGATTTCGACGTCGGCCGGCATTCCCGGCTTCAGCTCGTGGCGGGGATTATCCAGATCCACTTTGACTCGGTAGACCAACGTAACGCGTTCCTTCTCGGTCTGCACGCTTTTGGGTGTAAATTCCGCTTCCGAGGAGATAAAGGAGATGCGCCCGGGATAGGTTTTATCAGGAAACGAATCGGTATGTACATCAACGGCCTGACTCCAATGGACCTTGCCGAGATCCGTCTCCGGCACATATACCCGGACCCACAGGTGGTCCAGGTCGGCGAGGGTCGCGATGGGCGTGCCGGGCGAGACGACTTCACCCAACTCCGCCTGCCGCACCAGCACCACTCCGGAGAAGGGTGCGCGCAGCAGCGTGTACGTTAGCCGAATATGAGACAAATCGGCGACTTGTTGCGCTTGGTGAATATTGGCGCGGTCAACCGCCAGCTCTTCTTGGCGAGTTCCTTCCACCAGTTCGCTTAAGATTTGTTGGTCACGGTCATAGATAGCCTGCGCGCGGGTGACATTGGTTGCGGCCAGGTCTCGCGTTTGCCCCGGGATTTCGTCCTTTTCGTAGAGCGCCTGGTAACGCGCGTAATCCTTTTTCTTCTGCTCGAGGTCCGCCTGGGCATCGAGAATGGCGAGTCTGGCGGCCTCGATGTCTTGCGCCCGACTGCCGGCCAGAGCCAGGGTGAGCTGGCGGCTCCGCATTCTTGCCGTCGCGTCATCTACTACGACCTGTTGCCGGTAATCATCGCTGTCGAGCCGCGCCAGCAAATCGCCGGACTTTACCGCCATACCCTCCTCTACCGGCAGATTGATAATGCGCCCTGTTACTTTGAAGCTGACCAGGCTCTCATGGGCTTCAATGTTCCCAGAAAGCTTGAGCATGTTTTCTGCGGGGGGCTTGTGAAACCACTGCGGGTGAAGGTAGACCACTGCGCTGCCAATCGCCACAAGCAGCAAGAGCGGAATCACGCGTTTCATGTTTTTTACCTCTTCTTATGAACTTCACCTCGCGGCCGGCTCAGGGCTCGGCGAGGTATGCTTGGTAATTCTTTTCCGTTCCGCCCAGCGAGCGTGCCAGGGCTATGACAGCGTCGGCATGCCGCGCCAAGGCCATGATGCGGTCATCCTGAGCGTTAGCAAGGCTGGCCTGCGCTGTTACCACCTCGATGTTGTCGGTCACTCCGTTTCGGAAGCGGTCCTGTGCCAGGCTCAATTCGCGTTCTGCCAGGTGAAGGGCCGCCTCGGTGACGCTCACTTGATTCTCACTGGATTCAAGGTCCAGCGCTGCCTTGCGTAGTTCCTGATCGATCTCAAGGTTCAAATCGTCGATCTGTGCATTCAGACGTTTCAACCGGCTTTGGATTTCTGTCTTTTCTCCGGCGCGGTCCCGGTCAAACAAAGTAACCGTGAGAGTGCCCTGGATTTGGCCAGTTCCCTCGAAGGAGCTTGACCCGCCCCCAATCGCTCCGTAATTGCCGTTGATTGATAGAGTGGGAAGATAGCGCGCGCGGGAAGCTTTGAGCTGCTCGACGAGGGACTCTCGCTGCTTGAGGAGCGCGGAGTAATCCGGTCGCGCCTCAATGGCGTTGCGCAGCGCCTGGTTCGCGTCGGCCGATTCCACGTGATGGAATTTCAGGGGCTCTGCCAGGTCCAGTGGGGTGCCGGGGCTCAGTCCGAGGAAGTGAGCAAGGACTAGCAGGGAAGTCTGATACGCATTGCGTGCCACCAGCAGGTTTTGCTGGTCCCGCGCCAATTGTACCTGCCCCCGGACCTCGTCCACAGCGGTTGCCAGTCCCTGGGCGTGTTGGTCGTGCGCCAGCTTCGCCAGGGTTTGCGAGGTTGTCACACGAGATTCCACTGCTTCTACCTCTGCTGCGGAAGCCTGGGCGTCAAGATAAAGCCCCGCGGCTTGGCGGATCACCAAATCGCGTGCATCCTGATAATCCAGCTTGGCGGATTCCTCTTGCTTTTCGCTCGCCTTCCAATTGTGGTAGGAGTGACGGTCAATCACGGATTGGCTCGCCGAGAGGCGGAAATCGTAGTACGCAAACGGTCCAACGACGGCAGGAATATTGGGACCCGTAATTCCCATGGCGGCCAAATCGATACTCTCGTAGTTGGCTAATGCGGTCCCGTTGACGTGGGGCAGCAGGGAAGCCCTCCGCCGATCGCGCGTGCCTTGCAATTCCTCCACTTGCGTATTCGCTACGCGCACACTGAGATTCTGCTTCAAAGCAAGACGAATGGCCTCTTGCAGCGTCAAATACCGGGGAGCAATTTGTTGCGCCTCCACGCGCGTTCCGCCCGCAATCGATAACACCACAAACAGGACAACCCACTTTGCCCTCAACCGCATGGACTTTCTCCTTTACCGCACCGCGTCGATAACCCCGCAGCTTTCAAACCGGTTGCTTCCGCAGCCCGTCCAAAAGGAACTCCAGGTGCGCCTTACTGTAGGCGTCTAGGTCAAGCCGGTGCCGTTCCTGGTGGAGCACTCTCCACACAATAGCCAGGACCGCCGGCGCCGCCAGAAGCTGGGGGAATTCCACGGCCGCGGTCTTCCGGAATTCGCCTGAGGCGATCCCGTGCATGAGTGCTTGGCGCACCGCCTTCATTCCCGGGGCTATCATCTCGCGGTGATAGATCTCAGTAAGTTGAGGAAACCTGCCGCCTTCAGCGATCAGCAGGCGCACGATGGAGCGAACCTTTTCATTTCGCACCACCTGGCTATACATGCGCGACAGCAGCTCGCGCAGCAACTGCTCTGCCGTTCCCGTGAAGCCTCCTGCTACCGCGTCAAATCTCTTTTGCAGTAAGCTTCGCACCACCGCGCGGAAAAGCTGCTCCTTATTCCGGAAATAGAGATAGATCGTTCCCTTGGCAATTCCGGCCTCCTGCGCGACATCGTCAATACGGGCGGCCGCGTACCCATGGGCAGCGAAAACGTCGAAGGCGGCCGCCAGGATTTCCTCCTGCCGATGCCTCTTCTGCTCGTGCCGGCGAGCGGACCGTGGGGTTGTCTTCACTCGTCTGGAATTCATTGCCTTCATCAGTCTCTCCGGATAATGACTGAACAGTCAGTCATTATTCTATGCAGAAAGATAACCGCGATGAAACGCATTGTCAACTCCCTTTTTCCAGTGACAGAGAAATGATGTTAGCAGTTTTCCTCCGGGGACGGCCAAGTCTCATATGATTTTGATATTGGCGGTGAGCGGGAGTCTAAGTGTCCTCCCACCCAGGGGGGTGTACGCCTGAAAAGGGAGACGCGCAGGGCCGGGGAACAACTGCCCGCGTGGGTCGACATGGACCTACGTCTTCTTTAGAAAGGCTGCGTGGCTGCGGCGAATCGCGGGTCGCGCTGCGAGGGCGAACCCCGCACGGATCGCCGCGTCCAGTTCGGCCTCGAAATTCGCCGGCTTCACATGTCCGGCCGGCTCCACGAACAGCAGCCCCGCAGCGGGCTTCGAGGCCATCGCGACTTCCGTGAAAAACTGTGCGACGGCCGGCATTTCGTGCACTAACGCGAATGCCAATGTAAAGTCTATGGCGCCGGCGAGGTCTGCGATCCCCAAGCTGTCCGGGCCGGCCGTACGCGCATCTATACGCTCCAAAAGCCCCGCCCGGCCAGCTCGACGCTTGAGGCTCGAGATCATGCGCGGCTGAATATCGATGGCTACCACTCGCCCGGAGGGGCCGACCAAGCGGCTGAGTTCAAGGGTAAAGAAACCCATGCCGGGCCCAGGTTCGAGCACGGTCATGCCTTCCCGAACGTATGGGGCCACCACCTTCACGGGATCCTGCATCAGCCGCCGCACTGGGCTGGCGAGAAAATAGCCCAACCACCAGGGACACACACGTTGCGCCATGGATTCCTCCTCTGGGTTCCTACAGTATCCGTCAAGCCTTGGGCGCCTCCTGTGAAGATCCCAAGGGGCCGCAGCTTCCGCGCATTCCGGTCCGGAATTTCTCACGTTCTTGGGAAGTCATCTGCTCCCAGCGCTCCCTCATGCGTTGGCGCCAGTGTGTCTCGAAAGCGGGCCCCCAACCCCGGAAGAGTATCTTGCTCAGCACAAGGAGGCCCAAGGCCTGCCAGAAGCTGATTGCATGCAGACCGAAGACGGCCGGCATCAGCCGGTTCCATAGCGCCATGACCACGCAGCTCAATACTGTTGCCGCCAGCACAACAAAAAGCGCGAACTTTAAACCCCGCAAAATCCAATGCCTCTTCATCGTATTAACCCTCATGCTTTCTTGAATTCGTGGTAAATGGCCCGCAAGCGCCGCCGCAGATAGAGAACGGCGTAATGTTTTCGGGAGAGCAAGGTGTTCACGCTCAATCCGGTCTCTGACGCCAAATCGCTAAAGCTCCGTCCTTCGAGTTCGTGGGCAACAAACACCTCGCGCTGTTCTTCCGGGAGTTCGTCCAATGCCGCATCAATTTCCTCCATCAACACCTCGCGTGCGTAAGCCGCTTCCGGACCGGCGTCAGCTGAGGGAAGCAGGTCTTCCCAGGGAAGAGACTCCCCCTCTTCCTCTCCCGGTGCACTTCCTGCCACCTCCGGCTTCCGTTTGCGGAAGCGATCGATGATGCGATTCCGCGCCACACGGAACAGCCATGCACCCACCTGCTCCACGGGTTTTAGTAGCCGGTAAGCTTGTACGAACTCATAGAAGACCTCTTGTAGAACGTCTTCCGCTTCGTTTTCGTCAAGGACGCGCTTCCGAATGAAGTTGCGCAGGCGGGATTGTTCCCGCTCAATGGTCTCCGTGATGCGGTGGTTTTGCTCGTCGGTCATGAACCTGATGCTCAGCGCGTCATCCATTCAGTAGTGTAGACGAAAAAGTGCCCTCAATATTTTAGAGAGTTTTCGCCGCGGGATTTCTTAGTCGAGATTGAAGATCCCCCGGAAAGGGGGAATATTAGTCACCTTGAAATAGGAACTTTCCTGGGATTACCACCCTCTGCTAAACTTTGATGGAGCTTGAAGAACCAATTATGAAAGATGAGAAGAGCAGGGAAGCAGCTTCCTGCGCCACGCCCCCGTCAAATGACCTGAGAAGTATTGCAATGAATGGCTTGGAGGAGGCACACATGAAAAAGCTTTGTGGAGTTCTTGCGGTGTTGCTGGTGTTCTCAGTTTCTGCGTGGGCCCAACATGACGAGGGCAAAGGTGAACAGCAACACGGGGGCAATTCGGTTGCACATAATGCACCCAAGCATGGTCCCAGTCCTACCAAATCCAATGAAGAACATCATGCCCAGCCCTCTGCGCAAGAGCATCATTATTCTGATGAGCCTGGACACCCCAATTCTCCCCACGTTCACACCAACGGGACATGGGTCGGACACGATAGCGGCCGTGGAGACCCCCACTACCACGTCGATCACCCTTGGGAGCACGGGCACTTTACGGGTGGTTTTGGCCCCCACCACGTTTGGCATTTGGCTGGTGGAGGACGCGAACGCTTCTGGTTCGGCGGTTTCTATTTCAGTGTTGCCCCCTATGACTACGGCTACTGCGATGGCTGGTTGTGGGATAGGGACCAAATCGTGATTTATGATGACCCGGACCACGTCGGCTGGTACCTGGCGTTCAACGTTCGGCTGGGCACCTACATCCACGTCATGTTCCTGGGGAACCACTAGTCAGGTTTCAGTCATCGTCATGAATATAACATTCAATGGATGACACTATGGCCCCAATCGCTTGATTATGCAGGGTGAACCTTGTAGGGGCGCATGGCCATGCGAACCTACGCCCCGCCGGGGTGCACCCCCAGAAAAAGTCGCTGATGGGGACGCGATCGCCTTCCCGGTGGTGGAGGGCTTTCTGCATCCATTCGAGCTTTGCGGCGCGGTTATCAGTGCGTTTCATAGCTGGCGCCTCATCGGGGCAATTGGCCATCGTCCCGGCATACCGGTGGGTTCCGGGTCCGGACGCATGAATTGATTCCTGCCGAAGCATGCTACCGTCTTCTTCGCTCCCTCACGAGCACAAACTCACGTGGCGGATTTCCTTGTGCCGGGCATATACTTTGACCCCTATCGGTCGGAGGAGGCCGCAAGTCCCATGTGGAAAAGCTTTTCTTTGCTGATAGCATTTCTTCTGCTGATGCTGGCTAGCGCGACGCATGCCGCTGCGGGGAATTTGCGGGCAGGTGCGGCCAAGAGCGTGATCACTCCCGATGTTCATGCCACCCGCGTCTACCTCGCAGGGTACGGTCAAAATCGCGTCGCGACCGGCGTCCACGACGCTCTTTACGCGCGTTGTCTTGCCCTGGGTACAGGTGACCAGGCCCTGGTGGTGTGTGCGGCGGATCTGATTGGCCTTTTTTATGACGACGTCCTGAAAATTCGAGAAAGGGTGAAGGCCCAGGCGCCGGAGGTAACGCACTTGATCGTGGCCTCCACGCACGATCACGAGGGGCCAGACACCATGGGATTGTGGGGCCCCGGGCCTTTGCAATCCGGGATCGATGAGAAGTATATGGGGTGGCTGCGCGAACGCGTTGCGCAAACGGCTGTGGAGGCAGCGCGGTCGATGCAACCGGCGCGGCTCACGCTCGGACGCGACGATCATCCCCTGCTGGCGCTATTGCAGTCCGACAGCCGGCCTCCCTACGTCAAGGACCCTTACCTTTTCGTCATGCACCTTGCCACCGTCTCCGCCGGGCAGCCTATTGCTAACCTGATTAACTGGAGCGACCATCCGGAAACGCTGGGGGGAAAGAACACGGAGGTCACTGCCGACTACCCCCATTGGCTTTGTACGTACGTAGAAACGCATCTGGGGGGGACGGCTATTTTTGTGAATGGCTCCATCGGTGGATTGCTTTCCACCAACGGCAATTCCGTGGCGCTCGAAGACCCCGACACCGGAAGCGTGGCCTCAGACAATACCTGGCGCAAGGCGGAGCTTTTCGGGAACACTCTTGGCCAGCTTGCAGAGCGAGCGGTGAAAAACGGGGAAGCCGTTAGGGTGAATTCCATCGCCTTCCGGGGAATCACAGTTTTCTCGCCCATGCACAATGACCACTTTCGCGCCGCGGGCGCAGCCGAAGTCTTCGGCGGTCGTAAGCCGCTTTACACGAACGGCCAACTTGATCCGTCAGTCATTGAAAGGGACGTTCCCGGCCTGGGCAAGCTGAGATTCGCCACGGGAAAAGACGTGCGGACGGAGGTCAGCTACATTCGCTTCTTCGCGGGCGGGCGCGTGGCGGCGGAAATCGTTACGGTGCCCGGCGAAATTTATCCTGAACTCGTGAACGGGGGCATCACGCGCTATCCCGGAGCGGATTATCCCGACGCGCCATTTGAGCCGGCGATTCGCGAACACCTCGAGAGCAAATATCAATTCATTTTCGGCCTCGCCAACGACGAACTCGGTTACATCATCCCCAAAGCCGAGTATGACGACCAGCCGCCTTGGCTGCATGATAAGAAAGAGCGCTGGTACGGAGAGATCAATTCCGCCGGGCCCGACATTGCGGGGGCGGTCACCCGTGCGGTGGCGGGGCTTGTGAATGGCAAATGACCCAGGCAGCCATGCAATGCGCTCTAAGGCCCAGCTTAATTGTTGCAGCATGTGATACTTAAAAAGTACTTGACAAACCGGTAA
>Ga0335085_10004504_pt1 | contig 23044 bp, 20 predicted proteins | sample Lox_Sample_45_FD_206712 | JGI IMG/M metagenome (GOLD analysis project Ga0335085, IMG submission 206712) | Soil microbial communities from Loxahatchee National Wildlife Refuge, Florida, United States - Lox_Sample_4.5 | ecosystem: Environmental > Terrestrial > Soil > Wetlands | place: USA...
AGTTTTTCGAAGTCTCGTCGAACACCTTTTGGATTTCCCATGCTTTCCAGATAGCACAAGAATTCGGTAATGTCACTATATTATTCAATATTCAGTAGGGGCGTGGTGCATGTACGGTGAACTGTGTGCAGAAATTGCAGTTTTGGGTTTCCGGGTGTGCCCGACCGAACAGCAAGCCGCAACACTCTATGATAAGTTCCACATCGAGAAGCTCGCCGACGCACTGAAGAGGGACACATTTTTTGGAGACCCTGGTAATGCGTACTCAGAGCGACAGCGAGCCATTCTTCGCTCTGCATATCTGTAGCTATTCCGGTGCGGCGATGCCCAAGGATTTCATTTTGCGGTAGAGGTGGCTGCGCTCGAGGCCGAGGGCGGAGGCGGTTTGCGTCATGTTCCAGCGATGTTCCTGGAGTTTGCGTAGGATGAATTCGCGCTCGTAGGCGCTGCGCGCTTCGTGCAGCGTGGAATATGGGTGCTGCGGGCTTTCCGAGACGCCGCGGAAAAGTTCCGGCGGCAGGTGGTGCGGCTCGATGCGCGCTTGCGGGCAGACAATCACCAGGCGTTCCACTAAATTTCGCAATTCACGGACATTGCCGGGCCAGGGGTAACGCAGCAGGATTTCCATCGCCGCGTCGGTGAGTTCGCGCGTCTTTTTGCCGTACTCCGCGCTGAACTCTGCCAAAAAATATCGCGCCAAAACAGGAATGTCTTCCTTGCGGTCGCGCAGTGGCGGCACGAAGAAGGGAATCACGTTCAGGCGGTAAAACAAATCCTGGCGGAAAGCGCCCTTGGCGATTTCCTGTTCGAGATTCTTATTGGTTGCGGCGATCACGCGCACATCCACGTTTGTGGTTTCGTTGGAGCCCACGCGTTCGAAACGCTGCTCTTCCAGTACGCGCAGGACTTTCGATTGCGTGCGGAGACTCATGTCGCCCACTTCATCCAAAAACAGCGTGCCGCCATCCGCTTTCACAAACTTCCCGATTTTGTCTTCGCTGGCGCCGGTGAAACTGCCTTTCACGTGGCCAAAGAGTTCTGACTCGATCAATTCTTCCGGGATGGCCGCGCAATTTACTTCGACGAACGCGCCCTTGCTTCGCAGGCTGGCGGCGTGGAGCGAGCGCGCAACGAGTTCCTTGCCAGTGCCGCTTTCGCCATAAATCAACACGCGGCCGTTGGTGGGGCCGGTAACGGCGATCTGCTGGCGCAAGGCTTTCATCGGCACGCTGTCGCCAACGATGCGATAGCGATGATCGAGTTCGGATCGAAGAAGCTGATTTTCTTCCTGCAGGCGGCGCTGCTGGATCGCGTTGCGCACCAAGACGATGACTTTTTCGAGCGAGAGTGGTTTCTCGATGAAGTCGAACGCGCCAAGCTTCGTGGCGCGCACGGCGGTCTCGATGGTGCCGTGGCCGGAAATGATGATGACCAGCGGCGGCTGCGCGAGGCTCTGAATGCGGCTCAGGGCTTCCATTCCGTCCAAGCCGGGGAGCCAGACGTCCAACAGCACGACGGCGTAGTTGTCAGCGGCGATGCGCTCCAAAGCTGCTTCGGCTGACTCGACCGCCTCGACGGCATAGTGTTCGTCGCGCAGGATGGAGGCGAGTGACTCGCGGATACCGGCTTCATCATCCACGATCAGAATTTTCGGATAAGCGCTCATTGATGCTTGTCTTCTGGGCCGATATCAACCTCGGCACGTTCAGCCCCAGCTGTGGCGGGCTGTTCGGCGACGGGAATTTCAATCACGAAGCGCGAGCCCCGCGGCTGATTGTCTTCCATACGCAGCGAACCACCATGCTCGGAAATGATGCGGGCGGAGATGGCCAGGCCGAGCCCTGTGCCGCGATCCTTGGTGGAGAAGTGAGGCAAAAAGAGTTTGTCCTTGTCCTCCGGCGAAATGCCCTTGCCGCTGTCCGAAACAGAAATTTCTATGGTATCGGATTCCGCGCGCAAATGCGTGGCGACGCCGATTTCGCGGAACGCTTCACCTTCAAGAGCTTCGGCGGCGTTATCAACCAGGTTGACAATGACGCTGCGCAGCAGTTGGCCATCTGCGCGGATGGCCGGGAGGTTGCGCTCGAGAGAAGTTTTGAAGTGGATGCCGTCGAGGCGCCCGGCGAAGAGTTGGATGGCTTCCTGGACAGTGGTGTTGGCGTCGGTCGGCTGCAATCTGGCGGTAGGGAAGCGGACAAACTGGGAGAATTCGTTGACGAGCGAGGCGAGCGTAGCGACCTCGCGGACGATGAGGCTGGCGCATTCCTGGGTGAGGCGCGCGAGTTCCGGATCTTTGGGTGGTTCGTTCGATTCAGCGCGGCGTTCGAGTTGATGCATCAGGCGCTGCGCCGAAAGCTGGATTGGCGTGAGCGGATTCTTGATTTCGTGGGCGATGCGGCGGGCGACTTCCTGCCATGCCGCGGAGCGCTGGGCGAGAAGCACTTCGGTGAGGTCGTCGAAGACGAGGATATAGCCCATGTTGGCGCGGCGCGGACCGATGGAGCTGACGGTGACGGCGAGATGGCGCAAGCGGCCGTTGACGGTGACCTCGATTTCACGGGAAACGACGCCCATGCGCAGCGCGCGGCGCATCAGGGCCTGCACGGTTCGATGCGCATCCACGCCGAAGAGGGATTCCAGGGATTCCACGCCTTTCTCGCCAAGATTGAACATGCGTGCCAGGGCGGCGTTGGTGCGAAGAATCGAACCCTCCGCGTTGAGAGAAATGACGCCCGCGGGAATGTTTTCAAGCACCGTTTCCATGAGCTGACGGCGGCGCTCGAGTTCCTGGACGGCCTGCTGGAGGTTGCGCGTGAACTCATCAATCTGCGAACGCGAATCCCGTAACTGGGTGGTCATGATGTTGAAGGAACGCACGAGGACGCCCAATTCGTCCTGCACCTGCTCCGGAACCTGATAATCGAAATTGCCGGAGGAGACTTCGCGGGTGCCCTCGGCGAGGGCTTGAATGGGGAAGGTGACCTGTTTGGCGAGAAACAGGGCGACCCACATAGCGGCGGACAACACCAGTAACGTGAAGAAGAAAAGTATGAGAAGCATCTGGCGCTTGACGGCGCGGAGATTCTGCTTCACGTTTTCGTATTCGTGCGTTTGCGCCCGAATCGCCTGCAAGCGGCTGAGAAAGTCCGGGCTGGCGCGGTAAGCCGTGATGAGCGTTCCATTCTCGGTGGAGTCGAGCTGCACGGGCATCTGCGCGGCGAAGTAGGTTTGCCCCTTGGCTTGCCAGACTTCGACGCCGCTCGGCAGCGTGGTTTTCAGTTCGCCCTTTTCGCCGCTGATGATGCAGGTGCTTTGCGAGCGGTCTTCCGGCTGTTCGTCACAAACGACGCCGCCCTTCAACATGTTTCCATTCGCGTCGTAGACCCAGACGCCGTCCAGGCCGAGGGCAAAGGCGCGTTCCAGGAAGGCTTGTTGCGGCTCCCCGGTATGCGAGGCGAGCTGATAGCCAACCGTGTGCAGCCGCTGCAGGGAATTGTGGCCAAGATCGTTCAGGAGCTTCTGCGTTTCCTCGGACGCAATCTCAAGCGGGCGGGGGAACCAGCGGCCGAGTGTGCGGTTCAGCAGGGAATAGCTGACGAAGAACATGAAGATGATCGGGAGCAGAGAAATGGCCATGGCACCGAGGGCCATCTTGGTTTTGAAGCGCGCTCCGAGCTGCGCCTTGCTTTGCTCCATTCGCAGGCGGACGATGCCGCGGATGAGAATGAGGCCGAAGATGAGCAGGGAAGCGGTGATGAAACTATTGACGGCGAAGAGGGCGATGACCTCGCGCCAGGATTGCGGCTCGATAGGCACGTCGAGCGAGCCCATGGTGAAGACCGCACCCAGGAGCAAGGTGACGAACACGCCGCCAAGGATCAGCTGAACACGGAGCCTGTTGCTTGCCGGGCTCATCGGGAACCCTCTACGGGCCGCGGGAGGAAGGCGCGGAGAGCACAGGTGGAGCAGACCGGCGAGCGCTTGCGGCAGTGGCGCTTGCCCACGTGCACGATCAGTGCGTGATATTCGTTGAAGAGTCGCGGGTCGTTCGGTAGACTCTGCTCGAACAGCCCTCGCACCCCTTCATAAGACTCTTTGCCGTGTGCGAGCCCATGACGTTCGAGAATGCGCCGGGTATAGGCGTCCACAACAAAGACCGGGTGGTTCCCTGCATAAAGAAGGATGGAGTCGGCGGTTTCCGGGCCGATGCCGTGCACCCGCAGCAGTTGCGCGCGGAGCTGCGCCATGGGCGTACGGAACATGGCCTGCAACGAGCCGCGGTGGTGTTCCCTCAGAAAGCCGACAAAGGCCTTGAGCTTGCGGGCCTTTTGGCGGAAGTAGCCGGAAGGGCGAACCAATCGCGTGAGTTTGGCGAGCGGAGTTCTGTCGACCGAGGCGGGCGTGAGCAGGCGGGCCGCGCGCAGGTTGGCGATGGCGCGGGCGGTGTTGGTCCAGGAAGTGTTTTGGACCAGGATGGCACCGACAATCACTTCGAACGGGGTGCGGCCGGGCCACCAGTGTTGCTCGCCATGAGCCGCGAAAAGCGCATCAAAATACTCATGCAGGACGGGGAGGGGCGACGGTGGTTCGGCCGGGCGAGATGGACGGTTGCGCCTGGCAGAAAGAACCGAAGCGCGGCGGGAGGGGGAGTCAGCCAAAGAGAAGCAGGTAGACATCTCTTTCGCAAGATATCCACGGTCCAACGGCAAGTCAAGGACGCGACACTGGCCGCGCTTCCTAGACCCTGTTCAACAGTGCAGGTATTAGCGAATTCACAACGGGGTAACAAAAACTGGCAACGCGCAACCAGCCTCTTTGCTATGTTGAGCGTTGGGTGCACGTTTTCCAGGGAGCGCTGCGGATGTCTGTCCGTTTAGGCGAAATTCTACTAAAGGAAAGCCTCATTACCCAGGACCAACTGGATAAGGCGCTGGAGTTTCAGCGTTCGAACGGCGGAAAACTGGGTAGCTGCCTGACAAAAATGGGCTTCATCACCGATGATGACATCACCGGTGTGCTCTCGCGGCAGTATGGCGTGCCCTCCATCAACCTGAAGTATTACGAGATTGATCCCAACGTTATCAAGTTGATCCCGCAGGACACCGCGCTGCGCTACCAGGTGGTGCCCCTCTCGCGCGTGGGTTCGGTGCTGACCATTGCGATGACCGATCCGACGAACGTCTTCGCGATGGACGACATCAAGTTCATGACCGGCTTCAACGTGGAGCCGGTGGTGGCCTCCGAATCGGCCATTGGCGAGGCCATTACACGTTTTTACGGTGGGGCGGCAGCAAGTCACGAGGAACTGAGCAACCTGATGAAGGACCTGGTCGAAGACGACCAGGAACTCGAGCTGGCGTCTGAAGAGCAGGAGATGGACGCGGCGTCCCTGGAAAAGGCCGCGGAAGAAGCCCCCATCATCAAACTTGTGAACCTGATTCTGACGGACTCCGTGAAGCGGGGCGCGAGCGATATTCACGTGGAGCCCTACGAGACGGAAATGCGCGTGCGCTTCCGCGTTGACGGCGTGCTGCAAACGGTCATGAATCCGCCCATGAAGCTGCGCGACGCCATCACCAGCCGTATGAAGATCATGGCCAAACTGGACATCGCCGAAAAGCGATTGCCGCAAGACGGCCGCATCATGATCAAGTACAAGGCTGATGGGCGGAAGAAAGAGCTGGACTTCCGCGTCTCGACGGTGCCGACGCTCTATGGCGAAAAGATCGTGCTCCGGTTGCTGGATAAGGAAAACCTGCGGCTGGATATGACCAAGCTGGGTTTCGAGCCAGAGTCCCTGAAGAAGTTCGAGCGGAACATTTTGAAGCCCTACGGCATGGTGCTGGTAACGGGGCCGACGGGTTCCGGCAAAACAAACACTTTGTATTCCTCGGTGGCGCGATTGAACCAGGTGGACACCAACATCATGACCGCGGAAGACCCGGTGGAGTTCCAGTTGGCGGGCATCAACCAGGTGCAGATGAAAGAGCAGATCGGGTTGAACTTCGCTGCGGCGCTGCGCGCTTTCTTGCGGCAGGACCCGAACATCATCCTGGTCGGTGAGATTCGCGACTTTGAAACGGCGGAAATCGGCGTGAAAGCGGCGTTGACTGGCCACTTGGTGCTTTCGACGCTGCACACGAACGACGCACCCTCAACGATCAGCCGCTTGATGAACATGGGTATTGAGCCGTTCCTTGTGGCCACTTCGGTAAACCTGATTTGCGCACAGCGTCTGGTGCGGCGCATCTGCGTGAACTGCAAGGAAGAGCTGGAAATCCCGCAGCAGGCGCTGATCGACGCCGGGTATACGCCGGAAGAAGCGAAGACCACGAAGATCTATCACGGGAAAGGCTGCTCGACCTGCAACAAGGGCGGATACAAGGGGCGTACCGGCTTGTATGAAGTGATGGAAATTAATGACGAATTGCGCGAGCTGATTCTGGTGGGCGCTTCGGCCTTGGAACTGAAGAAGAAAGCGATCGAGCAGGGCATGATCACGCTGCGGCGCAGCGGCTTGATCAAGGTGGCCCTGGGTCAGACCACGATGGAAGAGGTCCTGCGCGAGACGGTATTGTAAGGGGGAAAGGGTGAGGCGATGGCAGGCATAACACTGAGCGAACTGCTCAAGAAGATGATCGAGATGGGGGGAAGCGACCTCCATATCACCACCAACAGCGCGCCGCGCGTGCGCGTGCACGGCCACTTGCGTCCCCTGGACATGCCGCCGCTGACGGCCGCGGACACCAAATCGCTGGCCTACAGCGTGTTAACCGACGCGCAGAAGCACCGCTTTGAAGAGAACCTGGAACTCGACTTTTCGTTCGGATTGAAGAATCTGGCGCGCTTCCGCGGCAACGTATTCAATCAGCGCGGCGCGGTGGGCGCGGTGTTCCGTACCATTCCCTGGGAAATCAAGGGATTCGATGCTCTCGGGCTGCCTGCCGTGGTGCGCGGGCTGTGCGACAAGCCTCGCGGTCTGGTGCTGGTGACCGGGCCGACGGGCTCGGGCAAGTCCACTACGCTGGCGGCCATGCTCGACAAGATCAACTCTGAGCGCGAAGAGCACATGATCACGATCGAGGACCCGATCGAATTCCTGCACAACCACAAGAAGTGCCTGGTGAACCAGCGCGAAGTGCACGCGGACACGCATTCGTTCGCTAACTCGCTGCGCGCGGCGTTGCGCGAAGACCCCGACGTGGTGCTGATCGGTGAGATGCGCGACCTGGAAACCATCGAATCGGCCCTGCGTATCGCGGAAACCGGCCACTTGACGTTTGCGACGTTGCACACGAACTCCGCGGCTTCCACGATCAACCGTATTATTGACGTCTTCCCCGCCCACCAGCAGCCGCAGATTCGCGCGCAGCTTTCCATGGTGCTGGAAGGGATTTTGTGCCAATCGCTGCTGCCGCGTTCGGACGGCCGCGGCCGCGCCATGATCATGGAAGTGCTGATCCCCACGCCGGCTATCCGCAACCTGGTCCGCGAAGACAAGATTCACCAGATTTATTCGGCGATGCAGACGGGCACCGGCCAGACGGGCATGCAGACCTTCAACCAGGGCCTGGCGAACGCCTACTTTCAGAAAATGATCACCTTGGATGTGGCGATGTCCCGTTCTTCCAACCCGGACGAGCTGCAGGACATGATTAATCGAGGTGTGGCGACGGCGCCCACTTCGGGGAAGGCGCCTTCCGGACGGACTCCGGTGGGCGCGAAACACTAAAGGGGAGAAAGGTTCAGGAGTCGGAAGTTTAAGCAATTTTCGACCGCTGAGGAGGAACAGTCATGCCGGTCTTTACATATCGGGGAACCAATCGCTCGGGAGCTTCGGTGGCGGGGGAAATGACGGCCGCCAGCAAGACGGAACTGCAGACGCTGCTACGGCGTCAGCAGATCACGCCGACGAAGATGTCGGAGAAGGGCAAGGAGTTCAACCTGCCCACGTTTGGCGGCGGCGTCACCGCCAAGGAGCTCGCCGTGTTCACGCGGCAGTTCTCGGTGATGATTGACGCCGGCTTGCCGCTGGTGCAGTGCCTCGAAATCCTTGCCAGCCAGCAAGAGAACAAGATGTTCCAGAAGGTGCTGACCGGCACGCGCGGCTCGGTCGAGGGCGGCAGCACCCTCTCTTCGGCCATGAAGCAATATCCGAAGGTCTTCGATCCCCTGTACAGCAACATGGTGGAAGCGGGCGAGACCGGCGGTATTCTCGACACCATTTTGCAGCGCCTTTCCTCCTACATCGAAAAGAATGTGAAGTTGAAGGCGGCGGTGAAGTCCGCGTTGATTTACCCCATCGGCGTTTTGTCCATCGCGGCGGCCGTCATCACCTTGCTGTTGTGGAAGGTCGTGCCGATTTTCGCCACCTTGTTTGCGGGATTGGGCGTGGACCTGCCGCTGCCGACGAAGATCGTCATTGCCTTGAGCAACTTTGTGGGCAGCATCTTCGGCTTGCTGATCGTGGTGGGCATCGTTGCGGCCATCGTTGGGCTGAAGGTTTGGTATGGAACGCCGGGTGGTCGGTATGCGCTGGACAGCGTAATCCTGAAGTTGCCGGTGCTGGGCATGTTGATGAGAAAGATCGCCGTGGCGCGCTTCACCCGCACGCTGGGAACGCTGATCTCCTCGGGTGTGCCGATTCTGGAAGGCCTGGACATCACGGCGAAAACTTCCGGCAACGCGGTGGTCGAAAAGGCCTTGTTCTCAGTGCGCAGGTCGCTCGAAGAAGGGAAATCGCTCACCGAGCCGTTGAAGGAATCGTCGGTGTTCCCGGGCATGGTGACGCAGATGATTTCCGTCGGCGAGCAGACCGGCGCGATGGACGCCATGTTGCAGAAGATTGCGGACTTCTACGAAGACGAAGTGGACGCGGCCGTGAAGGACCTGCTGACCGCCCTCGAACCCATCATGATCGTGTTCCTCGGCTTGGTGGTCGGCGGCGTGGTTATCTCCATGTACTTGCCGCTGTTCTCCCTTATCGGCAAGCTGTCGGGCCACTAGAAAGAATTGCAAGACTGGAAATGGGGGACAGGGAGAAGCTGCCTGTCCCCCATTTTTGTTTAAGATGGAATTGGGGATGAGCGGGCAGGAAGTGGGGCTGCCGCTCGGGGCATGGAACAGTCGCTAAATCGGCGCGAATGGGTGGACTGGCTCACGCGGGTCCGCCTGCTGCTGATCGCCCTGATCTTGGGAGTCGGGGTGGTCTGGCCCCAGTACGTGCCGACGCAGTCCTCGCCGCGGTATTTTCTTCCGATTGTCATTTTGTGGATCACCATCGGGATTCTGCACCTCATCCTGGTGCGCCTGCTGCCGGAGGCTTCCTGGCTGGGAAGCCTGCAGGTTTCCTGCGACGTGGTGATGGTCAGCGGGATTGTATACGCCACGGGGCTGCAGGACAGCAACTTCACCTCACTGTACCTGCTGGTGATTATCGTCGCGAGCATCTTGTTCAGCCGGGAAGCGGCCTTTGTGACCGCGGCGTCCTGCCTGGCAGCGCTGACGATTCTGACGGTGCTCGTGCACGTGGGGAAGATTCCGCAGACTTCGCTGGCCGCCCCGACGTGGGACGCGCTGCGCATGTGGTTCCTGAGCAATTCGTTCGGATTTCTGGCGATTGCGTATCTGTCTAGTCTGCTTGCGCATTCCTTGCGGTCGAAGAGCACGGAACTGGAAGAGAAGCGCGAGGAATTGCTGGAACTGCAGGATTTCACTTCGGACATTATTCATTCCATGCGCGGAGGCCTGGTGACCACGGACCTGGAAGGGCGCATCGTGTTGTTGAACCGCACGGGAGAAGAGATCCTGGGCCGGACGTTCGCCGAGTTGCGCGGGCGGCAAATCGGGGAGGTCAGTGAGGAATTCTGGCAGAAGGAAATGCCGGCGCTCCCGGAAAAACTGTCGTTGCGCCGGGAGATTGAAGTACGCGTTCCGGGCGGGCAGAAACGCTATCTGGGTATTTCGGTTTCGCCGTTGCGGACCCGGGATGCGCAGCGCAGCGGATACGTTTTCAACTTTCAGGACCTGACGGAACTCCGGCGGCTGGAGCAGGAGGTGGCCACGAAAGAGAGGATGGCCGCAGTCGGGCGGCTATCGGCGGCCATCGCCCATGAGATCCGCCAGCCGTTGACGGCGATGGCCGGAGCGGTGAAGGAACTGGCGCGGATGGTGCCCCTCGAGGAAGACGAAAAGCACCTGGTGAATATCGTCAGCCGGGAATCGGAACGGCTGAACCAGATCATCACGGACTTCCTGAATTTTTCGCGCGAGAAGTCGTTTGCGTTCGAGGAGACGGACGTGCGGCCGCTGCTGGATGAAACGCTGATGCTGTTGGAGCGCAAGCCGGGCGCGGCGCAGAAGTTGCAAATCGTGCGGTCGTTCAATGGGGAATCAGCGCTGGCGCGGGTGGACCCGAGCAAAATGAAGCAGGTGTTCTGGAATTTGTGCGACAACGCGGTGCGGGCGATGCCGCAGGGCGGGACGCTGACGGTGGGCATCGAACACGCAACCGACTGGCTCCGGATTTCGTTCCGCGACACGGGCATCGGCCTGGACCCGCAACAACGCGCCAAGATTTTCGAGCCGCTGCAGTCGAATTTCGAAGGCGGCACGGGGCTCGGGCTGGCGATCGTTTACCAGATTGTTCAGGCACACAACGGGCGCATTTCCGTTTACAGCGAAAAAGAGAAAGGCGCGGAGTTCGTGGTGGAACTCCCGCGCCTCGAATGAGGTTCTATGCAGGCGACGAAAATCGCGGTACGCGAAGCAAAGAAGGAAGCAGCGCACATCCTGGTGGTGGACGACGAACGCTCGTTGTGCGAACTGTTGGAGATCACCTTCCGGAAGGAAGGGCACCGGGTGGAGGTGGCGAGCAACGTCGAGGCCGCGAAGCGAAAGCTGGAGGGGGCGCTGTTCGACATCGTGATCTCGGACATCAAGATGCCCGGCGGAAGCGGACTGGACTTGCTGCGTTTCGCCAAGGAAATCGCGCCGGATTCGTTTTTTCTGCTGATGACCGCGCTGCCGGACCTGGATACCGCCGTGGATGCGCTGAACTCCGGCGCGGACCGCTTCGTGATCAAGGACCACAACTATCTGGACCAGTTGCGGCGGGCGGTGGCCGAGGTTTCCGAGAGCCTGAAATGGAAGAAAGAAGCGGGGTATTTGCGCCGGGAATTGCGCCGTCTGACGGGCCTGGACAATATCATCGGGCAGAGCCCGAAGATGAAGGCGATTTTCGACCTGATTCAGACGGTGGCGCCGCAAAACAGCCGCGTGCTGATCACCGGAGAGAGCGGGACGGGTAAGGAACTTGTGGCGCGGGCCATTCACGAAAACAGCGCGCGATCGCAGACCCCGTTCATCACCATCAATTGCGGCGCGTTTCCGGAGACGCTGCTGGAATCCGAACTTTTTGGCTACGTGAAGGGCGCGTTCACCGGGGCGAACGAAAACCGGCGCGGCTTGTTTCAGGCGGCGCACGGCGGCACGCTGTTCATGGACGAAATCGGCAACATGAATCTGGCCATGCAGGTGAAGTTGTATCGCGTGCTGCAGGAAGGCAAAGTGCGGCCACTGGGAAGCACGGAAGAAATTGACGTGGACGTGCGCGTGATTGCGGCGACGAACAAGGATCTGGAAAAGGCCATTGCCGCGGGCGAGTTCCGCGAAGATTTGTATTACCGGTTGAGCGTGATTCCGATTCACGTGCCGGCGCTGCGGGAGCGCCGGGAGGATATTCCGCTGCTCGCTCGGCATTTTCTGGAGAGGTTCCGGAAAGAGATGGAGAAGTCCATTCACGGAATTTCACCGGAGGCCATGGGGCTGCTGGAAACATATGATTGGCCGGGAAACGTGCGTGAACTGGAGAACACCATTGAACGCGCAGTGGCGCTGGTGAGCGGAGAGGAGATTACACCTCGAGTGCTGCCGGAGCGGGTCAACGGCGTCAGCCCCGCGGTCGCGGCTTCGTTGGGACAAACGGACGCCGCGCAGATTCCGGATGAGGGAATTGATTTCGAGCAGGTGGTCGCCGGCACGGAACGCCGCTACCTGCAAGCCGCGCTGGCCAAGGCAGAGGGAGTGCGGACAAACGCCGCGGAACTTCTGAAGATCTCCTATCGTTCGTTTCGCCACTACGCGAAAAAACACAATCTATAGGACAGGTGCTTCCCGAAAGGACAGAGTGACGTTTTCCGGCGTTTTCGGGAGCCGAAAAATGTTATTCGGGGACTCCGATTAGAGCTTTTCCGCGCCACGATTTGGTCACTTGTTTTTGCTTTGCATACTGTATTGAAAAATCAAGACTTCTGACTCAGGTCGAATTGGGCTGGAAATTGCACGAATGGTCCTCTCCTTGCTCTATTTAGGTTGTGCTCCGGCACAGGTGTTTGCGCGCTCTCTAGTTCTTCATGTTCAAGCTCTGCGCTTCCACCGGCAAGCAAACTCTCTCAAAATGCCTCAAGGAGATCTCATGAAGAAGCAGAAGGGTTTCTCTCTTATCGAGTTGCTGATCGTCGTGGCGATCATTTTGATCATCGCGGCCATCGCAATTCCGAACCTGTTGAAGTCGAAGATGGCTGCGAACGAGTCGTCTGCGGTCGGGTCCCTGCGTACCGTTAACACGGGCGAAGTGACGTATGCAGCGTCTTGCCCGAACGTCGGCTACTCCGCGACGCTTGTGGAACTGAACACGGGCGCGATCTGCGCGGGCGGAACGGGCATCATCGACAACGTTCTGGCCACCGGCACCAAGAGCGGCTATACGTTCACCTATGCTCCGGGCGCGGCTGCCGCGAACGGCATCGTGAGCACGTATACGAACGTTGCGGTGCCCCTGAACGTCGGCGTCACCGGCCAGCGCGGTTTCTTCACCGATCAGTCGGGTGTGATCCGCTACTCCCTCGATGGGTCCGCGCCGACCGTTGCAGCTTCCGCTCTGCAGTAAGAAAGGAATGCATTCCGGGCGAGGGGGGAGGCGAACTGCTTCCCCTCTATTCCTTTGGCCGACCGAGGAAGGTCCGCCCTTGGAGAAGGAAACGGCAACTGACTCTCTGGAAAGCCTGCCTGGACGGACAGCTGTGGAAGTGACTTTTTTTGTCGCTTCGGGAAGCCGGAAAATGCTCTTGCGTGGGACGGATTAGGGCTTTTTGAGGCTGGGGATTAGCTTTGTGGGTGTCGATTTTTGTATACTACTGAAAAGACGAGCCTTCTTTAGTGGAAAGCATGGGCGAGGAATTGGCCAGAGTGGTCCCTGCCTTGCACTTGTCTGGGGCGTGCTCCGGCACTAAATAAACTCTCTCAAAATGCCTCAAGGAGATCTCATGAAGAAGCAGAAGGGTTTCTCTCTTATCGAGTTGCTGATCGTCGTGGCGATCATTTTGATCATCGCGGCCATCGCAATTCCGAACCTGTTGAAGTCGAAGATGGCTGCGAACGAGTCGTCTGCGGTCGGGTCCCTGCGTACCGTTAACACGGGCGAAGTGACGTATGCAGCGTCTTGCCCGAACGTCGGCTACTCCGCGACGCTTGTGGAACTGAACACGGGCGCGATCTGCGCGGGCGGAACGGGCATCATCGACAACGTTCTGGCCACCGGCACCAAGAGCGGCTATACGTTCACCTATGCTCCGGGCGCGGCTGCCGCGAACGGCATCGTGAGCACGTATACGAACATTGCGGTGCCCTTGAACATCGGCGTCACCGGCCAGCGCGGTTTCTTCACCGACCAGTCGGGTGTGATCCGCTACTCGCTGTCGGGTGCCGCGCCGACCGTTGCGTCTTCCGCTCTGCAGTAGGAACGGAGTATTTTCCGGACAAGAGGGGAAGCAGTACTGCTTCCCCTCTTTTCTTTTATGTGCAGGCTGAGTAAGAATGAACGTTCCGTGGCTCAGGAGCCCGGAAAATGACGGGCAAGGTTTGGTCCTCCAGTTGCACTAAATCATACGTGGATCGCTCACCCCAGGAGAGAACGCAAGGCAACAGAAGGGTCGAGCCATCGAGGTGCTTAGCAATGAAGCGGGCAACGAACCAAGGGTTTCAGGGTGCACGGCGCGGCAAGCAGGAATCGGGATTCTCGCTGATCGAATTGTTGATCGTCGTGGCCATTATTCTGATCATTGCAGCCATCGCCATCCCCAATCTTCTGAAGTCCAAGATGGCGGCGAACGAAGCTGCCGCCGTGGAAAGTTTGCGGACGCTGCACACGGGTGAAACGACGTATTCCGCCACTTGCCCGAGCGTCGGCTATTCAGCGAGCCTGTTGGAGTTGAATACGGGAGCTATTTGTCAGGCTGGCGCCGGGATTATCGACGACGTGCTGGCGACGGGAACAAAAAGCGGATACCAGTACACCTACACGCCCGGAGCCGCGGCGGCCAACGGCACCGTCAACAATTACAGCACTACGGCGCTTCCGCTTACGCCTGGCGTCACCGGGCAGCGCGGATTCTACATCGATCAAACCGGCGTGGTTCGCTACACGTTGAGCGGCGCCGCGCCGACGAATGCAAGCTCCGCGTTGCAATAAGCGGCTGGCCGATTTTAGTTGTTCTTGAGGCGCGCGACCCCGTCGCGCGCTTCGCTGTTTGCGGGATCCACTTCCAGCGCCTTCTGATATTCCTGCAGAGCCTCTTTGGTATTTCCATCCTTTTCCCGTAAACGAGCCAGCTTGAGGTGCGTTGCGCCGTCGTAGGGAAACTGCGCGGCCATCTGCTGCAGTAGGGACTTGGCTTCTGCTTCCTTGCCCGTTTTCAGAAGTAAATCCACGAGTTGCTGCTGGGCCATGAGATTAGGGAGCAGGCGAACGGATTCCTTTAGCTCTGCTTCGGCTTCGGCGTACTGGCCGCGTTCGGCAAGCTCCTGGCCCAGATAAAGATGGGCGCTGGCGTTCAGCGGCCCCGTTTCGACGGCCTTGCGAAACTCCGCGAGGGCCGCGTCATCCTGATTCATCTTCTTCAAGACTCGACCGTAATTGAAGTGCGGATCGGTCCAGGTGGGTTTGGCGGCAATGGCTTCTTGGAGGACCTTGCTGGCCTCGTCGAGTTGGCCTTTTTCCAGATAGATGCACCCGAGAGCGTTCAGGACGTTAGGGCTACCCGGCTTGAGCTGCAGGGCAATCCGGAGTTCGCGTTCGGCAGCACGGAAGTCGTGCATGCCGAAATACGTGGTGCCGAGATTGAGGTGCATGACGTAGGCATCGGGGTCGGTCTTCAATGTGGTGAGATAGAGGGTCAGGTCGTCTCGCCAGGCGCGGTTGCGTTCGAGAATCATGCCGACGCTGTGAATCATAATTGCCAGGCAGCCGAAGGCGAGAAGGGCGCGCCACGCTGCGGAGAGTTTTGGTTGATACGGCCAGGCGGACCAGAGCGTGATGCCGGCACTGCCGAGGAGCCAGCAAAACGCGACCGAGGGGAGGTAAAGATAACGCTCGGTGAGGACGTTGGCGGCCATCCAGCGGACGTTCAAAACGGGGGCAAGCGTGAGTCCAATCCACAGCACGCAGAAGGCGAGTTTTGGAAAGGGCTTGGAAAAGAGGGTGAGCAAGAGCAGGCAGACGAGGACAATGGCGATTCCGGGAATGACGCCGGGGGACGGAAGGGCCTCGCTGGCGTGGAAGGTATGAAAGGCCGAGAGATGCGTGGGCCAGAAGAGCAGGCGGGTATAGCTGTTGATCAGGGCGAAGGCGGAGAATACTCCTTCGCGGAAGCCCACCTGGGGATGCTGGAGCACCATTGCAAGATTCCCGAAGAGAAGCCTGCGAACGAAGAGATATGCGAGCCCCGCGAGGCAAATCGGCAGATATTGGCGAAATTTTTGCCCGAAATGTGCATTTTCATGGTCGTTACGGACGAAGTGTTCGTAGCAAACTAGTAAAGGGGCAAGCAGAAGAGCGGGTTCCTTGGCCATCAAGGCGGCGAGGAAGAGGGCGACGATGGCGGCCTGGCTCTTCCAATCGAGGCGGGGACTGCGGATATAGAGAAGAAATGCAAGGAGAAAGAAGAGTGTGGCTTCGAGGTCCGGGATGCAGGCGATCCAGTTGACGGGCTCCGTGTGGACGGGGTGGATGGCAAAGAAGAAGGCGGCTACCGCCGCTGCGGGGACACTTTTCAACAGTTCCTTGCCGGCATAGTACACCGCAACCACGACCAGCGCGTTCAGCAGGACGTTGAAGAGGTGATAGCCAAAGGGGAGATCGCCGAAGGTCTTCCATAGGAGGAGATCGGTGAAGGTCATCAGCGGGCGGTAGTAGTTCGATTCGCCGGCGGACCCTATGAACGACCAGACGGTGGTGTGAAAGATTTGGGGAAGGTAGCGCCAGCTTTTGACGTAAGGATTGGCGAGAATTTGCAACTGGTCGTCGTAGACGAAGCCGTTCAGGATCGTGGTTGCGTAACAAGCCAGCGAGAGGAGGAAAAGGATCGGGGAGATCCATTGTTCGCGGCTGGAGGGCGGCGGGGCCGGCGAAGAGGCGCCCGGCGGGGCCGAGTTGGCGATGGATGTGGCCATTTTTTCTAGTGTAGGGAAGTGAGCGAGAAACACACGGAAATCTACGCGGCGGGTTTGCCAACGGAGCAATAGTGCTGCCTTGCTATACTTTTGGCATGCGAATCAGGAATCGAAGCCAAGTGCTCATGGGGGCGGCATTGGTGACCGCCGTTTGTGTGGCTCCTCAAGTGGGAGTTGCCACTGGCGCTTCGACGCCTGCGGTGCTGGCCGCGCTGGAGGAAAAGTATCGGAACGCGGCGACGCTGCAGGCCACATTTCTGGAGCGGTATTCGGAGAACGGAAAACAGGTGCGGGTGGAGGCCGGGACAGCGTATTTCCTGCGGCCGGGAAAGATGCGGTGGGAGTACGAGCAGCCGGAGAAGAGTGTGTTTTTAGTGGATGGTAAGTATGTGTGGTTCTACGCGCCGGCGGATCACACGGCGACGCGGATGCCCACGAAAAAGAGCGAGGACTGGCGGACGCCGATCGCGTTTCTGACGACGGGGATGAAGTTGTCGAAACTCTGCTCGAGCGTGGAGCTTGCGAAAGACGCGAAGCCGTCCCTGGCAGGGGATGAGGTCTACCGCTGCGTGTTGCGGGCAGCGGAGGATAAGCCCGGCGGCAGGCCGCAGGGAGTGCTTTTCGAAGTGACATCTCAGAATGAGTTGGCGCGCATCGTAGTACCGCAGGGAGCAGGGACGCAGATCGAGTTCGAATTTAAGAACTGGTTGTGGAATCCCGCGCTGCCGAGAACCCTGTTTACGTTTGAGCCATCGCCCACGACCGTGATCGTGAACGGGTTGCTACCCGAGGCCCCCGGGATGCGTCAGTAAGGTTGTAAGGGAACGAGCTATCCCCAAGGGCAGCATGTAGTTGACTGCAAATACCCACCCTCCTTGGTTCTTTTTGGGGTACTCTCCGGTTGAGGTAAACTAGGGATCTATGGGCGAGTTTGTGTGCCGTGTAGCCGACGCCACCGGGCGAGTCTTCTCGCACGTGGAGGCGGCTGCGACTCTCGACGAAGCGCGCCAGAAGCTGACCGACCGCGGGTACTACATTTATTCGGTGGAGCAGCGGAGCAGCCTGGTCAGCGGGATGCTGGGCGTTCGCAAAGAGCGGAAAATTGGCGGCAATGACTTCCTGATTCTCAACCAGCAGTTCAATACCCTGATCAAGGCGGGCTTGCCGATTCTGAAGGCGCTGGACCTTTTGGCCACGCGCGCGACCGCACCCAAGCTGCGGCCCATCATTTCGCAGATCCGGGACCGAGTCCGGGAAGGGAAATCGCTCTCGGAGGCGGTGGACGAGGCCGGGGTCTTTTCCAAGGTGTATTCGACGGCCATTCTGGCCGGCGAAAAGAGCGGCAACCTCTCCGGGGTGCTCGATTATTACATCGCGTATCAGAAGGTCAGCACCGGGGTTAAGAAGAAGATTGTGGCTTCGCTGGTGTATCCGACGCTGCTGGTGGTCGTTGCGACCTGCATTGTGAGCTACCTGGTTACAGGAGTGGTGCCGAAGTTTGCCACCCTTTATCGGGACCTGGGCGTCCCGCTGCCGGGACCCACGCAGTTGCTGATTACCATCACGGTGGACTACCGGAACTACATTCTCGGCGCAATTGCGCTGTTTTTGTTGTCGATTGTGGGGCTTTTCTTCTGGTCGCGCAGCGAGGAAGGAGGCGTGGCGTTTGACCGGATACTCTTCCGGCTTCCTATTCTCGGTGACACGCTGCTGAAGTTTCAGGCCTCCCAATTTTGCCGGACGCTGGCGACGCTCTTGGCCGGTGGCACGCCGCTGGTGGCGGGCCTCTCGACCGCGTCGGAATCCATCACCAGCAAGCTGGTGCGGAGTTCGGTGACCAACGCCACGCAGATGGTCCGGGAAGGCGAGTCGTTACACAGCGCGCTGGCTGCCGGGCAGATCATGCCTGAACTGGCGCTGGACATGATCGAAGTCGGCGAATCGAGCGGCGCGCTGGCGCCGATGCTGAATAGCGTTGCGGAATTTTACGAGGAAGAGGTCAGCCTGCGTTTAGGGGCCCTAGTCTCCCTGATCGAGCCCGTTATTCTTATATTCATGGGCCTGCTGGTAGCCTTTATCCTGATCTCACTCTACTTGCCGATTTTCTCGTTCTCCGTCAACGGGAATACGGCCGGGAGCTAAGGCAGAAAAGGGAAAATGGCCACGCCAGACTCCAATTTGCACGAACCAAATGTGCCCGGCGGTCCGCCGGACGCGGCGCAGGAGCGCGAAGCGGCGCGGAAACTCGCGGAGCGCTACCGTTGCGGATTCATCGACCTTTCCGAGCAGCGCATTGACCCTGACTTGTTCCGGACGATTCCCGCGGATTTGATGTTCCGGTACAACTTCGTCCCGCTGGTGGCGAACAACAACACGCTGGTGATTGCGGTGGCCGATCCCGGCGCGGTGATTCTGAGTGACGAGCTGCCACTCTTGCTGGGGAAAAAGCTGGCCTACAAGGTGGCCACGGCGAGGCAGATCAGCGACCTGCTGAAGCGCACGGAACAGTCGCAGCGAGTGCTGGAGCAGGCGACGGAAGCGTTCACGCTGCAGGTTTCGAAGGAAGACGAAGAGAGCGAAGAGACCATCTCCGGGGACCGGCTGACGCGGGATACGACGGTCAGCCCGGTCGTTCGACTGGTGGAGACCATCATCTTCACGGCGCTGGAGCGGCGCGCGAGCGATATTCACATTGAGGCGCGGGACACGGAAGTAGCGGTGAAGTACCGCATTGACGGCGTGCTGCAGCATGCCATGCAACCGATCGCGAAGGAGTGGCACTCGACCGTGTTGTCGCGCATCAAGGTCTTGAGCGATCTGGACATCGCCGAGCGCCGCGTGCCGCAGGACGGGCGCTTCCGCGTGAAGTACAAGGGCCGCTACATTGACCTGCGCGTTTCGATCATGCCGGCGAATCATGGAGAGGACGCCGTGCTTCGCGTGCTCGATAAGGAGACCCTGTCCGAGAAATTCCAGAAGTTGAGTTTGGACGTTGTGGGCTTCTCACCGGAAGAGACGAAGAGGTTCCGGCGCTACATTCGCGAGCCCTACGGCATGGTGCTGGTCACCGGGCCGACGGGGTCAGGTAAGACCACGACGCTTTACGCCGCGATCAACGAGATCAAGACGGATGAGGACAAGATCGTCACGATTGAGGATCCGGTCGAATACCAGTTAAAGGGCATCACGCAGATTCCCGTGAACGAGAAAAAGGGTCTGACGTTTGCCCGCGGTCTACGGTCGATCTTGCGGCACGACCCGGACAAGATCATGGTCGGCGAAATCCGCGACCAGGAGACGGCACAAATCGCCATTCAGTCGGCCTTGACGGGGCACCTGGTGTTCACCACGGTGCACGCGAACAACGTGACCGACGTGATTGGGCGCTTCATCAACATGGGTGTTGAACCCTACAACTTCGTTTCCGCGCTAAACTGCATCTTGGCGCAGCGCCTGGTCCGCCTGATTTGCAACAATTGCAAGCGCCCAAGGAAATATTCCGCGGAAGAGTTGCGGGATTCCGGCATCGATCCGGCGAAAGCGCCCGAATTTGTGTTCATGGAAGGTGCCGGGTGCCTGGAGTGCTCCGGAACGGGGTACCATGGCCGAACGGCGATTTGCGAATTGCTGGATTTGAGCGACCGCATCCGGGAAATGATTGTCGGGCGGCGCCCGACTTCGGAAATCAAGCGCGCGGCGATTGAGGAAGGTATGATAACGCTGCGTGAAAGCGGCGTGATGAAGGTGAAGAGCGGGATGACCACGCTGCGGGAAATCAATAAGGTGACGTTCGTTGAGTAGCGTGAACGCCTATCATTCAGGGCTGTACAAAGTGGACGCCGTCCGGCGGCTGATGCGCTGGCTTGACGCCACGCCGCATCCAGGATTGGTGATCGAGATGGCGCCCGACCGGGTGTCGGCGGCGCGCTTCACACGTACGGGTTCCGTAGACGGGTTTGCGGTGGAACTGTTGCCGCCCGTGGCGGTGGTGCCCTCGGCTATCGAAACAAATATCGTGAATGTGGTGGCCGTGAAGGCCGCGGTTTCCAATCTGGCCGCAAGACTGAAAATGAAGGACGAGGACGCGGCGCTGCTCGTACCCGATCCCGTCATTCGCGTGTTCGTGCAGCACTTCGACGATTTCCCGCGCACCGCGGAAGAAGCGATTCCCATGCTGCGCTGGAAGCTTAAAAAGAGCGTGCCGTTTGAGGTGGACGAAACGCTGCTTTCGTTCATGAGACAACAGCCGCGCGGCGAAGGCGTGGACGTGGTGACCGCAATTGCGCGACTCCGCATCATAAAAGAGTACGAGTCTCTTCTTGAGCCAATCACGGTGCGGCCGGGCGTGGTGCTGAGCTCGACGCTGGCGGCGATTTCGCTGCTGGAAGAGAACCGCCCAACGCTGCTGGCGCGCCTTTCCGGTACGTCATTGACGACGGCGATTGTGCGCGAGGGCGTGCTTGCCGGATACCGGTGCACGGAACTTCCGGCGACTGCGGCGCAGATTACGCCGCAAATGCTTCTGGAGGAGATCTTCCCGATGGCCGCCTATTATCAGGACACCTGGCAGGAAGGCATCCAGGCAGTGCGGGTGGCGGGATTGCACAAGCGCCTGCCTGACTTTGTGCGCCCGCTCCAGGACGAGTTTCGCTGCGACGTAGGCTCCCTCCTGAATGCGGCCATTTCCGATGGGCGCTTGCGCAGCGATGTGCGGCCACTGGCCGACCGCGAACTGGAAGGGCTGGTTGGCTGGTTGATGCACCGGAATTAGAGGAGAAAGAGCTGCTGGCGCTATGTACGTCCGTTTAAATCTCGCCACGAAACCGTTGATCAGCCACCGCCGATTCTTTGCCGGAGCGGCGGCACTGGGCGTTGTGGGTGTGCTGCTGCTGACTGGGTTCGGCTGGCGTTTCTACGTGTTGCGGAAGGCCGACGCAAGCTTCCGGGCGCGCAGCAGCAAGGTACAGCAGGAACTTGCGGCAGCAATGAAGCAGCGGGACGAACTGGAGCAGTATTTTTCGCAGCAGCAGGCAGTGGGATTCCAGGAACGCGCGAAGTTCGTGGTCGGCGTGCTGCAGGCGCGAAGCATTAACTGGACGCAGATGTTCATGGACCTGGAAAAAACGCTGCCGCCGGGAGTGCACGTGCTGCACATCGAGCCGAAACTCGACAAGGGAACCGTTTCGGTGCATTTCATCGTCGGGGCGACGAGCCAGGAAGCAAAGCTGAAGATGTTGAAGGCGTTTGAGGATTCGCCGTCGTTTGCGCGCGTGGAGCTGATTTCCGAGCGCGTCGAGACGCAGGCGGGTTTGGATCCATTGACGATTGAGTTTGAAGCGGTGTACGCGAACAGTTGAGTATGGGCGACTTCAAGATCCAACGGCTGCTGGTTATCGCGGGGCTCCTGGTCCTGTTCGGGCTGGTCGGCTTTCTTGCCTACCACAACGCCAACATGATTGCGGCTGAAGCGAATCCCGAGCAGGCCCTCAAGCTGCAGGCGCGCCAGGTGTCGCTGGTGAAAGAAGACGTGAAGCGCGCCACGAAAATCAAATCGCGAGCGCCGGAGATTCAGAACTTTTTTGAGCAGTTTGAGAACACGCTGCCGCCGGCGGGCAAGGGCTACTCCGTGCTCTCCCAGGAATTGGGCGACATCTCGAAAGCTACGCACGTGCAGGTGCAGGACGTGAAGTTTCAGCAGAAGGATGTCACGGGGCGAAACCTGGATGAGGTTGATATTGAAGCATCGCTCAGTGGCGATTACCGGGGAATTGTGGAGTTCTTGAATCACCTGCAGCGTTCGAAAAATACGTACATCGTGGATTCGCTGGGGTTGGACTCGCAGAATACTCCCGGAAGCCAGGCGCCCCCGGGAACGGTGAGGGTGTCTTTGCACCTGCGGTCGTATTTCCGGAAAGCGTGATGGCACAGACGAAACAACAGAAAGAGTTGATCGTGCTCGGCGTGCTGGTGCTGATCGCCGGGGCGATCTGGTTCGGATACTACGGGCGGACGGCCAAGCCGAAGTCCGGACTGGCCGCCAACGGACAGTACACGGAAATTAATGCCCAGGACTACGGGCGCTTTATCGTGGACCTGGATAAAACACAAGAGACGGAATACAAGAGTTCCGGGCGGAACATTTTTGTGATTGGGCCGATGCCGGTGGAGCAGGCCAAGCAAGGGCCGGTCAAGGAGCCATTCCGGAATGTCGGGCCGCAGCCGCCGCCTCCACCGCCCCCTGCGCAGTTGCCGATGGTTTTCTTTGGATATGGAATGCTTCCGGCGGGCGGGCCGCGCCAGGCGTTCCTGAAAGATGAAAACGGCGACGATGTGCACATCGTCAGCGAAGGCGACTTGCTGATGAATCACATCCGCATTTTGCACATCGGCAACGAGCGCCTGGATTTTGAGGACATCAACACGGGGCAAAAGGGGTCGAAGACGCTGGAGGTGCCGGCGCCGCCAGCCGCGTCATGAGAAAAGCACGTCGAATTCGCGGGAAGAACGCGGGACAGCAAGGCTACGTCCTGGTGCT
>Ga0335085_10004505_pt1 | contig 23040 bp, 27 predicted proteins | sample Lox_Sample_45_FD_206712 | JGI IMG/M metagenome (GOLD analysis project Ga0335085, IMG submission 206712) | Soil microbial communities from Loxahatchee National Wildlife Refuge, Florida, United States - Lox_Sample_4.5 | ecosystem: Environmental > Terrestrial > Soil > Wetlands | place: USA...
TTGCAATCAACCAAAACGTTAGTTCTCAGCGCGCCAAAATTGAATAAAAAGACGAATCAAGAAACAGCGATAAGGGCGAAAGTCCATTCTCTCCTACTTGCTGTCACAGTCTTTCGCTCCAATGAAAATGTTACAAAGAAACTGGCAAGCGGCGTGCCTAACCAAGCGGCTCAAGCTGACGGAAACAGCCGTTGGCGAATGAGCCGCGCGAAGCAAACCGTAATCGGTTGGACGTGGCCTGCCTCGCGCGGACGAGCTACCGCGGCGACGTTGCACGTCGCCGCAGCTTAGCCGCAATCCGTTAGGCGGGCAAAACACATAAACAAAAGGTAAACTTCAATGATTACTCTCAAATCTATCTCATTATATCTTCTTGCTCTCTCAGTTTCCGGAATTATCACAACCCAAGCACAGGAACAAACAAGTGAGACGAATTCACTAAAACCCGGCGCTTGGGCACTCCAATTTGGGATCGCGAGTTTTCTTAGTCTAACTTCCTTCCAAGGTGGTACAATATCAGTGAAGTACCAAACTACAACCACAAATGCTTGGAGGGCTGGGGTTTCGATCTATGGAAATACTTCTACCTCCACGAATATTCAAACACCAATCCAAGGCGATACCGTCTCTAACACGAGTTCACTCAATAATTCCACCTCCTACGAAAACGTAATGGCGAAAGTTCAATACATTTGGTATGCAAATTCTGAAGGCATTATTCATTTCTATTCTGGTATAGGGCCAATAGTAGGATATAATCATTCAACTAATGATTACCAAACTATTAATTTAAACGGCGCTTTGAATACTGTGAACTCGAGCAACCAAATCACAAACAATTCGACTGACACTTGGTCCGTTGGGGCTTCAGGTGTGATTGGGGTAGAATACTTTCCTGCTAGAGTTTTTTCGCTTCACGCGGAATATGGTAATTATTTGGCTTATCAAAGTTCAAAAAACAAATCGACAACACGAAATATAAATAATTATGGCTCAACCGACACTCGAGGTACAGACGGCTCAGGAAGTTCGCATGGCTGGTCATTCAATTACGGTGGCACTTTATTTGGACTCAGCGTTTATTTTTAAGGTAAGCTATTAAATATTTGACCGTGCCCGCCTAACCAGTCGCTCAAGCTGACGGAAATAGCCGTCGATGATTCAATGCGCGCGAAACAACCAGTTACTTGTTAGACAGGAATTATCTCGCGCGGACTGGCACCGTCGCTGCGGCGCTTCGCCGCCGCAGCTTAGCTCCGATCCGTTAGGCCGCCGCAACGAAACAGATAGTCAAAGTGTAGCGTAGGCGAAAAATTTTTTGAGAAAATGTAAATTGAAAAGACACGTTCCAATTTTGGCGCGAGCTTGCAACCAACTTAAACGAAGGTTTTCGGCGCGCCAAAATTGAATAAAAAGACGAATCAAGGAAATGTCATAAGGGCGAAAGTCCATTCTCTCCTACTTGCTGTCACGGTCTTTCGCTCCAATCAAATTGTTACAAAGAAACTGGCAAGCGGCGTGCCTAACCAAGTCGCTCAAGCTGACGGAAACAGCCGTCGGCGATTCAGTGCGCGCGTAATAACCAGTTTCTATCGGACAGGAATTATCTCGCGCGGACTGGCACCGTCGCTGCGGCGCTTCGCCGCCGCAGCTTAGCTCCCATCCGTTAGGCGGGTTTCCATTCAATTCGTTCGAGTTACTCATGAAAACATATATTGTCTTTGCAGTAATATCCACCTTTCTATTTGATCTTTCAAAGTCTCAGATCAAAACTACGCCAATAGCTCCTCCTCAAAAAGAGCACACAAAACAACAATATGATAGTTTAAAGAATTTTCTCGGCGATGACGTTTATCTTTACAAAGGTCAAGATTTATACCTTAAAGGAATGCCAGTAAGTTCACGAGCCTATGGATATAGAGGATTTTTCAATCATATCGGCGATGGCTTTCAGAGAGCCAATATTTATAAAAATGAAGGATCGCTCAATTCGGATTACGATAAACTGGCTGGCAAATATTTCAGAGTCCTTGACATATATAGGCATCCTGAGGCTGAACAATATCAAAGTCTTTATGGAAACACGTTCTATTTACTTATTCAGGAAAAAGAATCAAAAGACTCAGCCTATTTTAAATATCAGTCGGACGATGGGTTTTCGTTTCCATTCATTGTGGTTGGATTTTACGAGAAGCAAAAACAATTGAGAATTGGTGTCAAATATGTTTTCTGCGACGAATGGATTAAAAATTCAACGGATGTCAAAACAGGTAAACCTTTAAATCTTAAGACTGGCGGAATCTGGAAATGTGTAGACCTCATTGTTGAAGAGAAACAATATATTCTGTCTCTAATATTCGAGAACGCAAGTGGTGAACAAATTAGCCTTCCTTATAGCGATCTATTTGAAGTTGACGCAACAGGAAGAGCTTACACGACGAAACAAGCAGACAAATACAAAACAAAATTCGGTCATGATAATTGGGAGCGAATATTAAAAGGAAAAGTGAAAATCGGCATGACAAAGGAAATGTGTAGATTAGCATGGGGTGAGCCTAATGATATTAACAAAACAATTTCATCAACGCAGATATTGGAGCAATGGGTTTATGATGCTAACTACTTATATTTTCAAAATGGCATACTCACTACAATTCAATAGTGTGTCCGCTTATTTAGGAAACCCGCCTAACCAGTCGCTCAAGCTGACGGAAATAGCCGTCGATGATTCAATGCGCGCGAAACAACCAGTTACTTATTGGACAGGAATTATCTCGCGCGGATTGGCACCGTCGCTGCGGCGCTTCGCCGCCGCAGCTTAGCTCCGGTCCGTTAGAACGCACAAAATGCTGACACCGATTTTACATTAGTTACGTACAAGCGCCCAAAAATATTACGGAGGAAGGATCATGGCTATCCAACAACTTGTTGACGACGTCGTCAATTTTCTTAATAATGTCACTCCCGGCGCACCTTGGCAAGGCCAACCTTGGCTCGACAATGTTAGACCATGGGCGAGAATTTATCATAATACGATGCTTCTCAACTGGCCAGCAACTAACAAAGATTCATATCCAGTTTTCTGTTTCGAAATCAAATGTGTGAATGATAGACCAGAACATGATGGTGGCGGCCCTTACAGCATTTACATAGCCTTAGCTGGCAGAAACAGAGTCGAAATACCAGCCAACATCGATTCATGCCTACAACACTTAGCGAATCAGCTGAACAATGTAAATAATAACTGGCGAAACCAATTAAATGTAGCAATAGATGTTTACCGCAATGATCAAAGAAGGTTTGAATTGGACCCAAGACTTATATTTGATGATACCTATCTAGATACTGCCGTTGGATATATTATGCGACGAAAACAATTTTTTCTCTAAAAACCAAATAATGGTAAAAGTCGGGTGCACACGATATAAGCAAGCGTTCAGCGAATCGAAGAAAATGATCTCCCGTGTGCGTTCTAACCAGTCGCTCAAGCTGACGGAACCAGCCGTCGACGATTTCGCCGCGCGCTAGAAAAATTTTTTAAGGAAATGGCGATGTCTGCCGCGCGTATAATCTACGATTGATTTGGCTGCACGCCGCCGCAGCTTAGCTCCGGTCCGTTAGGGCGCCATAAATCAAATGAAGCACATTCACGAATACGAAATATTGTTGGATTTCCTCGTTAGAGTAGTCGAATCAACAAAGGGAACTCTCTACAGCAAAGAGACTGCCTGGATTAAGGATACTCAACCACTCGGCGCAAAATTATTCATGCACTGTGGAAGTGTATATCACCTTGCTCACAACACCAGAGTGCCAAATGTTCTTAATAAGGGAATCTCTTTTGTAGATCATCACTCAATCATAGTTTTGGTGCGGACAATTCATGAACTATATCTTGCCTTCAACTATATTTATATTGCTCCATCGACAAATGAGTTGAGGGCTTTTCGTCATTCGATTTGGGAGCTTGGCGCATTTCTTGACCGTCAAAAATTCCCAGCTACTCTTGAAGAAAGTAAAAGGAAACAAGAAGAAGAGAAATCGGTCGTTAAAGAGCTTACTGACGCGGTCGAAAAGGACAAGATCTTTAAATCATTAAGCGCTAGTGAACAACAAAAAGCCTTAAGAGGTGAGTGGAGACTAAATTATGGGTGGGTAGATTTGGCGGAATTTGCTTCATTAGATAAAGAACAATTCAGATCAGCATATCGCTATTTGTGCTCTTATGCACACACCGGTCATTTGAGCATTTTCCAGATGCAAGCTGAACCGGATGATTCTTTTTCAATAATCGATACATGGATTGATTCGACCATGGCTGTTATAAGCCACTTTATTTATGACTACATGAAACTCTATCCCAAATCGGTGGGCTTGTTCAGGGAGTTCCCTGAAGCCGAAAAATTGGTGTATGTGTATGACGGCATCGGGAGAGAAAAATAATCGGGTATGGCGCCTAACCAGTCGCTCAAGCTGACGGAACCGGCCTTCGACGATTTCGCCGCGCGCCAGAAAAATTTTTTAAGGAAAGTGCGATGCCTGCCGCGCGTATAGTCTACCATTGATTTGGCTGCACGTCGCCGCAGCTTAGCTCCGGTCCGTTAGGCGGCGGGAAAACCAAATTCAACCAAACAAAAATACGATGAGAAAGATAATTCTATTTTCATTCAGCATTCTTTTTATTGCAGTATCATCCTCGCAGACTCAGAGAGAAATGATTAGCGAGGCTCAGGCAAGATACGTTAAAGCTGATAAGAAGTTAAATAAAGTATATCAGCAACTTCTCGTGAAGTATAAATCAAATGTGCCCTTTATCAAAAATCTCAAAACTGCTCAGCGGCTATGGATAAAATTGCGCGATGTCCAATTGACAATGAAATATCCCGAATCTCTTTACAGCGGATCATCCCTTGCGTTTTCGCGAGTAAATTATCTCATACGCCTGACTGAAAAACGAACTCGAGATCTCAAACAATGGCTCGATACGACTGCTTCAACTCCATCTCCCAATAAATGCGAGGATCTTGATCGGCCGGACTTGGCAGATGGCCTAGTTGCCTTTTACCCATTTAACGGAAATGCAATTGATATCAGCGGAAACGATAATAATGGAACCGTCAACGGCGCAACATTGGTAGCCAATAGATTGGGGAGACCGTCAAGTGCATACTCATTTAGCGGACAAAGTAACTGGATAACCATCCCAAATTCTCCCTCAATCGACATTACTGGTCCGATTTCAATTTGCGGATGGCTAAAAGCCAGTTCTAACGATTCCTTCATGGTCGTTTTAGGTAAAGATGGGGATTATCAATCAGGACAACGCAGTTGGCATGTTGGTATATATAAGCGGATGCTTCGATTTTCTCCCAATACTCCCAATCTTCAAGACATTTATAGTAATCCATTCCCCGACGGATTTACCGATTGGACTCAATTTGCCGTGACTTATGATTTATCTACTGTAAAATTCTATATTAACGGCAAGTTGAATGCTTCGGTACCATGCTCAGGACGGCTGAACTCGATAACGCAGCCTCTTCGTATAGGCGTTTTGAATCCTGAATATCCAGGTTACTGGTACTTCGACGGAGTTCTCGACGACATCCGCATTTATAATCGGATATTGTCTCTTGCCGAAATTCAAGCACTCTATCAGGAACACGGTTGGGGGCAATAACTACTCATAGGAAGTCTCTCATTGTCAATTGGAAGAAGAATTTTTATAGGTTCTTCAAAGATTAAAGTCGCCGCCGCCTAACCAGTCGCTCAAGCTGACGGAAATAGCCGTCGATGATTCAACACGCGCGTGACAACCAGTTACTTGTTGGACGGGAATTATCTCGCGCGGACTGGCTACCGTCGCTGCGGCGCTTCGCCGCCGCAGCTTAGCTCCGGTCCGTTAGGCGGCATAGCCACCTTCGAAACATGCTCCTTAAATAATCAATACCATTCCACTCCAATTATTCAAGACACACATTATGAATATGAAACTTGTAATTGCAAGAAATGTTGCGCTGATGATAGTTTTCGGCGCGATTGGTTTAACCAAGTTCAGCGAAAATGTGCGAACTGTCCAGATAGTCGGACTTCTAGGCTGTGGGGCAGTTTTTGGGGTTGCATTTATGATGATCATTTCTGCCTTCAAGTCAAAGCAGACAAAAACATAGATTTAGAGCCAAACAGCTTTGTGCTTGGTGGCTATGCCGCCTAACCAGTCGCTCAAGCTGACGGAAATAGCCCTTGGCGATTTGGCCGCGCGTAACAACCAGTTACTTGTTGGACGGGAATTATCTCGCGCGGACTGGCACCGTCGCTGCGGCGCTTCGCCGCCGCAGCTTAGCTCCGGTCCGTTAGGTTGCGCAATTTGCATTGATAAAAACGGAGAACAATATGTACGAGCAGACTTCACTTGGCCACCTAGATTATTCCGGAAGATTTCTTCCGAAATCCTTGGCGAAAGAAGAGATTTCAAAAATAGACAAGAATATCAAAGGCATTGTTGTTGTGTATAATCTCAACGAGAGCACCACGCCACCAGATATGATAGCCGTAAAGGTAGTTGGAGGAAATATTGTCGACAAGCTCACTCGGCTCCTAAATGATGAATGCGTCAGGTTATACCTTCCAAACTTTTTTGGGTATAGGCCTTACAAAGATGGCGAAGAGAATTCGAATATCATCGACGAGGTCACACTAGAGTTAAACGCAAAATGTAAATGACCATTTACCATCTAATTCAATCTTAGCATTGAAAGGGCTCATCAAATGGAGCATTTTTTCGATCGTTTATTCAAATCGGCTGTCCTCTTATTACTTTTTGCATATCTAATTATTTATTTCGAATCGAAAGACATCCAGCGTTTTCAATTGCAGAAGACAGAATCCGCAATGATAATGGTGGATACAAAAACGGGAAAATTTTATAGTACTTCACTTGCCACAGGTGGCAAATGGGTTGAGTTTGATCCTCTTGACCCAAATCAACAAATACAAGTACCAATTAAATAATGAGACATCAAAACGAATGGCGCAACCTAACCAGTCGCTCAAGCTGACGGAAACAGCCGTCGATGATTCAATGCGCGCGAAACAACCAGTTACTTGTTGGACAGGACTTATCTCGCGCGGACACGAGTCCGTCGCTGCGGCGCTTCGCCGCCGCAGCTTAGCTCCGGTCCGTTAGCCCGCACGAAATAGCATCAACTAAAAACCGAGGTCAATATATGGGTTGGGGATTTAGAAGACGAATGACACTCTTTCCAGGTGTACGAGTAAACTTCAGTCGCCGTGGTATTAGTACTACTTTCGGGATTCCGGGAGCTAGCGTTAATATTGGAAGTAAAGGTGTCTATCTCAATACAGGGATTCCAGGCACTGGTTTATACAATCGCACACGTCTTGATGGTAAACCATCGACGTCAGAGGACAAGAATGCCGAAGGCAAAACCGGACAAAATGCGGCACCCATCTATTTCATGCCGGAAGAGCTCGGCGCAATTCGAAGCAAAGATAACAATTCCATTATGAGTGAAGGTCTTAAGGGTGTTAAGGACACTCTTTTGAATGCATTTAACCAGAGAACATTTCTTCAGAATGAAATTAATTTTGGGCAAGCGGCTTTAATTAAAGCTGAACGAATTTTCAAGATCGTCAATTTCTTTTCGATAGGCGGACGTATTTTTGCGAAATCCTTGGAACGACGGCGACAAGACTTTAATCAATGCACTGCTGATTTGGCGGAAGCTCAACATCAGTTTACTGAGTGCAAGGTTTACATCGAAATCCAATTTGACTCTGCCCTTTCACCCCTTTATGACTCTCTTCGATCATCGTTTGCCACATTACGCACTTCTCAATTTTGCTGGGATGTTACTGCAAGTTTCCAAGTTGATCGAGTAAAGGAAAGGTCATATGCTGGAACCGCAATTTCAAGAAAGCCAGTGTCCATAAAGGAATCCTCCCTCGACTTTGTTCATTCAGAACATCCTGCTTTTCAGTTTAGGAATGCGAATGGCTCGGATCTCTATATGTTTCCAGCTTTCCTTCTCGCTTTTCGCACTAAAACAGATTTCGCTTTAATTGACTACCGCGATCTGACAATTGAATACCGAAATGTGAATTTCGTTGAAGATGAACCTGTCCCAAAAGATGCTTCTGTCATTGGTAGTACTTGGAAATACGTTAACAAAAATGGGTCAAGAGACCTCCGTTTTTCTAATAATTTCCAGATTCCGATAGTACTATATGGATCCATCCACTTTTCTAGCAAACAAGGTTTAAACGAAGCTTATCAATTTAGCAATGCCACCGCTGCTAACTCATTCGCCAACTCAATCCACAAATATCAACAAGCAGTTTCAGGAAATCCGCAGCCGTCATCAGAGCAGAGAACTTACGATAGAAAAGCGCCCCCCAAGATGTCAAAAAAACAAGCACTAAATTTACTTGGGCTCAACGGTAATCCGACACAAGACCAAATAAGAAATGCCTATTACGAAATAATTCAAAAATATCATCCCGACAAAGTGTCTAATCTTGGCGAAGAGATTAAAAAAGTTGCGGAAGAAAAAACCAAAGAAATAAATGAAGCTTATCAAGTCTTACAAATTAATCCTTAAGCATCCGCGTGCGGGCTAACCAGTCGCTCAAGCTGACGGAAATAGCCGTCGACAATTCAATGCGCGCGTAATAACCAGTTACTATTGGACAGGACTTGTCTCGCGCGGATTGGCTCTGTCGCTGCGGCGCTTCGCCGCCGCAGCTTAGCTCCGGTCCGTTAGGCCGCCGCTTGATCCTAAAAGTGAGTATAAGTAGGCTGCACCCAAAAAAATTTGTAAAAAGGTAAATACAGCAAGTTCGTCGCGATCGCACATTCTTCAATGACAAAACATTTAGTCGCGGCGAACTTGAAAATGTGAAGTAATCAGTTAAATTGCAGTCGGGGTGGCGGGGATTGTGAACTCACCTACTACCTGCTTCAGTCCACGCTTTTCACAAAGAGCTACTCTATTTAAATAGGGTGCGGCGTGCCTAACCAAGTCGCTCAAGCTGACGGAAACAGCCGTCGATTATTCAATGCGCGCGTAATAACCAGTTACTTGTTGGACGGGAATTATCTCGCGCGGACTGGCTACCGCGCTGCGGCGCTTCGCCGCCGCAGCTTAGCTCCGGTCCGTTAGGCGGCGAAATAAACGTATCAAGCAACAAATCGGATCCGCACATCTCTTAAATGAAAACATTTACATTCCTAACAGTCCTTTTGCTCACTGAATGTATTGAGCTTTTCGCCGCTGATAAGACACAAGCGCTGTCGAGTGCTCAACGTCGCGGAATGAAAGTAATTCAAGTTGAAAATTCTATCTATCGGTTTGAATATCCAGAAGGGAAAACAGTCTGCAAAAACTTAGGTGAGTACCGCAATGAGTCATTATGTCGCACAGCCTCAACAATCGATACCACTACCATAGACCTTACTACAATTGATACGTCGCTTTACTACAGCAAATATAAATTCTGGCAGGAGATTGATGTTTCCGATGCTGATTTTAATCCCATTGTAATAGGAGATGTTAATAATAACGAACGGGCCGAGATCTACGGTTTTGATAAACAGTTTGATTCAGTCGATGATCCACCAAATGACATTTTTGAGCTCGATTCTGCCGGAGCCTTCAAGATGGTCTATGAATATCCGGATACCCCAAATAAATTGTACCGCGCTCAGGGGATATTTGATGTAGAAGGAAATGGCAAGCAAGAGGCTATGTTTTTTGGGATTGATACATTGGGGGATCAGGGCTTTGCCTTTATGGCTGATACGCTGAATGGATTACCAATTTCCCTAGCATTCAAGTACACCAGGCCAACAGACCATTCCCAGATTAACCATCCTATTTTTGGCGACTTTGACAAGGATGGAAAAACAGATATTGTCTATAATTCTTCGCCTAGTGTTCTGAGCCTCTTCATTGATGAATTCAATCCGTCAACGACCTCATTTGATCCGGTTTATCGGTTCGACGCCAATAAAAGTATCGACGGCCACAGTGTCGGGGATTTCGATATGGATGGCAAAACCGACATTGTTTTTGGGAGTATCGACGGAGATGTGTACGTTGTTGAAGCACAAGGGGTTGGGACATATCAAAAGGTCTGGCAAAGTACGATTCCAACGTACAATGCCTACCTACATTTTGCAACGCATGACATCGACGGTAACGGGAAGCCGGAGTTTTGGGTTGGCGGTGACGCTTACTATAATGGCGTAGGCGTTACCCGATTTACTTGTTTTGAAACCAATGGCGTTAATAGTTACGCTCCGGTAGCTCAAATCGATCTCATAGGGGTCTTCTCTTTTTTTGCAGGAAATTGTTTTGCCAAAGATATTGATAATGATGGAAAAGAGGAATTATTCATTTGCATTGATCAAAATGTCATCATTCTCAAATTCACAGGAACTCCAAACCATCCTGCATACGACATCTTTTATTTGAAACAAAACGAACTCGCCAACTCGAACAGCGTTTATCTGGGAGCCACGCTATATGATGGAAATCGAAATGATAAGAACGAATTGTTCATCACGCTTGACTTGGTAAACAATGAGGGCAGAAAGGAATTCACATATTCCTATAAACCCCAGTTCTCTATGGGAGTAAAGGCATCATTACCTTCCAGTCCGTCTGATTTTGAGTTATCGCAGAATTACCCCAATCCTTTTAATCCGACCACAACCATCGAATACTCGATTCCATTAAATGCTTTCGTCTCGCTTAAGGTATTTGATCTTCTCGGTAACGTTGTAGCAACGGTTATAAATCAGAGACAAAATGCTGGCCAACATTATGCTAAGTTCGACGGCGCCTCTATACCAAGTGGAATTTATTTTTATCGACTTAGGGTAGCGAATTTTGTTGCGGTGAAGAAACTTATCTTACTAAAGTGAGCATTGTCGCCGCCTAACCAGTCGCTCAAGCTGACGGAAACAGCCGTCGATTATTCAACACGCGCGTAACAACCAGTTTCTATCGGACGGGAATTGTCTCGCGCGGACGAGCACTGTCGCTGCGGCGCTTCGCCGCCGCAGCTTAGCTCCGGTCCGTTAGGGCGCGCAACTAACAGAAGGTTCAACACGGTATCATGACATCTAATAACACCAAAACATTCATATTATTCTTAGCGCTCATATTGTCTGTTTCGACCCTCTTTGCTTCCTCTTCGGACTCTCTTTCAGCATCTGGGGAGAACTCGATTTCGGCTAGAGTTTTGATAGGACGAAGCAGTCTTAATTACAACGTCGGTTACGGTTTCCAATATCAACATGCAAGGTCTTTGTTCACGATCCGATTTATCAAAGGCGTTGAGAACGATTGGCATACAGCCAAATCCCTTGGATTGGATCTTAATGTCAGTAGACCTCTCGAAGTTACATACGAGTATTCAGCACTCTATGGAACACATGTCAAGGTACCGCACGGTCAATTGTCGATGTCGCTCGGTATGGGCCTAATGCATTTCAAAGTACGTGGTGCCCATTTACGATGGGGATTCATTTCCTTTTCAGATGATCACGCGGAACAAATAGACGAGAGGGAAACTCTTTACTACAATCTCTTCAATGTGCCGTATGAAATTGAGTACACCATAATGCCAAATCCTTTTGGAATTGCGCTATCAGTATTTGGAAATGCTAATACTCGTGTCTTCATGATCGGCTTTGCTGTGAGCGCTTTATTTGGAACATCATTCAACACTGAATAATATCCTATTACGAATATCTGGGCGCGCCCTAACCAGTCGCTCAAGCTGACGGAAATAGCCCTTGGCGATTTGGCCGCGCGTAACAACCAGTCACTATCGGACAGGAATTATCTCGCGCGAACATGAGTCCGTCGCTGCGGCGCTTCGCCGCCGCAGCTTAGCTCCGGTCCGTTAGGGCGCAGCATCTTTTCCATTACCTGGCGGCATTCGCAGGCTCAGAGCATCTATTAGAACAAGAAGCACTGAATGAACACTCCACAAGCGAAAATCTTTCCGACACCTATTTATTTCGATGTTCAAACTTATAGTATGTTTCAAGAAGGACTAAAAAAACTAGTCGCTCAGCTAAAGCCTCTTCAGAAGGCAAAAGCAATTTTTGATCTCGATGAAGATCCTCTTGAACGCGATCTAGGACGACTTGAAACCATGATCAAATGGGGGGACGAGAAACTGTCGGAAGCGGGCAGTCGAGGTGCTGAAATCTATACCCTTTCCAGTCATCAGTCTTTGCGTTTTCTTAAGGCTGCAGGAATGCTTCAGATCCGTGAATACGAACGAAAGAAAAGCGAATATATCCGGGCGAACAAGTCCATCCCGAAGGTGCTTTTACAGGCCATTGACGAAAAACTGACTCAACTCAAAAATTTAGTAGAACAAGGCCCTTTAAACGGAATTGATCCTTCAGAATTAATTGTCGAATTAAGTTCAGTTGATATCTCAATCACTCCAAGTTCAGGAGCAATTCATACGGCGCAATCCGCTGAACCTCCAATTATTTTAGTTGAATCAGACCAAATCCCAATAATTGACGAACAACTTCGTTTGAGATGTTTGTATCTTTTGCGAACCATTGAAGATGAAAAGGACGAGACAAAGCTTGATACCGTCGTTAGAGAAATGAGCGTAATCCTTGAAGACCGTGTTCGCAAAGTCGCTAACATCAGCGAGAAACTCACTGGGGTCGAGCTAATGGCGGAAGCTTTTGCATCAACTCAACCAAAACTTATATTTAGTGCTGAGCCCGACGTCCAATCCGCTGCCCATCTCCTTTTCCGAGGTTACATCGGATTCTTTCGAAATGAAGCAATGCATAAGCTCATCACCACTTACACTCGGGAGCGTGTCTACCAAATGCTGGGGTATGTTGACTATTTACTTTTTCTCCTCAGCCAAGCAACCAGAATGTTGCCGCCGGACAAAGAAACCAAAACGTAGTAGAAGCAAGATGCTGCGCCCTAACCAGTCGCTCAAGCTGACGGAAATAGCCGTCGACGATTCAATGCGCGCGTAATAACCAGTTACAATCGGACGGGAATTGTCTCGCGCGGACTGGATTCCGTCGCTGCGGCGCTTCGCCGCCGCAGCTTAGCTCCAGTCCGTTAGAACGCAGCGCAAATCATTACTCAACAGTTGTGGGATTCTTAGCGAAAAGAGGTTTTAGAAGTATGGGCTTTGAGCCAAGCAGAGAGTTCGGTTTTGGTAAATTTACCCGAAGCGAGAGACATCATCATCGAATATGCTTCTTCTTCCTGTGAAATGATCTCCCAGCCATTCTTCTGCAGGAAGATATCCATGAGGGCAAAAGCTACTCGCTTGTTTCCATCAACAAAAGGATGATTCATGCAAACATGAAATCCGTATGCGGCAGCCTTATCAAAGATAGTTTTATGGGCGTATTTGCCCCCAACCGTTACCTTTGGTTGAGCAATTGCAGATTCTAACAGATTTCGGTCACGGATTCCGGCTCTACCTCCATACCGTTGGAGCAAATCCGTATGGATAGTGAACACAATTTCTTCTGGAACGAAATGTACCGGCATTATTTTGCAAGGGCTTTTAGCGTATTTCGGAACCTCTTGTTGGTTCGGTCGTATGCTTTTGCCCATTCGGCAAACTTCGGATTAAACGGAGAGAGCACAACGCCTTCGTCCGTTTCAACGAGGTGCAACTCATCTCCTTCGTTTAGATGGTAGTTTTCCACGATCGTTTTGGGCAATGTTATTCCCAGACTATTACCCACTCGGCGCACAGCAGTTTTAAGCATTGGTATATTCCTTATGTTCTTGCTACATTATAACAAATGTAATACAAACAGTCAACTTGCGCTGCGTTCTAACCAGTCGCTCAAGCTGACGGAAATAGCCGTCGATGATTTAACACGCGCGAATCAACCAGTTACTTGTTGGACGGGAATTATCTCGCGCGGACGGGCACTGTCGCTGCGGCGCTTCCCCGCCGCAGCTTAGCTCCCATCCGTTAGGCCGCCGCAATGAAACAGATAGTCAAAGTGTGGCATACGCGAAAAATTTTTTGAGAAAAGGTAAATTGAAAGGACACGTTCCAATTTTGGCGCGAACTTGCAATCAATCAAAACGTTAGTTCTCGACGCGCCAAAATTGAATAAAAAGACAAATCAAGAAGCAGCGATAAAGGCGAAAGTCCATTCTCCCCTACTTGCTGTCACGGTCTTTCGCTCCAATCAAATTGTTACAAAGAAACTGGCGAGCGGCGTGCCTAACCAAGCGGCTCAAGCTGACGGAAATAGCCGTTGGCGAATGAGCCGCGCGAAACAAACAGCAATCGGCTGGACGTAGCCTGCCTCGCGCGGACGAGCTACCGCGGCGACGTTGCACGTCGCCGCAGCTTAGCCGCAATCCGTTAGGCCGCACAAAAATAAATGGTACAAGCCTCGTGAGAATCATATTACCTATACTATTTTCCATCCTAATTGAGGTGTGCCATGCCCAATCGACTCTGAGCTCAGACTATCCGTATCTAAGGAAAGTGCAAGTAGTAGCTCATGCTACTATAGACAAATCTGACCAAATGTATTTCTATACCTATGACCTTTATAACGATTCGGCTAACCGTGGAAATATTGAAACCTTTCAAATAGATATTACACGAGATTCTCTTTCATCCGATATTGACACAATTGGACTAAGATTCGCTGGGAGTGATTATTTTGAAAATGATTTTCGAGGCAGTTACCCAAAGCTTGCTTCGCGTATTGTACCGACAGGTTTTCCTAGTCTCCCTTCGGGGTGGCAACCCATGTGGGGAATCTATCCAGAAGCATCATTGAGCTTATATGATAAGGAATTCGAACCCGGTTCGACCGTGAACGGCATAACATTGATGAGCAAAGGACTTCCTGCAATACGCTCATTTGTTGTCATTCCCGATTTTGAGGTGGATGAGTTTTTCCCGAATCAAGATGACACAGCTTCCGCGAACATCGGCCTCCCCCCTATAGATTCAATTCGCGAGGCTGTCAACTACCGAGGGAGAACCATCGGCCCATCGGCACCTCCAAAGTTATTTGTCCCCGCAGTGTTTCTTGACACGATATCATCTTACATTTCACAGTGCCGGGCATTAAACTGGATCAAGAATCAAAATTCGGCGAATATATATCACGGTTACTTTACTTCGGCACAATTGAAGCTCAAGTCAAATAATGTATCCGATGCTAGTTCAATCCTAAATACTGTCCTATTCCAGGAAAATGCTGATAGCGCGAGTAACCTCACAAGTGAAGCGTATGCGCTTATCAAATACAATACAGAATATTTGATAGCTCATTTGCACCACGGCAAGTAAATCCATGATTCTAACAAACTTTGACTCTCTTTCTCAAACAAAGCCCCGTGTGCGGCCTAACCAAGTCGCTCAAGCTGACGGAAACAGCCGTCGATTATTCAATGCGCGCGAATCAACCAGTTACTTGTTGGACAGGAATTATCTCGCGCGGACGGGCACCGTCGCTGCGGCGCTTCGCCGCCGCAGCTTAGCTCCGGTCCGTTAGGCCGCCGCAATGAAACAGATAGTCAAAGTGTGGCGTACACGAAAAATTTTTGAAAAAGGATATATTGAGGCGAAACGTTCCAATTTTGGCGCGAGCATACTTTCTACCAAAACGTCAGTTCTCGGCGCGCCAAAATTGAATAAAAAGACGAATCAAAAAGCAACCATAAAGGCGAAGGTCCATTCTCGCCAACTTGCTGTCACGGTCTTTCGCTTCAATCAAATTGTTACAAAGAAACTGGCAAGCGGCGTGCCTAACCAAGCGGCTCAAGCTGACGGAAATAGCCGTTGGCGAATGAGCCGCGCGAATCAAACAGTAATCGATTGGACGTAGCCTGCCTCGCGCGGACGAGCTACCGCGGCGACGTTGCACGTCGCCGCAGCTTAGCCGCAATCCGTTAGCTGGCCTATCAGACAATTACAAATTAAGCAATGCGATGATACGGATATTCTTTTGCCTTTACATAATTTTCTCCACCTTATTGCTGGCGGCAGATGGCATATGTTACGGTAACCATCCTTCCTTTAATCATGATGGTAAAAAAATCCTATATGACTTTCATGGGAAGATTTACACGATTGATCTAATATCGAAGAGCATTCGATTGATTTGTGATTCTGTGGAAGCTTCAAACGCAAAGTGGAGTCCAAACGGCAAACGGATTGTTTTCCAAGGAATTCAGAATAAGGATCAGCTCAATGTTTCTTCAATTTGGATAATCGATGAAGATAAGACTCATCTCATCGAGTTATTTAGGAGTACAAACGAAATTAATCACAACCCCAGTTTTTCCAGAGACGGAAAAAGTATTGCCTGGTCTCGAGGCAATCAGATATGGGTTGCGCGCGCTAACGGCGAGAACCCTCATCCATTGAAGAACATTGACCAACCTAACGAAGCCTATTTTCAAGATTGGTCGCCTGACGGCAAAACGATAATGTTCCTGACTATTACAGATACTCTAAGCACGACAGTCTGGCTCTACGATATAAACAGCCAACACCTGAAACCATTGTCAACAAAAATGGACTTCCTATCGGCCCGCTGGTTCAAGGATACATCCCACATTGCGCTCTTAACATCATATGGCATCGTATTACTCGATATGAATGAACTAAATGATCAGTATTTGTTATACAGTGGTTTTGGCATCGGCTCTTATGATATATCAAGAGACGGCAAATCTATCGTCTATGAATTGCAGGACCCCGAATATGATAGTACTATCATGATTGACAAACTAACCTCAGAAGGTAAATAGACGGCCAGCTAACCAGTCGCTCAAGCTGACGGAACCAGCCGTCGACAATTCAATGCGCGCGTAATAACCAGTTACAATCAGACGGGAATTATCTCGCGCGGATTGGCACCGTCGCTGCGGCGCTTCGCCGCCGCAGCTTAGCTCCGGTCCGTTAGGCAGCGAAAACATACATCTCAGAGAATTATCTATGATCGACATCGGTGCATTCGTCACAAAAATACTTGACAAGCTTCCAATTGTTGAATTATGGCAAACCCGTACTTCGGCTCGTTTTGAACACGATAAAAAAAAATTCGACGAGCTGGACAAACTGATTTCTGAAGTTACCTTGGAAAGTATTCTCGATGAGGCATATCGCCAGAGAGTTGAGCGATCATCGTTAGAGCCGATTAGCCGCTACTTAGAATGGGAAAAGCTTTCGAGCAATCAATTTCTAATTAATAAAATTAGACAATCACAGCTCTCGTTCAATGCTCGTCTCCGGATTTTTCGCGATTGCCTTTCCGCCAATTTGTTTACGGTAGATGACGATCCGGGGTATCTCCATTTTAGACCAGATCAAAATCCTTCGCGTGGGCGAACCGCAGAAGAAGACAGAAAGTTGTTTGAAGATCGTGTCATAGAATTAGACCACACTATCACCCAATGTGAGACGGCCTATCGAACATTTAGAGCGACAATTAAGAAACATCTTTATGTTTAACTATTTCCGTTCGCTGCCTAACCAGTCGCTCAAGCTGACGGAAACAGCCGTCGATTATTCAATGCGCGCGTAACAAACAGTTACTATCGGACGGGACTTGTCTCGCGCGGACTGGCACTGTCGCTGCGGCGCTTCGCCGCCGCAGCTTAGCTCCCATCCGTTAGGTTGCGTTTTGCTCCATCTATTCAGCAATTTCGTTATATTGTGACAGTTCTTAATTAATCACCTTTTTACAGGAGAAAAATTTGAACGATTTAGTCAAAGAACTTGGGGAGCGGTATTATTTCGACCCACTCAAACAAAAGTTCGAGGAAAAGGTGAAGGCGGTAGGATTATCTGGAGCAATGAATTTTTTAACGGAAATAATGCAAGGCAGTATCCCAGAAGTCGGCAAACTCATTCAACAGAGAATTGATGCGGGAGTCATAAGTGACTTTGATCAGGCAAGTAAAACAGTTGCAGGAAACGCTTTTCAGGGACTCGTTGCTTACGCCCTTATCAGACATCAACAAACGGGCGTTCTTTCCAATGATATTGAGATCACCCTTAAACCTAAGCGTCATCGCATCGTAAATGAATATGCAACTATTAAAGTAGGCGATGACGTTCAGAAGCCAGATATTGACCTTCTCGTGTACAGCAAAGCTCACACAATGGAAAAACCAGTTATCATTTACTCAATGAAAACCTCTTTGAGAGAACGAGTCGGGCAAACATACAAATGGAAGCTGCTGATGGATATAGCTACAGCGAATGATTGCCAATCTATAAAGACAAAATACGAACTCTCATATAATGCTCAGATTAACTTCAAAGTCGCTCTCATTACAACAAATTTTTACGAAGAAATAACTAGCCCTCAGCAACAAGGTATGTTGCGTTTCTTTGATTTTGTTTATATTACCAAAACCGGACAGTGGGGACACCGCGTTCGGAACTTTTCCCAAATAATTCAAGATCTTAACGAAATCTACAAATAAAAAATATGCCGTCAGTTCAAGAACATCTTGAAATCAATTGGGACTTTAAGGGCGAAGAAACGAGAGCCTTAACTCATTGTCTCCACGATTATCCCGCTCGGATGATTCCTCAAATCGCGGCTAGACTGTTAGATCTTTTTGGCGTTTCCTCAAAAAGACTCTTTGACCCATATTGCGGCACGGGGACTTCTCTCGTTGAAGCACAGTTGCGCGGAATTGATGCCGCGGGCACCGATCTCAATCCACTCGCACGGTTGATAGCTAAAGCCAAAACGACTCCAATTCCACAACAAATTCTTGACCTATATCTCAAAGATTTTTTGACTTTTGTTTTTAAGGCTCGTTTCGACGGTGAACCGTCTACTTTACCTTTACCGAATTTTTCAAATATCGAATTTTGGTTCCAACCCGAGGTCACTCGAAAACTTGCCTATCTAAAAAGATATATTTGGCAAATTGATGACCAAGACGTTCAAGATTTCTTCAAAATTGCGTTTAGCGAAACAGTACGTGAAGCATCTCTTACTCGTAACGCAGAATTCAAATTATTCCGAATGGCTGAAAAGCAAATGGCTTCATTCGAACCAGACGTTTACGGTATTATAGAGAATAAACTATCTCGAAATCGGAAGGGTATGCTTGCCTACCTGGACGCGTTGAACAAATCTCATCGTAAATCATCCGTTTCTATTTTCGATTTCAACACCGTTGAACAAATCCCAGCTCCATTTGACGAATCTAATTATGATTTAGTAATCACTTCTCCTCCTTATGGAGATTCACGAACTACAGTTGCTTATGGTCAATACTCGCGCTTGTCCAGCCAATGGATGGACTTAAAGGAACCAAATCTTGTCGACAAGAAACTCATGGGCGGAGGAACAAATGGTCACATCGAGAAATTTGATTGCAAACCACTAGACAAAGCTATCAAGCAGATTTCCGAAGTTGATAATAAGCGAGCCATAGAGATAGTCTCATTCTATACTGACTTGAAGAAATCAATTAACAATGTCTCAACTATTATTCGCCGTGGAGGTTATGTTTGTTATGTTGTCGGCAATCGCAGGGTTAAGGGAGTAACTTTGCCAACTGATAAAGCCATTGTTTCTTTGTTTGAACAAAACAACTTTACTCACGTAGATACCTTCATTAGAAGTATCCCCAATAAAAGGATGCCTTCCAAAAATAGCCCCACCAACAAACCCGGCATGCTTGACACAACAATGCTTAGCGAATACATCATTGTTATGCGAAAAGCAAAATAAGAAATCAGAATTAGGTAAGATTTGCAAAACGCAACCTAACCAGTCGCTCAAGCTGACGGAAATAGCCGTCGACGATTTCGCCGCGCGCCTGAAAATTTTTTTAAGGAAATAGTTATGTCGGCCGCGCGTATAGTTTCTGATGATTTAGCTGCACGTCGCCGCAGCTTAGCTCCGGTCCGTTAGCCAGCGCGAAATAGCTTGTCACTCATTTAATACTTTGATGAAAGGAGCATTATGCGAACAATCCGTTTATTGCTACCCCTTTTGGGATTGCTAATGTTGTCTTCCTGCTCAGATCCTAAAGCAGATTACGATAACGTTCAAAAGATACAGGATGCTTCTGAATTAACTATTCAGCGTACGTCCGATTATGACATCAAAGCAAAAGCCTGTGATGACGCAATCAATGCTCTCCAAACTTTCTTAGCAAAACATGCAGATGGAGAATGGGCGAATACAGCGAAAACTGCATTAGATTCATGGCAATCAAGAAAATCCTCGCTACATCAGGAGTTCACTTCTCTTTCTGAAAAGTTATATCAACTGATGAGTGTTGACGCAGCTCTTGCCGCTAGCAAGCATCACTTAGGATCAAAGATCGAAAAGATTCAGCTTTCTGATAGGAAGTCCAGCATAGAAGGCCAAAAAATTGTTGTCAACGATGTTTATTTAGTGAAAATGCGAGGTCAAATAATTGGAAGGAATGTCTTCAACTTCATGGTAAAAGTTTCAGGGCACATTTCAACAGACACCAAGACTGTGGCAGTCGACAATTCTGCTATTGAAGAATAAATCGAAAGTGGCGCGCTGGCTAACCAGTCGCTCAAGCTGACGGAAATAGCCGTCGATGATTTAAGGCGCGCGTAACAAACAGTCACTATCGGACAGGACTTGTCTCGCGCGGACTGGCACCGTCGCTGCGGCGCTTCGCCGCCGCAGCTTAGCTCCGGTCCGTTAGGCAGCAAAAATTAGCGCCATCTAAACAAGGAGGGTTTCAAAATGCCACATTTGATGTCGATGAAGGGACCAATGTATTTGGAAGCCACACCGTTAAACGGCATAATAATAAATAATCACAACCCAATACCGAATCAGTTGTGGGAGTTCATTCCAGTTAATGGACTTGCCGATATTTATCAAATTAGGTCAATATCAAGTGGATTGCTTCTAACGTATCACGGATACCACGGTTGTGCGGTTACTCTTAGTCAATTATTGGGCCCAAATAATGTTGACTACCAAAGATGGCAAGCCAAAGTCAAAAGTCCTCCTTTTAAGATTTTAACTTTGCGAAATCTCAAAAGATGTCTTGATGTTTGCAACGGTGAAACAGCAGTGGGGCGTCATGTCATTGAATGGCGAGTCAGAAATCGAGGGAATCTTAATAACCAGTTATGGAATTTGGTGTGAGATTTTATTCAAGTATAGATCTTAATAAATACTAAATCCGTTTGCTGCCTAACCAGTCGCTCAAGCTGACGGAAATAGCCGTCGATGATTCAACACGCGCGAATCAACCAGTTACTTGTTGGACAGGAATTATCTCGCGCGGACTGGCACCGTCGCTGCGGCGCTTCGCCGCCGCAGCTTAGCTCCGGTCCGTTAGGCGGTGTTCATTATGAAATACTCATACGTCATACTTCTCTTAATAACATCCTTGTTTCCAAATTTGGACTGCTCCAGTCCGAATAGGGAAAGCTCTGTCCAGAAAAACATGATCTCTGCAACGCTGACTGATTCTGCAATTGCCAACGCTACTTATTATCTTCCGTTGGGGTTAGGCGTCGACACTATAACATTAGTAAATGGTTCTTGGGAAGGAGCATTTCATCTTGATCCAGACGATTCAGACGATGTTGAACACAACAGTTTAAAGCTTTATGATGTCGTTTATGGTGACTTGAGGGGAAACGGCAAAGTAGATGCCGCAGTCGTTTTAGGTCATTGGACAGGTGGAAGTGGCGTCTGGATTTCTCTCAATGCAGTAACAGACTCAAATAATCATCCTACACAACTAGCTTTAACGTATTTGGGAGACCGCACAACGATAGATTCAATATGGATTGATTCTTCCATTATAAAAGTTGCAGCTCATGATTATCCGGATGATGATTCAGTTTTCTTCAAATTTAAACTCGTTGGTAATAAATTAGAGCAATTAAAGTGACGGCAATGAACACCGCCTAACCAGTCGCTCAAGCTGACGGAAATAGCCGTCGATGATTCAATGCGCGCGAAACGACCAGTTACTTGTTGGACAGGACTTATCTCGCGCGGACTGGCACCATCGCTGCGGCGCTTCGCCGCCGCAGCTTAGCTCCGATCCGTTAGAACGCAAAACGTACATCGCGTTATTTGGCATATTAGCAGTCAGGAATACGGATTCATTTATGAGTAAAATAATATTATTACTTCTCTTTCTAATTTCCTCTTCTGGTTTTGGACAACAATTGGCTAACCAGAACTCAATTGAGTTTAAATCAGTTCATAAATTGATTAGCCTGGTACCTATTCACGACAAAGGGTTTGAAACCGGTCATAGAAGAAGCAAATTAACAATTTACAGTGAAGAAGATTCATCCAAACCATTAAGTGAACATACTCTTACGGTAAAACATTTTTATAATGGTTTCTTCGATTTTAGAAATAAATTTGACGGCAAAAAAAAGTTCGTTGTAATCCAAGGCTCTGTTGTATTTTTTATTTATGATGTACTCGCGGATAGTTTATCTGAGGAATGTCACCCTGATTTATCTCATGAAAATGGCATTGATGCGCAATCAGGCCAGTTAACGGATATTAAATTATCGAAGAATGGTAAAATCTTAACAATGGAAGCTAGAGACTTTGGCAATTTTAGTTTTAATTTAGATGATCCATTGCATCCAAAAGAAATCAAACGCATTAAATAAAATTCACCGTTTGCGTTCTAACCAGTCGCTCAAGCTGACGGAAACAGCCGTCGATTATTCAATGCGCGCGTAATAACCAGTTACTTGTTGGACAGGACTTATCTCGCGCGGACTGGCACCGTCGCTGCGGCGCTTCGCCGCCGCAGCTTAGCTCCCATCCGTTAGCCAGCAAGAACCGACTTTGGTATTCGCACCATTCAAGTTAATAATGGAGGTTCGTTCACAAAATTGTTATACCTGGACAAACAACAAAACATTTTGTCAACAAACCTTTTGGGGTATTTATATGAAAACGTCATTAATCATCCTCATTGCTGCATTCATATTCTCATCATGCAAAAAGCA
>Ga0335085_10004506_pt1 | contig 23030 bp, 14 predicted proteins | sample Lox_Sample_45_FD_206712 | JGI IMG/M metagenome (GOLD analysis project Ga0335085, IMG submission 206712) | Soil microbial communities from Loxahatchee National Wildlife Refuge, Florida, United States - Lox_Sample_4.5 | ecosystem: Environmental > Terrestrial > Soil > Wetlands | place: USA...
CCGGATCGGATTTTTTCCATTGCGCTTCCGATCGCCTCCAGACCTGAGGCGCAGTTTCTGTTGACGGTATAGGCCGGCACGCGGGCGGGAAGGCCGGCACGCTGAGCGATGACACGCGAGACGTTCGCCGTGTCGACCATTTGGCTAACCGTTCCGATGATTACCTCGTCGACCATTTTCGGATCCAGAGCAGTCTTTTCGACCAATTCATGGACGGCGATCCTTCCCAACTCTTCGGCCGGGATGTTTTTAAAAACCGTTCCGGACCTCGCAAACGGCGTCCGGATGCCATCGATAATCACCGCCTCGGCCATGCAGCACCTCCTGTCGATAAAAATATTATACTCCAGGCCGGCTCCGACCCACAAGACTGCAGTCGTTACGGCATCGTTGGAATGCCGGACCATGTTTTATATTCCTAGCCAAAACAAGGGATTGACAGTAAGAATTTTTCTGTTACATTTTTTGGGGACGTTACAATCGGGGGAAAAACCTTCTATCGGGATTGACTTATAAAATCTGAATTTTCGGATATACTTATTTTGAACCAAGATTGTTTTTTTATGCTGTAGGAACCGGGAATCATACAAGATATAGTGGAGACTTTTAAAATCATGCCCGCTTTCAGGGTATTTTAATCGCATAAATTCCAAAGAGTAAAAGGAGGTCGGCGATGAGAGGAGTCGGACTGTTTAGATTGATGACGGCAATATTGCTTTTTGCGACCGTGTCATTGACATCCTTTTTATTAGCATCCAGATCTTGGGCCGAAGACGGCGTAACGGAAAAGGATATACGGATCGGGATGTCCAATGCGTTGAGCGGACCCGCATCCGCACTGGGCACAGGGATGAAAATCGGCGCGACGGTTTATTTCGACAAGATCAACGCCGGGGGCGGAATCCACGGCCGAAAGATAATGCTTGTGACCTACGATGACGGTTATGAACCCGACAAGGCCATCTCCAATACCCGAAAACTGATTGAAGAAGACAAGGTTTTCGCCCTGTTCGGATATGTGGGCACGCCAACCTCGTCGGCAGTGATGCCGATCTTCTCCAAAGCGGGCGTGCCGTATATTGCGCCTTTCACGGGGGCAGAAATTCTTCGGAACCCGGTCAATAAGGTACTTTTCAATATTCGGGCCAGCTATTTTGATGAGACCGAAGCGATGGTAGAGCACCTCACCAAGGATCTCGGCATTAAGAAGATCGGGGTTTTTGTACAGGCCGACGCCTTCGGCGATGCTGGCAGGGCCGGCGTGGTCCGGGCATTGAGGAAGCGGGATATGTCCTTAGTGGGAGACAGTAAATTTCCGCGCAATACAGTCGATGTGGATGAAGGATTGGAGGCGCTGATCAAGGCGAATCCCGAGGCGGTGATCATGGTGGGCACTTATAAACCCTGCGCGGCATTTATCAAGAAAGCCAAGGCGAGAGGATTTAACCCCAAATTCTTAAATGTGTCATTTGTGGGGACAGACGCCTTGATTCAGGAATTGGGAAAGGACGGCAATGGGGTCATTGTCACACAGGTCATGCCAAATCCAACCGACAGTGCGCTGACCGTTGTCAAGCAGTACCTATCGGATATGAAAGCGGCAGGGCAACGTCCCGATTTCATGAGTTTGGAGGGCTACGTGGATGCCGTGGTCATGGTCGAGGCTTTGAAAAAGACATCTCCACTGACGCGGGCCTCATTCATTTCCACCTTTGAAGGACTCAAAATGAACGCGGGCGGATTGAATGTGTCGTTCAGTTCAAACAATCATCAGGGTCTTGATCAAATCTTTTTAACAAAGATCCAAAATGAGAAAGCCGTGACCATCACAAGATTCGAATGAAATCCCGAGAACTTTTCACGCTTGATACCATCAGTAAAAAATTCTTGATCCCCACGCTCATCCTCACCGTGATCCTGCTGGGCGGTTTGGGAGCCATTATGGTCAAGAAAAACCACGCCACGATCCGATCCATCATGGAATCGAAGGGAAATGCCATGGCCGATCTTCTCGCGCAGATCAGCGTCAATTACATCATGAACTATGATCTTTCGGCCCTGGAAGGATTCGTCAAGGAAACCCTGAAGGATCATGAGGTCGCCTTTGTCGTCTTTTACGATGCCGATAAGAAACCTCTGACGGAGAGCAGCAAAGAATCGAAGGACACTACCTCGCTCCTCGTTTACGAGCGTGAGATCCGAGACCGGCAAGAGGACAACAAGTTGTTGGGATACCTCAAGCTCGGCTACAGTCAACAAACCCTGGCCTACAATCTGCGTAGCGGGATTCAAACCGTCGTCGTCAGCAATCTGATCGCCCTGGCTCTCTTAGTCTTCGGAGTCACCTTTCTCTTTCGAGGAATTACCCGGCCTTTCGGACATCTGGCTGATGTAATCGAAGAAATGGCCAGGGGGGATTTGACCGTCCAGGTGGAAGGCGACTTGGTGAACCGACGGGACGAGATGGGAAGCCTCGCCAATGCTTTTTCACGGATGTCGGCCGGTTTGAAAATCGTGATTAAAAAGATTCAGGATGCCTCCTCACAGGTCATCCGGGTCGCGGAGCAAGGGGTAGCCAGCACCAAGCGGGTCAGCGACGGGGCGATCCGCCAAGTCGAGGCCGCGGAACAGACTTCCACCTCCATCGATGAAATGAACACCTCCATCAAGAAGATCACCGAAAATATCGACAGCCTTTCATCCTCATCGCAGGATACCTCCGCCTCCCTGACCGAAATGAGTTCTGCGATCAGTCAAGTCGCCGGGAATACGGTGGCACTTTCGACCTCGGTAGAAGATACTGTTTCGTCCCTCTCTCAGATGTCTACCGCGATCAAACGGGTGGTTGACCATATTCATACCCTTTCCTCATCCGCAGAAGCGGCCACCTCCTCGATGACCGAGATGAACGCCTCCATCAAGGCTGTCGATAAAAATGCGAAGGAATCGGCCGTTCTGGCCGAGAAGGTCAGTCAGGAAGCGGCTGAACTGGGTAGTGTGGCGATAGGGCAGACGATTGACGGAATTAAACAAATTCAGAAAACGGTCGAAAAATCGTCCAATGTCATCAACAAATTGGACGAGCGGACGGAACAAATCGGCAAGATCCTCACCGTCATTGATGACGTGGCGAACCAAACGAATTTGCTAGCCCTAAACGCGTCCATTCTGGCGGCCCAGGCCGGGGAGCAGGGAAAAGGATTTGCCGTGGTCGCGGATGCAATCAAGGGTCTTGCAGATCGTACCACGGCGTCAACCAAGGAGATCGAGCAACTGATCCAGAATGTCCAGTCGGAGATCAAAGATGCCGTTCTCTCGGTAAAAGAAGGAATGCAGAGTGCGGAGGAGGGGGTCCGTCGCTCGACCAACGCGCAGGGATCGCTCAATAAAATTCTGGATAGTTCCACACATTCCTTAAATATGTCTCGCCAGATCGAAAAGGAAACCCTGGAACAGGTGAGGGCGAGCCATCAGGTCACTCAGTTGATGCAGCAGATGAATGCCATGGTGCGGGAGATCGAGAATATCATGAAAGAATTGGAAAATGGAACGTTACAAATCACCCGGTCCGCCGAAAAGATGCAGGCGATCACGCAACAGGTGAATATCTCGACGGAGGAACAGGCACGGGGGAGTAAGCAGATCAGCGCCGCAGGTGAGAATGTGGCGTTGCGGGTCCAACAAATCGCTCAAGCGATGAATGAGCAGAAGAAGGGAAGCGAGGTTATTCGGACGGCGATTCTTGAAATCCAGCGGATCACGCAGCTCAGCGTTCAGATGGCCCAACAGATGAATCAGTCCATGGACGGACTGATACAGCAGGCCGGCTTATTGAAAGACGAAGTGAACCACTTTAAAATTTAAGATTCCCGCGTCACGCCTTCCTATTCTTTCCTCATGGAAATACGTCCCTCGTCCATATCGATCAGATCAAAAAGATTCAGTGTGGCCGGATCGACTCTTGTTGCGAGATCTTTGTAAACCTCTCTTCGCCACGTTGCCCATTCTGCATTCGGCCGGTAGGCATCGATTTCCGCAATCCAGCGCCGCTTGTCATCATCCGTATGCGGTTTTGCATGGCGCTCGACCCAGGCCAGAATCTCTTCATCTGTCTTTGCGGCTAAAATCGCGCGACGCAATTCCTCGGCATCCAGTCCCGTAAACGCGAGCAAGCGTCCGTCCAGAGTCAATCCCGGTTTAAGAAGATTTCCGATATATTCCGGCGGCAGTTTCCCTTGCGCTTGCAAGCGGACCTTGTCGATCAAACGCGGAAGAAAAACGTATCCGCCCAGCGTCTCACGTGGAGAGCGGAGGGGAAGGGGTGGATTCATTGTCATGGGTGTGTCAGTCGCTCGATCAATTTCGGGATCGTCTCGAACAGATCGCCTACAATTGGATGGACGATCGGGGAGGGGCGGGTTTCGTTGAGCTTCATGAGCGGGGCGTGGGGGTCTTTGTTGAAGGCGAAGATCACGGCGCGATCGCCGATATAGTCCATGTGCTGCGGCGCGCCGGAAATCCCGAGGGCCAGGATCAGTTTGGGGTTCACCCGCACACCCGTCTGGCCGATCTGATGCGAGAGTGGGAGGAGCTTTAGATCCTGTGTCACTTTGCGCGTCGCCCCAAGATGAGCGGCGAGTCCTTTTTGTTCCAGAACCTCTTTGAGTCGGACCGCAAGATGAAAGCCCTCTTGATTCCGGACGCCGTATCCGACGTCGATAATCACCTCGGCCGAGGCCAGGTCATCCTGCGCCACCGATGGCGTTGACTCGAACCAGTCGGGATTGAGACCCAACGTTGTCGTCTCCAGCTTCCCGGCCGAAAAGCGGACGGAGGGCTCGCCCGACGGAAAATCACCGGTCGGAGAGACCGTCATGAATAGATTGGGGGTCTGCGATATCACGGGGGTGACGGATCGCCGCAGTTTTCCCCCGTAGGCCGGTTTAAACAATGAGAGGCCTTCACGGCGATCGATCTCGATCACGTCGGTGAAAAGCAGGGAGCTTTTGTCGTTGATGCGGCCCGACAAATGCGTAAGGGCATCGGACCAGTGCGGTCCGCAGACGATCCGAACATCTTGGTTTGCGCCTGAAAACTTTTTAAGCCATTCCACTCGTCCGGATTCGGTCAGCAGACCATCGGGGGTCGAAATGCAAACCGCTCCGGTTAATCCTCGGGCGCGGGCGAGACTAAGCAAATGCGGCCAGGTCTTCTCCGGTCCCAAGACCACCGCATAGCTGTTTTGATCCAGCGACCGTCCCAGAAAATTTCCGGCGCCGAGCAGTGCCGGAATCATCTTGCGGTGCTGCGCCTCGACGATCGTCCAGACCGTCGGCCCGGATGGGAGCGGCATGGAATCGATGTTCGATCGATAGGGCTCGGCTTCCGTGGCCTGGACCCCGACCCGATAGGCGTCAAGAAAATTTACGACGCCGGCCAGTTCACGGATCGTTTCGCTTTTGCGGGCGACCGTTCGTGCGGGAGACAGGCGTTCGGAAACGATCCTTTCCTGAACCGATAAACGCTGGATGGGGGCCAAGCGCCCTTCGATCAAGCGGTTGATATTCACCCGCAGGGGCGCGTTGGTCTGGTCCCAGCTCAGGACCAAGGGCTCGTTCGGAAGAACCTTGATCTTCGCGCCATCGGAAACGGATCGGACCGCGAGCTTCCGGCCTTCCTCCATTATCTCCATCGAAGAGGCCTTCGCAAAATAACGGGACAGGGCCCCTGCCACGAAGGGTCCGAGGGCCTCAGCTCCATCCTCCGAGGCGGAACCGGCCAGAATCAGATCGTACTTTCCGGACTTCTCAAGCTGTGAAATCGCTTCGACCCATGTGGAACCGTCCGCCGCTGCCGGCGCATCGATGCGGTGCGCCGCATCGGCCCCGTAACCCAGGGCCCAACGGAGATGGGGCTCGGCATCGGGTCCACCGGACATGGCAAGATGAACCGTCACGGATGAACGACCGGCCTCTTTTAATCGGATCGCCAGATTCACGGCGGACTCATCGGATGGGTTAAGTCGCCAGACGATTTCGGACAAGCGTCCTTCTTTAAGCCGGGGAGTTGGAGCGGTATCGGCCACCAGTCGAAGAAGACAGAGGATCTTCACTGGCCGGTCCAGTCGACCCCTCGGCAGGGGATCGGCGGTTGGTTTTTTACCCATCCGCTCCAGAGCGACATCGGCAGCAACCGCCTCCGGCGCGTAGAGCCCCTTCATCGGTCGCTCCGCGTCTCGACGATAATGTTGGTCAAGCAGCGACAAGCGGCGTTCGCATCGCCACACGGCCCGTTCGGCCAAGGTCAGCAGGGGAACGGTATAGGTCCCTCCCAGTTTTCCGCGGTTCTCTTTAAGCCACTGGATCCGGTAGGTGAGACAGTCCAGACGAAAGATCTCACCGGCCATATCGGCCAACAGGAAAAAAGTAGGCTGTAACACCGCATCCATCCAGACCGTGTCGCCTAACGAGTCCGCGGCGGCCTTGACATGCGTGCGAAGCGTTTCTTTCCAGAAGGCCAGTCGTGCTTGAGGTTCCGAATTCCCCGGAATCGGCTTCCAATCCTTCGACAGGGCGACGAGGTCTTTTAGAATAAGGAACCGCTGGACCTCGTTCGTTCCTTCGTAAATATTCAGGATCCGTGAATCCCGCCGGAGCTTCTCGACGCGATATTTTTCGGTGACGCCGACCGGGCCGTAGGCCTGTTCGATCAACGTGAGCACCTCGTGCAGGTCCTCCGAGCAGACGTACTTGGCGATCGCCGATTCCATCCGGACCGACTCGGTTGTATGCCGATCGAAGAGACCGACCAGGTGGAAGGCCATCGAGTCGGATGCGAACAGGATCGCCGCCGCTTCCCCGAGCAGGCGGTCGCGTTTGGGCGTTGCGGGAACCTGTTCCGCGGCATCGATGATCAGCTTTCGCATTAAGGTAATCGAGGCGATGGCCAGACCGCAGCGGCCGACGTTCAGCGTCTCGAGGGCGTTCACTTGGCCGTGGCCTTCGTAGCCGATGACGCATTCCTTGGGAATCCGGACCTGATCGATCGCAATCTCGTTGGTGGGGGAACCGCGCTGGCCCATTTTTCGCTCATCGGCTCCGACCTTTAACCCCTCGGCATGACGGTCCAGCATGAATCCCGTCACGCCTTCCGGCGACTGGGCGTACAGGCAGTATTGTGTCGCGATACGCCCGTTGGTAATCCACATCTTGGCGCCGCTCAATTCGTAGTAATCGTAGACCGGTTTTTCTTCACGGATTCGAATCTGAGCGATGTCATGGAAATACTTTTTTTGCCCTTGGAAGAGATAATAACGCAGGCCCTCGTCCGTATCGTAATTGTATTCATCACACCGGATCGGGACGGTCTCGCCGGCGGGGAGGTCGTAAACCATCCCCGAAGGACCGGATCGGTCGTCGAATCGAACCCGGTCGGCGTCGATGAGATAACGCGCCGATGAATTGTTCGGAGTTGCACCGTTTGTTAAATCGAAACGGTAGCGTCCATCCTCAAGCGGCGTCAGCGGACGGCTCATCGGCCGGGCTGTGGTTTTCACACCGCCGGTGTCGGAGCCGGCCGTCGGTTCGGTCAACGCAAAGGCGCTGATCCCCCCGTGCCCGAGTTTCTTTAAGAAAAATTGATGGGCGCGCTCGCGTCGCGGCAGTTCGTCCACCGCCCGTTGAATCGTGGGCGCCAGATGATCGAAGAGGGGCTTGGCCTCCGTCAGACCCCGGCGAAAACCTTCCAGGTCCCGGCGCTGACCGGCGATGCCGGCGGCATAGAATGCCTTGAGGAAATTGGCCGCAAGATATTTCACCACGCGGGTGTGCCGGATCCGGGCATCGACAAGGGTCATCAGCTCGGTGAACCCTTTCTTCAGACGGCCAGGATCGGGCCGTTTCAATCCGGCAATCAACCGCTCCAAACGATCCCCGATCTCACCGAGTTGTCGCGGGTCGCGGGCCAACGGTTCCAATTCTTGAGCCGCAAGCGGCAGCTCCTTTTCGAGTCCGAGCAGCATCGGCGTCGTTCCAATGCTGGTGCTGGCCATGATCACCAACAGCAATCCGGCGTCGCCGAAGCGTCCGGCCGCCGTCGTGAGGATGTAATAATCCGCCTTCCACCAGCCCCCGCCATCCAGTTCGGAGGGGATGACCGTCGAAAAGTATCTGTTCTTCTTGAACCCTTCGAGCGTACCATCGGGAATTCCATGGATTTTTTCCACATATCGTTCGATATGCATCCCCTCATAACTCTTCATCCAGATATTATCGATGAACCAGTCGGTGCAGCCCTGCCACCGCTCGCGGAGTGACGGGTCGTGCAGTTGGATTTCGGGAACGTAACGAACCGAGGGATCGAACGATGTGAGCAGATACTGACCGGATTGATAAGGTTTTGACGAAGCCTCCGGCGCAGGGTTGCAGATCTCTTCGTATCGCATCGGAAGATCCACCCGTTCGATCTCCGGCTTTTCCGGAAAGACCGTGATCGGCAGGAGGGGAGAGTCATTCCGCCAGAACTCCATCGCGTCCACGGCCTGTTCGGCCAGGCCGATCAGTACGGCGCTTGAGGCCGCCTCCCCCTCGACCGGCAGCCCTTGCTCGAGTTTCTGCTGAACCTTGCACAGAACCCGGCGTGCCCCCAGGAGCAATGCGGCGGCTTCGCCGGATCTCGCGGGATCGGATTCAGAAGAAAGCCGTTGCCAACGCGAGATATTTTCATCCCATAGTTTCGCCGTCTCGGCCAGTGGGCCCTTTCGAACTTCCTCCCACAATCGGTTCGTTGGGGAGTTCATGGATTCTATGGCGTCACGGTTCCCCCGAAGGTGACTCATCAGACGTTCCGCGGCACCGAAGCCGGGTGCCAGAAACCGGAACAGTGCGCTGTCCCGGTAGGCGCGGGACAGAAGGTCGTCTTCGGAATAGGCAAAACCTCCGAAGACCTGGCCGGCATCGTATCCCATTTGACCCGCTGGGGACGCAAAAGCCATGGCCGCCGCCGTTGCGCAGAGATCCGACCCTTCCGGGAGACGCTTCGATGATTCCGATCCGGTGCTCTCTTCCAAGAGCACGGTAAGAAGTAAATGCCAGGCCTCGATTCGTGCAATCATGGCTTTGACCGCGCCGAGCTTGCCGATTCCATCCCGTCCCTGCGTGTCCCGCATCTGGTGGGCAAACTGCACGCGGCCGTCGGCGTGTTCTTTGGCGCGACGGGACAGGTAATCCGCCGCTCCGAGAGCGACGGCTGCGTAAGCGGCGTCAATTGAATCTTGGCCATTGACGATGGATAAGCCCGGTCCCCGAACCTGCACGGCCTTGAACTCGATACGATGAAGTCCGGCGGAACGAAACCCGATGGAAGGAGTCGGGACGGTTTTAAGCCCCGGCTGATCGAGGGGAATCAGCCATGCCTTGTTTTGATAAACAATAACCAATGCATCCGATAAGGCGAGCGGAACAAGTTCCAAAACCCCATCGATAATGAACTCCTCTTGAGAGGTTTTAACCGAAAGGGAGCTGCCGTCCAACGCGCAGCGATCGGCTTGGAGAGGCTGTTGAGCCTGTTTGAGTATGTTCAAAGCCGTGGTATGGCTGGCCGCAAGGAGCCCTAAGGCCGGACTCACGCCCGAGAGCGCACGAATCAAGGGTAGCGGTTGCGCGGCCCGGTCCTTTATAAGAGAAAGGAGGCACTCGCGTGCATCCGGTGGAATGGGTGAATCTTCCCATTCCTTCACGACGCGATCCGGAAACAGCGCCGCGATCCGATCGTTAAGTTCCGTATCGAGCGATGTCCAGTCCCGGTCTTCCTTGGCCGTTTCCGAAGTCCCAAGAATGCCGTCAACCGCTTCGATCATCGGACGGATTACCTCTTCCCGAATTCGACGGGCGGCCGATAAGGCATGAAACTGCTGGTCGTTTGACAACTGGTGTTTGAGATCCTTGGCGTCCTCCTGAAGAATCAGACGCCAATCGGTCTGGACTTGCTCCGGAATCCCCAAGGCCGAAAATGACCCGCGGATGCTTTCGGAAGCGAGCAGGGATTGTAGTCCATCCAGACGCCGCATCGTCATCTCCCCGATTTTTTGGGGCCATTCGCGTCGGGTGGCGTCGGCTGAAGCGGGGAGAAGCTCCACCGCCGTTTCAAGCGCACAAACGGCCTTAAAAACGGACACGACCGATTCGGACAGGGCTTCAATAATATCTCGATGCGGCTTTTGTAATGAAACCCCCGCCTTTGGATGCGGTCCCGACCTCACTTCTTCGCGTGGCGGTCGCGGGGCGAGCGACGGAGATTTTTGGCCCAATAGAATCTGAATGGAATCCGAATCGGGCCGGTAGATCAAGCGATGATCCGTGTGCCGTCCCCAACGCACTTGATCTCCTGCGGCATGCCAGCATGTTTCGCATTTGATGCAATTTTCGTAATTGATCGTGACCACGCCGCGTCCGACCAGCGGCGGATCGTACTGATAAACCCGGGCCGGACAGACCGACCAAAGGGAAGATTGGGCCAGGTCTCCGTGATGCACGAGCTCATCCGGCCAGAGGACGCGGATGTGCGAACGGCGTCCCAGTCGATACGAGTTGGTGGCCAGTTTTGTTTCGAATGAATCGACCGTCTTGGCCTGATCCAGATCCCGCGCGGATTGCTGAGCCTGGACATAATCCGTCACCGGGCCGCGTAAAACTTTTTCGACCGGCTGCCGGAGCAGATAATACCGGACAAAGTCGAATATAACAGACAGTGCCGCAAGGGTTGCGAGATAGAGCGCGAAGAAGGGGAGAGTGATCCAATCGGTTAATTTAAGTCGCTCAAGAACAAACTGGACGGCCTTATGGAACTTGTCGGACAAGGGCCTGCCGTCGTTGGCGTAAACCACCTTCATCCCTTCGGCCAGTCCGGGCAATAGTCGTGTCAACAAGGGGCGGATCGGCCACGGGAATTCTTGAATATCGACCGGTGGTCGATCCAAGACTTCGATCCAGAATCTAAAACCGGGATCGGGCTTCGATGACGATTTGAATAGTGCAGCCGTCCATCGACCGAACAGAGAAAGCTTCGGGCTGGCGGAAAGCGCCTGCCCGAGTCCCGAGGCCCGGATCATCTGGCCGCAGTCGCCGAAAACTTCGCGAAGCGCCCGGATCGACAGGTGGCCCCGTAAGAAACGGGCGGCGTGCCGTAAACGGGCCCGCGGCTGGGTCAGAAAATGGGCCAGCCCGCAGGCCAGATCGGCCGATCGCCCGAAGAAGGCCCGGCTGTTCTCAAGATATTCGGGCCAGGCGGATAAAAACGAGGCATTCTGACCGTAAACGCTGGCATGCAGCGGTTCAAGATAACTCTGCCGCAGCCTGTCGGCCGTGATCGATTGCCCATCCTTGAGGAAACCTCGAACGGCACGGGCGAAAAACAGACCGCTAGCGGAGGATGGACCGGTGAAATTCGGATAAGGAAGATCGATCCCCAAACCGGTTGCGGCGCCGCCGACGGCAAGGCCGTCTTCAACCAAGATCGGTTGTTCTTTCAGGCCGCCGCTCCGAATCAGCTTTGTACCGTATGCCGATAAAGCGGTGCTATCGAGAAGCGGCTTAAAATGAGGAAGACCGCGAAGCCACTCCAGCAGCCGACTGTGGTCGCCTCGGTAAGCCTCTCTTAAGTTTTCAAGCGGAACGACATAACCGAACGAAAGACTGTCGCGGTTGGTGTAAAGGAAAGCGCCGATGTTTAGATGAGCGGTCTGTCCGCCCATCTGTCCGTTTCGAATCAGGTATTCATAAGCGCAGCCCTCTCCCGGTGAAAGATGGAAGCGCTGGTCAATCACAGCGGGCGAAAGGCTGAAAACCGCCTTGACGCCTTGCATGAAATGGGGGTGGGTTACGCGCTCGAGTCGTTCACGCCGGATGAGATGAGAAGCATCGCCTTCCGCAATAAAGGTTACGTCGGCATACACCGGTCCGTGCTCGGTTTCTACGCCGACCACCCGGCCGCCTCTTCGTATCAGGGAGGTGACGGTTGTTTGCGGCAGGAACATTGCTCCCTGAGTCTGGACCTGGCCGGCCCAGTAGGGATCGTAGACGGGACGGAGAACGGTGTAACAATGGCGGAAGGTATATTCATCTTGATATGAAAGACCGACCAGATCCAGCCCGTTGTGAAGGAAGATTCCCCTCCGAACCAGACGGCGTTCGTAAGGAGCCGCCGCGACGGCTGCCGCGCCGAATGCGTCGGGTTCGGCTAAGTTTTCCGCAAAATAGACGCAACCGGACCAGTTTTCGGCCCCGGCATAAACCCCGGCCTCCAAAACTAGGACGGACAGCCCGGACCGAGCCAGGGAGCCGGCAGCGGTTGCACCGGCGGGTCCGCAACCGATAACGATCACATCAAAACGGAACCGTTTCATGAATCCCTTCAAGATAGAATGATCATAAGGGTCTGAATCCGCACAGCGAGCGCAATCCCTGCCCATGAACGCGGGATTAGCGGGCGAATCAAATAGGATTTTCTCCACCCGGATCGAAGAATCCCTGAAGGCAGGGTTCTTCAATCGGATCTGTCCATGATCGGATGAGAAGAATCATTTGTTTATCATATCATAGGCTATTTCAACCCGCAAAATTTTACAGAAAAAAAGCCCCGTTCAATAATGAATGAACGGGGCTTTAAGGTGCTTGGACCCATCTATTCTGAGTCTGTCTTGAGAACCACGTAAAAGGCGCGGTTTTCCCGGATAATGCGGATCAAGACGCTTTCTCCTTTTTTGACCTTTGCAATCGCGTTCCGGAAGTCGTCTGAGTTTTCGACCTTGTTCCGGTTAACTTCTTTGATGAGGTCCCCTTCCTTGATACCTTCCGAATCGGCCGAGCTGCCGGCTTCGACCTTGGTGACCAATACGCCTTTTTCATCTTTGAGCTTGAAACGATCGGCCAGTTCCGGCGTCAGGTCCTGAACATTTAAACCCAAAACCGTCTCGGGTTCGTGCTTCGGAATCGAGGCCGTTACCGCTTCTTCTTTTCGCTCGCCCAGTTTGACGGTCAGATTTTTGTGTTTGCCGTCCCGGACAATCTCGAACGCCGCATCTTTTCCAGGCGGAAACGATGCGATCAGACGGGACAGGGTCTGAGGGGTATCCACCGCTTTTCCATCCAGCTTGACGATAATATCGCCCGGCTGCATTCCGGCCTTCGAAGCGGGATCGCCTTCGAAAACCTCATTCACAAGGACGCCTTCGTCCTCTTTAACATTGAACTTTGACGCGAGATCGCCCGTCACCGGTTGAATCCCCACGCCCAACCACCCTCTCACCACACGTCCATTGGAAATCAGTTGTTTCATTACGTTCTGGACCATGTTGGAAGGAATGGCAAAGCCGATGCCTTGGGCGAAGTTGATGATGGCGGTATTGATGCCGATCACTTCACCGTCCAGATTGAACAGGGGACCGCCGCTGTTGCCGGGATTGATCGAAGCGTCAGTCTGAATAAAATCTTCATATCGGGAAAGATTGACATTCTCGCGTCCCAGCGCGCTGACGACCCCGAGCGTTACGGTGCGATCCAGGCCGAATGGGTTACCGACCGCCATGACCCACTGTCCCACCTTGACCGTGCTGGAGTCGCCGATCGGAACAAAGGGGAGATCGTGATCGGGCTCCACCTTGACGACGGCGACATCCGTATCCGGATCTTTACCGACCACTTTTCCAGTGAATCGGCTCTTATCCGATAAACGAACCTCAACCTCCGAGGCATCACCGACCACATGATTGTTCGTGACGATGTATCCTTTTTTATCAATGATCACCCCCGAGCCGGATCCGGAACTCTCCGGGGGGTGGTCTCCTCGAGGCGAATCTCCCTGTTTCGGTGTGGGATGAGTCGCCGGAGAAATATTCACCACAGCCGGTTTGACGCGATCCGCAAGATCGACCAGGACATTTTCCATCTCTTGGAGCATTTTCATTCCGTTGCTTTCTTTGGCCTGAGCCGGCAGGGGTTGAGTCATAACCCAGAAAGTCGAGATGGCCGCGATGATCACTACGGAAATCAAACGTCGCCCTGATGCTTTCATAACATCCATCATGAATCCTCCTCACCTGAAGTAATAATAATGTTGCTCTTTCTTTTTTTAGTTTAACAAAAGGTTGATTAAAATACAAGCATCGGAACCAAACGATCCGAAAGGTTTTGGCCGTGAATTTCTGAACCCGTCAATTTCACAAATCTTTCGCTGCACATTTTTTATGCAATGTGTGCAAAGCCGCTCTGTTCAAGCCCTCAAGGGGTATATTAACAGGGTTAACCACAACTTTTCCACAAATATTGTGGAAAGCCGGAATCGGTCGTCGCCCATTACGTCGGAGAGAATCGCTCCATGACTTGAAGGATTTGTTGCGGAGGACCGAGTAATGTCAAACGATCGCCTCGTTCAAGCAGTACGCCTCCATGCGGTTGAACAAATTTTCCGTGACGTTGGATCGCGATCACAAGAACACCATGCGGAAGCGCCAGAGATTGTAAGGTCATGGCGGGCGGATTTAAATGAAACGGAAGGACGAGGGGTTCAAGCGTCATGCCGTTTTTATAAACCAACTCCACGAACTCCGCCCATTTGGTCGCCACGTTCTCTTCCTGAAGATCGTATCGTCTCCGCTCCATGAATTTGAGCTCGGTTTGAAGTTGTTTGAATTCCGATAGACAGGATTGAGAAACGACATCGGCGAGAATCGCTTCCATACTTTTTTCATGGGACTCGTATAAAGACCGGCCCATTCGTTCGAATACCGCGGCCACCGCTCGCTCTTGTTCGTGAATCTGGAAAGATAAACGCAGGATCTCCATCTGACGGGAGGTCAGTTCGGCTGTCGACACGACCACCTTCTCAAGGCCGGCCCACGCCAGGCCGATTTCTCGACGGAAACGCTGCGTCAGCTTCATGAGAGAGCCCAGCTCTGCAACAAGATGGCCCCCGAGGTGATGAGATTGATGAAGGCCACGAGTCCGATCTGATTCTTCAGGTAATGAATCAAATCGGTGAGTCGCCGTGGCCGACCCCGTCTGTCCTGTCCGGGTTCGATATTCGTCCGTCTTCGATCGACCTTGCGGCGGTCTTCAAACGAATCAAATCGGCCTGTACAGGCCGGTTCAACAATTTCATCCATCGTAACGCTTAATAATAACTCGGGCAAGGGGAGAGGGCGTTGTTGATTCTGTTCAATGCGCCACAACAGATAGCGTAGACAGTTTGAAATAAACTCATCATATTCCAAAACCCAGTCTGGATGAAAGTATTCCAGCACGATCAGAAATTCATCGAGTCGAATTTGCAGAAGTTTGGCTACGGTAGGCCAATCCTTCATCTGAAGTCGCGACTGATTGTCGCAGAGCCGCTTTATGGATTGGGCATTCGGATATCGCAAACAGGACGCAAGGTGATCCGGAGACAATTTCGCTGCGTCCATCTGATTTGAGAGCCATTGACCAAATGTTTCAAAGTCACCCTGTTTCATTTCATCTCCGCACTTTCGCGCCAAGTTATGTCTGATAATGTATATTATGTAAACTTTTAATTTACGGATGTTCTTTGACTCTTAATATAAAAGAAGCCGTTTCCATTTGCGGCTCATACCCTATTCCCGGTCCGTCTGTACTATAAGGTAGTTCTGACTCAATATAACCTTCCTTTGTTAAGACTTCCAGTGAGTTTGGAAGTTGATCATTCCTGTAATAGAAAACCAAGACTGCGTTGCCGACTTCTTGTAGACGATTTGGTAATCCAAGGCTCCGGCAAAGAACGATAAAATCTTCCGTTTGCTGGAGGGTTTGAGGTATTCTCCCTCCGCCCATTACCAGGATGAGTAGACAAAAGAGCAAAAAAAACCCACTGACGAACTGTCGTGTATTTATCCATGGAGCCCGTTTTTCACGGTCTGTAATGGGTTTATCCGATTCCATTTTCGGCTGCTCGATCGTGTATTTCTGTGCGATCAGGCCGGCTGTGAGGAGATTACTCAGTGTTTTGCACGTTTCGAATTCTCCCATGTTACTAATTTCTATCAACTGCCTGACGTTCTGCTGACCGTCGACCAAGTCATACAGGTTCTTTTCCTCTTGCGTGATCTGAATTCCCTTGTCCATCTCGTTTTCAGTGACCATATTTGTGGTAGGATCTTCTTCTGGTTTCACGACCCTTATGTTTTCGGGAATCTCCTGGTTTTTCTCAAAAATGATTTCTAGATTGGGGATTTTTTTCTCGATGAACGGCCATTCATCAATCCTACGGACTCCTTCCATAATTAGAAACTCAGTGTTGACGGGCAACCAGTAATCGCGCTCGATTGAAATCTCGGCGGGTTCAAAACTGTAGCGTCCTTCTTTCCATTTAAACAGATTTAATACGGCTTCTCTAACATGGATGCCGAGTGCCTTGACCAAATCTTCCTTTTGTATGGCTCCCATTTTTATAAGAGTTTCACCGATTTTGTCTTTAGATTGATGTTGTTTAGATAGGGCTTCATTAAGTTGATCTTCAGTTATTTTGTTAGAACGGGCCAGAATTTGTCCGATCTTATTCAGGCCCTCCAAATTGGAGGTTTCCGCCTTGACGACAAGTCCCTTTTCAAACAGAACCTTCGCCTCTGACGAAGCGTTTTTCATTGTCAGGATTCCGGTTTTTTTCTGAAGATAGATCAATTGAAAAATATCGGCCAGCCCAAAATCTTTGAGAGAGCCTTCTAGCGCCATATAACTTTCCTTCGATTAAGGTTTGTCATAGGAAAGCTTTAAAATATCGAAAAACACCAATAGATATAAAATGAAGACCATGAACAGGATCAGAGACAATCCAACGATACCCACGATGGCTCCATGCTCCGTTGGGGCACGGAAAAATGAATTCCCGAAAAAGAAGGTGAACAGGAGACCTATATAGGCCGCCTGGATGACGAACCCTTTCATTTCACGTCCGAAGTAATAATGACCGGCTCCCGGGAAAGGAATCGAGATCAACCGGGCCATCCGGAAGATGAAGCGACGGCGGATCTTTATCTGATTAAGATCCGATTTCCTTTTGACGTTTTTGAAATTTCTCCAGCAGGTTGGACAGGTTTTGATATCCATGATCCTGCGTTGACAATGAAAACAAATCGACCGACCGCAAAGTGTACAGTGGGTCGCCGTGTATTTCCGCGGCAGGGCCAGGCGCATTGCAATCACCCCGCCCGCAACGAAGAGTGCTAGATACGGCGACATCGCCAGCGTGAGAGGCCTCATGATCAGACCAAATAATTTTTTGGAATCGGATTCCTCCGAGGACGAGTTCGAGAACGCAACTCGCCATAGAGTCGCTTTCGAAAAAAGTTCATCCATCGGGCCCGTTCCCGTATAAGACTGAATCAGGGAAAGATTGATCCGTTGCGCCGCTTCGTTTTCTTGCTCGGCGTCATTAAAGCGGAGCAGTTCGCGATAAACCAGGTTAAGATTGTAGTGACTGACCGCATCCTCAGGATTCTTGGCAATAGAAAGTTTATAAAACTTCACCGCATCCTCGTATCGCTTCATCAGAAAATAGACATTTCCCATGTTGTTCAGGATGATCGAACGATCCGGTTCGAGTTTCTGCAATTGCTGATACCGTTCCAACGCATCGGCATAGTTGCCCTCCCGCTTTTTTTGCAGTGCCATGGAGAAAAGAACCGGCCAATTCTTATCATAATTGGACTGTTCCTCCACCCGAGAGTTCCAACCGCTCGCGTCTGCATTACCCCGAACCACCTGTGACAATAATAGTAATTCCGGTGACTGATCTGCCTTCAACCAGGAAAACGTTACAGGCAGCCAATAAACCGCAAGGCTCAGCACCGCCACAACGGTGGCCGAGATCAGACGCTCGCTCCCCGTCATGAACCACCAAACAAAACAGAGCCCGAGAAAAAGAATGAAGACAGGGCTCGCACCGAAGAACCAGGGCGTAAGCAGAAGAGTCAGAACCAATACCCAGATGGCCGGACGATTTAAAACGATTCCCCCCCATTCATGAAGACCATGAACCAGGAGCGGAAGATAGCGGATGAGTAGAAAAGCAACGAAAATGACAAAGCTGCCGAGGAGACCTACTAGAAAGATCAGGACCAGACGGCCCACGATATAAAATGAAAACCAGAAATCCTGCATCGCAGCCAAAACTCCACTGAAGTAGTTTCCGATGGCCGCAACGGGTGAAAACGGGTGCTGATCGAACTGCGCCTTGGCCAAAAAGAAAGCGCTGTTTGGGTCGTCGGGTGACCATTGCCTTGCCGCTTCTCCCAGCTCAACCGCTTTATCGATGTTGCCTTTTGAAAGCGCTTCTTCCCCTTCTTGAACCATTACCGCGGCCGGAAGATCAAACCCTTGGATTCCCTGAACGGCAGCCTGCTTCCGGACTTCAGTTAATGTTTCAGAGGATGCATTCGTCTGTCCCGCGGCCATCTGTGCTTTGTAATTTGACCATGCCGTCTCGGCCCAGGAAGGAAGTTGTTTAGTCGAGTATGAAACGGCCGCGTTCGGTTCCGCGGCCTGGACCGGCAAGAATAAAGTCATGTTGGCCAGGGCCGTCAAGATCGCTTGCAAAATGATCCTCTGTCCGAATCTTTTCATGCCCGACCGATTTTGGGTTCCGTTCCCGAACGTAGACGTTGGATATTGGCCGTGTGGCGGATCAAGATTAGCCCTGTTAAAATTAAAGAAAAGAAAACATTCAAGGGAGCCGGACGAAGAAACAGGATGAGGAGCGGCGATACCCCGAAGGCCACGAGGGCGCCCAACGAGGAGAACCGCGATAACAAAACCGTTCCCCCCCAAAGGATGACCGCAATCCAACCCACCATCGGTTGAATACCGTAAAGAACGCCCAGTCCGGTCGCGACCCCCTTTCCCCCTTTGAAGCCCAGAAAGACCGGATAATTATGTCCCAACACCGCTGCGATCCCGGCCAACCAATCACCCGATTCCCCGATCGATAGGTATTGTGCGAACCGCACCGCGAGATAACCTTTACCCAGATCTCCCATCAGCGTTAATGCGGCCGGTGCGCGACCGGCCGTTCGGAGGACGTTGGTAAATCCGATATTCCGGCTGCCGCCGTCGCGCGGATCGATCCGGGTCATCCATCGTGAAAAGATTACGCCAAACGGTATCGAGCCGGCCAGATATCCTGCGACCATCGCGATGATGAGGGCCAGGCCGGGGTTCAGGTTCATTTGCTCTCCGTCGGATCAATTAGGGGTAAATATTTCATGAAGTACTGTACCCCAGAAAGAATCGCCAAGACCATCGAGATCCAGAGCAAGAAGGTTCCCCAGACGTGAAAGTTGATGTAACCGATCTTGTATTCAAGAATCAAGAGCCCGATGGAGATGGTTTGAATGACCATTTTGTATTTTCCGGCATCATCGGCTGCGATCACGATGCCGGAGGAGGCGGCGATCGCCCGAAGACCGGTTACAGCCAGTTCACGACCGATAATGACGATCGCGATCCAGGAGGAGACGCGGTGGAAATCCACCAACATGATCAGTGCCGCCAGGACCAGAAATTTATCCGCCACCGGATCCAGAAATTTGCCGAGCTTCGTGATCTGCTCCCACCGTCGGGCCAGATAGCCGTCCATCAAATCCGTCAGGGAGGCGATAAAAAAAATGACGGCGGCGGCCAGTGACCGCGGAGCGGTGGGCGTCAGAAAAACCAGAATAAACACGGGAATCAGGAAGATTCGCAGCAGCGTAATCAGATTGGGGAGGTTCATGCGATCATTCCTCGGTTCGGGAACCGGCAGACCTTTCCGTCCCTTTTTTCCATCGGCGGTGCATCCAGATCCATTGTTCGGGGGTTTTGCGGACCTGCTCTTCGATCATTTTTGTGAATCGGGCGGTCTGCTCCCGAACATCCCGCTCGGTTTGGCCGGTCGAAGAAATGTCCAGAGGACCGTGAATGATGATCCGGTGCCGCTCGCGGCCCTCTCGGACAATAAATCCCACCACCACGGAAGCGCCGGTGCGAAAGGCCAGGCTTGCAGGCCCGGTCGGCGTGAAGGCTTGTTGATGAAAAAAAGGGACGAAAACGCCGTCCGTTTTGGTGTCCTGATCGATCAGCAAGCCGACCACTCCTCCACGCCGAAGCATTGCGATCAATCGCTTTAAGGAGCCGGGACTGTCCCGAACCAGTGTTTCGATGCCATGAGCCGCTCGAAGACCGATCATGATCTTTTCCACACGGCGATCATAAATCGGCGCGGCCACCACGGCCAGGGGATGGTGCATGGACACAACCCGGCCCATCAGTTCCCAGTTCCCGATATGAGCCGTGACAAAGAGGACGCCACGGCCACCCGCCGCAGCCGCTTTGAGCGCCCCCTCTCCTTCAAACCTTACGAGCCGGTTGATGTCGTCCCGTGTCAGCCGGTCCAGGTTTAAAACCTCGAAAAAAGTCCGGCCTAAGTTACGAAAACTTTCGAGCGCGATTCGTTGGCGGTCTTCGAGTGACCGCTCCCCGCCCAGCGCCGCTTGAAGATGATGAAGCGCCTTCCGCCGCTCTTTTACAAGCAGAAAGTAGGCCGCTGCGCCCAGACCGCCGGCCAGTGAAAGGCCGATGTTCCACGGAATCCATCGCAAGATGGAACGCAGTCCGATCAGTCCGGCCCAGAGGAAAAAGCGGAGGAGCTTTTGCGTCTGTTTGCCGAGCGGTGTCCGGGCCATCGGTTGCGTTATGTAGCGGCCGCGGCAACCCCGCTCACGGCCTTAAGCCGTTTTAGGATCGACGTTGAGATGTACGTGCCGTCAGCAATAGATCCGTCACTTCTCGGACGGCGCCGGACCCTCCCGCCTTCTGCGTTACCCAATCCACCCGCTTTTTCACATCCGGATGGGCGTTCGGAACGGCCACCGAAAGTCCGGCTCGTTCCAAAATCGGGAGATCGATCATATCGTCGCCGATGTAGGCCATTTGAAAATCCTTCAGGTCGTACTTGCGGAGGAGTTCATCGTAAACCTTGATTTTGTCCAGCACCCTTTGATGGACTTCCGCGATCCCCAGTTCTTGAGCGCGATAGTCCACGATGGCCGATTGGCGCCCCGTGATGATCCCGACCCGCACCCCGGCCTTTCGGATCATATGAATGCCGGAACCGTCGTAAATATTAAAGGCCTTTGTTTCCCGTCCATCCGCATCGATGTAAATCGTCCCGTCCGTCATCACGCCGTCAACATCGAGCAGCAAAAATTCGATCCGCCTGGCCTTTTCAAGTATCGCTTTAGGAATTTTCACGATCGCCATGTTGAATCATAATAATCAGACCACACCAGCTTTCAAGAGATCATGCAGATGGACCACTCCGATAACCTTGCGCTGGGCGTCCACCACGACGAGAGAAGTGATCGAAAATTGCTCCATGATCTGGACCGCCTTGGCCGCCAGGGCGGTGGACGCGATCACCTTGGGCTTTCTCGTCATCACATCGGCCGCTTTCAGCCTCATGGGGGCCCGTTCACGCTCGAGCAGTCGCCGGAGATCCCCGTCCGTAACGATCCCCGAAAGCGTTCCCCGGGAAGTGACGACCGTAGTCATTCCCATTTTTTTTGAGGTCATCTCGACGATGACATCCTTCAGAGGGGTCTTTTCGGTTACGCGGGGAACCGCGGGACCGTGGTGCCAGACATCCGTTATTTTAAGCAGAAGTTTCTTCCCGAGACTGCCGCCGGGGTGGGAATAGGCGAAATCTTCGTCCTTGAAACCCCGTTTTTCCAGAAGCGCCACGGAGAGGGCGTCCCCCATCGCCAGGGCCGCGGTCGTACTGGCCGTCGGTACCAGACCCAGGGGCCCGGCCTCTTCTTTCACGCCGACATCGATGACCGTGTCGCTGTTCACCGCCAGCGTGGACCGGGTATTCCCGGTCAAGCAGAGGATCGGTACGCCCAGACGTTTGAAGGCCGGAAGGATCTTGATGAGTTCCTCGGTCTCGCCACGATTGGAAATCATGACGACCACATCACCTTTGGACACCATACCCAGGTCGCCGTGAACCCCTTCGGCGGGGTGCAGGAAAAAAGCCGGGGTCCCGGTGCTGGCTAACGTCGCGGCGATCTTTTTCCCGATGAGTCCGGACTTTCCCATACCGGTGATGACCACCCGGCCCTTGCAGTTCTCCAAAAGCCCCACCGCATCGGCGAAGTTTCGGTCGATTCGGCCGATCAAGTCCTGGATGGCCTGGGCCTCGAGGCGCAAGACCTTTTTGGCTGTTTCTTCGATCATGTTTAGAATACTTCCTCCCGACCGTGTTTAATTGGGGCCGTGAATCGCTTCGTAAATCCGTTTCACCTGTTTCAATAAAGTAGGCAACTCTTTTAAAGGTACCATATTCGGGCCGTCGGAGGGAGCGTGATCCGGGTCGGGATGAACTTCCAGGAAAAGGCCGTCGCAGCCCGCGGCCACGGCCGCGCGGGCCAGGGGGGACACAAACTCCCGTTGTCCGGAAGAGGTCTTTCCTGCGCCTCCCGGAAGCTGGACGCTGTGCGTTGCGTCAAAAACGACCGGATAGCCGAACCGCTGCATGATCGGTATGGCCCGCATATCCGAGACCAGGTTGTTGTAGCCGAAACTGGCGCCGCGATCGGTGAGCAAAATTTTACGGTTGTCCGTTGATTCGATCTTCTCCACCGCGTTTCCCATGTCCCACGGGGCCATGAACTGGCCCTTCTTGACATTCACCGCGCGGCCGGTCTTTCCGGCCGCCACGAGCAGATCCGTTTGTCGGCATAGAAAGGCGGGAATTTGAAGGACGTCCACGACATCGGCCGCCCGGGCGGCCTCCTCGACGTTATGAATATCGGTCAGAAGGGGGACCTCAAACTCTTCCTTAATTTTGCGAAGGATCTTTAAACCCTTGACCAGGCCGGGGCCCCGAAAGGACTGGATCGAACTTCGATTGGCCTTGTCGTAGGACGACTTGAAGATCAGCGGCATTGAAAGTTCGGTCGTGATTTTTTTGAGCTGTCGGGCCGTCTC
>Ga0335085_10004507_pt1 | contig 23028 bp, 18 predicted proteins | sample Lox_Sample_45_FD_206712 | JGI IMG/M metagenome (GOLD analysis project Ga0335085, IMG submission 206712) | Soil microbial communities from Loxahatchee National Wildlife Refuge, Florida, United States - Lox_Sample_4.5 | ecosystem: Environmental > Terrestrial > Soil > Wetlands | place: USA...
AGGCTCGCCGCCGAGCCGATCGGCACGGTGAGCGAGTAGCGCCCGCCGGTGTCGGCGAAGGCCGACATGCTGGTCGCGCCGCGCATCTCGAGCCGCGCGCCCGCGAGCGGGCGGCCGGCCGCGTCGGTCACGCGGCCGCGCACCACGAGCGTGCGCGAATCGCCCATGCCGGCGTGCGCGGGCGCCGCCAGCGCGAGCAGCGCGGCGGCCGCCAACGCGAGCGCGGCGCGCCCGGCGCGCCTAGCGCTTCGCCAGTTCTTCGTAGAGATAGGCGCAGCTCCGCGTGCCGCCGTGGAACGAGCTGAGCGAGAACTTCTCGTTCGGCGCGTGGACCTGATCGTCGTGCAGCCCGAAGCCCATGAGGATCGACGGCAGCCCGAGCACGTCCTGGAACGTCGCCATGACCGGGATCGAGCCGCCCTCGCGGATCAGCGCCGGCGGCTTGGTCCACGCGCGTGCGAGCGCGCGCACCGCCGCCTGCATCATCGGGTGATCGGGCGCGGTGATGAACGGCACCGCGCCGTGGTCGGCCTTGATCCTGACCGTGACGCCCGGCGGCGCGAGCGCGCGCACGTGCGCCTCGTAACGCGGCAGCAGATCGTCGGGATCCTGGTCGGGGACGAGCCGCATGCTGATCTTCGCCGAGGCGACGCTCGGGAGCACGGTCTTGGCGCCGTCGCCGATGTAGCCGCCCCAGATGCCGTTGACGTCGAGCGTCGGCCGCGCGGTGATGCGCTCCATCGTCGTGAAACCCTTTTCGCCAAACGGCGCCGGCGCGCCGCTCTCCCGCAGGAAGCCCGCCTCGTCGAACGGCAGCGCGCGCATCGCCGCGCGCTCGGCGTCGGTGAGCGGACGCACGCGATCGTAGAACCCCGGCACGGTGACGCGACCGTCGGGGTCCTTAAGACCCGCGATGATCGCGGCGAGCGCGTTCGCCGGGTTCTGCACCGCGCCCCCGAACTCGCCGGAGTGCAGGTCGCGCGTCGGCCCGGTCACCTCGACCTGGGTGTAGAGCAGCCCGCGGAGCGCGTAGCAGAGCGAGGGCTGGTCGGGTCCGAGCATGCTCGTGTCGCTCACGACGATCACATCCGCGCCCAGCCGGTCCTTCCACGCGCGCAGGAACCCTTCGAGGCTCTCGCTGCCCGATTCCTCCTCGCCTTCGATCACCAGCTTCACGTTGACGGGCAGGCGCCGGTTCACCGCGAGGTGCGATGCCAGCGCCGAGAGATGCATGTAGACCTGGCCCTTGTCGTCGCACGCGCCGCGCGCGTAGAGCTTGCCGTCGCGGATCGTCGGCTCGAATGGCGGCGTGGTCCAGAGCTCGAGCGGCTCGGGCGGCTGCACGTCGTAGTGGCCATAGATCAGCACCGTGGGCGCGCCCGGCGCGCCGAGCCACTCGCCGTAGACGACCGGGTGACGCGGCGTGTCGACGACCTCGCCGCGCGTGAGCCCGATCGCGCGCAGGTGCGCCGCGACGTGTTCGGCGCAACGGCGGACGTCACCCGCGTACTGCGACTGGGCGCTGATGCTCGGGATGCGCAGCGCGGACTTGAGATCGTCGACGTAGCGATCGCGATTCAGCTCGAGATGTTGCGTCAGGGCGTCCATGAACGGAACTCCACGCCGGTGTCGATGGTCGGGAACGAGTCGGAACTGTAGCCCGGTTCGCGCGCAGGCCGCCACCGGCGGATCTCCGCGGCGGAATCGGTGCCGTGCGCGTCGCGCGCGGACGCGTCGAGCGCGGCGCGGAACCTTTACACTCCAGGAGCCCACCCGCATCATGCGCGGGCCGTTCCTTCCCGCCTCGAGGTCCGCCCGCCCATGCAGATCCGCATCCTTCGCCACGAGTGCTGCGGCCACGGCGCCTGCGTCGACATCGCGCCGAACGTGTTCGCGCTCGATTCGAAGAACCGCTCGGTCGTGCTGGACCCCGAGGCGGATCCGGCCGAGAAGGTGATGGAGGCCGCGGAGTCGTGCCCGTGCACGGCGATCGTCGTGCTCGACGACGGGGGCGCGGTCGTCTTCCCGTGAGCGCGCCACGCACGCTGACATTGCTGCCCCAGCGCTTCGCGGTCGTGCGCCTGCCCGCCGACGCGCCGCTGCCGGCGTGGGTGTTCCATGCCTCGGCGACGTACTGGAGCCTGACGCGCACGCCGCACGAGCTCTCGCTCGTCTGTCCCGAGGACGACCTGCCGCCCTCGCTCGAGACGCACGTCGAGCGGCCGTGGCGCGCTTTCGAGCTGGAGGGTCCGGTGCAGTTCGAGACGACCGGCGTGATCGCCGGGCTCGTCGCCCCGCTCGCCGCGGCCGGCGTGCCGGTGTTCGTGCTCTCGACCTACGACACCGACTACCTGCTCGTGCGCGAAGCGTTCGCGGCGCGCGCGCGGGAGATCCTCGCACGCGAGTACGACCTCCGGGCGTAGCTCCGCCCGGGAACGCCCGTTGCCCCCGGCTCACTCCGGCCTGTGGTAGAGCGACAGCTCCGGCTTCGCGTGCCGGGTCTTCAGGAGATCCGAAACCGTCGTGACGCGATAGCCGAGGCGCTGCAGCCAGTCGACGATCAGCGGCACCATCGCGAGCGTGGTGTCGGAGCGCTCGTACCACGGGTGCATGACGAGGATCGAGCCGGGCCCGAGCCAGTTGACGGTCTTCGCGACGACGCTGTCGGGGCTCGAGAGGGTCGGGAAGTCGTACGACGGATCGACGTCGAACAACGCGACGACGCGGTGCTCGTGCTTGAGCTCCTTCAGCACGGCCTCGTCGGTCTCGCCGTAGGGCGGCCGAAACAGGATGCGGCCGCGCACGCCGAGCGCGCGCAGCAGCGAGTCGGTGCGCGCAAGCTCGACCCGCACCGAATCGACCGGGATCGAGTCGAGGTGCGGATGCGTCCAGGTGTGATTGCCGAGTTCGTGGCCCGCGGCGAGCAGCCGGCCCGCGAGCTCGGGATGCAGGACCAGCTCGCTGCCGATCACGAAGAACGTGGCGTGGACGTTCCGGTGCGCGAGGATCGCCATCAGCGAATCGAACACGACGCTGTCGCGCGGGCCGTCGTCGAAGCTCAGCGCGATCACCTTCTCGGTGGTCGAAAGCCGCGCGATCGGCACGCCGACCGGGATCTTCGCGAACGCCAGCGCGGGCGGCAGCGCGAGGGCGAGGACGACGAGCCGGGCGACAAGCCGCCGGGATGTCACCCGCCGCCCGCCGCCGTGGGGACGGTGCCTTCCATGTGCTCCTTCATCACCTGCGAGAGCACCGCGCGCGGCGGGCGCACGACCTCGAGCGGGAGCGAAGCGAGCGGGGCATCGACGAGCTTCAGCTCCTCGTCGAACGCGCGCGTGCCGGGCTCGACGAAGAGGAGCCCGGTCAGCATCCGGCCCTCGGCGCGGGCCTCGTGGATCACCTTCCACGCCGCGGCGGGATCCGTCGGGTCGTAGTCGGAGCCCAGCTTTTTTAGCACGATGTGCGAGCCGTCGGGCATCGTGACCTCGCGCGTCGTGCCCGGCTCGTAGTCGACCGTGATGTCCTCGAAGTAGGGCACGTACTCGATGTCGTGCAGCGGCGCGTCGTGCTCCTTGACCGCGGCGTAGGACTTGGTCGAGCCCTCGTGGTCGGCAAACGTCACGCACGGGCTGATGACGTCGAGCACCGCGGTGCCGCGGTGCGCGAACGCCGCGCGCAGGAGCGGCCGGAGCTGCTTCTGGTCGCCCGAGAACGAGCGCGCGACGAAGCCGCAGCCGAGCTCGATCGCGAGCGCGCACAGGTCGATGGGCATAAGCCGGTTCGCCTCGCCGCCCTTGCGCGTGCTTCCGACGTCCGCCGTCGCGGAGAACTGCCCCTTCGTGAGCCCGTAGACGCCGTTGTTCTCCACGATGTAGACGACCGGGACATTGCGCCGCACGAGGTGCACGAACTGACCGATGCCGATGCTCGCGGTGTCGCCGTCGCCCGAGACGCCGATCAGCAGCAGCTCGCGGTTCGCGGCGTGGACGCCCGTCGCGATGCTCGGCATGCGGCCGTGCACGGCGTTGAAGCCGTGGGAGTGACCGAGGAAGTACGCCGGCGTCTTGCTCGAGCAGCCGATGCCGGAGAGCTTCGCGACGCGGTGGGGCTCGAGGCCCGCCTCCCACGCGGCCTGGATGATGCCGCCGGTGATCGCGTTGTGGCCGCAGCCCGGACAGAGCGTCGTCTTGCTGCCGTCGTAGTCGGCGCGCGTCAGGCCGATGCGGTTGGTCGGCTGGCCGGCGGGCGGCGTCTGGGTCGCGCTCATCGTCCCGCTCCCGCGGCGACGCCGGCGCTCACGCCGTCGACGACCGTCTGTGCGTCGAGCGGCAGACCCGTGAAGTGGAGCACGGACTCGATGCGCTCGGCGCACTCGGGCACCTCGGCGCGCAGCCGGTCCGCGAGCTGGCCGTCGCGGTTCTGCTCGATCACGACGATGCGCTCGTGAGCCCTCACGAACTCGTGGACGCGCGGGCTCAACGGCAGCGAGCGCACGCGCAGGTAGGAGGTGCGCACGCTCCCGGCCGCGAGCCGGTCGCGCGCCTCGATCATCGCCCCGTGGGACGAGCCGTACGCGATCAGGCCCACCGAAGCGCCCGCCGTCTCGCTCACCTCGGGCGCGGGCAGCAGCGTGCGCGCGCCGTCCACCTTGCGGCGCAGCCGCGCCATCACGCGTGCGTACGTGTCCGGGTTCTCGGTGTAGCGCGCCGCCTCGTCGTGACCCGAGCCGCGCGTGAAGTAGGTGCCCTTCGGGTTCCTGGTGCCGGGCAGCGTGCGGTACGGGATGCCGTCGCCGTCCACGTCGCGGTAGCGCTCGAACTTCGCGACCGATTCGAGCTCGGCGTCGGTGAGCACCTTGCCGCGGTCCCAGGCGTGCTCGGGGTACGTGAACGGCGCGCTCATCCAATTGTTCATGCCCAGGTCGAGGTCGCTCAGCACCAGCACCGGGCACTGCAGCCGCTCGGCGAAGTCGAACGCGCGGTGGCCGAACTCGAAGCACTCGCCGACCGTCGCGGGCAGCAGCACGGGGTACTGCGTGTCGCCGTGCGAGATGCCGTACGCGAACGACAGGTCGCCCTGCGCCGTGCGCGTCGGCAGCCCCGTGCTCGGGCCCACGCGCTGGATGTCCCAGACGACCGCGGGGATCTCGGCGTAGTAGCCGTAGCCGAAGAACTCGGCCATGAGCGAGATGCCGGGGCCGGACGTCGCGGTCATGGCGCGCGCGCCCGCCCAGCTCGCGCCGATCACCATGCCGATCGCGGCGATCTCGTCCTCGGCCTGCACGACCGCGTAGGTGGCGCGACCGCCCGCCTCGTCGCGGCGGAAGCGCTCGAGGTAGCCGATGAGCGCCTCGATCAGGGACGAGGACGGCGTGATCGGGTACCAGCTCACCACCGTGACGCCGCCGAACATCGCGCCCAGCGCCGCCGCCGAGTTGCCGTCGATCAGGATCCGGCCCGCGGTGAGGTTGCGCCGCTCGACACGGTACGGATCGCGCTTCGGGAGGTTCGCGGCCGCGTACGCGGCGCCGGCCCTGACCGCCGCCTGGTTGAGCGCCAGCGCCTTGGGCTTCCGGCCCAGTTGCGCGTGCAGCGCGCGGTCGATCTCGGCCATGTCGATGCCGAGGAGCTGCCCGACGACGCCGACGTAGATCATGTTGACGACCAGCCGGCGCAGCTTCACGTCGGTCGTGATCGTCTCCATGAGCTTCGCCATCGGCACGGCGTAGACGAATCGGTCGGCGGGGATCGCGGGCACCTTGATCGCGTCGTTGAGGACGATGACCGAGCCCGGGCCCATCGCCGCGACGTCGTCGACGGCGGTCTCGGCGTTCATGACCACCAGCACGTCGTTGCGGGCGCAGCGTGCGATGTAGCCGGCCTCGCTCACGCGGATCGTGAACCACGTCGGCAGCCCGGCGATGTTCGAGGGGAACAGGTTCTTCCCGCTCACCGGGACGCCCATCTGGAGGATCGCGCGCAGCAGCACGTTGTTCGCGGTCTGGCTGCCGGAGCCGTTCACGGTGGCGACGTGGATGCTGAAGTCGTTGAGCACGTGTCGTCGGATCCGCTTCGGATCCGCTCCTCGAGATGGGCTCGCCCGCGGGAGGGCCGCGGCCGGCGCGCGCCGCGGGCGTTTCCGGATGAGGCGGGCGGCAGCTCATGGACGGTACGTTTCGCCCGCGGGGCGGTCAAATTCCGGGGGCGGGGCCGCGCTTGACCGCCCCCGGCTTTGCTCTATCGTCGCCCGCATGTCGACCACCGCAGCGCGCATCGAGCCGCCCGAGGCGGTGCTGACGGCCAGCCGCGCATGGCTTGCGCCCGTGCGCGCCGCGCTGGGCCCGGACTTCGTGGCCGCGCACCTCACCGGCAGCGTGCTGCGCCACGGCTTCGATCCGAAGCATTCGCACGTCAACGTGCTCGTGGTCGCGCGCCAGCTCGACGGCGCCACGCTCGATCGCATCGCGGGCGCGCTGCCGTCCTCGAAGCGCCCGCCCCATTTCGATCCGCTGTTCATGACGCCGTCGCAGATCACCGATTCGCTCGACGTCTTCCCGATCGAGTGGCTGGATCTGCGCGAGCGGCACTTCCGGCTCGAGGGCGAGGACCTGCTCGCGGCGCTCGAGGTGTCGCGGACGGGGCTGCGTGCCCAGTGCGAGCACGAGCTGCGCGGTAAGCACCTGCGCCTGCGCCACGAATACCTGGGCTCGGCGCGCAAGGCCGCGCACCTTCGCGAGGTGCTCGTGCGGATCGCGAGCGGCTTCCATGCGCTGTTCCGCACCGTGATCCGCCTGCGCGGCGAGGAGCCGCCCCCGCGCACCGATCACGCGATCGAGCGCGTCGCGGCGGCGTACGGGCTCGACGCGGGCGCGCTGCTGGGGCCCCATCGCCTGAAGCACGGCGAGCGCCCCGACGACGACGGCACGCGGCGGCTCTACCTCGCGTTCATGGCCGAGATCGAGCGTCTGATCGACGCCGTCGACGGTCTCGACGTTCGATGAGCGGGCGGCCGGGGCCGCGCCGGCGCCTGGGGTTCGCGGCGCTGGCGCTTGCAGGGCTCGCGCTCGCGGCGCTGACGCGGCCCGGGCAGGCGGCGTCGGACCTCGCCCCCGTTCCGGCGTCGACGGGCTACGTGAACGACGTCGCGCACGTGATCGGTTCCGACCGCGCGGCGCAGCTCGAGTCCTACCTGGATCAGCTCCACCAGAAGACCGGCGTCCAGTTCGCCGTGCTCACCGTCGACTCGTGCGCGCCCGAGGAGCCCGACCAGTACAAGGTGCGCGTGTTCCAGCAGTGGGGGATCGGTACGAAGGGCAAGGACGAGGGGCTGCTGCTCCTCGTCGCGATGCAGGAGCACCGCGCGGTGTTCGAGACCGGGTACGGGCTCGAGGGCACGCTGCCGGACGGCTGGCAGGCGCGCATGCTGCGCGATCTCGTCGTGCCGCGCTTCCGCGAGGGGCAGTTCGCCGACGGCATCACCGCTGCGGTGCTGGCGAGCGCGCAGCGGATCGCCAGCGAGAAGAACGTGACGCTGGTGTGGACGGGCGAGGCGCTGCACTACGACGGAGGCGACGAACGCACGCCGAGGATCCCGGAGTGGGCGATCGTGTTCGTCCTGTTCATCGTGATCTCGATCGTTTCGCGGCTGATGCGCCGCGCGACCGGGTATCGCGGCGGCGGACTGTGGATGGGCGGACCGTGGCTCGGCGGCGGCTGGGGCGGGGGCTTCGGCGGCGGCGGTGGAGGCGGGGCGTCGTTCGGGGGATTCGGCGGGGGCAGCAGCGGCGGGGGCGGCGGGGGTGCGAGCTGGTGACGATTCGCCGCGCCGACACGGCGCGGCTGGGACGGATGAAAGGAGCGGTTCGATGAAAGCGGGACTGATCGGGCTGGTGATCGTGGTGGTGCTCCTGCTCGGCCTCGGCGGCTGCGTGGCGGGCAACTACAACAAGCTGGTCGCCGGGAAGAACGACGTCGCCAACAAGTGGGCGCAGGTGGACAACCAGCTCCAGCGCCGCAACGACCTGATCGGCAACCTGGTCGAGAGCGTGAAGGGCGCGGCGGGACAGGAGCAGGCGGTGTTCGGCGAGATCGCGAACGCCCGCGCTCAAATGGCGGGCGCGAAGTCGCCGCAGCAGAGCATCGCCGCGGCGCAGACAATGGACGGCGCGATCGGGCGGCTGCTCGTCGTGGTCGAAAACTATCCGCAGCTCAAGAGCGAGGACGCGTTCCGCCAGCTGATGGACGAGCTCGCCGGCACCGAGAACCGCCTCGCCACCGAGCGCATGCGCTACAACGACACCGTGCGCGACTACGACGTGCTGGTGCAGAGCTTCCCGACGAACCTCTTCGCCGGTGCGTTCCACTTCGAGGCCGCGGCGATGTACCCGGTGCCCGAGGCCGCGAAGGCCGTGCCGAAGGTGGACTTCAGCGGGCTGCGCACGCCGGCTGCGGGCACGCCCGCGCCCGCGGCGTCGACGCCGCCCGGCAAGTAGCTCCGCTCCCGCGCGCTCGCGCCGCGGCTTCAGGCCGCGCGCGAGCCGCGCGGCCGCGGACGTTCGGCGGCGATCACGCCGCCCAGCACGTCGGCGAGGGCGGGATCGAGCGCGGCCGCGGCCCACGAGACGGCCGTGTCCCAGCTCTCGAGCCGGCTGCGGCCGCTGCTGCGGCCGACCAGGTGCCGCACGCAGACGCCGGTGAGGAGCGCCGCGTGCCGCTCGCCGGCCGTGAGCGCCTCGCCCGCGTCGAGCGTTTCGCCGCGTTCGACCAGCGCGCGCAGCGAGACGAAGCGCCGGGTGGCATCGCTGCGCACGAGCTCGGCGAGCGCGCGACGTCCGCTCTCGCCCCAGCCCCACGCGCCGAGCGCGACCGCGTGGCGCAGCAGCCAGCGCTCGCGCGCGGGCAGTTCGAGCCGCTCCGCCGCGGCCAGCGCGAGCGCCACCGCCTCGGCGGCCGCGGCGCGCTGACGTGCGACCGGGTGCGCGCGCTCGGCGAGCCGCTCGAGCTCGCGCTCCTGCGCGGCGCGGAAGAGCCGGGCGTTGTGGAGCGCCGCGCCCGCGAGCGTGGCGAGCACGCCCAGCACCTCGCGGTCCTCGGCGGGCCACGCCGCGCCGTCGGCGCGCTCGGCGAGGACGAGCAGGCCATCGAGCGGCCGCGCCCCGCGCAGCGGCGCGAGCAGCGCCGCGCCCGCGGCGATGAAGCAGGCGCGTTCGGGGTCCGCGGCGCCCCGGCGCTCGAGCTCGTGACGGAGCACCGGCCGGCCGAGCCCGGCGACGAGCTGCGCGAGCTCGCCCGACGTATCGAGCGAAAGCGCCGCGAAGCGCTCGGGTCGCTCGCCGCGGGTCGCGAGCGCGCTGAGCCGCGCGCCGGCCGCGTCACCGTCCGGCGGCCCGAGCAGCGCGAGCGCTTCCGGGCCCAGCTCGGCCTGCACGTCCACCAGCACGCGTGCCGCGAGTTCGTCGGGATCCGGCGTCGCGAACAGCCCGGCACCCGTGCCCAGCGCGACGCCGCGCAGCCGCCGCTCGCGCGCCAGGCTCGCATTCGCGGCGCGCACCTCGCCATGGGCACGCGCCAGGTCGCGCTCGAGGGCGATCGCACGGCGGCGCTGCGCGCGCGCCTCGCTGGCACGGGCGATCACGCGGCGCGTGCGGGCCACGAGCTCGCGCGGCGAGAGCGGCTTGCTCAGGTAGTCGTCGGCGCCGCGCGCGAGGCTCTCGATGTGCGCCTCGGTGCCGCCCGCCGAGGAAAGCAGCACGATCGGCATCTGCGCGTCCTCGGGGTCGTGTCTCAGCGCGTCGCAGACCTCGAAGCCGTTCTTGCGCGGCAGGTTCACGTCGAGCACGACGGCGTCCGGACGGTCGGCGAGCGCGGTGCGCAGCGCTTCGTCCCCGTCGGCCGCGAGCTTCACGCGGAACTGTTCGGCGCGGAACGCGATCTCGAGCAGCTCGCGGATGCGCGCGTCGTCGTCGGCGATGAGCACGAGCGGCAGCGGCGTGGTGCGCAGGAGGGAGGGCGGGGACGTGGGCCGCACGATGGTCTCCGGGGCGAGCGTCAGCGCGGAAGCAGCGCGTCGAGACGATCGGGTTCGAACGGCTTGCGCAGCAGTCGCGTGGCGCCGGCGTCGAGGGCGATCGTTTCGTCGGCGGCGTCGCGCGTGAGCACGATGCAGATCGGCGGCTCGGCGCATCGGCCGATGTAGTCGAGCAGGCGCGTCACGTGGCCGCGGCCCCGCGCGTCGGGCAGCGCGAGATCCGCGCAGACCAGCTCCCACGGCCCATGGACCAGCTCCTGCCAGAGGCTCGCCGCGTCGTTCACGCTCACGACCATCCAGCCACGCTTCTCGAGCATGCGGGTGAGGAACATGCGCGCGACGAGCGAGTCGTCGGCGACGAGGGCGCGGCGTGCGCGGGCCGGAGCCGGCGACGCCGACGGCGCTTTCGCCGCAGCCTCGGGCGGCGGGGTGGGCGCCGGGGCGGGCGGGCGCTTCGGCAACGGGGCGGGCGGCGAGACGGCGGGCGGTTCGAGACTCGATGCCGACCGGCTCGGCGCCGGCGCGGGCGCTGCCCCCGACGCCGCGGCGGGCGACGCGGGCCGTGCGGCCTGGGGCGCGCTGGCGGCACGCTTCGCGCGCAGCTGGGCGAGCGCGCCTTCGATCGCGGTCGCCATGGACTCGTTCTCGGGGCTCGTGCGCTCGCCTGCGGGGTCGCGCGCGGCTAGGCCAGCGGTGGGCGGCGGCGCGAACTCCCCGACGACGGGCGCAGCCTCGGGAGCGGGCGCTGGCGGCGGCGCGAACTCTTCAACGATGGGCGCAGTCCCGGACGGGGTGGGCGGTGGTGAGAGCACTTCGAGGATGGGTGCGGCCCTGCGCTCGGGCGGCGGCGCGATCCGCTCGGTCGCAGGCGCAGCTTCGCGCGCGGGCGCCAGGCTTGCAGGCGCCTCGGGGCGCACGGGAACCACCGGCGGAGCCGGAGACGCCATGCGCGGCCGCGGCAGCGGAGGAGGCGCCGCGAGCGGCTCGACGCCGCGGAGCAGCCACGCGACGTCCATGACCCAGAAGCGCTCACCGCCCTCCATCTCGACGACCGCGTGCGCCCCCGGCACGGGCGCGGGCTCGTCGAGCTCCTGCGGCAGCGCCGCGATGCGCCACACGACGCGATCGGCGACGAACCACGCGCGCGTGAGCCCGAGCGCGACGAGCGCGGCGGGACGCTCGACGCCGCCCGGTTCGGGGTGTACGAGCGGATCGAGTCGGGTCGCGCCGGCGGGATCGGCCTCGTCGCGCCCGAGCATGCGCAGCCGCGCGACGGCGTGCCACGGCAGCGCGAAGCCGAGGTGGCCCTGGCGCACGAGCAGGAACGAGGGCCGTTCGGTCGCGCGCGGCACGCGCAGCAGCCAGCCGCCCTCGCGCTCGCGCCCGAGGCTGCCCTCGACCGACGCGAGCACCGCGCCCGCGGGCCCGAGGCCCGCTTCGTGTACGCCGCGCACGAGGATCGTGAGCGCCGAGTCCTGGATCTTGACCGCGACGCGCGCGCCCTCCTCGAGTCCCAGCCAGTCGAGCGCGGCGCGCAACGCGCTCGCGACCGCGAGCGAGAGCCGCGCGCGGTCCGCCTCCGGACCCGCCTCGATCGAGAGGTCGGCGAGCGCGTCGGCGACGTTCAGCGTCGGCGCAACGGGCTCGTGCGCGCCAGTCGGCGCGCCCCACTCGGTCGAGGCGAGGCGCTCGGCGAGCGCGACCAGCTCGCGGTCGGCCTCGACGAAGGGCGTCACGTCGCCCGCTCGCTCAACCGCGTCGGCGAGCCGCGCGATGCGGTCCGCGAGGTGCGAGACCTCGCGCGGCCGGACCGCGGCGTCGTGCCGGCCGAGCTCGGTGAGCGCAGCCTCGAGCCCGGCGAGCCCCAGCACCTGCGCGACGTCGCGCGCCGCGAGGCGCGCCAGCGTCGAAGCGTCCGCGGCCAGCGCGGGCCGCAGCGCCTCGAGCAGGCCGCGGCTCAGCTCGCGCGCACCCGAGCCCGGCGCGGTCACGGCCGCTCCTCGCTCGAGCGTCCGGCGCCCGGCACCACAGAATGTTCGCCCGCGGGCGTCTCGCCCTCGAGCAGGCGCAGGCTCGCGGACGTGGCCGCGGACGGCTCCGCGGGCGCGCCGCCCACGGGCTCGAGGCGCACGACGAGCGCGTGCGCCTCCGCCGCCTCCTCGCCCACGCGCCGCGCGAGGCGCTCGGCCGCGCGCGAGGCGCGCTCGCCCGCCGCGGAGAGCCGCTCGCCCTTGCGCGCGGCGTCCTGCACCATCTCGCGCACGCGCTCGAGCAGCCGCTGGGCGTCGCCCAGGCGCAGCGCCTCGGCTGGCGCGGGTGGTGCGGGAGCCGCCTCGAGGCGCTCCGCCGCCTGCGCACGCGCCATCTGCATGCGGGCCGAGGCCTCGGCCACGGCGTTCTCGATCTCGAGCGCGAACTGCGCCGCGCTCTCGGTCGCTTCGCGCACGTCGTGGGCGAGCTCCTTGAGCTCGTGCGTCAGATCGTCGCTCTCGCCGCTCTCGTCGCGGCGCGCCGCCGTGACCGCGTGGATGGCGACCAGCGTCGCGCGGTTGGCGAGCTGCTGAACGACGCTCGCAACGTCCTGCACCCGCAGCATGCCGCGGCCGATCGCATCGACGCTCTCGCCCGAGGCCGCGACGAGCGCTTCGAGCGCCTCGCGGGCCGGCGTGGCGTCGGGCGCGGCCGGAGCCGGCGCGGCGTGCGCCTCGCCGAGGGCGCCCTGCAGCTCGCCCGAGAGCCGCTGCAGCTCGCGCACGGTCGTAAGCAGCGCGGTCGCCTCGACGAAGCCGCGCTCGGCCTGTTCCGCGGACTCCTGCGCGTCCGCGACGGCCGCGGCGAGCTCGCCCGCGACCTGGCGCGCGGCCTGCGTGTTCTGCTCGTCGACGACGCCGCGGCGAGAGAGCCCGCGCCCGAGCGTCTCGCTCAGGTCGGCGAGCGCGCCACTGCCGACGGCCGGAGCGACCCACTCCTCGGTGCGCTGCCAGTGCTCGATCGCGGCGCGCAGCGCCTCGATCTGCCGCCGCGCGATCTCGAGCTCGTCGCCCGAGCGCGCGTGCGCGCGCGTGCGTGCGAGCATCCCCTGAACCGCTTCGCCCAGTTCCGAGAGCTCGCCCCAGCCCGCGCCGCCCGGAAGGCCGCGCAGCTCCGAGACGCGACCGCTGTTGAGGCCACGAAGCAGCCCGCGCAAGTGCCCAATGACGTGATGATCGATCCAGAGCGCGAGCAGGATGCCGACGAGCACCGAAGCGACCGCCACGCCCGCGAGCCACGCGAGCAGCTCGCCGGGCTCGGTGATGCCGGGACGAACCCGCGTGCCGAGCACCCACAGCGAACCCAGGCCCGCGACGGCGCCGCCCGAGATGCACGCGAGCCACAGCCGTACGCGCAGCCCGATCCAGGCTTCACGCGCGGGCGGCGCGGGTGCGGCGGGCGATGTCGGCTTGGCGGGCGGCGCGGACATGAGGTCGTTGCGACCTTTCGTGGCGAGAGAAAATTCCCCAAACCTCCCAATCCCAAGCAAGGCAAGCCATATGCCTCGGTGCCGCGCGCGCGCGGGCCGTCCCGAATCGCGCGCCTGGAGCCCCCGTGGGGCCGGATCGTGCGCCATGCACGCGCCCGGTCGGATCCACGAGTCCGGTGTTCATCTCGCTGCGCCACTTCGCGCAAGCGTTCCGGGTGCTGTCAAATACCTTTTGCTCCAGGAAAAATCATTGCGAGCTGCGCGGGGTGCGTGCGACTCACGGCGCGCCGCGCGGAGTGGCCGAAGCACCTCCCAACCCTCCCCGACGCGGGTCAATCCACCCGCCCAGCGGGGCCACTGGCGCGAACTTACAGCCTTCACGCCCGTTCGTCGGCGGGTCGCATGGGCGCGCGAGCGCATGCCCGCCTTGGTATCACAGCCGCCCGTGCGTTTCACGACCCATGGCACGTCCGATGCTCGATTCCCCGGGTGAGTGGGCCCGCTTCCGGCGGGCCGGTCGCGAAGCGCACGAGGGCGGAGCACGGGGGCGGACATGAATCCGCGTCACTACGTCGATCTGAAGGATACGAGCCGCGACCTGCAGCCCACGTACTTCTTCATGATCAACTGCCTGCTCTACAGCCGGATGGAGACGGGCCTCGTCTCCAACCAGGACTGCTACGACGAGGACGTCAACGTTTACCTCGCGCACCTGCTCCACTCGTTCATCAACCCCGAGTACGTCGAGCAGTCGAAGCGCTTCCTCTCCAAGTACGACACCGACGTCTTCCGCCGGCTGTCCTCCTCGACCGACGCCCGGCTGAAGTACCAGATCTACAAGACGAACGCCGACTTCCTGCTCGTCTCGATCGGCATCTTCGACAACCCGGCGGCGGCGGCCGTCGCGCGCGCCCGGCTGCAGCCGAGCGAAGAGGCGTACATCGGGCGCGGCAAGACCTACTATCACTTCGCCTACACGTACTCGCAGCAGATGCACCGCAAGAACGCGGGCGTCTCGGAGGTGCTCGAGAAGCTTTCGACGGGCTTCGAGAAGTACCTGCGCATCCTCTCGCACATGCGCGGCGAGTACCTGGACCTCATGAAGCGTTTTTCGCAGGGCGAGGTCTACCACCTCGAGCGCACGATCGACGAGCATTCGCAGCAGGAGCTGCTGCGCGTGAAGCAGGACGAGCTGCTCGAGCTCTACAGCGCCTGGCGCAGCGCGCCGAACGCCGAGGTCGAAGAGAACCTCGAGCGCGTCGTCGGCGAGATCCGCCAGATCAACCCGACCTTCAAGTTCGAGCTGCCGCGCCGCTGAACGCGGCCGGCCAAAGCGAGCCCGGGCGATCGTCCAGTCGCGGGGCCGACCCGAACCCCGGAGCGTCCGCTCCGGGGTTCTTCGTCGCCGCAGCTGCGTGGAAGGTGCGGATCCGCGCGCGACCCGCGCGCGACCGCTGCAAGTCCGTCGTTGCGAACGCGTGCGCGGGGCGTAGACTTTTCTGTTGGATCGTCGCGCCGCACCCCACACGTCGCCGGTATCCCCGAGCCCATGAGAGGGTGCATGCGCCCCGTTCGCCCGCTTCTGCACGCCGTCGCGCTCGCGACCGCCTCGCTCCTCACCGTTTCGCTCGCCCACGCCGCCTGGCCCACCGACCCGGGCGTCAACCTGCCGATCTGCACCGCGCCCGGCCCCCAGTTCGAGCCCATCGTCATGAGCGACGGTTCGGGCGGTGAGTTCGTCGCCTGGGCCGACGAGCGGTCCGTGGCGCAGAACTTCTACGCGACGCACGTGCTGGCGGGAGGCACGCTCGACCCGGCATGGCCCGTCAACGGGCTGGTCGTGGGCGCAGGTTCGGGCTCCCAGTTCTCCGGCGTCATGGCCCCGGATGGCGCGGGCGGATTCTATCTCGCGTGGGGGGACAATCGCGGGGCGAGCGAGGACATCTATCTGCAGCGGCTGAACTCGAACGGCACGCGCCCGACCGGCTGGCCCGCCGCCGGGCTGCTCGTCGGCAGCACGACCAACACCAGCGGTGCGACGACGGACTTCTCGCCGCAGATCGCGGCCGACAACTCGGGCGGCGTCTACGTCGTGTGGGTCTCGCTCTACACGGCCGGCAGCGACTACGACATCTGGGCGAATCGGATCAACGCCAACGCGGGTTTCGTCTACAACAGCGAGTTCCTCATCGACAACAATCTGGGCGTCCAGAACAACCCGGTCTGCCTGGTCGATCCCTCCGGCAACCTGCTGGTCGCCTACGAGGACAACCTGAATGGCAGCTCTTACTCCATGCGCGTCCGCGCCTACAGCCCCTCCAACGTGCCGATGGTCAACGCACTGATGCTGTCCCTGTCGTCGACGAGCTTCCGCTTCGCCACCATCGCCCCCGACGGCAGCGGCGGCGCCATCGTCGCGTGCGCGGAGACCACACCGGCGGCCTACGGAGTCGTCGGCAGCTTCGGCGCCAACGGCCTGCGGAACTCGCCGCAGTACTTCACGCCTGCGCTGACCTATGCCCCGCAGTTCGAGATCATCCCGGATGGCTACGAGGGCGCTTACTACGCCTACGATGGGCCAGTCACCGAGATGCTGGGGCGGCTGACCTCGTCGTTCACCCCCTACGCCGGCTGGCCAATGGGGGGCGTCTCGCTCACGGGCGCCCAGCAGTCGATCATCTCCGACGGCAGCGGAGGTGTGATCGCCGCCGACCTGACGACGAACCAATTCCCGGCGGCGGTGCGCTACAACGCCGGCGGCACGCTCGCCCAGGGCTGGACCCGGCCCACGGCGCTTTCACGCTACACCGGTGCCGAGGTGGTGCTCGCCGCCGACGGTCAGGGGGGCGCGATCGCGACGTGGAGTGACTATCGCAACGTGTATGGGACGAGCGGCCAGGACATCTACGCGCAGCGCGTCGACCACTTCGGAGCGCTGGGCAACGTCGCGCCGGCGATCGTCTCGGTGAAGGACGTGCCCAACGACCAGGGCGGTCACGTACGCGTGAGCTGGACGCCCAGCCCGCTCGACGTCGATCCGACGTACGGCATCGCCTACTACGCGCTCTATCAGCAGGCGCCGCAGGCCGCCGCCGAGGTCGCGATCCGGAGCGGCGCCGCCGTCGGCATGACGCCGGATGAAGCTGCGGCCGCGCGCCCGAAGCAGACCCCGGATGCAGCGCCCGGTCCGCGGCGCTACGTCGTTGTGCCGAACGGCACCACCGTCGATTACTGGCAGCAGATCGATGTCGTCGAGGCCAACGCGCTGACGGGCTACAGCGATGTCACGGCGACGGACGGCGATTCGACCGGCAGCGGCAATCCGCTCACGCTGTTCATGGTCGAAGCCTACGGCAACGCCGGGGGCTACTGGTTCTCGCTGCCCGATTCGGGCTACTCGATCGACAACCTGCCGCCGGTCGCGCCGGCGCCGTTCACGGGCACATACGTGCCCGGCACCGGCACGCTGCTCACGTGGGGTCCCAACTCCGAGAGCGACCTCGCCGGCTACCGGCTCTACAAGGGCAGCTCCGCGGGCTTCGTGCCCGGACCCGGCAGTCGGATCGCGCAGATCACGGGCAACACGAGCTACACCGATGCCTCTCAGGCGACCGGCTGGTACAAGCTCTCGGCCTACGACATCCACGGCAACGAGTCGGCGTTCACGACGCTGCTGCCGCTCGGCACGACCGGCGTGGGCGGCGAGCTGCCCAAGGCACTCGGCTTCGCGCTGGCTTCGCCCAACCCGGTGCACGGCGCGCTGGCGCTGAGGCTCGCGCTGCCGCAGGCGACGCGCGCTCGCGTGACGCTCTACGACGCTGCAGGGCGGCTCGTGCGCGAACTCGCGCAGGGCGAGCGGCCCGCAGGCGAGTGGACGATCGCCTGGGACGGCATGGACGCGAGCGGGCACGTCGCGCCGAGCGGACTCTACTTCGCGCGGCTCGAGGTGCCGGGCCGACAGCTCACGGAGCGCTTCGTCGTCACGCGGTGATCGGCGCGGGTGGGCGCGCGGAGCACGCGCGCCCGCCGCGTCTTCAGGAGCGCGCGGTGAGCGCGTCGTCCCAGTGCAGCGGCGCGTTCCAGCCACGCGGCGCTGGCGCTTCGTCGAGCACGAAGCCGCACCAGTCGCCGGGTGTGGCCCACACCACGTCGAGCTCGTCGTTCGCGGGGTCGAGCCGCGCGCCGTAGACCGGATGTCCCCAGTGCGGCGTCACCAGGCCGGGCGCCGTGCGCGTGCGCAGGCACGCGAGCCAGCGGCTGCTGCGCTCGCGCAGCAGCTCCGGCGTGTCGCCGTGCTCGTAGGCGAGCACGAGTGCGTGGGGCGCGCTCACCGCCCACAGCGTCAGCCGTTCGCTGCCGAAGTAGCGCAGCTCGGCGCCGTCGATCTCGAGCGCCGGCGCCATGCGCGGCAGCAGCGAGTCGCGAATGCGCTCGAAGAACGCGCGCGTCCAGCGCTGGTCCTCGCGCGCGTCGCGCGGCGCGGCGGGCCCGCCCGCGTGGGGGTCGAGCGCCGCCCAGCGGCGGCGCGACGCCTGCTCGATCGAGGCGAACAACACCGAATTGCCCCGGCGACTTCCCACGGAACGCATGGCCTGCTCCTTCCGGAAGGATGGCCTCTCCCGGCGCCATTCGAGCGTGCGTTTCGGTGAGACCGCATCGCTCGCCCGAGCGGGGCGCCTAGCGTGCCTCGTAGTTGGGAGCTTCCTTCGTGACCTGAACGTCGTGCGGATGGCTCTCGCGCAGCCCGGCCATGCTGACGCGCACGAAGCGCGTGCGCGTGCGGAGCTCCTCGATCGTGCGGACGCCGCAGTATCCCATCCCGGCGCGCAGTCCGCCCACCATCTGCAGCACCGTCGTCGCGAGCGGGCCCTTGAACGGCACGCGGCCCTCGATGCCCTCGGGCACGAGCTTGGCGAGCTCGTCGGTGCCCTCCTGGAAGTAGCGCTCGCGGCTGCCGCGCGCGGCGGCCATCGCCGAGAGCGAGCCCATGCCGCGGTAGACCTTGTACTGCCGGCCCTCGTACAGCACGGTCTCGCCGGGGCTCTCCTCGGTGCCGGCGAAGAGCCCGCCGATCATGACCGAGTGCCCGCCGGCCGCGAGCGCCTTCACGACGTCGCCGGTGTACTTGATGCCGCCGTCGGCGACGATCGGAACGTCCGTGCCCTCGAGCGCGCGCGCCGCCTCGAGCACCGCCGTGATCTGCGCCATGCCCGCGCCCGAGACGACGCGCGTCGTGCAGATCGCGCCCGGGCCCATGCCGACCTTGACGCCGTCGGCGCCGGCGTCGGCGACCGCACGCGCGCCCTCGGCGGTCCCCACGTTGCCGACCACGAGATCGGCGTCGCGCACGACGCCGCGCAGCGCGCGCGTCGCCTCGAGCACGCCAGCGGAGTGGCCGTGCGCGCTGTCGACGACGAGCGCGTCGACACCGCGGCGCAGCAGCTCCTGCGCGCGCTCGAGGAAGTCGCCCGCCGCGCCGACGGCGGCCGCGACGCGCAGCCGTCCGAGCGCGTCCTTGCACGCGTGCGGATGGCGGATGCGCTTCTCGATGTCCTTGACGGTGATGAGCCCGCGCAGCCGGCCCTCGGAGTCGACCACCGGCAGCTTCTCGATCCGGTGCTTCGCGAGGATGTCGCGCGCCTGCTCGATCGTCGTGCCGACGGGCGCGGTGACGAGCCCCTCCCGCGTCATGAGCTCGGAGACGCGGCGGGAGTGGTCGTCCTCGAAGCGCAGGTCGCGGTTCGTGAGGATGCCGACGAGCCGCCCGTTCTCCGTGATCGGCACGCCCGAGATGTGGAAGCGCGCCATGATCGCGTGCGCCTCGCCGAGCGAGGCCGAGGGCGAAAGCGTCACCGGGTCGACGATCATGCCGCTCTCGGAGCGCTTCACGCGGTCGACCTGCGAGCACTGCTCTTCGATCGAGAGGTTCTTGTGGATCACGCCGATGCCGCCCTCGCGCGCGAGCGCGATCGCGAGCCCGGCCTCGGTCACCGTGTCCATCGCGGCGCTGACGATCGGGACCGGCAGCGGGATGTGGCGCGAGAAGCGCGACGCGGTGTCGACCTCGCGCGGGTGCACCGCGGAGTAGCGCGGCACGAGCAGAACGTCGTCGAAGGTGAGGGCCTCAGGCCCGACCTTGTCGGCCCAGTCGACGCGGTCGCTCACGGACGCCTCCGGCGAGGTGTGGCTGCGGCGCGGCTAGGGATGCTTCGGCAGCTCGACGGTCTTCTTCTCCGGCTTGAAGTCGTAGTAGTAGTGCGCGCCGAAGCGGATCTCGAGCTCCTGCGGATTGCCGTTGAAACCGCTCGGGAACTGCTGGTTGCGCATCGCATACTGCTCCTGCCACGCGATCGTCCATTCGAGCGACGTGTTGGGGAGCGACTTCATGAACCGCTCGAGCCCGAGCTCGGCCGTGACGCCGAGGTAGGCGCCCTGGTGGTAGTCGAACGTCACGGGATCCTTGATCACCTTGCGCTCGTTCTGCACCACGACGCGGTAGAGCGACGGCCCCGCGCCCAGGTGCAGCACCCAGTTGTTGCGGATGCGCGTGAGCTGGAGCTGGGCGTTCGCGCCGACGATCTGCGTGAGCACGCTGTCCTTGTACCTGCCGAACTTGAGATTTCCGGGCGCGAACGGGAAGTCGGGATCCGAAAACGGCATGCGCGTTCCGGTCCGGTAGGCGTTCCACGCGAAGTACGGGCTCACCTGCCAGCGCAGCCCGCGCGTCACCTGGTAGCGGTAGCTCCCCATGAACGACAGCCGCGGCTGGGCGCCCTTGGCGTAGTCGCCGCCCTCGAAGATCCAGGGCACGCCGATCTGCCCTCCGATGGCCGCCCGGCCGGGCTTGTCGCCGGTCCGGTGCACCGCCGCGGTCGTATCCGCCTGCTGGGCCGAGCTCGCGGAGGCACTCGCGAGCAACAGAACGACCACGACGCTCGCGATGCGAGCGCGAAGGGACATGACGGGGAAGCTCCTCATTCCGAGTGGGATAGGACGCCCGGTCGGGTAAGCGCGGCACTATAGGGAGCGCTCGCGCAGAGTGTCAACTGTTGCCCCGGATTCCGCGCACAAAAGCGATCAGCGCCGCACGAAGGGAGCGATGCGCGGGCACGACGCGCCGCACCTTTCGGCGTCCGAACGTCGACGGGAGCGACGGATGCGCGACGCCGGCGCGAGCGACCGCCGGCGAATGCGCACTGCGCGGCATCGCGATGCCCCGGCGCGACGCCCCGGCACCGCGTTTGCGTCAGTGGCCGCGGGGATCTCCGACCGGGAACCCACCCCACACGCCGCTTCGTCATTCCCCACCCCGCCCACCTGAAATGCAACATGCCCAAGTCCGGAACGGGCCGCCAACCCGTTCCCGTCCCGGCCGGAGTTCCCCCGGCATGCGTTCGAGCCGCATACGACGCGGGAAATCGAACGGAGCGCGCGCGTTGACACCTCTCGGACCGCCCGCTTAGACTGCCCCACTCCTTCAAACGTCCTGCGCACGCCGGGAGGGTCCAATGCCTTCCCGGCGGTTGATCGTATGGGGGCACCCATGTCTCGTTCGGACTCGTGGAAGCTGGCGCTGGTGGTGGCTGCCGTGCTCCTCGCCGCCTGGTACCTCTTCCCGTCGTACCAGTTCTACTCGATGAGCCCCGCCCAGCGGGATGCGCAGCCGCCGCAGAAGCTGGCGCAGCTCCGCAAGCAGGCGATCCACCTGGGGCTCGACCTCCAGGGCGGCCTGCAGCTGCTGCTCGAGGTCGACAAGTCGCACCTGTCGGCCGCCGAGGCGGCGGACGCGGTCGAGCGCGCGAAGGAGATCATCAACAACCGCGTCGATCAGTTCGGCGTGGCCGAACCGCTGATCCAGCGCGAGGGCGAGGACCGCATCGCGATCCAGCTTCCCGGCCTGACCGATCGCGCCCGTGCGATCGAGCTGATCGGCAAGACGGCGCTCCTCGAGTTCAAGCTCGTGCGTCCCGCCGACGAGACCAAGGCGGCGTTCGACCGGCTCGACAGCTGGCTCGCCGCGCACGCCCCGAGCGGAACGGACACGCTGCTGCGCATGCACCCGATCACCGGCCGCATGCTGGACCAGGGCTTCGTGCGCAAGGAGGAGGTGCCCGACGTCGAGAAGCTGCTCGCGCTGGCCCCCGTCGATTCGATCCTGCCGCCCGACACCCAGCTGCTGTGGAGCAACGGCGACGTCGCGATGCAGGGCATCACGGGTCGCGCGATCTACGTGCTCAAGACCTCGCCGGAGATGACCGGGGGTTCGGTCGCGAGCGCCGACGCGCAGGTCGGCCTCGACCAGACGAACCCGGGCGCGTGGGGCGTCAGCATGAAGATGACGCCGCAGGGCCGCTCCGACTTCGCGCGGGTCACCGCGGCCAACGTCGGGCGCCAGCTCGCGATCGTGCTCGACGGCGTCGTGCAGTCTGCGCCGTTCATCCGCGACAAGATCCCCTCGGGCGACGCTTCGATCACCGGCGGCAACTTCGACATCAACGTCGCCAAGGACCTCGCGATCGTGCTGCGCGCGGGCGCGCTGCCTGCGCCGGTCCGGATCCTCGAGGAACGGACCGTCGGGCCCTCGCTCGGCGCCGACTCGATCCACGACGGCCTGCTCGCCGGGCTCATCGGCACGGCGATGGTCGTGCTTTTCATGGTGGTCTACTACCAGCTCTCGGGCGTGCTCGCGGTCTGCGCCATGCTGCTCAACACGTTCTTCGTGGTCGCATGCCTCGCGGGCTTCGGCGCGACGCTCACGCTGCCCGGCATCGCGGGCCTCGTGCTCACGGTCGGCATGGCGGTCGACACGAACGTGCTCATCTTCGAGCGCATCCGCGAGGAGCTGCGCAACAACCGCGGCATCCGGCAGGCGGTCGAGATGGGCTACGACCGCGCCTTCCGCACCGTCTTCGACGCGCACTCGACCGCGATCATCAGCGGCCTCTTCCTCTTCCAGTTCGGCACGGGCCCGATCAAGGGCTTCGCGGTGACGCTCATCACGGGCCTCGTGGCCAACCTGTTCACCGCCGTGCTGTTCACGCGGATGATCTACGACTATTGGCTGAGCCGCGGCAAGGTCGAGCGGCTGAGCATCTGAGCCGAGAAAGGCCACCATGTTCCAGATCCTGCACGGCACGAGCTTCCCGTTCATGAAGTACCGGCGGGCGGCCTATTTCCTCTCGGGTGCGATCGTGGCCACGACCGCGGTGTGGTTCTTCACGCACGGCCCGAAGTACAGCGTGGACTTCACGGGCGGCTCGCTGATCCAGATCCGCACGACCCCGGCGATCTCGGCGGACTTGGTGCGCTCGGCGATGGACGCGACCGAGTTGAAGGGCGCGGAGATCCAGCAGATGACCGGGGAGTCGCGCGGCGAGATCCTGATCCGCGTCCAGACCGACGCCAAGGACCCGTTCTCCAGCATCTCGCAGGCCATCCAGACGCGCGCGCCGGGCACGAAGATCGAGTTGCGCGGCATCCAGACCGTCGGCCCCAAGGTGGGCGGCGACCTGCGCCACAAGGCCGTCATGGCCATTCTGACG
>Ga0335085_10004508_pt1 | contig 23027 bp, 20 predicted proteins | sample Lox_Sample_45_FD_206712 | JGI IMG/M metagenome (GOLD analysis project Ga0335085, IMG submission 206712) | Soil microbial communities from Loxahatchee National Wildlife Refuge, Florida, United States - Lox_Sample_4.5 | ecosystem: Environmental > Terrestrial > Soil > Wetlands | place: USA...
ACCACGGCCAGATCGGGCGCCGTGGCGGCCACCACCGGCGGGATGGAGTCCCGGTGGCCCTGCGGCATGTCCACGCACACATAGGGCAGCCGGTGCTGGGCCAGGAAGCCCAGGGTTTCCTCCTGGTTCCCGGGGGTCATCCAGGTCCGGTTGCGGAACTCGATGCATACCCGGTCCGGCGCGGCCCGCTGGGCGCAGGCCACGATGTAGTCCTTGCGGGCCTTGCCGATGGGGAACCAGGGCGGGAACTGCAGCAAGATCGCGCCCAGCTTGCGCTCGGCCCGCAGCGGGTCCAGCGCCCCGAGGAACCGCTCCCACAGCTGGTCGGCCACCGCCTGGTCGACGTCCTTGAGGTAGATGCGGTCCTTGCCCGTCTTCTCCGCGGCCGGGCGCAGGTCCTTGGGCAGCGCGGCCACCGGGGTGGGGTGCTGGGTGAACAGGCTGAACGCCTTGACGTTGAAGGTGAAGGCGGCCGGGGTCCGCGCCGCCCACGCCACGGCGGTCTGCTCGGCAGGCAGCGCATAGTAGGTGGAGTCCACCTCCACCAGAGCGAACTGGCGGGCGTAGTACCGCAGCCGCTTTTCCGGCGTGTCCGCCTCGGGCGGGTACCAGCCCGACTCGATCAGCGTCCGGTCCGTCCACGACGCCGTGCCCACCCGGACCTGCCCCATACCTGCAGCCTAAGAGGCCCGCCGCACCGGGTGGCGAATGACCGGCCCGTTACGATGGCGTGATGCCGCCCCGGCTGGCGGCCGGCTGAACGGCGTTGTCTGCGTCCGCGCCGGCGGGGACGGAGGGGTCGTGGGCCAGGATTTCGATACCAGGCAACTGCCGGGCGGCCGTGATGACGTCGCGCCGGACGGCTCCGACGTGCGGGTCCTGCTGCAGCTCGCCCGCGGGGGAATGGCGCATTTCGAGCTGGGGGCGCGCCGGGTCTCCCGCGCGGTGGCCCACCATTCGGTGGATGAGATCTGGTACATCCTGCGCGGGCACGGCCAGATGTGGCGGCGCCAGGCAGGCCGGGAGGAGACCGTTCCCCTGCGGCCAGGGACCTGCATCTCCATTCCCGCGGGCACGCATTTCCAGTTCCGGTCGACCGGCGGCGGCCCGCTCGCCGCGGTAGGCGTGACGATGCCGCCCTGGCCGGGCGGGCACGAAGCCTATGGCGTCCCGGGGCGATGGCCCGCAGATCCCTGCCCGCCGGGATGACGGCGCTATCCTGCTGGGCCGCCAGGTATCAGCCCGGGTCAGGCTCCCTGGGTGGCGGCGTCGTACTGCTCGGCCACGCTCGCGGGGATACGCCCCCGGTCGCTGACCTCGATGCCCTGATCCTTCGCCCACGCCCGGATGTCCGCGCTGCGCTCCCGGCTGGACGCGGTCCGGCCGGGCCGGCGCCGCGGTCCCCGGCCCACCCGGCGGGCGTGCTCGATGAACGGCGCGAGCTGCCGGCGGAACGCATTGGCGTTCTTGGTGCTCAGGTCGATCTCGTAGTCGGTCCCGCCGAGCCCGAATCGCACCGTCTCATCCGCCGGGCCTCCATCAAGGTCGTCTTCCAGTGCGACGGTAATCTTCTGTGCCATCCCCGGCCTCCCTTGCTGCGATCGGCTAGCTGCACCGTACAAGATCAATGCTATAGCGCGGTAACCGCAACGCCGATCCGGTGCCGGCCGTTCAAGCCGATGTGCCACAAGGCGGCATGGATCCCGCCGCCGCTGATGTGAATGCGCCGGGGCGCCCCGCCCCTCCCCTGTGCCGCGGCAACGGCCTGCCGGGAATGTAGTCTCGGCTGCTGACCTGTGGAATGGCTGACGCTGAACCCGGTTCGCCCCGACGGCCGATGCACCATCCCGTAGAGGTCGCGAGGGAGGATTCACGTGAACACTGTGCCGGCCGCTGCAGGCGCATCTCCGGCCGGTGGCCCGCATCGGCCGGACCGGGCCAGCGGCGAATTGTGGCTTCGTTTCCTGTCCGGGCCCGACATAGACGCGCTCGGCCTCTCGAACGCCGACATCGTCGCGGCGGTCGAGGATGCCGTGCGGGCGCACGGTGAGGGACGCGCCGTCCTGGAGCCGAGGGTGCACCTGGTCCCGGACAACAATGGCGCCGGTCATTTCAACGTGCTCCGCGGCCACCTGTCGGAGCCCGGTATCAGCGGCGTCAAGGTGGTCGGCGACTTCGTGCCGAACTATGCCGCCGGGCTTCCCAGCGAGCTCGGGCTGCTGACGCTGTACGACCCGGGGACGGGCGTGCCGCTGTCCATCATGGATGCCACCATGATCACGGCGCGCCGGACCGGGGCCATGACCGCGGTGGGCGCCCGCTATCTGGCCCGGCCGGACTCTCGCGTGCTCGGCCACGTCGGGGCGCGCGGTACCGCGTTCTGGAACGTCGTGTCGCTGGACGAGATGTTCGATCTGGAGGAGATCCGGGTCACCAGCCGCCGGCCCAAGTCCCGCGAGGCGTTCGCGCGGCAGCTGGCCGCGGTATGCCGGGCGCGCGTCCGGGTCACCGCCACCGCCGGGGAGGCCTTCGATGGCGCCGACATCCTGGTCGAGGCGTCGCGGCTCACCGAGCCGGAGCCGCTGCTCCGCACTCGCGCGGTCAGGCCCGGCGCCTTCGTCGTTCCTTACGGCACGGTCAGCGCCGTGGAGCTTGACCTGCTCGACGTGATGGACAAGGTGGTGGTCGACGACTGGCGGGAGGCGCAGTCGGGAAGGTTCGGCGCCCTGCGCCGCCACGTGGACAGCGGCCGACTCTCGGCCGCGTCGCTCCACGCCGAGCTGGGGCAGATCGTCACCGGGCAGCGGCCGGGCCGGGAACGGGCCGATGAGCGGATCCTGTTCTGGCACCGCGGGCTGGCCATCCTCGACATCGCCGTTGGCCTCGCGATCCTCCGCCGCGCCGAGCAGCAGGGCGCCGGGACGATGCTCCGGTACCGCTGATGATGCCCGCTCTCACGATCACTGGGGCCGGCGCAGATCTCGGGCTCATCCGGGCCGTGGCCGCCGGCCAGGCCGTCAGCGTTGAGCCGAGCCTGCTGGATGCGGTGCAGCGGCGCTGCGACGAGGCCCGGCGCGCGCTTCGCGACGGGCGGCCGGTGTATGGCGTGAACACCGGGATGGGGGCGCTTTCCGGGGTTCGCCTCACCGAGCGGCAGCAGCGTTCCCACCAGCGCAACCTGCTGCTGGCCCGGGCCACGGGCGGCCCGCCGTGGCTGGGCCGGCCCGAGGCCCGGGCGATCATCATGGTCAGGCTGCTGACGTTGCTCTCCGGCGACGCGGCCGTGTCGGCCGGGCTCTGCCGGAGGCTCGCCGAATTCCTCAATAGCGGCATCGTGCCGGCCGTCCCGCGCACCGGGATGGGGGCCGCGGGCGAGATCATGCAGCTGGCCCACACGTTCGGGCCGCTGGCCGGTATCGGGCAGGTGCTGGAGCCGGACGGGGCCCTGGCGCCGGCGCGCCAGGCGCTGCGCCGCCACGGCCTCGACGAGCTCAGGCTCGGCCCGAAGGAGGGCATCGCCCTGCTCCAGGGCGTGCCCGGAACCAGCGCGCTGTGTGTGCTCCGCCTCCACGAGGCGGCCGCGCTCGCCTCGCTCATGGAGACGTCCGCGGCGCTGTCCATCGCCGCGGCCCGCGCGTCGCGCGACCCGTACAGCGCCGAGTGCGGGCGTGGCGACGACATCCTGGCCGCCGTGTTGGGCCGGCTGCGGGCGGCGGCGGGCGATGACCCGTCGCCGCGCTCCCTGCAGGCACCGGTGTCGTTCCGGGTGGCCGGCCCGGTCCTTGCTCAGGTGCACCGGGCCGCCGGCCTGCTGGAGGCGGCCGTGCGCCGCGCCCTGACCGGGGTCACCGATTCCCCCGCCTATCTCGGCGGACGGTTCATCGGCACCGCCGGGTTCCACGGAATCGACCTGGCCGCGCATTGCGACCTGCTCACGGCGGCGTTCTGCCACGCGGCCGAGGTGACGGCGGCGCGCATCCACCGGCTGCTGGATCCCGCGGTCACCGGGCTGCCCGCGCAGCTGGCCCGCGAGCCGGGCCCGGATACCGGCCTGTCGCCGGTCCACAAGCGTGCCGCCGGGGAAGTGCACGCCATGCGGCGCCTGGCGGCCGCCACCCCGGTCGGCCTGGTCGAGGCGTCCGGCGGCCAGGAGGACGTGCAGTCGTTCGCGTGGGAAGCGGGCGACAAGCTGGCCACCGCGCTGCGCCATGCCCGCGTGGTCACGGCGAGCGAACTGCTCGTCGCCTACCATGCGGCGGCGCTTTCCGGCCGCCCGCCGCCGGCGGGATGCCGGCCGGTGCTGGACTGGCTGGCCGGGATCCTCGGCCCGATCGGCGGCGACCGGACGTTCGGCGTGGACATAGAGCGCCTGATCCAGGCGGGCGAGCCTCCCGGCTGACCGGGACCGGGGACACGCTGGCGCCGTGAACCCCGGCCCCGCGAGCAGAGCAGAACCATTTCCCGGGCCCGCGGGCTGGCGTCCGGAAGAGGCGGCAGCTCATTCGGAAGAAGCGCGGGCCTATCGCACAGGGAAATCCAGGTCACAATGGTCCCGAGTGTGATATCGCGTCAGTATATCCAGGGATTACTGGCGGCACGGGTGCTCGCCGCGAGATGAATCTTAGCCGCGGGCTGATGGGAGCTCGCATGATCGGCGCTGCTGAGGCCCGCCGATGCTGCTGCGCCGGCGCCGAGGCTACCGGCAGCGAGTGTCAGAATGAGAATTCCACGCGCCGCCCGGATGGGCGGATCGGCTCGCAGTGATCCCGCTAAGCCTTGGACCGGGACGGTCCGTGCCGGTGTGACATCGTGCAGTATCCGCCTATGTTTCCCCATCGGGAAGATCCTTTCATCGGTAACTTCCATAGCAGAGTCTGCAGAACCTCTTAAAAGAAAAACTACACCGTTATCCGCCCCCGGATGCGGCATTTGGATGAATCGGCACGGCATTTTTGTGAGGTGTGACCGGCAATGACCTCTGACCGCGTTGTGGTGAGCCTCGCAGCGCGGATGATGCCATGAAAATTGCGGTGAGAGTTGCAGGAGGGGCACAACCATTGTGCCGTTCCGCCAATTAGTTCACGATACAGGTGAGAACTGCCACAACAGGGTACTACCGCAACGGAATGCTCCCGCTCATATGGTCAGGTGTGAGCCGTCCATGGCGGTGAAGATTCAAGGCGATCATGGAATTCCGGGCACTCGGGCCGATCGAGGTCTGGTCCGCTGGACAGCGGCAGGACCTCGGGCCGGCCAGGGCACGGTGCATCCTGGCCATCCTGCTGCTGACGCCACGCACGATAGTGCCGGCTGAGGCCCTCATCGACCGGCTGTGGGATACACGGCCCCCGCCCAAAGCCAGGGAGAGCCTCTCGGTCTACATCGCCCGGCTCCGGGCGTCACTCCGGCAGGCGGTGGGCGACAACGTCCGGCTGGTGGGGCGCGCCCGGGGCTATGTGCTCGAGGTCGATCCCGAGGTGGTCGACGTGCATCAGTTCCGCCGGCTGCGCCGGCAAGCCGATGCCGTGGCGGCCAGTGGTGACTACGGCCACGCGGCCGCGCTGCTGCGTGGGGCGGACGCGCTCTGGCGCGGCGAGGCGCTGGCCGGGATACGCGGCGACTGGGTGGCGCGGATGCGGGACGGTCTCGAGGAGGAGCGCCGCGCCGCGATCCTGGAGCGGGTCGGGTGCGAGCTGGCGCAGGGCCGGCACGCCGACCTGGTCGGGGAGCTCCGCCGTCTGCTGGCCCAGTACCCGCTGGATGAAACGCTGGTTGCCCACCAGATGACCGCCCTTTACGCAAGCGGCAGGCCCGCCGACGCGCTGAGCCTCTACCGGGAAACCCGCCATCGACTGGTTGACGAGCAGGGCACGGAACCGGGGCCGGCGCTGTCCGAGCTCCATCAGCGCATCCTGGGCCGTGACCCTGGGCTGGCGGTCAGGGCCTCCCCCCAGCGCCCGGTCCCGGCCGCACCGCCAGACACCCTGCCGCCCGAGGCGGCGGAATTCGTGGGCCGCCGCGAGGAGCTCGCGATGCTCACCGGGGAGCACGGCAACATCCCCGGGATCGCGGTTATCGAGGGTATGCCGGGCGTGGGGAAGACCGCGCTCGCGGTCCGCGCGGCCCGCCTGATCTCCGGAAACTACCCGGACGGGACGCTCTACCTGGACCTTCATTCGGGCGACCCCGGCCGGCCCGCGCTCAACCCGGCCGAGGCGCTGCACCGCCTGCTCCGGATGATGTCCGTGCCGGCCACGCAGATACCGGACGCTACCGGCGACCGGATCGCGCTGTGGCGGGCCCAGCTGAGCCGCCGGCGCGCCATCGTGATCCTCGACGACGTGGCCCGGCCGGACCAGATCCGCGCGCTCCTGCCCGCGCCGGGCCGGTGCCTGCTCCTGATCACCACCCGGCGCCGGCTGGCTAACGTTGGGGACGTCCGCACGCTGACCCTCGACGTGCTGGCCGCAGGTGACGCCATCACGCTCTTCCGGCAGATCGCGGGCGAGGACCGGACCCGGGAGGCGGATCAGGTTGCCGAGGCCGTGCGCCTGTGCGGGCGGCTGCCCCTGGCCATCCAGCTCACCGCCAGCCGGGTCGCGCAGGACCCGCAGCTCAGCCTGACCGACCTGATCGAGGAGCTGTCGCAGTCTCCCGCGCGGCTCGGCGGCACCGGCGCGGCCGGCCCGGAGGTGATGTCGGCCTTCGACCTCTCCTACCAGGCGCTGGAACCCGAACATCAGCGGTGCTTCCGGCGGCTGGGCGCCAGCCCGTGCGCTTCGGTCAGCCTCCAGGCGGCGGCCGCCCTGAACGGCTGCACCCTGGCCGAGGCGGAAAAGGCCCTCGTCACCCTGCTCGACTACCACCTGGTGAGCCGGGCCCCGGACGGCCAGTTCCATTTTCACGACCTCATCCGCGGGTACGCGGCCGTGCGCGCCGCGCGCGATGACCCCGAGGCCGAGCTGCGGCAGGCCATCGGCAGGCTGCTTGACTACTACCTGCACGCAGCCGATCACGCCGACCGGCTCCTTCATCCGTTCCGCCACCGCCGGCCCGTGGCCGTCGGCCCGCCGGCCGCGAGCCCGCCCGTGGCCACCGAAGAAGAGGCGGCCACCTGGCTGGAGGCGGAGTGGCGGAACATCCTGCAGGCCGCCGAGCACGCCGGCCGGCACGAGTGGAAGCAGAAGTGCGCCGATCTGACCCACGTGCTGGCCGACTTCATGGAGATCAGGACGTACTGGGACGAGGCGATCGCCGCCCATACCCTGGCCCTGGAGGCCTGCCGTGACCTGGCTGACCCGGCCCGGATCGCGCAGGCGTCGCTGGCCCTCAGCGCGGTGCGCCAGCAGAGCGGGCGTTACGAGGCGGCGCGCCAGCCGGCCGAGGAGGCCGCGGCGATCTACCGGTCGCTGGCCGACCCCAGGGGCGAGGCCCAGGCTCTCGACCAGCTGGGGCTGGTGCATCAGCGCACGGCCAGGTCGCGGGAGGCGCTCGCCTATTTCCGCGAGGCGTGGCTGCTGTACCTCGACGCCGGGGACCAGCGCGGCGTGGCCGACGCCCTGAGCCATTCGGGGATCGCCTGCTGGCATCTCGGGCGCTATCCCGAGGCCACGGACCACCTGAGCGAAGCGCTTTCGCTCTACCGCGGCGCGGGCGACCGGCGCGGGGAGGCCAAGACCCTCAACAACCTGGGCCGGATTCACCTGTACCGCGGCTATCACCGGGACGCGCTCGGCGCCTACCAGCGGTCGCTGCAGATATTCCGTGAGATAGGCGGGGCGCAGCACGAGGCGATCGTGCATCACAACATCGGCAACGTCCATCATTACAAGGGCAGCTTTGAGGAGGGCCTGGCCGCCTGCCGGCGGGCGCTCGCCATCTACCGCAGCATCGGCGACCTCCCGGATGAAGCGGACGTGCTCAATGACATCGGCGCCATCTACCAGAGCGCGGCGTGCTACGACGAGGCGCTGGTCCATCACGAGAAGGCGCAGCTGATCGCCGGGGAGATCGGGAACGTGTCCCAGCAGCTGATTGCGCTGCGCAGCATCGCCGATATACGGCGCTGCTCGGGCCGGTACGCCGAGGCGTTCGACCATTACCACACCGCCCTGCGGCTGGCCCGGGAGATAGGCGACCCGTACGAGGAAGGCAAGATCCTCGAGGGGATCGCGGAATCGACGCTCAGCACCCAGCAGCCCGCGGCGGCGCGGATCGTGTTCAGGCAGGCGCTGGACATCTTCGAGCGGCTGGGCGTGCCCGAGGCCGAGTCGGCGCGGATCCGCATAGAAACCATGGATCCGGCCATCGGCCGGCGCATCTCCTAACCCGGCGGGCCGACCCCGGCGCACGCGGCCGGCCCGCGTGATCTGCGGGGCAAGGCAGGCGTCAAGCCGACTGCAACCCAGGCGTCCGGGCTGGTGACCGACGATAACCGTGCGTCTCCCGCCGGGCAGGCCGGGGCCGGGAGCGCCGCCGGTGCCGGCCTGCCCGTCCGTCCGTGCGCGACGTGCCGGGGCTAACGCCCGCGGCCCGGGGAGGTCTCCGTGGGTCTGAACCGGGAGGAAGCCGGCACCGGCTTCGCCGCCGACCTGGGTGCGCTCCGGGCCGGGCGGCCGCTGGCGGACTGTGACTCGTTTGCCCTGGACAGCCTGCTCGTCACCGCCGGGCGGTTCATCACGCTGTTCCACAGCGAGACCCGGGCCGGGCCGCCCGACCGGCGGCTCCGGCACGTCCGCCGCGAGATCGAGACCACCGGCACCTACTGGCACACCCCAGCTGAGCTGGCCTTCGGTGCGCGGGTCGCCTGGCGGAACAGCTCGCGGTGCATCGGACGGCTGTACTGGCACAGCCTGCGGGTGCGCGACCGCCGCGAGATCACCGCGGCGCCGGAGGTCGCCGCCGAGTCGGTCGCCCACCTGCGCGAGGCGACGAACGGCGGCCGGATCCGGCCGGTGATCACCGTGTTCGCCCCGGACGCGCCGGGCCGCCCGGGACCGCGGATCCTCAGCCCGCAACTGGTCCGGTACGCGGGATACCGGACCGCCGCCGGCGGCATGCTCGGGGACCCGGCCAGTGCGGACATCACCCGCCTGGCCGTCGATCTTGGCTGGCCTGGTGGCCGGCCGGCCGGCCGGTTCGACATACTCCCCTTGCTCGTGCAGGAGGCGGGCGCGCCGGCCACCCGGCACGAGCTGCCCGGCGACGCGGTGCTCGAGGTCACGATCAGCCATCCGGAGCTCGGCTGGTTTGCCGGCCTGGGGCTGCGGTGGCATGCCGTGCCGGTGATCAGCGACATGTACCTGGACATCGGCGGCGTCTGCTATCCCGCCGCGCCATTCAACGGCTGGTACATGTGCACGGAGATCGGGTCCCGCGACCTGGGCGACACCGGCCGCTACGACCAGCTGCCGGTGATCGCCCGGCACATGGGCCTGTCCACGGCGAGCGACCGAACCCTGTGGAAGGACAAGGCCATGACCGAGCTCAACCTCGCCGTCCTGCATTCGTTCGGCGCCGCCGGGGTAACGATCTCCGATCATCACTCCGAGTCGGTCCGCTTTCTCAAGCACCTGGAGCGGGAAGAGCGGCAGGGCCGGGCCTGCCCGGCGGACTGGACCTGGATCGTGCCGCCTGCCGCGTCGTCCGCGACCCCGGTCTTTCACCGGTATTACCAGGATTTCGACCAGACGCCGAACTTCTACCGCCACCCGGTGCCCGCGCGGCCTGAGCAGGCCTGCGGCCACGATGGCCAGCCAGCCACGGCCGCGGAGTGCTGAGCCTGCGCGCCGCATCAGGGGCCGATGCTCCGGCGGTCGCCGTTCTCCTTCGCTGCCTCCCGGAATGAGGCAGCTTCCTTGCGCTCCCACTCCTCGATGCTGCGCAGGACACCCTCGGTGTAGGCCCGCAGGTGCGCCCGGTAGACATCGGTGTAGGTCCGCAGATATGCCAGCTCGGCCTGCGCGGCCTGCTGCTCGTGCGCGGTCTGGGGCGGCGCCGGGCCGTCCAGCGCGGAAACCGCCGCCTCACGGGCCCGGGCGCGGGCCTCTTCCAGGAGCACGCCGGAGTGCTGCTGGGCCTCCTTCATGATGTCGTCGCGGCGCCGCCTGGCCTCCTCGGTTACCCGGCTGCTGTAGGCCTGGGCATCGGCCACGTAGCGGTCCGCGGTCGTTTGCGCGGTTGACAGTATCCGCACCGCGTGTATGTGCGCGTCGGCCTCACCGAACAGCACCGCCTGTGGGTCGCCGTCGGCGGCCCCGGCCAGAAGCCGCCGGCGCAGCTGCCGGACTTCCTGCCACAACGACGCCCGCTCGTTCACCAGGCGCACGAGCTCGGCGTGCACCTTGCGCAGGAACCCGTTGACGGGTTCCTCCTCGTAACCGCGCCGCCCCAGCCGCGTCAGCGGAAACGCCGCGGTCAGCAGATCCTCGGGAGTCAGCCGGTCCTGCTGGTCGAACCATGCTGTGGCCAGGGCCCGCTCGACCCGCTCCTGCCCGGCCTGCTCCTGCTCCACGCGGTCCTGCTCGTCGAACCATGCTGTAGTCAAGGCTCGCTCCACCCGAAATCCTCGATATGTATGTGGTCTTGCGCCATGCCCGCAGAAACCAGCCGGGTGCTGGTTTCCCTGACCATTTCGGTCGGGCCGGCCAGGTAGGCCTCGTGCCCCGACCAATCGCCGTACCGGGCCACCACGTCCGGAAGGCCGCCGGTCTCGCCGCCGGACCCAGGGCCGGCTGACACGGCGGGCGTGACGGTCAGCCACGGGTGCTCGGCGGCCATCTTCTCCAGGCTGTCCAGGTCGTACAGCCCGTCAGCATTCCGCGCGCCGAAGAACAGGTGCGCCTTCGGCGGCTGCTCGAGAGCCGCTACCTGATCGAGGATGGCCTTCAGCGGGGCCAGTCCGGTACTTCCCGCCACGAGCAGCAGATCCCGGCCGGGCAAGGGCTGGCTCAGCGTCAGGACGCCGACCGGAGGTCCCAGCCTGAGCTCGGTGTCGGCGATGGTGCCGCTGGTGAGCGCCATGCTCACCGCGCCGCCGTCGATCAGCCGGATGTGAAATTCGAGAAGGCCGTCGGGACGCGGCGCGTTCGCCATCGAGTAGTAGCGCCACAGCCTCGGGCGGGCCGGGGACTCGATCGCCACCGACTGCCCCGGCAGGTAGTCCATGCGCGGCTCCGGCCGGACGACCAGCACGGAGACGTCGAATGCCCGCCGCTCACAGGCGACAACCGTGCCCCGCCACCAGGCCGGCCGCAGCTGCTCGTCCTCGGCCGCCGCGACGGTCATGACGGAGCCGATGAGCTCGTAGGCCGCCTTCCAGTCGGCGGCTAACTCCGCCGTCCAGCCCGGCCCGGAGAAATGCTCCAGGGTGGCCAGCAGGCTGGCGCCCACCGCCTCATAGTGCTCGGCGACAGCGCCGAACTTGCGGTGATCACGGCCCAGTCCCTGCAGGAACGCAGTCAGATCATCAACCCTGTCCACCTGGGAAACGATCTTCGCCAGCGCATCGACCAGGTGCCCCCGCTGCGCCGCCATCGACACGGGAAACAGTTCCCGCATCTCAGGATGCTTGATGAACAGGTCGGAGTAGAAGAACAGCGGTAGCTCGTCACCGTGCATCGCGACACGGGCGAAGCTCTCCCGCAGCCGGGCAACGTCCAACACTCCCGCCTCTCTCGGCCGGCCGCCACCAGCTGACTGATGTCGGCCCGCTGGCCTCCGGCCCAGGAGATCCGGTCAGGCTCCTGACGCTGGGTCGTGCCAGCAATTGCACGACAAATAGTTCTGCAAGTTGCAGGCCGAGACATCGGTCAGGTGACGGATCTTTGAAGCTGTGACCACCGGCCCCGCGAGGCTGGCGGGGCCCGTGGGTTGCGTGGGGTGTGCGGCGACCTGGATATCCTGCCCGCCAGAGTGATGTGGAGCTAAAAGGATTTCGGCGTGCCCGCTGGCATTTGCAATGGCTAACTGCTGGGCTGCGGCGTGACGCAATTGATGTCCGGATTAACGCCCGTGTAGTTGAGCGGGCCAGCGAGGATCGTCACCGCGATAGTGCCGGCCCGGCTGCAGCTGCCGATTGACCGTTTGTAATCGCCGCGCTGCCCGGCGGCGACCCCGCCGATGATAAGCCATAGCACAAGAAGCACCGATCCGATGCGCATTTGGACCTCCGTCAGCATCGACTGCTTAGCATGGCGAAACAGCCGGTCGCGGCCGCCTCAGCTTATCCGGGCCCGGCGCCTGAAAAAAGCATACCCGCGTGCGGCTATGACAAGTCCGGTGCAGGCGGCGACAATGCTTTTTCCAGAAATCTGGACGCTGACATGGCCAAGGGCGAGCCAATTTGGGCCAGCTCGCCCGGGGACAAGCTCAGCGTTACTTCTTTTTCTTCAGGTGCTGCAGCCGCCGCCTGGTCATCTCGCTCTTGCCGCTGCGCTCATTGGCCATCGCGATCTTCCTGGCCAGCTCGAGATCGGCGCGCGTCAGCAGCCCGTTGGCGAGCAGGAACTCCGCCAGCTCTCGCGGGTGACCCCGTTCCTTCCAGATGAAGTCCTGCAGCAGCTTCTTGTAGTCGGAGACCGCGCCTTCGCCGCTCAGATCGAAGGCGACGGCGACTTCGGCCATCGGCACCGGCTGCGGGGCGGGCCGGCCGAGGATGTACTCCTGGTAGAGGAAGGCCATCGCCACCCGGGCGGTGCTGTGGCGATCGAAGTAGGCGCGCACGTCCGCCGCCGCCTCCGGCCGGGGCGGGCTCCGCCGGGCCGCGGTGCCGCCCGCCCGGGCGCTCTCCTCCTGGGTAGGCGGCTGCTCGCTGCCGTGCTCCGCGGATGCCCCGCCGGTGGGCCGGGCCGACGCCTCCAGCCGCAGCGGCAGCACCCACATGCCGACGCCCACCAGCCAGTCCCCCTCCTCCAGGACGACCGGCAGCGTCTCGTAGTGCCGGGCCGGCGCCACGGGCAGGACGTGCCGGGCCGCCACCTGCACCGCCTGGTGATCCAGCGGGATCTCGTCCTCATGCGGCGCGAGGTACACCTCGTGGGTGGTGTCGCGGCTGAACAGCTCCCACCGGCGGTGAACGTAGCGGAGGCCCGCGCAGCGGGGAGGGCGGTGCAGGCTGAGGTCCCGGTTGCCGCTGAGCACGCCCCGGTCCAGCCACGTGATCTCGTCGGCTGGGCAGTTCACCCACGCGCCGCGCCCCCGGGGCCAGATCAGGAGCCGGCCCGCCGCCACTTCCCGGGCCGGCCCGGCCGGCCCGTCCGCGTGACGTCCATCCGGGCCGGCTGCGGCGGCATCGGCCGCGCCCGCGGCCCCGAGCATCCCGTCCGCAGCGCTGCCGGTGCGGTTGCGGTTCACGAGATCCATGATGCCCGGCGACGGCACCTGGCCGGCCCACCGGTGGCCTCCGGCGCCCACCGTCACGGCCGGGGCGCCCGGCGGCGGGACCGCCGGCGGCGCGGTCAGCCGACCTCGATCCGGGACACCAGCGCGCCCGCCTCGCTCCCCCACCCGATCGAATCGCCGTCGCTGACCGGGCGCTGCCCGGTCAGCGGGACGCCGTTCAGGGTCAGTCCGTTGCGTCCCAGGTTGGTGACCCACCACTGCCCCTCGGCGTAGGTGAACCGGGCATGTTCCCGGGAAACCGTCGGCACCCCGGGCAGGGGGAGCTCCACTTCCCCGCGCCCGGCACGGGCCCCTGACAGCTGGGTCTCCGCCTCCGCGCCGCCGGTGACGAGCCGCAGCACCGGGACCAGGCGCTGGCCCCGCTCGGCGATCGTCGTCAGGCCGGTGCTGGCCGCCTGGCCCGGTGCGTGCTCCTCGCGGGTGTACCCGTCGTGCGCGTAGGGCCAGTCGCCGCCCCGGCCGCGCCGGATCGGCTGCGGCTCCAGCCCGGAATCCGGAACCGGCTGGAGGGCAGCCGGGACCTCCAGCGGGCGGGCCTGCCGCAGCCGGTAACGGCCCACCGGGACCCAGGGATCGCCGGTCACCCGCACCTCGGCGGCACCCGGGCGGGCGAACCGGGCACCATGCGCGACGGCCTGCTCGTAGTACACCTCGGCGGCGCTGGCGTCGACCAGGCTGATGTCCATCAGCTCGCAGAGCGAGCCGAGGTCACGCGGGCTCAGGCACAGCTCAACCGAGTTCGGCGCGAGCAGCGAGCCACCGGGGGTGATCACGAACACGTCGGGCAGGTGGCGCAGGCCCAGCCGCAGAACGTCCTGCCCGTCGCGCCACGGGCGGCTGCGCATCCGCTGCACCCACGGATGTGCCGCGCTCACCCCCATGGCCCGCAACGCCAGCACGCACCCGGTGCCGAGCGCCGCGGCGAACAGCAGGAGCGCGGCGCTGGCCACCATGGACCCGGTCGCGGCGAGCGCCATCGCGTAGCAGGCGGCGACACCGGCCGCTACCGCCCAGCGCCTGCGGGCCCGCCTGGGCATCGGGGCACGGGGCCGACGGGGGGGCATGGCCTCCCCGGGATCACTCATCAAACACCGTCCTTGCACGACGCACCGCTCGCGCGGCCAGCCCGTAGGTTCTTTGATCATGGGGACGGTCAGCGGCGCGGGTCAACAGATTGCGCCCGGCTTCCAGACATCTGGAAGTTGGCCCACGGCCACTCGTCCGGGGCCGGCGCGAGACCTACACTGGCTGTCCCGTCCCACCCAGCGCGGTCGCCCTGGCCTGCGGAATCAGGAGGGAGCGTGACCGAGCCGCTGATATTGCCGCTGGCTCCCGGCGACCCGCAGCACCTCGGCGGGCACCAGCTCATCGGGCTGCTCGGGCACGGCGGCATGGGCCGCGTCTACCTCGGCATCGCCCGTGGTGGCAGCCAGGCCGCCGTCAAGGTGATGCACCCGCAGCTCGCCGGGGACACCGCTTTCCGGGCGCGGTTCAGGCGCGAGGCGGAAACGGCCCAGCGGGTCAGCGGCCCCTTCACCGCCAGGGTCCTGGATTCGGGGGTGGACGAGCGAACCCCCTGGCTCGTCACCGAGTACATTCCCGGGCCGACGCTGGCCCAGCTGGTCTCCGAGTACGGCCCGCTGCCCGAGGCCAGCATACGGGCGCTGGCGGCCGGGCTGGCCCAGGCGCTGAGTGACATTCACTCACGGCGCATCGTCCACCGCGACCTGAAACCGGCGAACGTGATCCTCTCCGTCACCGGGCCCAGGGTCATCGACTTCGGGATCGCCCGGGCACTGGACGGGACGGGCATGACCGCCACCGACGAGCTGCTCGGCACGGTCAGCTACATGTCGCCGGAACAGCTCGCGGGTGGGGAGGTCACCGGGCAGAGCGACGTCTACTCCCTCGGTGCGGTGCTGGTGTACGCCTCGACGGGCCGGACCCCGCCACGGCCCGCCCTCACCACCGGCCCGGCGGCCAGCCCGCACGGCTTGCCCGGGCTGGGCGACGTGCCACCGGGCCTGCGGGCGCTGATCGCACGGTGCCTGCGGCCAGACCCGCGACAGCGCGCCACGCTGGCCGAAATCACCGGAGAGTGCCGGCGTTCGGGCGTCCCCCGTCTCAACGACTGGCTGCCCCAGCCAGCGGCGGCGTTCGTGCGCACCCGGGCACGGCAGCAGCAGGTCAACGTGACCACCCTGCTGAACGGCAGGAAAGCCTCGCCGTCACCGCACGCAGCACGGACGGCGCCATCCCGATCGGCGGGGGCGGTGTCCCCGCGGCAGCGCTACCGGGCCCTGTCGGCCAGGATCGCGGCGGACTCCGAGCGATGGCCACTGGTGAGGCCGGCCAGCCTCCGGCGATGGTCGCGGCTGGCCCTGCTGCTCAGCCTCGTGGCATTTGCCGAAGTGGCGAGCCGGACCTCGGTGGCGGGGCGCCTGGGGCCCGCCCAGCTGTCGTGGCTGGCGCCCGTGCGCAATCTCCAGGCCACGATCGGGCAGTTCACATCCTGGCTGCCGGATCCCATGGCCGCCTGGTCTCAGGCGGTCGGCTTGCCCGCCGGGACGGCCGACCGGCTGGCCGTGGCCGCCTGCGCCCTGGTCACGCTCACGGCCGTGGCGCGCCGGACCCGCCGGGCCGGCGCGCACCGGATCGCCATCAAGGCCGTGGCCGTCTACGCCGCCGACGTCCTCGTGCTCCTCATGGTGCTGTGGCTGGTCCAGACCGGGTTCGCCCCGCTGGTCCATATCGCCGAGTACCTCCGGTGGTGGGCGGTAGCCGTCCTGGTGGCATGCGCCGCCGTGGTCTACCCGCTGGCTGGCCCCGCCCGCTGACCCGGCGGGCCTAAGGCCGGCGGGCCTAAGGCCGGCGGCCCTCGTGTTCAGGTGCCGCAGTAGGTGACGTGCCGGGCGGAGCCCGCGGGCGCCGGGCCGGCGCAGTCCTCCAGGCCGGGCCGCTCCTCGAAGGGCCGGGAGACCGCACCGAGCAGACGGTGGAACGGCCCCATTTCACCGAGGGCCGCCTGCGCGAGCACCTCCTCGACGCGGTGGTTGCGCGGAATGTAGGCGGGGTTGACCCGGTCCATCGCGGCGGCCACCGCGGCCCGGTCCGCCGGCAGCGCCGCCGCGCGGCGGGCGGCCCACGCGTCGAAGGGCTCCGGCTCCCCGAACATCGTCCGCGCGGTTCCGGCCGACAGCGCGCGGAAGAACCCCGTGAAGTCCACCTTCTGCGCGCGCATCAGCTCCAGGAGGTCCCTGACCAGTTCCCGGTCCGGCGCGGCCAGCCCGAGCTTGGCCGCCATGCCCTCGTCCCAGTGCCGCTGGCAGGCGCCAGCGAACCCGTTCAGGACCTCGGTGGCCGCCTCGGCCGCGGCCTCGCCGTCCTCGTCGATCAAAGGCAGCAGGGTCTCGGCCAGCCGGGCCAGGTTCCACTGCATGATCGCTGGCTGGTTGCCATAGGCGTAGCGGCCGCCGTGGTCGATGGAGCTGAACACCGTGGCCGGATCGTAGGCGTCCATGAACGCGCACGGGCCGTAGTCGATCGTCTCGCCGGAGATCGTCGTGTTGTCGGTGTTCATCACCCCGTGCACGAACCCGGCCAGCATCCACCGGGCCACCAGCGATGCCTGCGCCCCGGCCACCCGCCGGAACAGGTCGAGGTAGCGGTCCGGCGCAGCGGCGGCCTCCGGGTGGTGGCGGGCGATGGCGTAGTCGGCCAGCGCGCGCAGCCGGCCGGTGTCGCCGGACGCGGCGGCGTACTGGAACGTGCCCACCCGCAGGTGGCTCGCGGCGACCCGGGTCAGCACCGCACCCGGCAGCGGCTGCTCGCGCAGCACCTGCTCGCCGGTGGCCACCACCGCGAGGGCCCGCGTGGTCGGGATCCCCAGGCCCTGCATGGCCTCGCCGATCAGGTACTCGCGCAGCATCGGGCCCACGGCGGCCTTGCCGTCGCCACCCCGCGCGAAGGGGGTGCGCCCCGATCCCTTCAGGTGGAGGTCGCGGCGGCGGCCGTGGACGTCGATCACCTCGCCGAGCAGCAGCGCCCGGCCGTCGCCGAGCCGGGGCACGTACAGGCCGAACTGGTGGCCGGCGTAGGCCTGGGCGACCGTTGTGACCCCCGCCGGCGCCCGGCCCACCAGCAGCGAGACACCCGACGGCTCCCGCAGCGCGGCGGGATCGGCGCCCAGCTCCGTGGCCAGTTCCTCGTTGAGCGCGAGCAGCTCCGGAGCGGGCACCGGCGCCGCCGTCCACGGCACGGACAGGCCAGGCACCTCGCGGGCATAGGAATCATCGAGCCGGAACAACGCGGCCGCCACGGTCATGCCGTCCAGGTTACGAGCCAGAGGGCCCGCCGCCGACCCCGGCGAGGCTGCGTCAGCCCGATAAGCGAGGGCGGCTCAGTTCCTGGCTGAGGCCAGCGTGCCGGGGACCGCCGCCGAGCCGTTCCACGGCGCGGCTGATGTCGGACGGGGACACGATCCCGGCCAGGTGGCCGTCGGCGAACACCAGCGCCCGGTTGTCGGAGGACGCGTGGAGGCGGGGCAGCACGTCGGCGACCGGCTCGTCGGGGGTGGCGCGGGCCACGTCGGACAGCGGGCAGGCGATGTCGCGCAGCGTGGTCCGGCCGCGCTCATCGGCCGGCACCTGGTGGACCCGGTGCATGGTCACCAGGCCTACCGTCTGGCCGTCGTCGGCCTCCACCGGGAAGGCGGAGTGCCGGTGCCAGGGCAGATAGTCATCGAGGAACCAGGCGACCGTGGACGACGCCGGGACGGTCACCGGGTGGGCGGTCATGACGTCCCGCACGGCGATCGTCCGCAACCGGGACTGCAGCATCGCCTGCTGGCCTTCTGCCGTGGCCGAACTGATCAGGAACCAGCCGATCAGGGCGAACCACAGCCAGCTGAACTCGCGCCGGACCAGGACCAGGTACGCCGAAACCACGACCAGGGCCCACCCGAACACCTGCCCCGACCGGGCCGACCAGACCGCGGCCTTGTACCGGTCGCCGGTGATGCGCCACAAAACGGCCCGCAGCAGCCGCCCGCCATCCAGCGGCGCGGCCGGGATCACGTTGAACACGGCCAGCAGGACGTTGATGCCGCCGAGCCAGGCCAGCGCCGCCACCAGCACACCCCCCACACCGGCCACGTGCAGCAGCCAGGCCAGGAGCCAGAACGCCCCGCCCAAGATCAGGCTGACCAGCGGCCCGACCCCGGCAATGCGGATCTCGGCTCCCGGGTCGGCCACCTCACCCTGCAGCTGGGACACCCCGCCCAGCAGCCACAGCGTGATGCCCTCGACCTGCAGCCCGTTACGCCGCGCGACCAGCGAGTGCGCCAGCTCGTGGGCGAGCAGCGACCCGATAAAGGCCACCGCGGTCACCAGGGCGGCGACAACGTACTCCGCGACCGGATGCCGTGGGGCGGCGGCGGGGAACTCCCCCACGGCCAGCCCGTAGGCCAGCAGCGCCACGATCAGCAGCACGCTCCAGTTCACGCCGATCCGGATGCCGCTGATCCGTCCCAGGCTGAAGCTCTGTCCCATCTCAGACCTCCTCGCCCATCGCCAGCACCACGGTTACCAGGTCCCGCAGGGGCCCGTCCAGGTCGTACTCGCCGGCCTGGACGAAGCGGTCATCCACGCTGATGTGGTAGACGGCCGTGCCCGGGATCGGGCGGTAGAGCGACGGGTAGGCCAGGGCGCGGGCGGCGAGGTCCTGCCACCGGGGGCTGTCGCCTCGCCGGGCGGTGTCCACCACCCGGCGCTGCATGGTGCCGTCCGGCTCGATCCGGGTCACCACGACCCTCATCCGCCCATTGTGGGCCCGCGCGGTGAGCCTCCGCATCAGCCGGGCCAACACGCCCCGCCGGGTCGCGGGCGAAATCGCGATCCGGTTCAATGGGAGCTTCCTCTGTTCCGTCCAGGGAACCCCCTCGGCGGCCTTGCGAGGGGGTACGCCATGTTCGCGCGCACGGCGGGAACCGCGGCGCTGGCCGCGCTCACCAGCTGCGCGGCTGCGCTCGCCGTGAGCGGCTGTCACGTCGACGCCGACCGGCTGCAGCACCGGGCGCGCACCTATGCGGTCTCCTCAGCGGTGCACACCTTGGTGATCAACAACCGGGTGGGCGACGTGCACGTGACCGCTGGCGCCGGGCCGGTGTCGGTGACCGAGCGGATCAGCTACCGGCACCAGCCGCCTGCCACCACGCACGCGGTGCACGCCGGGACGCTCACCCTGACCGGCACCTGCCCGGTCAGCCAGGCGTGCGACGTCGAGTACCACGTCCGGGTGCCATCAGGCGCCACGGTCGATATCAGCGACCGGGTCGGGAACATCCGGCTCGCGGCCCTGGCCGGCCAGGTGACCGCGCACACCAGCGCGGGCGGCATCGCGCTCAGATCGCTGTCGGGGGCCCTCCAGGTGCGCAACAACGCCGGATCGATCAGCGGCTCCGATATGTCTTCGGCCACCGCCACCCTGAGCACCAACGTCGGCAGCATCGACCTTTCGTTCTCCGCCCCGCCGACCACCGTGGCGGCCGCCACGAGCGTCGGGTCAATCACTCTCCGGCTTCCCCGTGGGGTGGCGTACACCGTCCACGCCAGCGTCAGCGCCGGCAGCATCCATGTCACGGTGCCGCGGGCACGCAACTCGGCTCACCGCATCACGGCCCGCACCCGGGCGGGTTCGGTCACCATCGGGCCAGCGTGATCACCGGGGCCCGGGCCTGCGCCCCTGGTCAGCTCGCGGCCGCCGCTGCGGCGTACCGCCCGATCAGCTGATCGGCGATCACATCGAGGTCCTCCCCGATGTAGTTCGGCTGCGGGCCGTGGGGCACGTGCTGGTCTTTCCGCTGTCCGGTCACGACAGTGCCCTTTCGAGGAAGCGGCGGATGGTCCCGGATGCGGCATCCAGCTGGCTTTCGAGCAGGAAGTGACCGCCGTCGAGCAGGTGAATCTCGGCACCAGGGGCGTCGCCGGCGAACGCGCGGGCGCCGTCGGGGCCGAAGATCTCGTCGTTGGCGCCCCAGACGGCCAGCACCGGCACCCGGCTGTCGCGCAGATACGCATGCAGCCTCGGGTACAGCGGCAGGTTGCTGGCGTAGCCGGCGAACAGCTGCAGCTGGATCAGGTCGTTGCCGGGCCGCGACACCAGGGCGAAGTCGTGGTACCAGGTGTCCGGGCTGACCACGGTCTCATCGGGGACGCCGTGCAGGTACTGCCACCGGATGGCCTCCAGGGTCAGCGCCTGGCGGACAGCCGCCTCGGTCTCCGGTTTCTGCTCCGCCCAGTACTCCCGCACCGGCTTCCAGAAGCCCTCGGTGAAGCCGGCCTCGTAGCCGTTGCCGTTCTGGGTGACGATCGCCGTGACCGCGGCCGGGTTGGCCAGGGCCAGCCGCCAGCCCACCGGCGCGCCGTAGCCCTGCACATAAATCGCGTACCGGGTCATCCTGAGCTGAACCAGCAGGGCGGCGGTCAGGCCGGCCAGACCGTCGAACGTGTAGGTGAACTCCCCGGCGGGCGGCGCGTCGGACAAGCCGAAGCCCAGGTGGTCCGGGGCGATCACGTGATACCGGTCGGCCAGCAGCGGGATCAGGTTACGGAACATGAACGAGCTGGCTGGGAAGCCGTGCAGCAGCACCACCGTCGGCGCGCCCGCCGGTCCCGCTTCCCGGTAGAACAACCGCCGCCCATCGACGGTGGCATAGCGGTGGTGGACGGTGGTCATGGCTTGGGCTGGACGGTGAATCCCAGTTTCCCGAGCACGGTGACGGCGCCGGTTTTCCCGCCCTCGAAATCGCCGGAGGCAAGGCGCTGGCCGGTGGCGAACTCGTAGGCGGTGCCCAGGATTGCTTTTGGCGGGTATCGGCGTTCGTCCCAGACCAGGTCGTACGTGGTGGTCGGGCCGAAACCATGCTCGGCGAAGAATCCCTCGGGCCCGAGCCGGTCGTACTCCTGTATCGCGCGCACCACGTTATCGCTGGTCACGTGGTCCCACGCCACATGCGTGCTCATTCAAGCGTCCCTTTCGGCTGGCATGGCTTTCCCTATTGGCGGCACCGTTGAGCTGCGGCACTAATGGATGGAACGAGTCTGGCACATTACCCAGGCCGGCGACAAGGAGCCAAAGGTTTCGAAGAATTAATGGTGTTTATCGAACTACCTAATGCCTATACTTCTAATATGGCCGTCGGCACTGGAGCTAAGCGATTCGCCGTGGCCGGCGAGCCGGCAGGCGCGAGTCCGGCAGACCGCGCCGCTTCAGGTCGGAGACGAAACGGCGCAGCAGGTCATCGTGCGGCGCGGCGACGATGACCATCACCTCGCGCAGCTCGGGCGGGTCAATGGACCTGATCGTCCCGCCCGGCCGCGGCGTGAGGGCCGAGAAGGGCACGATCGCCACCCCCATGCCCGCGGCGGCCAGCTGCGCGGCCGTGCGCGGGCTGCCCGTACGGAGCGTCGGCGGCGGCAGCACCACGCCGCGCTGCGCCGCGAACTGGTCGACCCACAGCGCATTTCCGTTGTCCGGGTTGTAGTGAACGAGCGGTTCGCCGGACAGCTCCGCCAGCGGCACCGAGCCCATGTGCGAGAACCGGTGCTCCGGGCCCGCGACGATCACGATCTCCTCGCGGCCGAGCACCTCGACGTGCTCATCGGTGAGCGTCGGCGGCGGCCCGACGGTGATGTCCGCCCCTCCTCCGCGGAGCACCTCCAGCATCCGGTCCGCGCTGGTGTACTCCTTCAGGTCGAGTTCGACGTCGGGGAACCGGCGGCGCCAGCTGCGGAGCACCGGGACGAGAACCCACGCCGTCATCGTCTCCGCGCAGGCGATGCGGATGCGGCCACCAGACCCGGCCGCCACCCTCCTGCCCGCCACAACGGCCCGGTCGGCCGCGGCCAGGGCGACCCGCGCCTCGGCCACGGCCGCCAGCCCGGCCGCGGTCGGCCTGATTCCGCGCGGCAGGCGCTCGACGACCGGGGTCCCCAGCTCCCGCTCGATGGCCGCAATCTGGTGCGACAAGGCCGGCTGCGACATGTGGAGCGCCGCCGCTGCCTTCGTCAGCGAGCCCTGCTCCACTATGGTGACCAGGCACTCCAGTGCCCTCATGGAAAGCATTTGGCGATCCTGTCCATGTCCGGCGCGCAATTCACCATAACGGCGTCGTAACCAAGATAGAACCCGCCAGGTCTCACGGTCTGGCATCGCCGGCGGCCGGCCCGCCGCGCCGGGGCGGCTGTTCGCCGGCATGGAAGCACGCGGGCCGGAAAAGCGTTAGCCACCTGGGGATTCCGTAGCCATCCTGGGTGCGTGTTTCCCGTGCGCCGCTATGGAGACCGCCACCTTGACACCCTCGCTGGCTGAGCTGCGAGCACGCCTGCCCGGACTGATGCCGCGCGATCAGCGCCGGCTGGGCCGCCGCCTGGACCAGGCCGCCGCGCTGCGCGACCCGGCCGCGCGCGGCGAGGCGTTCGGCCGGGCCATCGCCGAGCTGGAGGCGGCCGCCGCCCGGGTGGAGGCACGACGGCACGCGGTACCCGCGGTTTCCTACCCGCCAGGGCTGCCGGTCAGCCAGCGGAAGGACGAGCTCGCCGCCGCCATCCGCGACCACCAGGTGGTGA
>Ga0335085_10004509_pt1 | contig 23022 bp, 30 predicted proteins | sample Lox_Sample_45_FD_206712 | JGI IMG/M metagenome (GOLD analysis project Ga0335085, IMG submission 206712) | Soil microbial communities from Loxahatchee National Wildlife Refuge, Florida, United States - Lox_Sample_4.5 | ecosystem: Environmental > Terrestrial > Soil > Wetlands | place: USA...
CCAGCGCCGACCTCATGACCGGCATCGCGGCGGCCGAGGGCTACCCGAGGGCAGGCCACCGCAGCGTGACGGTGCTCAGGCTGGCCGAGGTGATCGGCAGTGACATCTCGATCAGCCCCGCATTCGACCGGCTGACCTCGACCGAGCAGTCCCGCAAGGGCGGATCGATACTGGCCGGGCTGGCCGCCGCGGTCGCGGCCGGCCCGCCGCGGGCGGACGGCGGCCGGCACCTGGCCTGCTACACCGACGCGGACCTGTCCGCGAACCTGGCCCAGCTGGGCTCGCTGGCGGCGCCGGTGGTGGCCGGTGACACGGTGGCTGGCGCGCTCGGCCAGCGTTACGGGATCGACGGGGCGGTGCTGGTCCGGGCCGACGGGCCGGTCACCGAGCCGCACAGCACCGGCGACAAGCCGGACAAGATCATCATTCTGTTCCGCCATTTCGTCCGGGCCATGCTCATCCCGCCCCTGGCCCACGTGCTCGACACCCAGGCCGGCTTCAAGGCCTTCGACGCGGCCGCGCTCGGCCCGGTCCTCCCGCAGATGACGTCCTTCAACGAGACCTTCGACGTCGAACTGCTCATCCATCTCGCCCAGTGCCACGGGCCGCAGGCCCTGGCGGTCGAGCCGATCGTCTTCACCGAGGACTTCGCCGCGACGAACTTCCCCTCCGTCGACCCCGGGCCGCGCCACCTGGCGATGGTCCGCCAGGTGGTGGAGCTCTACGACCGGTTCGTCGCGCCGGCCGCCCCCGTCACCGGCGAGGCGGCCGACCTGCTCGCCCTGATCAGGGCGCTCGACCTCGACGGCTATGTGGCCTTGATCGAGCACCTTCGTGCCGAGGACGCCGGCGACCCGACCCTGTTCGGCCGGCGATGGCCCGTGCAGCACCTTCGCGACATCCTCCGCCGCTGACACCCGGCAGGCGCATCGCAGGCGCAGGCATCCGGCGCGATCGCGCCTCCGGGAGCGAGCGTCACCGCGGCGAACCGGTGCACCGGGGGCCGCCGGGCCGGGACGTTGCCGGGTGAGCGCCGACGTCGTACGGTCGGCCCGTGCAGGGCTATGAGGTGCTCGCGGCGGCCGAACGGCTGCCGGCGCGTCCCTTCACCGACCCCGAGCGCACCGCCGCCGACGCCGCGGTCATGGGCCGGATGCTCCAGCGCCTGCGGCGTGAGGCCCGGTCCTGGCCACGCTGGCAGGCGTCGGCCGAGGTGCTCAAGCACACCCGCGGCAGCTGCCGTCACTGGCTGGTGGTGCCGAGCGCGCCCGCGCTGGCCGGCGCGCGCGACGCCACGGTGGTGGGGTTCTTCGGTGACCTGCGCCCCGGCATGGACCACTCGGCCATCTACCAGCTCGAGGCCGACGTGGTGGCCCGGGTGGGGCGCTACGCGGCGGCCGGGCTGCTGGGCTACTACGACGCCGAGATTGCCCCGGCCCTGCACGGCAACCTGGTGCTCTTCGGAGCCCGCGGGGTTCCGCCGCAGTGGCACCGCGACCGGGTGCACGCCGCCGCCGTCGCCAGCGCGCCCCGCCACTACCGTGCCGTGCGCCTGCACCGGGGCATCATCCCCGGCGCCCTGCTCGGCCGGGGCCGCCTGGCCATCCAGCAAACGCGCTACTTCGACTTCACCCAGCAGCCCGCCTGGCACGGACTGCGGCGGTTCGGGTAAGCGTGGCGCCCGCCTCCCGCCCGGCAGGCAAACACGGTGGCGCCGCGGTGAGGCGCCGCGCCGCCCGGCGGCGGCGCCCTGCCGTGCCGCGGGCACGGGTATCGGACAGGATGAGGTCATGGCCGGTTCGGGTGGCTCAGCCGCGCTGCCGGTCATCGACCTGGGCCCGCTGGCCGGCCGCGCGCCGGCGGCGCTGCGGGCCGGGGTGGCCGGGCAGATCCAGGCAGCCTGCCGTCAGCGCGGCTTTTTCTACGTCACCGGCCATGGCGTGCCAGCCGGGCTGCTGGACCAGCTGGCCGGCGCAAGCGCTGAGTTCTTCGCCCTGCCGCTGGCGGACAAGCTGGAGATCGCCATGCCAGGCCGTGCTGGCCGGGGTGGCGCTGAGCCTGGGCCTGGACACCGGGTACTTTGCCGCCGGGTACACCGCGGACCCCACCATCTTGTTCCGCATCTTCCACTACCCGCCGTCACCGCCGCAGGCCCAGGACTGGGGAGTGGGCGAGCACACCGACTACGGGCTGGTGACACTGCTCGCCCAGGATGACAGCGGCGGGCTGCAGATCGCCGCGCCCGAGGGCTGGATCGATGCCCCGCCCATCCCCGGCACGCTGGTCTGCAACATCGGTGACATGCTCGACCGCCTGACCGGTGGCTGGTACCGGTCGACGCCGCACCGGGTCCGCAACCTCAGCGGCCACGGCCGGCTCTCCTTCCCCTTCTTCCTGGACCCAGGATTCGCCGCCGAGGTGCCGCCACTGCCCGACCGGGCCGCCGCCGGGGACGACGGCCGGCGGCGCTGGGACGGCCAGGACCTGCGCGCCTTCACCGGCACCTACGGCGACTACCTCCTTGGCAAGGTCTCCAAGGTCTTCCCCCAGCTCCGCCGCGACGTCCTGGAATAGGCGCCGCTGGCCGATGGTGCGGGGCCACCGCGCGGACGGCTCACCCGCGGGCGGCAGGTGCCCGGCGGCTGGCCGGGGCCGCGACACGCGCGTGGTGTTTTGGGCCTTTTGCGGACGGTGAGTTCCGTCATCCGGTACCTTTGCCCAGATTTAACTTCCGATGACTCTCCCTTGGGGGCCCCGCCGTGCGCAGTCGTCTTGTCGGGATCGCTGTCGGTGCTGGTCTGCTGGCCCTGGGTGCGGCCAATGCGCTCATTCCCGCCGCCACCCAGGCCCAGGGACGGGCCCGGCCTGTCGTGTCCATAGCGCCCGCAGCGATGCACCTGAGCAAAAAGCTCGGGCAGACCCCGCCGACCACGGCCGACTGCATCGCCACCGCCGGGGTGCCCTGCTACGCACCGTTCCAGCTGCAGCGGGCCTACCACCTGAAGCGGCTGTACAAGCAGGGCCTCACCGGCCGCGGCCGCACCATCGTGATCGTCGACGCGTTCGGCTCGCCGACCGTGAAGGCCGATCTGCAGAAGTTCGACGCAGACTTCGGGCTGCCGGACCCGCCGCGGTTCGACATCATCCAGCCGGCCGGCCCGGTGCCGCCATTTGACCCCACCGACCCGGACATGGCCGGGTGGGCCGAGGAGACCAGCCTCGACGTGCAGTGGGCGCACAGCATCGCGCCCGGCGCGAACCTGCTGCTGGTCGAGACGCCGGTGTCGGAGACCGAGGGCGTCCAGGGCTTCCCCGAGATCGTGAAGGCCGAGAACTTTGTGATCAACCACCACCTCGGCGACGTGATCTCGCAGAGCTTCGGCGCGACGGAGAACACGTTCCCGAGCGTGCCGGCCCTGCTGCGGCTGCGCAGCGCCGTCCGCAACGCCTTCGCCCATCACGTGACCATGCTCGGCGCGTCCGGTGACGAGGGGGCGACCGGCTTCAAGCTCAACCTGACCGACCTCTACACCCACCGGGTCAACTCCTGGCCGTCCTCGGACCCGCTGGTGACCTCGGTCGGCGGCACCCAGCTGCACCTCGACGCGCAGGGCAACCGGACCGCACCGGACAACGTGTGGAACGACCAGGCGCTGTTCGACGCCCCGGCGGCCAGCGGCGGCGGCCGCTCCCACATCTTCGCCCGGCCGCCGTACCAGAACGGCGTCAGGCAGGTCGTGCACGGCCTGCGTGGCACCCCGGACATCAGCATGAGCGCAGCCGTCGACGGCGGCGTGCTGGTGTACATCGGGTTCACCGGCGGTGACGGGATCACGCCCGGTTACTACATCTTCGGCGGCACCAGCGAGGCCACGCCGGAGTTCGCCGGCGTTGTCGCCATCGCCGACCAGCTCGTGCACCACCGGCTGGGCCTGCTCAACCCGGCGCTGTACCGGCTGGCCAGGAACCACGCGCCCGGGATCGTGGACATCACCGCCGGTGACAACACGGTGTCCTTCACCCAGGCAGGGGAGACGTTCACCGTGCCGGGCTTCCCGGCTGTCCCCAGCTACGACATGTCCAGCGGCCTGGGCACCGTGGACGCCGCCAGGCTGGTGCACGAACTCGGGCGCCGCTAGCGGGTGTGTCCCTCAGCGTCACGCCGCCTTGCCGCGGTGCCGGGCCTGCCAGGCCGCGGCGGCGCTGCCGCACGCGAGCAGCAGCACGGGCAGGAATGTGAGCAGCGGGAACGGGCTCTGTGAGGCACTTCCTGTCATCGCGGCGGTGAACTGGAGGACCCAGACCGCGCACGGGACAGCGGGAACCGCCAGCAGCAGCAGCAGCCGCAGCGCCGTCGGCGTCGGAAGGGTCACGACCAGCCCGGCGCCGACTGCCGCCAGGAACGCCAAGATCACGGCGGCCGCCTGCCAGGTGCGCAGCGACCAGGGGTAGTAGATCGACGCCGCCCCCATCGTGAGGCCGGCGGCGGACAGCACCAGCCAGGTCTTCCAGGTCATGATCGCGGCCGCCCGGCGCGGTCCTGGCGAGCCGGCCAGGGCGATCACCTGGACCAGCAGCGCGACGCAGTAGCTCGCCTCCAGCCCGTCGATCCAGACGGTGAGGGAGCCGAGCAGCAGGAACCAGAACCACGCGGCGGCCACGAGCGCGGCCACGGCGGCCGCGCGCCGGTACCGCAGGGCGATCAGCGGCGGCAGCACGACCGCCAGGGCTGGCAGGTAGAAGTCGCTCACCCCGTTGAAGTCGAGCGCGGGGAGGAGGTTCCACAGGTAGTTGACCGCGAGCGCGGCGAGCAGCGTGACCGGCAGGGCGGCGCTGCAGACGGCGAGCGCGTCCGGCCAGCGGGCGTCGCTGAGCCCAGCCCCCCGCCGCCTCAGCCTCGCCCGCAGGCCGCCCGTCATCAGGTCGAAGGCGTCGGCCAGCCGGGGCCGGCGGCGTCCCGCCGGGGTGGAAGCCAGCAGCACGCTGATCATCTCCTCTCCGTACTCGCGGCGGTGCTCCGCCGGGAACCAGGCCAGCAGGCGGCGGTAGCGGCGCTCGAGCGCGGGCGGGCCGTTCATGTGCTGGCCAGCTTGCGCAGCCGCCGGGTCGCGACGGCGGCGTTCGACCGCATCCGGGCGGTCTCCGCGGCCAGCGCGTCGGCACCAGACGGTGTCAGCCGGTAGTAGCGGCGGAGCCTGCCGTCCACGATCTCCTCACGGTCGGCATCGATGAGGCCGTCGCCGCGCAGGCGGTCAAGCGCCGCGTAGAGCGTCCCGGCCCGCAGCCGGACCCGGCCGCCGGAGATGCGGGCGACGTCAGTCATGATCCCGTAGCCGTGCTGCGGCCCGGCCGCCAGGGCAGTGAGGATGAGGAACGTCGGTTCCTGCATGGCCTGGTTGGTCATGCCGATGTTATATATCGATGAACGGTCTATTGGCAAGCGCGCCAGCCCTGGCCGCCGCCGTGCCGCACATCGCCTGTCAGCTCAAGATGGCAGCAGTCTCCGGCCCTGGGCAGCGGACCGCTCAGCCGCCGGCCGGCACCTTGTCCACGGAGGCGTCGAAGATCTGCCCGATCGAGGCGTCCAGCCGCGCGTGGAACTGCTCGCCGGTCTGCTGGTCGGACAGTCCCTCCAGCAGCGCCCGGGAGAAACTCGCGATCATGCTCGCGTCCCTGGCCAGCAACGCGCACGCCCGGTCGCGGCTGTAGCCGCCGGACAGGGCGAGCACCCGGACGACCCGCGGGTCGGCGGCCAGGCCGGCGTAGAGGCCGGGCTGGGTCGGGATGGTCAGTTTCAGCATCACGGCGGCGTCGGCGGGCAGCGCCTCGATGCGCGCCTGCAACGCGTCCCGGAGCAGCATCTCCGCTTCCTCCTTGTGCGGGCTGCCGATGCTGACCTCGGGCTCCAGGATGGGGACGAGCCCGGCGGCCGAGATCCGCGCGGCGTACTCGAACTGCTGATCGGCGATCGCGGCCACCCCGTCCCCGTCGGCGTCCATGATCACGGACCGCATCTTCGTGCCGAAGATCTGGTGCCGGTTCGCCCGCTCGAGCAGCTCCTCGAGCGTGTCGATCGGCTTCATCAGCCGCACGCCGTTCTGCTCAGTGGCCAGCCCCTTGTCCACCTTGAGGAACGGGACGACCTGCTTCTCGGCCCACAGGTACCGCGCCGTCGGCACGCCCTGCATGTCCCGCTCCATGGTCTGTTCGAACAAGATCGCCGCCAGGATGCGGGAACCGTCGAACGCCGGGTCGGTGATCACCCGGGTCCGCATCGCGTGGACGAGGTCGAACATCTCCTCCCCGGAGCTGTACCGGCTCTCGTCGATGCCGTAATCGGCCAGGGCCTTCGGGGTGCTGCCGCCGCTCTGGTCGAGCGCCGCGAAAAAGCCGCGGCCCGAGCGGACCTTCTCCAGTTGCATGGCATCCATGCCTGCCATCCTTGCAGCCGCATGGGAGCGTGCCCAGTGCGGTGCACCAACACCAGGCCGGTATCCCAGGCTCCCGCATGCCCGTTCCGTTCAGCCGGCGCCGCCGCCACCGGGGCCGGCCCCGCATCAGCCGCCGCAGCGTGCCCGGCGCTTCGCCGGGCACCCGGGCCGCAGCTGTTCCAGTCACGGTCACGGCCACGGTCATGACATCCGTCACGCCCAGGACAGGACCGGTAGCACTGGGCCAGCGCCAGGCATCTGCCTAGCGTTGAGCCAGGACGGCGGGCACCGAAAGACCTTTCGCGCTTGAGTATGCGGCCGCCGGGACCGGATCTCCGCCAGGACCGGTTCACCCTGAAGGGGCGCGGCGGTCTCCACTATGCGCGCGACGGGGCCTCGCCTGGCCTTGACAGGGAAGGAAAGGGGTGAAAGCGATGAAAGCGATCGACATCATCATCGGAGCCTGCTGGCTCGTCTTCTGGGCTTACTGGCTGGTGATGGCCGTCACCGCCAAGGCTGGGCGGTCCCGGTGGACACAGTTCGCCGGAGTCCGGGTGGGAATCCTCGTCCTCATCCTGCTCCTGATCCGGCTACGGGTCTTCAAGGGCCACGAGACGGCTACGGGCAATCCGTGGCTGCGGGGGATCGGCCTGGCGATCTTCGTCCTCGGACTGGCGCTCGCCGTCTGGGCCAGGGTGTACCTCGGCCGCAACTGGGGCATGCCGATGTCTCAGAAAGCCGACCCCGAGCTGGTCACGACCGGCCCGTACCGGAGGATCCGCCACCCCATCTACAGCGGCATCATCCTCGCCATGGTCGGCACGGCGATAGCGGTCAGCCTCTACTGGCTGATCGCGGCCGCGGCCCTCGGCGCCTACTTCCTGTTCAGCGCCGTCGTCGAGGAACGCACCATGGCCGGGCTCTTTCCCGCCGCCTTCCCGCCCTACAAGCGCGCCACGAAGATGCTCATCCCGTACGTCCTCTGACCGCGGGCGCCAGGCATCCGCTGGCCGCAGGCGCGCCAGCAGATCAGTTGACGGGCGACTGCCGCGCATCTGCCGGCGCAGGACAGCCCCGGCCAGCACCGGGTGCCGAGGTCTGTGGCCTCATGAGCCAGGGTCGACCCTGATGCATCCGGGATGCGCCTCAGGGACAGATCAGGGCTGATCCCGATCGACGCGGGCAGCCGGCGGCGGCAGCCTGGAACATGAGCACCACCACTGCGACATGAATGGAGACCGATCGCCATGCTCGCGATCATCGCCCTCATCCTCATCGCCATCGTGGCCCTGGCCATCCTCGGCTTCGCCGCGCACATCCTGTTCTCGCCCTGGCTCCTACTCGTGGCCGCAGGCATCCTGCTCTGGATCAAGTTCGGCCCGCGGCGCTCCCGCCGGTAGCCCCGCCACTGCCGCGTCCAGAGCCGTGGGACGGCCGGTGGTTCCAGCCCAGCGCCGCCAGGTAGTCGGCCATCGGCTTGTCCGCCTGGTCGTAGTAGCTGGCTATCTGCTCACTTGTGGTGTCAGCCCTGGCGGCGGCCCGCTGGCCATTGGGCGGTGGGCCTGGACGGTGCGGGTGAAGCTGCGGGCCGGCCGCCGGTCTGGCCTGCGGGTGCGCCGCCCGGCCCGGCTGCACCGGCCCATGGGCACCGGAGTCCGGCGGCACGGTGTCGCTGAACCCGGGCACGATGGCTATCTCGCGCGGGGCCACCGCCTGGCCAGCCCGCTCTGCGGCAGCCCCGCGCACGCTGGCGGGCGCCGGGGCGCGGCCGCTGCCGCGGCGCCAGTGTCCGATCACGACCAGGGCGGCCGCCATGATCAGCGCGCTGCACAGCACAACGCCGATCAGCAGCGGTTCGAGCATGGTCGGCCCCCAGGTGAGCGGTCCCACCTGGTCCCGTACCCGGCTAGCCCCAGCCGGTACCACCCTGGCCGCGATCCAGGCCGGGCGGCCCGCCGCGGCCCGGCCGCGCGGATCAGCCGGGCGTCAGCGAAAGTGATCCGCTGATGCTCGCGGAATAGGTCACGCAATATCCGAAGATCTTCGTCCGGTAGTGCGTCAGCGTGGCGGCGAAGGTGCCAGTGCCGCCGCCGGCCGTGCGGAGGCCCACGTCGCCCAGCAGGCCGTTCACGGCATATCGCTGGTTGACGCACCCGGTGAAACCGGACAGCTGCCGGACGGTGCCTCCGGTGAAGCCGCCGGTGATGGTGGTGAGCGCGCCGTCCCAGTAGGTGACGAGGGAAAACTCACCACCGGTGATCGTGGCGGAGGTGCCGAGCGGGGTGTGGACCACCGTTGCCGACCAGGGGCCGGGCAGGGCACCCAGCGCGGCACCGGCGAAGCTGCCCTGCGTCGCCGCTGCGGTGTACTCGAACCCGCTGACCGGGCTGGAGTATGTCGGTGCCGTGGCCGCGCTCGCCGCCGCGGGGGTTAAGGCCAGTGCCGCCGCAACGGCCAGGATCGGGAATGCCCTTCCAAACCAGCGCATGATCTGCCCTCCGGAGCCGGCCACCTGCTTTCCCAACCTGGAGCGCTCATGCGGCCGGCCGCGGGGCAGTGTGAAGCCGTGGCCACCGATTATGCCTGACCGGGGGCGGTAGCCCTGACCTCCGCCTGCCCACCTGCCCATGCTCTGCGCCAGCGCCGCGGTTGCATGGCTGCGCAATGAGCGTGGATGCTTGATCGGTGAACCGTGCACCGAACCGGACAACCGTCGACCTGTCCGCCTACCCCGACCTCGTGGTGATCTACCTGGGGATGAGGGTCAACTCGCCGAGGGGCCTGAGGACCCTCATCTCCTTCGGCCCGAAGATCCGCAAGTCGGTCGAAGCGCAGCCCGACGGCCTGCTGCTGCACGAGAACCTGCTGCTCTCGCTGATGCCGCCGCATGCGGGGATGCGTCAGTACTGGCGCGACTTCGACTCGCTCGAGCGCTGGGCCCGGTCCCTGCCGCACCAGCGGTGGTGGCAGGAGTTCCTGCGCGACCGGGGCGGCACCGGCTTCTGGCATGAGACCTACTTCCGCGGCGGCCAGATTGAGTCGGTATACATCGACATGCCGCGGATCGGCCTGGCCAAGTTCGCACCGGTCACGCCCGCCCGTGGCTCGCTGTTCTCGGCCCGCCGCCGCCTGGGCATGCGGGAGGGAAACGAACCGCCGCCAGGCATCGCAGAGGAGGAGCTGTACCGGCGGTGAGGCCGACGAGCCGGACCGCCTAGCTCGCCGCGGTGATGAGGAGGTTTGCCATGCCAGCCCAGCCAGCTGAGACAGGACCGGCCCCGGCGGCAGCGGCGGGGCCTGGTGTGATGCGGGCGATCGCCAGCAGCGGCAGCCCGGCCAGCAGCAGCACCATGGTGATCACATAGCCCCGGACGCCCGGGGTGGCAAAGCTGGCCGACGAGCCTGGCCAGGCCGCCCAGACCGCTACCGCGGCGGCCGCGGCGAACAGTATCGCGCGGCCGATCCGGCGCGGCAGCAGCGCTTCCCGCACGAGCATCCAGGCCCCGCCCGCCCGCCAGGCCAGCCGGGCCAGTCCCGGCGGCGCCTCGGGCGCCTCGGCCCAGACCGCCGCGGCCCAGTCCCGCTGCCCAGGCGGCAGCAACCGCGCCGTACAGCGCAGCATCCCCGCCAGCACGCGTGTCACTCCGCCCACCGCACCCCCCGCACCACCCAGCGCCCGCCTCGCCCGCCGGCTCCGGCCCGGGCCTGAACTGGCGTGCTCGCCAGCGCCGCTTCAGCGCTGGCCAGCCCCTCAGAGGTCAGCCGGTACAGGTGCCGGCGCGGCCGACCGGCCGGCTGCTCCTCCTCCCAGCGCGCCTCAACCAGCCCACGGTCAGCCAGCCGGATCAAGATCGGGTACAGGCTGCCCGACTTCAGCCCCGTATCCCTCGCGATCCCATACCCGTGCAGCCACTCCCGCGGCTCGGCACACAGCGCCGCCAGCACCAGCAACGTCTGGGCTGAGAACTCCGCACGGCCGGCCATGACAACGAACGCTACCTAGGTAGAGACCTGCTGTCTACCTAGGTAGCAGAAGTGGCAGTCCCATGCCAGGATGCCGGGGTGAGGGAGCGGCGCTTTGACCTTGTTGTCCGCAATGGCACGATCGTGACGCCCGGTCGCCGGGAGCAGGCCGACGTGGGCATCGCCGGTGGCCGGATCGCCCAGCTGGGCGGCACCATGACCGGTGCTGGGGAGATCGACGCCGGCGGCCTGCACCGGCACGCCGGCTGGGAAGCATCCCAGGCTCCTCCTGGTCATCTCGCTGTACCAACCGGGCAAACCGCTGTCCTACCGTGGATGCATGACCGCATGGAGCAACCTGCCGCCCGCGCTGCCGCCGCACGGCACGTTGCTGGCCTGGGCGCGGGGCTGCCGGTGCGATGAGTGCGAACCCGAGTACAAGCGTTTCATGTCCGAACTGGCGCTGCGGGGGCCGCTGAGGCTGCCCGCTCAGCCGGAGCCCCGCAAGATGGACGCCGACACCCTCGCCCGGCTGGAACCGGCGGTGAGCCGGGCTGAGTGCCCCGTGTGCGGCGCGCTGCGCCATCAGCGGTGCCGCAACCTGGCGTTCCCCCAGCATTTCGCGCCGACTCATCCCGAGCGCACCAGCGGCCCGTAAGGCGCACTGTTGCCAGCCCGGGTGCGGCGGAGTTGGATGGGGGAGCAGAACACCGGAGGCTGGCAAGAGGGACTATCTGTGGCGGCGGGCAATCGGCAGATCATTGCCGGGGTGAGTGGCTCGTTGCGGAGCCTGGGGGCCTTGCGGGCTGCCGCGGATGAGGCCCGGTCGGCCGGTGCGGAGCTGCTGGCGGTGCTGGCCTGGGCTCCCGCGGGCGGAGAGGTCGGGTACATGCGTGCCCCCTGCCCCCTGCTGCTGAGGCTGTGGGAGCAGGAGGCGTGCGAGCGCCTGCGTGATGCTTTCGACCAGGCGTTCGGCGGCCTGCCCGACGGCGTGGCGGTCCGCCCCCTGGCGGTACGGGCCCCGCCGGGCCCGGCGCTGGTCGAGCTGGCCGACCGGCGCGATGACCTGCTGGTGGTCGGCTACGGGGGGCGGAGCCGCCTGGGCTGCGCGGTGCATGGTTCTGTCGCCCGCTACTGCATGGCGCACGCGCGCTGCCCGGTGCTGGCCGTGCCGCCCCCTGACCTGATCAGGGAGCTGCGGCCGCGGCGTCATCACTGGCGGCCGGAGGATTTCGCCGTCCCCCTGGCCGGATAACCGCCCCGGTCTTCAGGTCGCGGGCTGGCCGCGCTGCGCCATCACGGCCAAGATCGCCTGGAGGTAATCAAGGGGGTTGGCGCCGAGCTCGAAGGCGATGGACACGTGCCCGCCCGCACCCGGGACGACCAGCTGATGGAAGTGGCCGTAGCCGATGATCAGGTACCGCAGCCCGCCACAGTCGATGTTGCCGCGCTGGGTGGCCAGGGTAAGCAGGGTGGGGTTGACCAGCAGCTCTTCATACAGGTCGCTGTCGCTACTGGAGGCGTCTTGCAGATCAGGCCGGGACCGCATCTGTACTTGCTGGCCTTGGGCGACCGCGACATAGCGGATGTCAGGGGAGATCGCGAAGACATCCCCGTGCAGATCACTCATCGATCGTCCATCCGGTGCTTTCGGCAGCAGGACTGATGGGCTCCAAGGTACAGAAGCGAGCGCCACCGGCAGAGGCCCCTTCCAATCATGGAAGGGGCCTTCTGGCTGCACAGCCAGCGTCACCGCGCTGCAGCTACTGGGCGTAGCCGAGTGGGATGGCGGCCTGGCGGTGGGCAACGCCCGCTCATGCCCGTGTATCACGGCCTGCCCGCTCAGGCTCTGCCTCACCGGGAGGTCGTTATGAACCGTATGAACCGTTTCCACGCCATCCGCCGTCTCGCCGCGATCATGACCGGCCTGACGGGTGCCCTGCTGGCGCTCTGCGCCGGCGCCGGACCCGCTGCTTTTGCCAGCGTGCTGGGCGGTGATCCCCATGGCCGGCCCGGGCTGGTCAGCCCGCCGCCAGGACCGCCGAGCTGGGACAAGCACCCGCCGCTGCCCACCCACGCTCACGCGCTGGTCACCGGCGGCACGCCCGGCTGGCAGATCGCTCTCATCGCGGCCGGGGCCGCGCTGCTCGGCGCCGTGCTGGCGGTGACTGTCTACCGGCTGCGGGCCGCGCGGCGGCGGGTGACCGTAAGCGCCGCCTGAGCCATCAGCAGCAACCATCGCCTGGTGGCAGCAGCCGGCGATGAACCGGGCAGCGGCCATCGCAGCTGATCGCACCGCACCATTACCGGTCACGCATGCCTGTCCGCGGGGGGCGGCGATGACCTCACGCCGGCAGTGCCGGCCGACGTGCGCCCAGGCCGCTGACAAAGAACCCGCCGCCGGGGCGCACCCCGCGCCGCCGGGCGGGCGGGATGCCTGGCCAGCCGACGGTCAACTCCCGGCCGCGGCCCGGTCCGCGGCGAGCTTGCCGATCAGGTCGTCGAGGCCCGTTGCGCTGGGCAGGCTCGCGCCGGCGGCGATAGCCTGCGCGGGCATCGAGTCGGGCGCCTCGATCGTGCACAACCACAACGACGAGCCGATGTTCACCGCCGATGGGGTTCACGCCGTCGGGCCGTACCTGGCGGCGTGGCGGCCGGTGCTGGAACGCCACCCGGGCGCGCTGCTGTAGCCGACGATGGCCACGGCCGCGCAGGCCCGCCGGATCCTCGGCGTCCCGCCGGCGACGAGCCCGCCCCCCACCTCCGGCAGCTGACAACGGCCGGCGGCCGCGCCACGCCCACCGCCTCCCGCACGTGGGGGCAGGTGAGCGGCCCGGTCAGGACTGGATGAACGCCAGCAGGTCAGCGTTGATCGTCTCGGCCTGGGTGGTCGGCATGCCGTGGGGGAATCCCTGGTACGTCTTCAGCGTCCCCTTCGGCAGCAGCTTCGCCGACAGCGGCCCGGAGTCGGCGTAGGGAACGACCTGGTCGTCGTCGCCGTGCATCACCAGGGCCGGCACCGTGACCTTCTTCAGGTCCTCGGTGAAGTCGGTCTGGGAGAAGGCGACGATGCCGTCGTAGTGTGCCTTCGCCCCGCCCATCATGCCCTGGCGCCACCAGTTCGCGATGATCGCCTCGGAGGGTTCCGCGCCGGGCCGGTTGTAGCCGTAGAACGGGCCCGACGCAAACGCCCGGTAGAACACCGACCGGTTGGCGGCCACCTGGGCCTGCAGGTCGTCGAACACGCTCTTCGGCAGGCCGCCGGGGTTGGCCTCGGTCTGCAGCATCAGCGGCGGCACCGAGCTGATCAGGACCGCCTTGGCCACCCGGCTCTGGCCGTGCCGCGCGATGTAGTGCACGACCTCGCCGCCGCCGGTGGAGTGCCCGACGTGGACGGCGTCGCGCAGATCGAGATGGGCCGTCACCGCGGCCAGGTCGTCGGCGTAGTGGTCCATGTCGTGGCCGTCGCTGGTCTGCGTGGAGCGCCCGTGCCCGCGCCGGTCGTGGGCGATGACGCGGTAGCCGTGCCCTAAGAAGAACAGCATCTGGGTGTCCCAGTCGTCGGCCGACAGCGGCCAGCCGTGGCTGAACACGATCGGCTGGCCCGAGCCCCAGTCCTTGTAGAAGATCTCCGTGCCATCGGTCGTCGTGACGGTACCCATTGCGCTGCCTCCGTTGGTCTGGCCGTTGACGGCGGGAAGACCCGCACTGGCAGCGTAAGCATCGCCCGGGTCACCGCCCGTGGCCGCCCCGCCCCCGGGCGCCGGGCCCGGTCCAGGTGCTCTCACAGGTCGAGCTGCTCCTCGGCCAGGGCCAGGATCGCGGCGAGCTCATTGAGATCGCGGGCGCTGACCAGCTCCCGCCGGGTGGGGTGGCCGCGCGGCGGCATGGCCCAGTACTCGCCGGTGACGCTGCCACGCCAGATCAGCCACCGCGGGTACTGACGGCGCAGCTGCGCCAGCCCGCCGTCCTCGCCGGCTCCGCCCGCGGCGGCGCTCACGGCAGGAGCCGGCCGGCTGTGGGCAGGAGGCCATCTCCTGATATCCGGCGCACACATGAAGAACGCCGACATGCCCGCAAGGGTTTACCGGCCTGACATCCTGACGATGTGCCCGCTACGCCCCACCCGTCGGCGCTGCTATCCCAGCGGTGATCGGGGACGGCTTGAAGCCCTTGAGGACCAGCCACAGGCCAAGCGACAGCTCCCACACGAAGATGGGGACGGTCGCGATCACCGCCAGGACCGGGACCAGGTGGTCGCCGCGGAACAGTGCTGCGATGGCGGAAGCGATGAGCAAGGGAGCCCCGATGAGCCCCACCACGGGGATCAGGCGTGGCACCAGGCCGGACCGGTACATCAAATAGCCCAGCAGCAGGGCGTTGATGCCGGGCATGAGCCCGGGCCCGAGCAGGAACGTCCAGTCGCGGACCGCGACCAGCGCCCTGCCCGTGGTGATCAGGGAGGCCGTGTCGGTTCCGGGTGCGCCGGCCAGGTCCTGGCGCAAGGTCACCACCGCCAGCAGGCTTACCACGCCGATGACGATGATGGCGGCCTCGAGCATCCGGGAGGTGACAAAGCCGAGCGCGGCCGCTTCGTTTTGCCGCCGGACCACCGGGAACAGCGCCACCGCGGTGCCGATGCAGGCCAGGGCGTTGACCAGGTCGAGGAAGCAGCCCCACAGCACGCGCGTGTCGGCACCCGGGCCCACGATGTAGCCAGGGTGGTTCAGCACCGGGGCGAGGAGGAACACGGCCGGGATCGAGGCAGCGAAGGTGATCAGGTAGAACAGGCCCGCAACGAGCGCGGTGCGTCTGGCTGAGTCCACGTGAACTCCCTCCTCCGATGGCCAGCAAGGGCCACGCCCAGGCACATGGCTCGTGCCCAGGCCCTTTCCGTGGACGCTAACCCAGCAGGGACGACGGCAAACCTGGGTCGTGGCCCTCCCGGCGCCATCGGCGGCGAGCGGCTCCGGCTGATCTTCACTGCTGTCATCCGGCGCTCGCGATGGAGGCCCGCGTGGCGCTGACGCTGCGCATGGTCGCCGGCCTGACCGTGCCCGAGATCGCCCGCGCCTTCCTGGTGCCGGAGACCACCGTGGGGCGGCGGATCACCCGCGCGAAGGCCAAGATCAAGGCGGCCCGCATCCCTTACCGGGTGCCGTCCGCCGGGGATCTCCCGGCACGCGTCGGCGGCGTGCTCGCCGTCCTGTTCCTCGTCTTCAACGAGGGCTATCTGGCGACCGGCCCCGCCACCTATCCCGTACGTCACGACCTGACCGCCGAGGCGATCCGGCTCACCCGCCTGATCCGTGCCCTCCTGCCGGAGGACGGTGAGGTGGCCGGGCTGCTGGCGCTGATGCTCCTCACCGAGGCCCGCCGCACCGCCTGGGATCTGCCCGACGTGGCCAAGGCCGCGCACAAGGTGGTCCAGGAAGCCCAGGCCGCCGGCGCGCCATTCTCTCCCCGCGGGCAGAATCTCGGATGCGCCGGCCGGTCAGATGCGTTCGCGACGGACGCGGCGATCATCGGGTCCATCGCCGACTGCGTGCTCAAGTCCAACGGCGATCTCGAGGCTGGTGTCAGCATCGCCGACACGGGCGCCCCATGTCTGGTCGCCGACCAGCCCATCTGCGGCGATGCCGTTCCAACGTTGGAACGCCTGGACCGCTGCGGACGTGCTGGTGTCGAACACGCCCGTGACCGCTTCCGGTGCGACTTGCCAGCGGCCCGGCGCCTGCTGAGTCAGTACGCGCTGGACCCCAGCGACCGGGTCACCCTCCGACCCAAGGCGCAGCAAGGGCATCGGTGGGGCCGATGGGAGCTCGGCCCAGGTGCGCGGCCCGGCAATGCCGTCAACGTCGAGGCCTCGGGCTCGTTGCACAGAGCAGACAGCCACCCAGGTTTGCTGCCGGAAGCGCCCATCGATACTCACGTTCTCACCGGCACGGCGAAGTGCGCGCTGGAGACGGCGAACCTCCCTGCCCTGATCGCCGACCTGGAGCACCGGGTTCCCCTCCAGCGTGGCAGCATCAGCGGCAGGCTCTTGCGGAGCGGACCGGCCGATATGATCCTCCCTGAGCAGGCGCAGCATCTGGACGTTCAGCCCGTAGACAAGGCGGCTCAGCCTGGTCACCCGGTAGCCGAACCGGGGTACCTCGATATGCTCGTCTCCCTTGGCCGAGGCCATCCTCACGATCTCCTCAAGGGCCCGGCCCGCGGCGGCGAAGCCCTCGTAGATCTGCCTGCCCAGCACCTCCCTGACCGGCGTGCCGAAGTAGGTTTCGACGAGGGCAAGGTTGCGGTTGAGATTGTCGTTCCACTCGGCAAGAACGTCGCGGTAGGCGACCCGGGCCGCAGCCAGCCTCTCCCGATCACCCGTACCGACGGCCAGGTCCCTCGCTGCCCAGTACAGACGCCGCATCCGGTACAGTCGCCGGTCGAGAAGCTGGCTGACCTCCTCGAACGTCTTCAGTGCCTGCTGGTGTTCCTCATCCCGGCGCTGCACCTCATGCTGGTGCGCCCAGGCCCGGCGCTGGAGCATGTAACCGAGGACTCCGCCAACCACGCTGGTCAGCACGAACCCTACGACGAGGAGTAGCAGCTGCTGCGCCATCGCGGCTCTCCTCTCAGTCCCCGCATCCCACGATCATGCAAGGGTGCCGCGCGGCTGCCCGGGAAGCAATGGGCGCATGAACGTCCGCTGGTAACGGAGCACGCACCCGCTCTCATCTCTTATCCGGTCGGCCGCGGCGAACTCGGGATCCGTGCCGAACAGGGCGCGGTATTGCTCATATACGGCCAGGCTGGGGAAACTGAACAGCGCCAGTGCCTTGTCGCTGGCGCCCTCGGCTGGCAGGAAGTAGCCGTGGTGAGTGCCACCGTGCAGATTGACCAGTTCCATCCAGCGCCGGGCAAAACGCTCGAAGGCGCCGATCTTGGCCGGATCGATCGTGTATTCAACGACACAGGTGATCACAGACTGCAGGCTAGCCCCGTCCACCTCATCGGCCCGGCCGGCCTGACTTATGGCATGCGCGGCGAGGAGCGGCGGGGCTGGCTACAGGCTGGCCCACCAGGCGTCGATGATCACGTCGTGGGCGATGCCGGTGTCGATGGTGTGATGCAGGCCGAGGCGGACGATACGGTCATCGCGCGGGTGGAACGGCCGGGCGGGGTCTTCGCCCAGCACGGGGCCGAAGGCATCGATGAGCGGCTTCCACAGGCTGGCCCAGTTGCGGCCTGGCCCGGTCGTCAGCGCGATGTCCAGCCCTACCGGGCCCGGATCGAGGGGGGCCGCCTGCACCGCAAGCCGGTCGTGGAGCTGCTGTTTCCACCGCGTGCGCTCATAGGACCCGGCGATGCGGGCCGAGAACTGCGCGCTGGCCCCGGCCGTGCCCGGCCGGGCGGGTCCCACCGCCAGTGACGACGGCCCGTGGATCTTGCGGCCGAAGATCGCCGCCACCCGCTCCGGGCCGAGCCGCTGAGCGACCGGGAACAGGTAGTTGTCCAGGTCATGGCCGCCATCAATCAGTGACACGCCATCGCCGAACCCGACGATCAGCTCGACCGCAACCCGGCCGCTCACCGCCGCCAGCACCGGCCCGGCTACGGCGTCCACGTGTCCCAGGAAGCGGCCCAGCTTCACCTGGCTGGGATGCCCCGCCCGCTCCCAGCTGGCCAGCTGCGGCTTGACGCTGTGCCGCATCACCCCCACCGGGCGGCGGTAGACCACTGCCATGCCAGTCATCGTCGTGCGCGCCCGCATCCGCTGGCAACCAGCCGGTACCCCGGCAGGTCACGCGGGAGCCGCGCCATGTCCGCGGGCAACCGATCGTGACGGACAGGTACCGCCGTTGTTATGAAACAGCTATGGTGCTTGGGTCTGTTCATGCCCGGTAAGCCTGGCGGGAGAAATGGGATTCGGGCGCTGGTACAAGGCGCAGAAGGCTGGCGTGCAGATCGCCGTGGCCGCCGGCACCCTGGTGATCGCGGGCGGCGTTGCCGCCGGCCTCTTCGCCATCGTGGACGCCGAGCTGGCGAGGCCCGGCGCCCAGGCCTCCACGCCGGCGCCCGCGCCGGTGCTGACGACGCGGGCGTCGGCTCTGGTGACGTCTTCACCGCCGGCGGCCGCAGCGTCCACAGCGCCATCGGCCACGGGCACCATTACCGGCCCGCGCGACGGCGCCACGAACGTGTACAAGAACGAGCAGCTGCGCGTGTCAGGCACGGCCCAGAACATCCCTGCGGGATACCGCCTCGATGTGTTCCTGCAGTTCGCCGGCCAAAAGCGCTACTACGCCGCCGGCAACCCGGACATCGCAGCCCCGCTGATCAACGGCCACTGGTCAGCGACGATCCTGGTAGGCGAGGCCAAGCCCATCATCTTGTGGCTCGTCGTGCTGTCGCCCGCCGAGGTGAACCTGACGAACAATGAGCTCGCCTACCAGTCGGCCGGTTACCCCACCCTGCCCGGTGCCGCGCTCGCCTCGGTCAGGTTCACTGCGAACGCCTCGCCCTAGGGGCCTCACCCAGCGCCTGAACGTGCGCCTCGGAGAATGGCGTGGCAGGCTCCGTCCTACAAGCCCTCCATGTCAGGGCCGCAGCGCTGAGCCGGGCGGCCCTGATCCCGGCTGGATTGGCCGTGCCCGGCCGAGCCGGCCGATACTCAGGTAGATGATGCCGCCGCCCGGTGTCTGGGCGAGGCAGATGAGTGCCCATGCCCACTTGGGCAGGTAGCGCACCTGGCCGGCACGTGCAATGTCGGCGAGGCAGAAAGCATCGAAGCCAACCGCCAGGCCCATGCCCAGGGTGACCTGCCAGCCGTGCACATGGGGAAACGCGCGCACCAGCCAGATCACGGTGAAGACCACCAGGAGCCAGACAACAAGGCCGACGACCGCGCGTACTGCCACATTGGCGGGCCGGGCCGGCATGGCGCCGTCCCGCCAGTGCGAGGTCTGCCCGGGCCGGGCGCCCCGGCCGGCCCGGCGCAGCTGCCAGGTGGTCCTGGCGATGCCGGCCGAGTAGGTGAGCGCCCGCACGGCGCGCCGGAGCGCCGGGCGAATGCTCTGGTCGTCGAGGATGGCTGGCAGCTCAGCTGACCATTCCCGGGAGCGCTCAGCACGCATGTCCTCGGGGAGCCGGCGGCAGGCAGCACGGATGACCCGCTCACAGATCCGCTGGACGCGCGCTGCCCGGCTCACTGCGCGCCTCCCGGTGTGGGCTGCGCCGTGCCGCGCCGCACGCGCCGCGCGGGAACCGGGGCCTGGGCGAGTTCGAGGCGCGCTGCGCGGACGCCCTCCGCGGTGAGCTGGTAGTACTTGCGGGGTGGCCGTCCGCTGCCGTCGCCGGGCAGGGGTTCCCACTCCGCGGTGACCATGCCCTCGTCTTCCAGCCGGGCCAGCATCGGGTACAGGGTGCCGCTGGGGAGCTTGGCTGCCTTCATCAGGTCGTAGCCGTAGCGCCGGGCAGACACGTCGGCCAGGAACACCCGCAGCACGCGTTCCAGCGGCCCAGTGAGCTTCATGCGATACAGTCTACACATGTAGGCTACATATGTCGAAGACGGGCTGTGGGGCCCGCCTCGGAACGCGGGTATTGCCGGGAGGTGCAGGGTGACCGGGTTGCGGGCCCTGGGCGGCGGACCTGCCGCCAGCCGGGTGGGCGGGCGCAGGTCATCGCTGGCGGCCGGGATGGCGGTGGCTAAATGAGCCTGCCGCCGGGATCCGCCGTGGCGATATGTGTTCTGGCCGTGGCGGTTGTGTTTGCCGCTTGGTGCCTGGTCGACCTGGCCCGGGCTGGCCAGGTGCGCCACCTGCCCAAGTGGGCCTGGGCGGTGGTCATCTGCGTCTCGGTGCCCTGGGGTGGCCTTGCTTACCTGATCTTCGGGAAGGCACGGCCCGCGGCACGCATGCCCCGGCAGGCCCCGGCAGCCGGGGAGGCAGGGGTGGCCGCGGGCGGGCCGCTGCCTGCCGGGCGTGTTCCGGTCAGCCCGCTCGTGATCGAGGTGGACGAGCTGACCAAGCGCTTCGGGCCTGTCACGGCGGTGGATGCCCTGAGCTTCACGGTGCGCCCAGGGCATGTGACCGGGTTCCTGGGGCCCAACGGCGCCGGGAAGACGACCACGATGCGGGTGATCTTGGGCCTGGACGCCCCGACGTCGGGCCGGGCGCTGGTCGGGGGCCGCCGCTACCAGGAGATCATCCGCCCGCTGCACGTGGCCGGCTCGCTGCTGGACGCGACCGCTGTGCATGGCGGCCGGACCGCCTGGTTTCACCTGCTGTCCATCGCGCAGAGCAACGGGATCGGGCGGCGCCGGGTGATGCAGGTGCTGGAAGCGGCCGGGCTGGCGGCGGTGGCGGGCCGGCGCGTCGGGGAGTTCTCGCTGGGGATGAAGCAGCGGCTCGGCATCGCCGCGGCACTGCTCGCCGACCCCGCGGTGCTGATCTTCGACGAGCCGGTCAACGGGCTGGACGCCGCGGGCGTCCGCTGGATCCGGCAGCTGCTGAAGTCGATGGCCGCCGAGGGCCGCACGGTCATGGTCTCCAGCCATCTGATGAGCGAGATCGCGCTGACCGCCGACCACCTGATCATCATCGGGCGCGGCAGGCTGCTCGCCGACACCCCCACCGACCGGTTCGTGTCCGGTACGCACCAGGACGTGCTGGTCCGCTCACCCAGGGCCGGTGAGCTCGCCGGGCTGCTCACCGCCCGTGGGGCGGCCGTCCGGCCAGAAGGCGATGGCGGGCTCGCCGTGACCGGCCTGGATGCGCCCGCCATCGGCGACCTGGCCGCCGGGCATGGGATCGCCGTGCACGAACTGGTGCCACGGCATGCCTCCCTCGAACAGGCCTACCTGGACCTCACCGGTGCCAGCACCGCCTACCGCGCCGGAACTTCGGCGCTGGAAGGGACGGCCTCCTCATGACCGCACCGCAGATCGCCGCCGCCGGCCGGGCCGTGCCATCACGGCTGGTCCGTGCCCGCGACGTGCTCGCCTTCGAGTGGACCAAGCTCCGTTCGGTCCGCTCGAATTACTGGACGCTGCTGATCGCGGCGGTGGTGACGCTCGGTGTTACCGCCATCGTGGCGCAGAGCATCGCATCCGCCCCGGCCCGGCCTCCCGGCGGGCCGATGAACCCGCTCAGCAGCAGCTTCCTCGGCTATGGCGAATACACGGTGCTGCCGGTCACCGTCTTGAGCGTGCTGACATTCACCTCCGAGTACGCCAGCGGGCTGATCCGCACCACGTTCACAGCAGTGCCCAGGCGCGGAGCGGTGCTCGCCGCCAAGGCAGCGGTCACCGGGGCCGCCGCCCTCACCGCCGGTGAACTGCTCGCCTTCGCCTGCTTCTTCCTCACCCAGGCGATCTTGTCTGCCCACCACCGCGGCCTGGCCCTGTCCCACCCGGGCGCGCTGCGGGCCGTGCTGGCCGTGGGGCTCGTCCTGACTGCCTGCGCCGTGGTAGGCGTCGGGGCCGGCGCGGTTACCCGCCACACCGCGGGCGCCATCGCAGCGGCCGTCACGGTGATCTACCTCCTGGCGGTGCTGTGCCTGGTCCTGCCGTACCCGTGGAACGTCAGGCTCGGCCGGTTCACCCTGCCCTTCGCCGCCTATCAGCTGGTCACCTTGCATCCTCAGCCAGGCCTGCTTTCCCCGGGCCTGTCCATGCTGGTCCTCATCAGCTGGCCTGCCGCCGCCCTGCTGGCTGCCATCCTCGTGATCACCCGCCGCGACGCATGACGCTCCCGTGCCCCGGCGATCACGCCGCGGGGATGGAGGGGCTTGCTACGGACCCGGCCGTGGCCCGCGCTCTCCGGGTCACGGCCAGACGTCCGGCGGGGCCCGTCCCGCCGCCGGCAGAAGGACTCCCGCACCTGTGCCTATGAATACTTGGGGTTCACGGTGACCGGGATCGTGGCCGACCCGCCCAGGCTGTCGGTGACGGTGACCGACCCCGGGCTGGTGAAGGACGTGAAGGTCGTCGGGCCGGGCGGCACCCTGAGGTTGTTCTGGATGCCACCGTCCTGCCAGGCGCCGCTTTCGCTGAAGGTCCCGAGCTTGGTGCCGTTGGCGGTCACGAACACGGTGAAGGTGGCGCCGAAGTTGGCGTCGAACCCCTGGATCTGCAGCGTCTTGTTGACCGAGTGAGGTGACCAGACGGCCCCGGTCAGGTCGAGCCGGTCGGCGGTGCCGCTGCCGATGGTGATGGTGAGCTGCTGGGTCCCCGGGGGCCCCGCCTGGGGCGCGTCCTGGGTGGGGGCGAACTGGACGGTGAACGGATAGGTGCCGGCCTTGGTGGGGGTGCCGGTGACCGTCCATTCGCTGCTGGGCAGCGACAGTTTCAGGCCCGGTGGCAGGCTGCCGCTGGTGATCTGCATGGTGAAGTCGTCCCCGTAGAACTTCCCCGACACCCCGTCGCCGGTCACGTTCAGCCCGGCCGCGAACGGCACGCCCATATTGCCGGCGCCCACCTCACAGACGGTGCCGCTGCAGGCGAAGACCGACGTGTCCATCACCGGTGCCGCTGCCGCGGCGCTCGCGGGCACGGCTGCGCCCAGGCCCGCCGCTGGGTGGTGGAGCGGACCCTGTGCCTGGATCACCAGCTACCGCCGCTGCGCCTGCGACT
>Ga0335085_10004511_pt1 | contig 23018 bp, 20 predicted proteins | sample Lox_Sample_45_FD_206712 | JGI IMG/M metagenome (GOLD analysis project Ga0335085, IMG submission 206712) | Soil microbial communities from Loxahatchee National Wildlife Refuge, Florida, United States - Lox_Sample_4.5 | ecosystem: Environmental > Terrestrial > Soil > Wetlands | place: USA...
TGGGTCGTTTTGTGGCTCGTGGGCACTTCCAACGCCGTCAACCTGACCGACGGGCTCGACGGGCTCGCCATCGGCTGCACCATCATCGCCGCCGGCGCGCTCGCTGTCCTCACCTACATCAGCGGCCACGTGGTCTTCGCAGATTATCTCGAGCTGCAGCGCATGCCCCTGGTGGGCGAGCTGACGGTGTTTTGCGGGTCGATGGTCGGCGCCTCGATCGGCTTTCTCTGGTACAACGCGCACCCGGCTGAAATCTTCATGGGTGACGTGGGCTCGTTGGCGCTGGGCGGGGCCATCGGCACCGTGGCCATCATCATCCGGCAGGAGCTGCTGCTGCCCTTTATCGGCGGCATCTTCATCCTGGAAGCGGTCTCGGTCATCCTGCAGGTTGGCAGCTACAAGCTGCGTAAGAAACGAATCTTCAAAATGGCGCCGCTGCACCACCATTTCGAACAATTAGGTTGGAGCGAGTCGAAAGTAATCGCTCGCTTCTGGATTGGCGCCCTGGTGTTTGCATTGTTTGCACTCACTACACTGAAATTGCGCTAGCAGCCGCGCGCGCCGCATCCCCAGCGGTGCACAATAAAGCTATTGCGCCAGCCGTCGGGGATAAAAGATGGAGTTGAAGGGCAAAAAAGTTCTGGTTGTGGGCCTGGGGAAGTCGGGACTGGCGGCAGCGCTGTTTTTGCGCCGCAAAGGCGCGCAGGTCACAGTCTCCGATATTCGTTCGGCGGAGTCGCTGGCCAAGGAGATTCCGGCGCTGCTCGACGAAGGCATCATGGTGGAGGCGGGCGGGCACGGACTGCTGACCTTTCGCCGCCAGGACCTGATCGTGGTGAGCCCCGGCGTGCCGCTGAATACGCCGGAGCTGGTGCAGGCCCGGAACTTTGGCCGCCCGGTCATCGGCGAACTCGAACTTGCTGCTCGATTCCTCAAGGGCAAAATTCTGGCCATCACCGGCTCGAACGGTAAAACGACGACGACGGCGCTGACCGGCGAGATTCTGAAGGAGGCGGGATATCCGACGCTCGTCGCCGGAAACATCGGCGTGGCCGTTGTGGGACTCATTGACGAGAGCACGGACGACACGTGGTCGGTGCTCGAAGTCTCAAGCTTCCAACTCGAAAGCACAGAAGAGTTCCATCCGAAGATCGCCGTCATTCTGAACATCACGCCCGACCATCTCGACCGGCATGGAACCTTCGAAAACTACGCACTGGCCAAGGAACGCATCTTCGCCGTGCAGGACGCCAGTGATTTCGTGGTGCTGAACGCCGACAATCCCCGCACCGCCGAGGCTGAAGCTCGCTCGCACGCGCCGGTTTACTGGTTTTCAGCCAAGCACGAGGTGAGCCAGGGCGCTTGGGCACAGAACGGGAACATCGTGTATCGTTCCGCTCCGGATGCTGCGATCGAGACGATCATGCCGCTAAAGCAAATTCCGCTCAAAGGCGAGCACAACGTTGAGAACGTGCTGGCGGCGGTGTGCGCGGCGCGGCTGGCGGGCGTGGCGCCGGCGGCGATTGGCCGCGCCATCGGGAAGTTTCACGCGGTGGAGCATCGCCTGGAATTCGTCGCCACGATTAATTGCGTTGAGTACTACAACGACTCCAAGGCCACCAATGTGGATGCGACCGCCAAAGCCGTGGCATCGTTCCCCGGCGGCATTCATTTGATTATGGGCGGCAAAGACAAGGGCTCCGACTACACGACGCTGGCTCCGTTGCTGCGCGAGCGCGTCCGCGCGGTGTATACCATTGGCGCTGCGTCGGCCAAGATCGAGTCGCATCTGCGCGGCGTGGTGCCGATTCATGCGTGTACCACCCTGGCCAACGCTGTGAACGCAGCCGCTCGTGCCGCGCGACCCGACGACGTGGTGCTGCTGGCGCCGGCCTGCTCCAGTTTCGATCAGTTTGAGAATTACGAAGAGCGTGGGCGAGTTTTTAAAGAGCTGGTTGCTGAACAAAAAGATTGGAAGCCGAAGCAGGACGAATAGGGCGCCGAGGGCGCGTTTTGTGCGCGCTCGTGGCTTTACGTCGTGCCGGAAGGCGGAACAGAGCCTCAGAACGATTCGAGGGTGAGTCAAGGGAAACATGGCAAAACGGGTTGGCGTTGACAAATGGCTGTTCTTCACCACGCTGGTGCTGGTGGTCGCCGGGCTGGTGATGGTCTTCTCGGCTTCGGCTGTAGTCGACCAGGAGAAATACCACTCGGCTTATACATTCATTTTCACGCAAGCGGTGTGGGCCGCGGTAGGCGTGCTGGCCATGCTCGTTCTCATGCATCTTGACGTGAGCCGCTATAAATCGCCGCGATTCATCTATCCCGCGCTCTCCATCACGGTGGTTCTGCTGGTGCTGGTTTTTCTCATGCCCGGCTCGCACCACACGCATCGCTGGATTCGCTTTGGAAGTTTCTTTACGCTTCAACCCTCTGAGATTGCGAAGCCGGTTCTGGTGCTGTTTCTGGCATGGTTTCTGCATACCCGGCTCGGTTCCATGCGCGACTGGAAGCACACCCTCATTCCCGCGGCGGTTATCCCCGGCCTGTTCATTGTCCTGGTGGCGGCGCAGCCCGATCTTGGCACGGCGCTCGTGCTGGCAGGCGTGGCCGCCATGATCCTTGTGCTGGCGGGGATGGAGTGGAAGGTGCTGCTGGGCGCAGTCGCCGCCGCGTTGCCGGCACTAGCCGCGTTGTTGCTCATGGTGCCCTGGCGCCGCGCGCGCATGCTGGTCTTTCTCAATCCCGAGTCCGATCCGCAGGGCGCGGGCTATCACATCTATCAATCTCTGATTGCCGTGGGCACGGGCGGGCTCACCGGCCGCGGATATATGGAAGGGATGCAGAAGCTCTTTTACTTGCCCGAGGCCGCAACCGACTTTATCTTCGCCAACATTGCTGAAGAACTCGGTTTCATCGGCGCCATGCTCATCGTGCTGCTGTTTGCCATGTTTGGCGTGCGCGGCCTGCGCACCGCCTTCCGCTGCAACGATCCCTTTGCGCGGCTGGCAGCATTCGGCATCACCATTACAATTTTGCTACAGGCTTTCTTTAACATCAGCGTGGTACTTTCGCTGGTTCCCAACAAAGGCATCCCCCTGCCGCTGATCTCCCACGGAGGCACGTCGCTGTTTTGCACGCTGGCCAGCATAGGAATTTTGCTGAATATCAGCCGGCAAGCAGAGTAGAACGCCGAAGTTCGGGTCAGAAACAAGAGTAAGGGCATGGCGGAGCTACGAATTCTCATTGCCGGTGGAGGAACAGGCGGGCATATCATCCCCGCGCTGGCCGTGGCGCGTGCGCTGGTTGAGCGGCACGCGGCCGAAGTGCTTCTGGTCGGAACAGCGCGGGGTCTCGAATCGCGGCTCGTTCCGGAAGCGGGCTTTCAGCTCAAACTCATCGACGTTGGCCCGCTCAAAAGCGTATCGCTCATGACGCGGCTGCACACTTTGGCAGGTCTGCCGCGTTCAATCGGCGACTGCAAGCGCCTGATGAACGAGTTTCGTCCCGGCGCAGTACTCGGCGTTGGCGGCTACGCATCCGGCCCGGCGATGGTCGCCGCGATACGGCTCAAGATTCCGGCGATGGCCTATGAGCCCAACGCCATGCCCGGCCTGGCCAACCGGTTGGTGGGCAAGCGCGTGCAGGCCGCGGCCATTAACTTTCCCGCAGCCGCAAAATGGTTCCGCAATGCCGAAGTCACGGGCGTTCCGGTTCGGCAGGAGTTCTTTTCGCTCAAAGCGCCGTCGGGCGCGCCGCATCTGTTGGTCTTGGGCGGCTCGCAGGGCGCGCGGATCTTCAACATGAATCTGCCGCACATTATCAAGTCACTGCTTGAAGCAGTGCCCGGTCTCACCGTTCTGCACCAGAGCGGGATGCGCAACTTTGAAGCCACTCATGCCGCATACGCCGCCAGTGGAGCCGACCCTTCGCGCTGGGTGGTGCGGCCATTCGTTGACAAGATGGCGGCGGAGTTTGCTCGCGCGCATCTGATCATGTCGCGCAGCGGAGCCACCACCGTGGCCGAAGAAGCGGCTGCAGGCAAGCCCGCGTTACTGATTCCCTTTGCCGCCGCAACCGATGAGCACCAACGGCGTAACGCTGAAGCGATGGTGACAGCTGGCGCTGCCGTCATGCTCGAAGAAAAAGAACTCGGCACTCCCGACAAGTTGCTCTGGATTCTCGCCGGTCTGATCGGCGACCCAACGCGCCTGGCCGCGATGGCCGCGGCGGCGCGCACGCAGGCGCATCCCGGCGCAGCGGAGAAAATTGCCGATCGGCTGGCGGAGTTGGCGGGGAAGCAGCGGGACTAGCAGAGCGAGGCGACGATCCGTCATCCTTCGGAAATCGATCGAACTATACTGACCGCATGTCCGATTTGCTGCGATCGTCCGCACCGTGGCTGTTTGTTCGAGAAAGCCTCAAGGCCGTCGAATTCTATAAGGATGCGTTTGGCGCGATCGAGACCTACCGGCACGAGGGACGCGGCGGGGTCGTCGCACGACTTTCCCTCGGCAACTCGGAGTTCTGGGTGAGCGATGAATCTCCAGCGCATGGAAACTCGAGTCCAGAGACTCTTAAGGGTACGAGCTTTCGCATGCTGATCACCGATCCAGACCCCGACGCTCTCTTTTCTCGGGCCTGTTCTGCCGGCGCCGAGGTCGTTTACGCCGTTTCTGAAGGCCACGGCTGGCGCGTTGGCCGGGTTGTGGATCCCTTCGGACACCACTGGGAGATTGGTTGCCAGATCTCGTAGACGGGCAACTTTCCGCACCTTCAGCCCTTTGTTCTGGTGATTCCTGAAGGCGACAAAAAGCCCGCCTGCCGAAGCAAGCGGGCCTTTTTATCAATCAGCGGAACTTCAGTCGTCCGCTTTAAGCCGAATTACCGGTGTCCACCACCGCCGTGGCCACCGCCGCCACCGTGGAAGCCACCACCGCCGCCGCCGTGGAATCCGCCTCCGCCGTGGAATCCGCCTCCGCCGTGGAATCCACCACCACCGCCGCCGCGATAGCCGCCGCCACTATAAGCATGGGCTACGCCGCCGCCGCGATATCCGCCACCGGCGTAGGCATGTCCGCCGCCGACATATCCGTGTCCAGCATAACCACCGCGATAGCCATATCCGCCCCGATAGCCGTACCCGCCACGATAGCCGTACCCGCCGCGAGCCCAGCCCCAACCGTGCCTGCCCCACCCGTACCACGGTCCAGCGCCGATAAAGACGCCGCCGTAAAACCAGCTAGGACCGTAATAGCCATAAGGAGCGCAGGCATAGGGGTAATAAGCGTAGTAGCCCCACTCGCAATCCTGTGGGCCGTAATAGCCGCCGTAATATCCGGGATCGACCACTGCCGGACCGACGCCGATTCCAACTCCGACCTGGGCGCTCGCCGGAACAGCGGCGAACGGCAGAACCACAAGCGCAGCCAACAGAACCAACCAGAGCTTCTTCATGAAATCCTCCTTGTGCCGCCTCGCCTGGTCTTGCCCGGCCGGGCTCCGGAGCCGCCTCCGGTTTCAGCACTTCCCGGCCTGTATTTCGTCTTATGGCCGGCCTTCATCCTCTTAAACAGCGTTTTCACCAATTTGTTGCGGTCCGGTTAAAGCTTCCTCCGTTCCGCTTGAAAACGCAAGACCCTTGATCCTTTAGGAGTTACGCCGAATGGTCTTCTGTTCGACTCCACCCGGGTTTGCTTTTCTCTTAATAAGACGCTTGAAATCGCCAAAGCGACCAAAAAGAGCGGCCCCTCCGGTTGGGAAGGGCCGCCACACCGGTTCCTGAGTTCATGTGGCCCGAAGCCTTTGCACTTCAGTGGCGCTTTCGTCTCCAGGGTCCCCGCGGACAGGTCTTAGTCCGTGGGGTGGGAGTAAACGCCACCTTGCACGACGTCGGAAATGGCTACAACAACTCAGGAACCGGTTTTGCAGGCAGCAGAAGGCGAAACTACCTGCGAAAACGTGCTGGGGCGAAGTGCCGATCAAAGTCGCGGTGATAGAAAACCGGCCCGCGGTCCACAACAATGCCGCCGCGAATGACGGGGCCACCGACGCGAACGCCGACGAAGTTCCAGTAGCCGGGAACCCAGTAGCCGTCATTCCAGTAACCGGCCACCCACGCGTATCCGGGGCCGGGGCACGCCGGTATCGCTACCGTCCGCGCGCCAACATAAAATCCGATTCGAGCGGCCTGCGCCGGCGCCGCGGTCATGGCCAGCGCTTCCACTGCCAATGCTGCTCCCAACATCCATTTCTTCATGCTGCCCATAATCCCTCCACTCTGCGCGGACCGTTTTGCGGGTCCGGCTCGGCTCGCCACCACCCTGGAGCTTGCTTCTTGCCGCTCCGTTTGGCTTGCCGTTCTGCACATGTCAAACACCGGCGCGGCGGAAGGTTGCGGAGCGAAACGAAAATAAAGAGGCGCAACTTTTCGGCGGATTTGTGTTGGTGGCCGGTGCATTTTTGCCGATAAACGCGACTCAGGCGCCGTCGCGATATCCTGAAGTGCGGCCCGTGTTGCCGGCTTGTTGCGGCGGCGATACTCGCATCGCTCGGCCAGCCGATCGTTCATTCAAGGAGATCCCGATGTCCCGCGCTCAAGGCCACTTCACTGTTGACATTCACCCGCTCGCTCCCGCGCCCGCGGAGGGCATCGGCCGTTTCTCGATCAACAAGACGATCCACGGCGACCTTCAGGCAACAACCATCGGCGAAATGTTTACCGGCGGCGATCCCAAGCAAGGTGCGGCGGGATATGTGGCGATTGAATTTGTCACCGGCACGCTCAACGGCAAATACGGAAACTTTGCGTTGCAACACTTTGCCACCATGGATGGAAAGGGTCCCTGCATGCAGGTGATCGCGGTGCCAGGATCGGGCACTGGCGAACTCAAAGGCATTGAGGGCACATTCACCATTCGCGCAGAGAACGGCCAGCATTTCTACGAATTCGAGTACACGCTGCCGGAGTAAGAACAGCGCTCAGTGCTCAGTGATCAGTGGTCAGGTTCTTCGCGATGCAACTCGCGTCCGTGATCTCCAACCGCTTCAACTTGTAAGGCGAGAGCAAACCGTCTCGGATTCCGCCTCCCGCATCGATGTGCGCTGACCCGTTGCCGCAGGCTACTGCTCACTGACCACTGATCACTGTCTGTCTGCTACCCTGATCCTTCACCTCCATGTTTGCCACTTCGCAGCACGCGCACTTCATCGGCATCGGCGGCATCGGCATGAGCGGCATTGCCGAGATCATGCTCAACCTTGGCATCAAAGTCTCAGGCTCCGATTTGAAGCGCAGCGCGGTGACCGACCGCCTGGCGCAACTGGGCGCGACGATCTGCGAGGGCCACAACGCCGCCAATGTTGCCGGCGCAACGGTTGTAGTGACCAGCTCAGCCGTCAACGCGAATAATCCTGAGGTGCTCCAGGCACACGCGCTGAAGATTCCCGTGATTCAGCGCGCGGAGATGCTTGCCGAGCTGATGCGGCTCAAGTACGGCATCGCTATCGCAGGCATGCACGGCAAGACCACAACAACGTCAATGGTGGCGGCGGTGCTTGCGGCAGGCGGCCTCGATCCCACGGTTGTTGTCGGGGGACGCGTGGATGCGCTGGGCTCGAACGCGCGCCTCGGCACAACGCAATATCTCGTCGCCGAAGCCGACGAAAGCGATCGCTCGTTTCTCAAGCTCTCGCCCATTCTCGCGGTGGTCACGAATCTCGATCGCGAGCACATGGATTGCTACCACGATATGGCCGACGTGGAGCGCGCCTTTGTAGACTTCATGGATCGCGTGCCGTTCTACGGAGCGGTCACTGCCTGCATCGACAATCCGCTGCTCAGGGGAATTCTTCCGCGCGTGCGCCGGCGCGTGTTCACTTACGGCATGGCTCAAGACGCCGACTTTCGGTTGGAGCTTCTAAATTCCGGAAAGTCGTTGAGCTTCGAATCGGGTCAGGGAAATTCAGGGCAGGGAAGCGGCTTCTGTCGTTTTCTGGTACACACCGCAGCGGGCCCGCTCGGCCCCTTCGAACTGCACGTGCCGGGCCGTCATAACATTCTGAACGCGACGGCGGCCGTTGCCATCGGACGGCAACTCGAAATGCCGCCAGAGAAGATTGCCGAAGGGCTCGTGAACTTTCGCGGTGTCGACCGGCGCTTCCATAAGCGCGGCGAGTCGCGCGGCGTCTCGGTCGTCGACGACTACGGCCACCATCCCACAGAGATTCGAGCCACCCTGAGCGCCGCGCGCGAGTGCTGCCGGGGGCGCATTCACGTTGTCTTCCAGCCGCACCGTTACTCGCGTACTGCGGATCTTTTGGATCAGTTCGGCGGAGCATTCAAAGACGCCGACACGGTCATTGTCCTTCCCATCTATGCAGCCAGTGAAGAGCCCATTCCCGGCGTGACCGCGGAACGGCTCGCCGAACGCATTCAGGGCCCGCGCGTCGAATTTGCGCCGGAGTTCGCGACCGCTGTAAGCGTTGTGGCTGCTCACGCGCACGGCGGCGACATGATCCTGACACTCGGTGCGGGCAGCGTGAGCCAGCTGGCCCCGCAAATCCTCGCCGCGCTCGAAGCTGCGCCACGCTGATCATCGTTTCCGGATTCGAATCCCCTGAGCGCCTTCCCATCTCTCGCCCCCGGCCTCCTGAGCGCGGTGCTAGAATCAGGCCCGCAAGCGCGCGTGCGTTTGAGGAGAGAACGAAGATGGCAGCCAGTTCACGCAGGGGATTCTTGAAGATCGCGTCAGCTACGGCGGCAGCGTCGGCTGTATTGAACAGGATTCCGGCCTGGGCAGACACTCCGCAGGCGTCGGGGCCGGTTCAGGTTTGGAGCACCTTCCGCGATCGGCGGCACTCGTCCGGCGATCCGCTCGCATGGAAGCCCGCGATTGAGGTCGCGCCCGATGCGATTGCGCTCGATCCAACGGCCTTGCGCCAGGAGATTCTCGGCTTTGGCGCGGCGCTGACAGATGCATCGTGCTACCTGCTCAGTCAGCTTCACGACGCCGAGCGCACAGCTTTGATGCGCGAGCTCTTCGATCCGGGCGAAATGGCGTTGAATGTCTGCCGGACCTGCATTGGGTCGAGTGATTATTCGCGGTCGGTGTATAGCTTCGACGAGAGCGAAGACGACGATCCTGAACTCAAAAAGTTTTCGATCGATCACGACCGGGCATACATCCTTCCCGTGCTCCGCGACGCGCGCAAGCTCAATCCGGATTTGTTTCTTTTCTCCTCGCCGTGGAGCCCGCCTGGATGGATGAAATCCAACCGTTCCATGCTGGGCGGGGCGATGCGGAAGCCCAGTTTCGCGCCGTATGCCGGCTACTTCGTCAAGTTTCTCGCGGCATATCGCGACGCGGGCGTGGCGATCGACGCGGTCACCGTGCAGAATGAGGTCGACACCGATCAGGATGGCAGGATGTCGGCTTGCCTTTGGGGCCAGGAGTACGAGATTGGTTTCGTGAAAGATCATCTGGGTCCGGCGCTGCGCAAGCAGGGAGGAACGACGAAGATCTGGATTCTCGACCACAATTACAACCTCTGGGGAAGAGCGATCGACGAGCTGAGCGACCCCGGATTATACGAGTATGTTGACGGTGTGGCCTGGCACGGCTACGTCGGCGAACCCGACGCCATGACCCGGGTCCATGAAGCCTTTCCTCAAAAGAATTCTTACTGGACAGAAGGAGGTCCCGACATTCGCTCGCCTGACTACCAAACTGACTGGGTCAAGTGGGGGAATACGTTCAATGGTGTTGTGAGCAACTGGGCGCGCTCCATTACCGCATGGAATATAGCTCTCGATGAAGAAGGCAGGCCGAATGTGGGACCGTTCTCCTGCGGCGGTCTGGTCACCATCGAAAACGCGACGCACAAGGTGACGCGCAGCGGCCAGTACTGGGCTTTCGCGCATTATTCAAAACACGTGCGCCGCGGAGCGAGGGTCATCGCTGCCAACGGAGTGGGCAACAGCGAAACGCAGTCGGCGCCCGATGGCGTCTCTCACGCAGGATTTCGCAATCCCGATGGGAGCATGGTCGTCGTGCTCACGAATAGCGGCGAGGAACGGAAGATTCAATTGCTTCTGGGTGCGAGTGCTCTCGAAGTCGAGTTGCCGGCCGACTCTGTCCATACATTGCAGTGGTCGTGACGGCGGCGCTCCCCGGCGTGAAGAGCGAAGACGTGCGCCGCTCCTCCCCGGTCCTCCGGCTCTTGTGTACCGCGTTTTCCACTTCCACCCGTAACCCGATGGATACCCCCGTTCATCTCACGGAAAACTCACAACCGAGCGCGGTCTATAGTGAAATCTGGCGACTCTCACGACCCGCTCAGCCGTGACGAATCAAGGAAATAACACAAACCGGCCCACTTTGTGGGAGGACGACCCGCCCGCCGAGATTCGATCGCGGCGCACGCGGGACGACTCTCCTTTGGCGGGACAATTCCGACCCGGCGCGGCAGGCCGGCGCGGCCCGGGCATGCCGCTCGAATTTGACGACCCCGATGGCGACGGCGTTTTGCGTCCGGCTTCGGATCGATTCGGAAAATCCAAGCGCCCCTGGTGGCGGCCAGCCTCGACGGTGGGCCGCGTGTTTCTCTCCGCCGGCGCACTCGCCGTGCTTGGCGCGTTCACCACTTCGATCCTGATGATTCGCCATACACTGGAGCGCGACCCGCGATTCCGCATTGCCGGCAGCGAGGACATTCAAGCCACGGGCCTCACCGAGGTAAGCCGCGCGCAGATGATGCCGGTCTTCGGCGAAGATATCGGCCGCAACATCTTCTTCGTCCCCATCGATGCGCGGCGCAAGCAGCTTGAGCAGATTCCGTGGGTCGAGCGGGCCACGGTGATGCGCGTGCTGCCCGACCAGATTCGCGTTGCGGTTGTCGAGCGGCAGCCGGTTGCCTTCACGCGGCATCGCGAGGAAATCGGGCTCGTTGATGCCAACGGCGTTCTGCTCAACATGGCGCCGGAGACCATGGCCAAGCATCATTACTCGTTTCCTGTTTTGACGGGCATCGATGCCGGCGATTCGGCTGACTCGCGCAAGGAGCGCATGGACGTTTACATGCGCATGATGGCGGAGCTGGACGCCGACGGCAAACATAACTCCGAGCAGATCTCTGAGATTGACCTCACCGATCCTGAAGACGCGCGCGTGCTGATGCCGGAGCAAGGCGCCGACATTCTGGCGCATTTTGGCGAGGATCATTTCCTGGAGCGCTACCAGCGCTTCCAATCGCACATCGCAGAGTGGCGCCAGCAGTATCCGCACCTCGCGGCCGTGGATCTGCGCTACGACAATCAGATCGTGCTGGAGATGGCTTCGGGCAAGCAGACCGCGCAAAACTCAAACGGCGATTCAGGTCCGCAGACAAAACCGCTTGCCGCCACGCCAACGCCCGCTTCCTCACCCGCCAAGCCGCCAGCGAAGATCTCGCCCGCGAAAAGCTCGATTGCCAAAAACTCGGTAGCGAAAAAGAACAAGCCCGCCGCGAACAAGAAACACGTGGCCCCGCCGAAGCGCGCGGCCACTGAGAAAACACGGAAGCGGACGACTCCGGGCGATGCACAGAGGCGCGCTTCCACAACCCGTCCGGCCGCAACTACGCATGGAAGCAAGCCACATGCCTCTCCCGCGACCGTGGCACAGGGCGGGTGACCATGGGCCAGAAGCAGGACAACCTGATTGTGGTGCTCGACATCGGCAGCGCGTGGACGCGCGTCCTGGCCGCCGACGTCAACGAAAATGTGTTGCGCTATCGCGGGCACGGCGCAATGGCGTCAACCGGAATGCGCAAGGGATTGATCGCCGAGCTTGCGCCCGCGGCCAAATTGGTGCGCGCTGCCAATGAGCAGGCAGAGCGCGTGGCGCGCGCCAACATCGACGAGTGCGTCGTGGGTGTGGGCGGGCCGCACATTCGCGGCGTGAACACCAACGGCGGATTCCAGTTAAGCCGCGGCATGCGCGAGATTACGGGCGAAGATGTTCGCTCTGCAATTGGCCGCGCCCGCGCCATTGAACTCCCCGCCGACCGCGAAATTCTGCATCTGCTTCCGCGGCAGTTCATTCTCGACGAGCAGGCCGGCATCTTCGATCCCGTCGGCATGGTGGGCGCGCGGCTTGAAGTTGAACTGCACATTGCCACCTGCGGCGGCAGCGCGCTGCAAAGCACCGTCACCTGCGCCAACCGCGCGGGACTTGAAGTCTCTGAGGCGGTGCTCGAATCGCTGGCTGCTGCCGAGTGCACGCTCTCGGCCGACGAGCGCGAGCTGGGCGTTTGCGTCATGGATATCGGCGCGCACTCCACCGAACTCGCGGTTTTCTTTGAGGGCGCAGTCGCCTACACCGCGTCAGTCGCCATCGGCGGAGCCCACTTTACCAACGACCTCGCCGTCGGATTGCAACTGCCGCTGGCGCAGGCCGAAGAGCTCAAGCGGCAATACGGCAACGCTGTGGTCACGGCGGTTCCGCAACTCGCGGAGGTAGAGATCACAACGCCGCAGGGCGCGCCGGCCACGCTGCCCTTGCGCACCATGGCCGAGATTCTGGAGCCGCGCGCGCGAGAGCTTATGTACTACGTGAAAGAAAGCCTGCGTTACGGCGGCGTGGTGGATGCGCTGGGCGCGGGTTGTGTGCTCACCGGCGGAGGATCCATGCTGCCCGGCATGCTTGACGTGGCTGAGAGCCAATTGCGCGCGCCGGCGCGAGCGGGTTTGCCGGTGCGCTTGTCGCACATGCCGCAGGAGCTGAATCACCCTGCCTGGGCCGTGAGCATTGGCATGGTTCTATATGCGCACCGCACGCGCATGACGCGCGCGGCCGAGGACAGCAAAAGCAGTTTGCGCGACAGATTGCGCGCCATGTTTGCGGCAAGCTTCTAAGAGCAGGGAACAGGCAACAGGGAATAGGAACACTGAACAAAGCGAAACTGAAGAGATTGAGAACGGAAATGCGAGAGAAAGAAAATCCAAGGGTGCAGTGAGGTGGAAACGGTGCGGAAACCAATAAAGATGGAAGAGAGCGTGGCCCCCATGGAACAGACAGTGAGCGAAGCCGGCGAGATGCGCATCCAATTTCACGACGAAGTTGTGCGCGGAGCCCGCATTAAAGTAGTGGGAGTGGGCGGAGGCGGCTCGAACGCCGTCAACCGCATGATCCAGGCCCGCATGGAAGGTGTGGAGTTTGTCGCCGCCAACACCGACGTGCAGGCGCTCAAGCTCTCCGAAGCTTCCGTCAAGCTGCAACTTGGCGTACGTCTCACTTCAGGGCTGGGGGCGGGCTCCAATCCTGACGTCGGCCGCCGCGCCGCTCTTGAAGACTCCGAAAAAATCATTGAGGCGCTTGAAGGCGCCGACATGGTGTTCGTCACCGCAGGCCTCGGCGGCGGCACGGGCACGGGCGCCGCGCCGGTCATCGCGTCGCTCGCCAGTGAGATGGGCATCCTCACCGTCGCTGTGGTTACCAAGCCATTCGCGTTCGAGGGCAAGCGCCGCCTGATGCAGGCCGAGCGCGGCCTCAAGGAACTCATTGACAGCGTGGACACGATGATCGTAATTCCCAACGAGAAGCTGCTCGCCGTCGCCAAGGACGCAGGATTCTTTGAGAGTTTCCGCATTGCCGACGACGTGTTGCGCCAGGGCGTGCAGGGCATCAGCGACATCATCACCATTCCCGGCATCATCAATCGCGACTTTGCCGATGTGAAGACCACTATGGCGGGCATGGGTCAGGCCGTGATGGGGACGGCGCTTCGCTCGGGCCAGAACCGCGCCATCGAAGCGGCGCAGGCGGCCATGGCATCGCCGCTGCTTGAGGCGGGAGCCATCGACGGCGCACGCGGCATCCTCATCAACATTACGGGCTCAAGCTCGCTCAAGCTCTCCGAGGTGAACGAAGCTTCGTCGCTCATTCAATCGTCTGCGCACGAAGACGCCAACATCATCTTCGGCGCCGTGCTCGACGAGAAGATGGGCGAAGAGGTGAAGATCACCGTCATCGCGACAGGTTTCCGCGATCAAATGCCGGAGCGTCGCGCGCGCATGCTGAATGTGGAAGAGACGCCCGTGGTCTCGGTGCCGGTCGTATCCTCCGGAAGCTGGATGCGCGAAAGCAAGCCGGAAACTGCCGCACAGCCGGCGCGCTTTATGAGCGAAGAAGACGAAGCGGAGACAGAGAACGCCGAAGACGGATTTTTCTTTGCCTCTGCTGCTCCGGGAGTGACGACCACCGTCACAGTTGCCGCACCGGCGAACGAAGCTGCGGGTCACGCAAATCAATTTGCGAGCGACACCGCGAGCTCATCGTCGAGCGGATCGCAATTTGAAGAGCCTGAAACCGATCTACAGCGCCGCGATTTTGCCGCGGATTTTGCCGGAACTCCTCGCGGTGCGGCGGAGCCCGGTGCGGAGGCTGCCTCAGCCCTCTTTGCGGGCCCGGCTGAACAGCCCGAGCGCGATCTGGACGTTCCCACATTTCTGCGCCGGCTCAAGTTCTAAAGGTCCATTGAATCAACGGCTCAGGCCGCAGTTTGTTGTCGGGAAAGGTTCCAAATCGGGCGAGAAGGCGCTATAGTAAACAGAACGCCCCGAAAGTTGTATGGGTTGCGAAGCCAGATCAAGGGAAACTACTGTCTCCTGGGCTGTTTTTGACAGCAGAGAGGACCTGGTCGGCGGCAGATCTTTCGGTCTGCGCACGCGGATTGTCGCACTCGGGTGGTGCCGGGCCGGCAGCAGAAAAAGAAAGGGCATCACGAGTTGATCGTACGAAGTGCGGCGTCTACGGGCGAACGCGCGGCAAGGGATCCAAACTTTGAGGGGTAGTTGACCGGATGAAGCTTTTCCGCATTGGGCCTATACATATTGTCATCTTATTCTTCGTCGCCGCCGCCGTCGGCGCCGCGGCGCTGGACGCTCCGCAAACTCTGCACCACTCCAAATCCAGGACCATGTCGCACGTTACTGCGACGCATCATTCAGTAGCGCACAGAACCACCGCGACTGCTTCACGCACCGCAACGCGAACTTCGGCCACACACACTTCCACGCTTCATCGCCGGTACGCGAGCCGTTCCAGCCATTCGGGAGTTCACGTCGCTGCAAGAACGACCGTGGCGCACAGAACCGCTTCTGCGGGCGCGCATGTGCGCACCGCCTCCTATCACCGCCGCCATCGTTACTACGAGCGTTTCACAGCCAGCTCGTTCGTTCAGGGAGAGGTCGGCGCGGGCGACATTACGACCGGCGAAGATCCAGTGGTTCGTCAGGCGGCCATCGACGCGCTCGGCGATATGAACGGCACCGCGGTGGTCATCAATCCCGCCAACGGCCGCATTCTTGCCATGGTCAACCAGAAGCTTGCGCTCTCGCCGGGTGCTGAGCCCTGCTCCACCATCAAGCTCACCGTGGCACTGGCCGCGCTCTCTGAGTCTCTGGTCACCAGTGACACCATGGTGCAGCTCGCCGGCTTCCGCATGAACATGACGCAGGCGCTGGCCAAGAGCAACAATCTCTATTTTGAGGAACTCGGCCGCGAGCTGGGCTTCGAGCGCGTGCGCCACTACGCTACGCAGTTCGGGCTCGGCGAGCTGGCCGGCTACAACATTCCCGGTGAGCAGTTGGGCGTCTATCCCGATCAGCCGATTCCCGATTCCGAAGGCGGCGTTGGCCGCATGTGCAGCTTCGGGCAGGGCGTTTCCCTCACGCCGCTTCAGTTGGGCGCATTCGTCGCCGCCATCGCCAACGGTGGAACGCTCTATTATCTGCAGCATCCCACCACGCCGGAAGAGATTGCTTCGTTTCAACCGCGCATCAAGCGCACGCTCGACATCGCACGCTACCTTCCCGACCTTGAAGACGGCATGGCCGGCGCGGTTGAGTATGGAACCGCGCGCCGCTTACGCGCAAACTTCCGCGAGCTGCCCATCTTTGGCAAAACCGGAACGTGCTCAAACGATGGAACCCGCTTTGGCTGGTTCGCTGCCTACTCTGAGTCGCCCCAGGGCGGTCTCGTGACGGTCTTCTTCCTTGAGGGCGGCAGGGCCACATTCGGCCCGCGCGCTGCGGAGCTGACTGGCGCGTTCTATCAGGATCTGTGGGACCACGACTACTTCGGCGAGAAGAATCAGGAAGCGATCTCCGCCCCCGGCGATGTGCCGGCGCAGGGCGCAGCGCTGCCGGTCTCGACCATGTCTGGCGCGGCCGCAGCGGCTCACCAGTAAAGTCTCGGAATTTCCGAATTCGATTGCAATCAAGCCGCCTTCGGGCGGCTTTTTTGTGCTTGCTCCGTTGCGCGGATTTATCCTGTCCGAAGCATGAACACCGTCCACTGGGTCGTCGCCGGCATCGGCGACATTGCACGCAAGCGCGTCATTCCTGCCATTCAAGCCGAGCCGCGCAGCAAGCTTCTCGGCTTTGTCACGCGCGATCCGGCGAAAATCGCTGCATATCCCGGCACGCGCGCCTGGCAAAGCGTCGAAGAAGCCGTCGCCGATCCGGCCGTCGACGCCATCTACCTCGCATTGCCTGTGGCGCTGCATGCCGACGCCGCGATCACGGCTCTCCACGCGGGGAAGCACGTGCTCTGCGAAAAACCGATGGCCATGAATTTTGCCGAAGCAGAGCGCATGGTCGCCGAAGGCCGCGCGGCGAACCTCAGTTCCGGTGCCCTCTTCGGCGTCTCCTATTACCGCAGGCTTTATCCCAAGCTCGTCCGCGCCAAACAGCTCCTCGCCGAGGGCGCCATCGGCCGCCCGCTGCTGGCCGAGGCCAACTGCCATGGCTGGCTTGAGATTGCCGGCCGCGAGTGGCTCGCCGATCCCGCGCTTTCCGGTGGCGGCCCGCTTTATGACATCGCCTCACATCGCATTGACGCCATGAACTTTCTCTTTGGTAAGCCGGAGCGCGCATCCGGCCTGCTTTCAAACGCCGTCCATCGCATCGCCGTCGAAGACTCCGCAACTGTGCTCATGCAATTTTCCGGAGGCGTTCACACAGTCGTTGACGTGCGCTGGAACTCGCGCGTGGCCCGCGATCAATTCCGCGTCATCGGCGAAAACGGCGAGATCAACCTCGATCCCCTGAACGCGCCGGAGCTGCGGGTGATCGACTCAAGCGGCTCTCGCACCGAGCTCCTGCCTCCTCACGCCAACCTTCATTTTCCCCTCGTGGAGAACTTCGTCGACGCCGTGCTGGCCAACGACCCTGCGCGGCTGGCTTGCCCGGCCGCGCAAGCCGCGTGGGCAGACTGGACCATTGAACAGGTGGTTGCCGGGTGTGCTGGAGCGGCTCGCTCGGCCTCGACGACGGCACCTTGACGTGGAGAATCCATGAAAGCCTCCCTTCTGCTTCTTGCCCCTCTGTTCTCGGCTGCGCACGCCAGCGCCCAGCAGCTTCCCACCGTCGACGAGTTGCTGCCTCGCGTCTTTGCTTATTCGCAGCAATACCGTCAGAGCGTTCCTTCGTTCGAAGCCGATGAGTCGGCTGTATCCCAACTGGTGAAGAACGGCCAGATCAAGTGGGAAGTGCGACTGCAGATGACCCTGCGCGAGTTGCGCGATGAGTCCAGACCTGGAGAGTTTGTTGACCGCTATACCTTTCATCTGGTTGAGGGCATGCCGCCGCGGAAGCATTTCAAACTTCCTTATTTCGTTCAGGGCGTGTTCTCAAGCGCGATTGGTTTTGGGCGCCCCGAGGAACAGAACTGCTATGACTATCGCGTCAGCCCCGGAGACACTGCGTCCACGGTACGGCTGGAACTTTGGGTCAAGACTCGTCCGTTGCCGCCAAACTGCAACGATGTTCCTGAAGACTTCCGCAAGACCGTAGTCGTTGATGTGGCCAGCGGTGCAGTTCTCCACGTGACGCGCAGCATGTCACCCAGGGCCGCGCGCGAGCGTCACGAGATTGTCTTCGGCACCGTCGACTATGCTCCGCAGAAGCTCGGAGACGAAACTTTCTGGCTGCCGGTGCGCTTCGAGTCTCACGACGAGAAGAACGAGGGCCGCATGATCGCCACTTACTCGAACTTTCATCGCTATGCGTCCACGGCAAAGGTGGTTGATAGCGGTGCCCAGCCCCAGGTGACGCCCTAAAAGCTGACTTGAATCGAATCGCTGACACGTATCATCTTAATAATCTATGGGCTGTCTTTCTGCGTTTGATAGCCCGGATGCGCGCGGCGTGAACACCTAAACGCTCGACGAACGCCTCAACGCTGGGATCTGGACTTTCGCATGGCGCTGCCGACCGACATTCTATTGATGTACGGCTACCTGCTCATCTTTGCGTGGGTGCTGATTGAGCAGCTTGGCATTCCTCTGCCGGCGGTGCCAATCCTGCTGGCCGCGGGAGCGCTCTCCGCTCAGAAGCAGATCAGTTTTCCCCTGGCGCTTGCCGTCGCAATCGCTGCCTCGCTCACTGCCGACAGCGTCTGGTTCTTCGTCGGGCGCAGCCAGGGCCATCGCGTGCTGCGCCTGCTTTGCAAGCTTTCTCTTGAGCCCACCACATGCGTTCGCCGCACGCAGGATTCGTTTGGCCGCCGCCGCGGCACCATGCTGATGTTTGCCAAGTTCGTTCCCGGCCTGTCAACGCTGGCGCCGCCGGTTGCCGGGCAAAACGGCATGAGCTATGGCGCGTTTCTGCTCTATGACAGCATCGGCGCCGCGTTCTGGGTAGGCGTCACCATGGCCTGCGGCCGATTTTTCGGCGACCTTCTCAAGCGCAACCCTGCCGTTCTGGACTGGGTGGGCCGCTTCTCCGGTGCGCTCCTGATTCTGGGTGTTGTGGCATTCTTCATCGGGCGTCTGCTTCGCCGTCGCATGGTGCTCAAAGAGCTCGCCGCCTCCCGCCTTGAGCCTGAAGAGTTGAAGCAGCAACTTGACGCGGGCGAGCCGGTCTATATCATCGACCTCCGCCATCCCCTCGAGCTGGTGCCCGACCCGTTCACGCTCCCCGGCGCCGTGCACTTCTCACCCGACGCCCTCGCCAAGCGCCACAACGAGATTCCCCGCGACCGCGACGTGGTGCTCTATTGCACCTGTCCCAGCGAGGCCACATCGGCCAAGGTCGCGCTGCAACTGCACAAGCTGGGCATCGATCGCGTGCGCCCGTTGCGCGGCGGCTTCGACGAATGGAAGCGCCTCGGCTATCCCATGGACGCGATTCCGCCCTTCAAGACGCTCGTATCTGCGATCGAGCCCGCCGGATAACAGCTCACGCCAATGTGGAGATGAGGGCAGCGATTGCGGAACCGATCGGCGATCCCATTCCGGTGCACGGGTCAGGCCCCACGGCTGCGCTGTAGAATCCGTTGCTGCCCACCGTGATGTCGTTGAACGCCTTCTGATTTTTCCAGAGTGTCGGCGTCACAAAGCCGAGCTTGGTTCCGTGTGCGGCGAACAGCCCCGCGTAGAGCGGCGCCACAGCGCTCGTTCCGCCCACCACTGTCGCCGATCCGCGCACGAAAATGTTGTAGCCGGTGTTGGGATCGGCATTCGCGCTCACATCCGGCACCATTCTGCCCTTGCCATACTTCGTGTTAGCCGGTGCCGGCGGCGCGCCGATCTGGAAACTTTGCACAGGGAAGACCGTCGAGTATCCTCCGCCGGTTCCTTCGCCGTCGGTTTTGCCGGGATTGTCGTTCCACACCGTCTCCTCGGTCGCCGTCTTCATCGTTCCGCCGCAACCCACCGCGTGCGGGCACGACGACGGACAATCCACATTCGCCGGCGTCGAGCCGCCGTCGCTTGAGTCGTTGTCGCCCGAAGCGGCAAAGACCACCATCCCTCCGGCCACAGCAGCCTGGATGATCGCTTCCATCTGTTCCGCCGCTGCGGTCCCCCAGTTCGCTTCGTCCGCGCCCCACGAGATGGAGCACACATCGCATCCGTCCGCTGCGGCTTTCTGAACGGCCGTGCCGATATCCTGCGACCAATACATACGAATGGTTGCGGCCTGACCGGTTGCCGCGTAGTATGCCGCTCCTGAAACCTCAATATCGAGCGCTACTTCGTAATCGTCGTCGCCCGCCGAGCCGCTCTGCCCCGGCGTGTTCTTTGTTCCGTCCACTGAAATGTCGGTCACCGACGGCGCTGGCTGGCCGAGCGATTGAAAGTATGCGTCGATGTCTGATGCGACCCAGCCGCCGCCCAGCTCGACAATGGCAATCACGCCGCCGCCGGGCGTGCCGGTGGGCCAATGGTACGCAGCGCAAAGGTCGGGAACATTCCAGGCCTTCGCGGCCGCCGCTTTTGGATTCTTGGGCAGCTTGAAATAAGGCCTGTTGCCGTACTTACGCCGGCCTGAACCGGCGAGGGAAGGATTCATTGGGGAAGCTCCTTTGCTCAACGGGAGCATCGCATAGTTTGATGCGGGAGGCAAAGCCGAAGGCTAATCCAAGAATACCTGTCTCTGATCGCTATTCTCCGATCTCTCATCCCTGCCGTACCATGGTTGAGAACGGTCATCACCGCTCGGAGCACGACCTTGGCCTACGACGATCTGCGCGACTGGATCAAGACGCTTGAAAAACACGGCGAGCTCAAGCGCATCCGCGAAGAAGTTTCGCCGGAGCTTGAGATTACCGAAATCACCGATCGGGTTTCAAAGTCCGGCGGGCCGGCGCTGCTCTTTGAGAACGTAAAAGGCCATCCTGGCCACAAGGTCCTCATCAACCAGTTCGGCTCGGAACGCCGCATGGCCCTCGCGTTGGGCGTTGCGAGTATGGACGAAATTGCCGAGCGTATTACGGGGCTCATGAATGTGAAGGCTCCCGAAGGCCTGTTGGACAAACTCAAAATGCTGCCGCAGCTCGGCGCCCTCACCAGCGCCTTTCCTAAAACCGTGAGCGCCAAGGACGCTCCGTGCAAGGAAGTGATCCGGCGCGAGAAGTTCGACCTCAACTATTTTCCGATTCTCAAGTGTTGGCCGCTCGATGGCGGCCGCTTCATCACGTTGCCCTGCGTGCACACACGCGACCCGCGAACGGGCAAGCGCAACATCGGCATGTATCGCATGCAGGTCTACGACGGCCAGACCACCGGCATGCATTGGCAGCGCCAGAAAGTCGCCGCCGAGCACTATCGCGAAGCGCTCCGCAACGCAGCCGCTGGCGCCGATTCGGCACTTGGCCCGAAGGGTGCGCGCGTCGCGATCATGGCCGAATCAGCTGGCGGATCGGTCACAATTCCCTCTGGTCCCCTGGCCGGCACGCCGCAAGTTTCTGTCGCCGCGCTCAAAGGCTCGCGGCTTGAGGTTGCAGTGGCCATCGGCACCGATCCCGCGACGACCTTCGCAGCTATCGTTCCTGCGCCGCCGGAAGTCGAAGAGTTCCTGATCGCCGGATTTCTGCGCGGCAAGCCCGTCGAGATCGTCAAGTGCGAAACCGTCGACCTTGAGGTGCCTGCCAACGCAGAGATCATTCTCGAGGGCTACGTGGAGCTGGGCGAGCTACGCGCAGAAGGCCCGTTCGGCGACCACACCGGCTTCTACACCCTCGAAGACGAGTACCCGGTCTTCCATCTCACCTGCGTCACCCATCGCAAGGACCCGATTTACGCCGCAACCATTGTCGGCAAGCCGCCGATGGAGGATGCGTGGATGGGTAAAGCCGTCGAGCGCATCTTTTTGCCTGCGATGAAGATGACCATCCCCGAGCTGGTCGACATTCATCTGCCCGTCGAAGCCGTCTTCCACAACCTGATGATCGTCTCAATTAGAAAGAGCTATCCCGGCCAGGCGCGCAAAGTGATGAACGCCATCTGGTCGCTGGGCCAGGCCATGTTCACCAAGTGCATCATCGTGGTTGACGAGGATTGCGACGTGCGGAACATTCCCGAAGTCGTTCTGCGCGTGGCCAACAACATCGATCCCGAGCGCGACATTCAATTCACTCTCGGCCCCGTCGATTCGCTCGATCACGCCAGCCGCCTGCCCAACTACGGATCGAAGATGGGCATCGACGCCACGCGCAAATGGAAGGCCGAGGGATTCAACCGCCCGTGGCCGGCAATGATCGAGATGGACCGCGCCACAAAAGCCAAAGTGGACGCAATGTGGGCCAAGCTGGGGCTGTAAAGGCCGTCCTGGAATTTCAAGGGCACAGCACGGTGACTCCCGCGTGAGGGCGCCTCGGATCAAGGTAAGGCGAAATGGTGTAAAATGTAAGGCAGTAGGAGCCCCGCCATGCCACCGAAAATGTCGACAGTTCAGCTACAGGAGATTGAAGCCAAGGTCACTGCGAAAGGGCAGGTGACGCTTCCTAAAGCGCTGCGAAGCCACCTCGGCATTCAAAAGGGCAGCAGAATAAGGTTCAGGATCCACCCACATGGAGGTTTCGAGGCGGATCGGGTCCTCTTTGATTTGGACGATCACTGGAAGTTGGCCGACGAGGTCGGCAAAAAGGGCTCAAAAGCGAAAGGGATCATGACCTTCGAGAAGATGAACCAAGCCAAAGCCCGGAGGGTTTGGTGACGATTGTCGCGGACACCAACGTTTGGGCGCGCGCTTACCTCAACGATGATCAAGTACAGGCGCGCAAGGCTCGCAAGGCGCTCGCAGACGCGTGTTCGAAGGGCGGCGTATTTGTTCCGCTGATCGTTATGGCGGAGCTTGCATGGGTGCTGCGTTCGAAGTGGGACAGGGAACAGGTCCTGACGACCCTCGAGCATCTGCTTCAAACTCGGGGAGTGACGGTCGAGAGCCCCATGCTCGCCCAGGCCGCAATCGCCGCAAGCCGCCAGGGAAAAGCCGGATTCGCCGATCAGCTCATCGCTCAGGTTGGTTTTGCCAACGGGGCCGGCGAAATTCTTACCTTTGACGATCGTTTTGCCAGGTCCGCAAGAGTCAGGCTGCTGAGTTAGGCGAACCCCTCCCGTTGGCGGTGGTCGAGATGGACCGCGCAACGAAGGCCAAGGTCGACGAGATCTGGGCGAAGCTGGGGCCGTGTCGCCATTTTGCTGACAGAAGAACGGCATTGGCGTAGACGAGGTGTGAATGGGAACACGAAACG
>Ga0335085_10004512_pt1 | contig 23013 bp, 16 predicted proteins | sample Lox_Sample_45_FD_206712 | JGI IMG/M metagenome (GOLD analysis project Ga0335085, IMG submission 206712) | Soil microbial communities from Loxahatchee National Wildlife Refuge, Florida, United States - Lox_Sample_4.5 | ecosystem: Environmental > Terrestrial > Soil > Wetlands | place: USA...
TTTTGCCCGGTGGCCCCGGGGTGGCGCGACTCGTAGCGTGTGCGACATGGCCAGGCATCTGTACCTCGCGCCGGAACCGCGAGATCCCGATTCCACCGCAGGACCGCCGTTTCGCGTGGTCCTGGCGGAGGGCCACGAGTTGATGCGCCGCAGCCTGGCTCTGCTGCTCGAGCACGACGCCGCCGTCGAGCTCGTCGCGGAGGCACCTGATCTGGACTCCGCCGTGAGGAGCGTCCTCGCCACCCGACCCGACGTGCTCGCGCTCGATCTCGGCCTGCCCGACGGCTCGAGCCTCGAGGCGATCGACGGGCTCCGCGAGCGCGCGCCGGGCACACGGATCGTTGCGTTGACGATGAACGACGACGCTGTCTTCGCGAAAGGAGCGCTTGCCGCGGGCGCGCGCGGCTTCGTGCTCAAGCAGCTTGCCGACGAGGAGCTGCCCCGCGCCGTCGATGCCGTTGCCCGGGGCGAGGAGTACATCAGCCCTCGCGTGGCCGGGCGACTGGCCCGGCTGCGCGCACCCGCCATCCCGGAGGATGCGGCGCGCGAGGCGTCGGTTCAGCGGCGATGATCGCCGCTTGACCCCTGCGGCCTGCGGCCCGAGCGACTAGGACGCGGCCTGCTCGGCGGCTGAGCTCTCGGCGGCTGAGCTCTCGGCGGGGGCAGAGCTCTCAGTGCGGTGCGCACCCGGCAGACGTACCGGCAGGGAGGCCTTGACGAGCGTTCCCCCGCCCGGAGAGCTGACCTCGAGCGTCCCGCCGGCGAGGGCGACTCGCTCGCGCATGCCGGCCAGTCCGAAGCCGTTCGTCTTCGTGTCGGCGTCGAAGCCTCTCCCGTCGTCCTCGACTTCCAGCCAGAGCGCTCCGTCCGCATTGCCGATCGCGACCCTCACCCTGCTCGCGAGGGCGTGCTTGGCGACGTTCGTGAGGGCCTCCTGCACGAGCCGGTACACGGTCATCTCGAGGTCCTCGTCGAGCGGGTCCTCGCCCGCCGAGCGGCCGGGAACGCCAAGCTCCGAGGTGATCTCGACGCCGTCCTGCTCGCGGTGACGCTCGAGCAGTGTCTCGATGGCCGAGCGCAGGCCCAGTTCATCGAGCGCCGCCGGGCGCAGGTCCGTGATGATGCCGCGCAGGCTCTCGATCTCCTGTTCGATGTGCTCGATGGCGCCGCGAATTGCCTCCCGGGCGCTCGCGAGGTCCTCGTGGCGCAGGCCGGAGGAGAGCATCAGGCGCACACCGCCGAGGCCCTGCAGCGTCTCGTCGTGCAGCTCCCTGGCCCAGCGACGCCGCTCCGCGTCCGCGGCGGAGAGGGAGCTTCGCAGGCGATCGGCGCGCACGCTCTGAGCCAGCGCGACGGCGGTGACGGCACTTGCGGCGAACGTGCGCAGCAACTGCTCGTCGTCGGCGCTGAAGGCACCCTGCTCGATGCCATGGTCGAAGGCGGCGAGGACGCCGACCCCCTGGCCGCGATACATCATCGGCACGATCAGGGCCGTCTGAGCGTCTACGACGCCGAACTCGGAGGGGGCGATACGCAGGCGCGCGCCGACGTCGGTGATCCGCTCCGCACGCCCGCGTTCGAGCACCTGCCCGGAGGTCGATTCCGCGATCGGCAGGCGCACGCCGCGCATCTCCTCGGCGTGTCCGGCGGTCGCCTGCACCACGAGCTCGGAGCCATCGCGCAGCATGATCACGAGGGAGCGCGCGCCGACGAGCGCGCGACCGCGCTTCACGATCAGCTCGAGCACGTGCTCCAGCGCGATGTCACCGCCGATCGCAACGGCGACATCGCGCGTTGCCTCGAGCCCGCGCATCGCCTTCTCGAGATCCTGGCGGCGCCGCTCGGTCGTCTCGTACAGCTTCGCGTTCTCGATCGCGACGGCTGACCACTGGGCGAGCATCACGGTCGCCTCCTCGTCCACCTCGGTGAACTCGCCGCCGCCCTGCTTCTCGGTCAGGTAGAGGTTGCCCCACGCCTCGCCGCGGATCACGATCGGCACGCCGAGGAAGCTGCGCATCACAGGGTGGCCGGCCGGGAAGCCGTAGCTCGAGGGGTGCTGCCCGACATCCTGCAGTCGCAGTGGCTGCGGGTGCTCGATGAGCGCGCCCAACACACCCCGCCCGCGCGGCAGGTCACCGATCGCACGGTGGGCCTCCTCGTCGATTCCGAGCGTCAGGAACTGCTCCAGCTCCGTGCGCTCGTCGTTGAGAACCCCCAGTGCGGCGTAGCGCGCCCCGGTGATCTCGCGTGCGGCCTCGAGCATCAGGTCGAGGACGGCACGCTGGTCGAGCTCTGTCACGAGCGCCCTCCCGACGTCCAGCAGACGCCGGACCCATGCATCGCCGGATGTCGTCGCCATCTTCAAGGCAGATCTTACTCGCAGTTCGCCCCGGGCTGGGCTGCGCAGCTCCAGCGCCCACGGGCGCCAGAGCGGGGACCCAGCGTGGTCTCGGACCCGCATGGCACACCGTTTTGGAGGCGGCGCCGGGACGTACGATGCGAAGCCGAGAGCGCAGGTGCTCGCGGCGGGCGACGAGCTGGGCGCCTGCTATCACACGGGCTGCTTCGAGCGGTCCGGCATGGGGCCGGGCAGCGGCTCCAGTCCGGCGCTCCGCCTAGACGCTACTGCTGCGTGCGCCCCGCGGAGGGGGCTCAGACCTCCTCGGGCACCATCTCGATCGCCCCGCAGGGGCACTCGGTGACGCACAGTCCGCAACCCTTGCAGTAGTCGAGGTCGAAGGCATAGGGAGCGCCGTCGTCGCCGGGCTTCAAGACCGCGTTGTCCGGGCAGACGCCGAAGCAGTTGTCGCAGGAGAAGCAGTTGCCGCAGGAGAGGCAGCGACGCGCCTCATACAGGGCGTCGGACTCGTTGTAGCCCTTGACCACCTCCGCGAATGTGCTCTGGCGGCGGATGCCCGCGAGCTCGGCTCGCACGGCGCGCGGGGCGTCGGAGTAGTACCACGGGTTGATCTGCTCGAAGCCCGCCAGCTCGCCCATGGGCTCGGGGCCGACGGCGACGTCGCTGAGGAAGCCGTCGATGCAGCGCGCCGCGCGAGCGCCGTGGCCGATCGCGACGGCCACGTTGCGCTCCGCCGGCACCATGTCGCCGCCGGCGAAGATGCCGGCTGCCCCGGTCATCATGCGCTCATCCACCTGCGCCACGCCGTCGGTCACCTCCACCTCGGGGATCGCGGCGAGCAGCCGGAGGTCCGCACTCTGGCCAAGCGCGAGGATGATCGTGTCCGCGTCGAGCTCCTCGTACTCGCCGGTCGGCTGCGGGAGGCCCTGCTCGTCGAGCCGCATGCGCTCGATCCGGACGTGCTCGCCGTCCACGGCGGCGATGGTGGACAGCCAGCGGAAGGAGATCCCCTCCTCCTCGGCCTGCTCGAGCTCCTCGGGCTGTGCCGGCATGCGCTCGCGCGTGCGCCTGTAGATGATCGTCGGCTCAGTGGGGGAGAAAGGCTGCTCGCCGGCGGCTTCCTGGGCTCCGGCGCCGCCAACGCCCGCGGGGGAGGCGAGGCGCGCGGCGCTGCGGGCGGCATCGAGTGCGGTGTTGCCACCGCCATAGACGACCACGCGCCGCCCGAGCTGCGGGCGCTCGCCGCGCTCGAGGCCTTCGAGCATCGCGATCGCCTCGATGACGTGCGCCGCGGTGCCGCCGGGGATCTCGGCGTGTCTGGCGACGTGGGCGCCCACGGCGAGGAACACGGCGTCATAGGCGCCGGCGCGCATCGCCTCGCGCAGGTCCGTTACGCGGACTGCGCATTCGAGCTGGACCCCAACGGCGAGGATGCGGCCGATCTCCGCGTCGAGGACCTCGCGCGGGAGGCGGTAGGCGGGGATCCCGTAGCGCATCATCCCGCCCGGCCTGTCCGCCTGCTCGCGCACGGTGACGTGGTGCCCGCGCAGCGCGAGCTGGTAGGCGGCCGAGAGCCCGGACGGGCCGCTGCCGACGACGAGCACGCGCCTGCCCGTGGGAGCGTGCGGCTCGGGAAGCCGCCAGCCCTTCGCGATCGCCTCGTCGCCGAGGAAGCGCTCGACCGCGTTGATGCCGACGGCCTCGTCGAGCTGGGCGCGGTTGCAGGCGCTCTCGCAGGGGTGGTAGCAGACACGGCCCATGACGGCCGGGAACGGATTGGACTGCACGAGCAGGCGCCAGGCGCGCTCGTAGCCGGCGCCACCGGACTCGGCCTCATACAGCCAGCCCTGGATGTCCTCGCCGGCCGGGCAGCCGTGGTTGCACGGCGGCAGCTTGCGTACGTACACCGGCCTCTCGGTGCGCCAGTCGCCCGTGCGGTTGGCGAGGCTCGAGCCGACGTCGAGCGTGATCGCGAACGGGCGCTCGCTCACGGCCCGGCCTCCCCGGTGGCGAGCGCGTCGAGCAGCTCGATCTCGCCCGCCCGGTCCGCCTCGCCGAGCAGGCCGAAGCGGGCTATGTTGCGCTCGGCGTGGGCCTGAAGTCGCTCGAGGACATCGGGGCGCCCATCGCCGTCGAAGAGGTGCGCGAAGCGCTTCTGGCGGCGCAGGTACTGCTCGACGGGCACCTGGCGGCGGATGCGCGAGACCGCCGTGATGCGGCCGTCCACAGCCTCGAAGACCGGGAACAGCCCGCTCTCCTTGGCCAGGCGCGCGATCAGCACGGTCTCGGCCGTCCGGGAGCCCCAGCCGAGCGGGCAGGGCACGAGCACGTGGATGTAGCGCGGGCCGTGGAAGTCCATCGCGCGCGTCACCTTGGCCTCGAGGTCGTGCAGCTCGGCGACCGTGGCGGTGGCGACGTAGGGGATCTCGTGCGCCATCGCGATCAGCGGCGCATTCTTGCCCTGGCCGAAATCGTTGCCCGGGTGTCGCCCGAGCGCCTCGGTCGTGGCGGTGCGCGCCGCCGGCGGGGTCGCTGCGGAGCGCTGAACGCCCGTGTTCATGTAACCCTGGTTGTCGTAACAGATGTAGAGCACGTCGTCCCCGCGCTCGAACATCCCCGAGAGGCAGGCGAAGCCGATGTCGACGGTGCCGCCGTCGCCGCCCTGGCCGACCACCCGCACGTCGGTGCGTCCCTTGGCGCGCAGGGCGGCCGCCACGCCGGTCGCGACCGCCGGCGCGTTGGCGAAGAGCGAATGGATCCACGGCAGCCTCCACGAGGACTCCGGATATGGGGTCGAGAAGACCTCCAGGCAGCCGGTGGCGTTGGCGGCGATCACCCGTCCTCCGGCGGCATGCAGCGCGGCGTCGAGCGCGTAGCGGGCGCCGAGCGCCTCACCGCATCCCTGGCAGGCGCGATGTCCCTTGGTGATCGCGTTGCCACGCTCGGCGTCCGACTGCACCGTGCGCTCGCTCTGCTCCAGCAGGCGTCCGCCCACCGCGAAGGTTCCCGTCTGGTAGAAGCGCAGGTCCGCCGCGCCACGGGGCGTGCCCTCCGCCGAGGGCCCGTCGCGCCCGGCGATGGGCACCTGATCATCGGGCGCTCCACTCATACCGGGCCCGCAGCCACGGCTCCGATGTCGCGCAGCACGCCCTCCGCGTGTGGCCCGCTGCGCCCGCCACCCTTCTGGCGCGCAAGCTCGCGCTCGACGACGTCGGCCTTCAGGTCGAGGAAGTGCAGCTCGCCGAGATTCCCGGCGCGCGCCTCCTGAAAGAGGGTGCGAAGCGATCGGCGCGTGATCGGCCGCCCGCCGAGCCCGGCGATCACCGTGTTGACCTGCACCGGCAGGCCGGCAAGCGCGGCCCGGACGTCGGCGGAGACGATCCCGCCGACGCCGACGGAGAAGGCCCGCTCCAGCGCGATCACGCGCTCGGCACCCTGCAGCGCTTCGCGGAGCTCGCGCATGGGGAACGGACGGAAGCACTTCAGCGCGACCGCGCCGATCGACTCGCCGCGCTCGCGCAGCTCGTCGACGACCTCGACGAGCGTGCCGAACACCGAGCCGAGCGTGAGGACAACGGTCTTCGCGTCGGCGCTCTGGTAGGGCTCGAGCAGCCCACCCGAGTGGCGCCCGAAGCGACTGCGGAACTCGTCGGCGACGCGGGGGATCAGCTCGAGCGCTTCCAGGTGCTTGGCGTGAGCCAGGTAGCGCACCTCCGTGAAGGCCTCCGGTCCCACCATCGCGCCGATCGTCATCGGCTCGTCGGGATCGAGCACCTGGTGAGGCGAGAACGGCGGCAGGAAGGCGTCGACCTGCGCCTGGTCGGGAACCTCGAGCGGCTCGAAGGCGTGGGTGAGGACGAAGCCGTCCATGCAGACCATCACCGGCAGTGCGAGTGCCTCGGCGATGCGGAAGGCCTGGATGTGGAGGTCGACGGCCTCCTGGTTGTCGGAGGCATACAGCTGGATCCAGCCGCAGTCGCGCAGCGCCATCGCGTCACCCTGGTCGTTCCAGATGTTTATCGGAGACCCGATCGCGCGGTTGCCGACGGTCATCACGATCGGCAGGCCGAGACCGGAGGCGTTGAAGAGGGCCTCTGTCATGTAGAGGAGGCCCTGGCTCGCGGTGGCGGTGTAGGCGCGGGCGCCGGCTGCGCAGGCACCGATCGCGACCGACATCGCAGCGAACTCGGACTCAACGTTGACGAACTCGCACGGTGCCAGTTCGCCGGCGTGCACGAGCCGCGAGAGTCCCTCGACGATGTGGGTCTGCGGGGTTATCGGATAGGCGCACACGACCTCTGGCCGGCAACGCGCAACGGCGCGGGCCACGGCCTGTGAGCCCTCGAGCTGCTCACGCATGCGCGCTCTCCCTCGCTCGGGCCAGCCGGTCGGTCCAGGCAAAGGCGTCGCCCGCGGCGGCGCGGTTTCCCTCGCGCGCAGCGCCGTTGAAGCGCGCCGCGATCGCCCGTTCGAGCGCGGGCAGAGAGATCAGACCGGTGAGCGCGACCAGCGCGCCCAGCAGGGCAGCATTCGGAATCGGGCGCCCGAGGCGCGCCCGGGCGAGCTCGCTGGCGGGCACGGTCACCAGACGCTCGGGGTGATGGCGGCCGCGCAGCTCGTCCAGCCCCAGCTCGTCCATCGAGCGCGCGGAGTTGATCAGCACGTAGCCGTCGGCGAGCAGGCCGCCGAAGACGTCGACGTGGTGCAGCAGGGTCGGGTCCTGCACGACCACGGCATCCGGCTCGGCGATCGGCTCGCGCAGGCGGATGCGCCGTTCGTCGACACGACAGAAGGCGACGACCGGAGCTCCCATGCGCTCGGACCCGAACGACGGGAAGGCCTGGGACTCGAGACCCTCCGCGAAGGCCGCGGCCGAGAGCAGCTCGGCGGCCGTCACGACGCCCTGCCCACCGCGCCCGTGGATCCGTACCGAGAACACGCCAGCACCGTATCGACGCGGTGTGCCCCGGGCATCCGCCGACCGCCACCCGCGGCGCCCGTAGTTGACCGCAGCGCTAGCCGGCCCCGGCGGGTGCCATCTCGCCCACGCCGCGCGGCAGCACGAGCACGGGGCAGCGCGCATGGCCGGCGAGGTAGTGGGAGGTGCTGCCCAGCATCAGGCGACGCAGCGGCCCATAACTGCGGGAGCCGACGACGAGCAGGTCCACGCGCCCGCTGAAGATGGCGAGCTCCTCGCCGGGCGTCCCGATCACCGCCTCGCCGGAGACGTCCTCGAGCGCCGCAAGCTGCCTCTGCCCCTCGGCGAGCATGGCCTCGAGCGCCGAGCCCCAGACGACGCCGCCGATACCGGCGTAGGCGGAGCTCATCAGCCCCACCACCTTGCACACCCGCACGGTCGCGCCGTGGCTTCGCGCCTGCTCCCGGGCCACCGCCAGCGCCGCCTGGCTCTCGGCTGAGCCGTCGTAGCCGACACCGATCGTCCGCGGGGGCTCGCCGGCGAAGGAGAGCGGCGCGATCGCGACGGCGCAGGAGGCGCCGTTGAGCGAGACCCGCGTGTCATTGCCGAGCAGCACCCGCCCCAGCAGGCCCCGGTGGCAGGAGCCGACGACGAGCAGGTCGTTTCCCCGTTGCTCGACGAGCTCATGCAGCGCGCGCCCGACGCTGCTGGGCCCCTCGCTGACGAGCTCCGCCTGCACCGAGGTGGCGATACGTTCGCGTTCGAGGAGCTCCTCGGATTCCTTCCGTTCCACGGTGTCCAGCGGCGGAACGCGAGGGACCTCGGCCCCCCCCTGCTCCATCACGGCGGCCGACTCGGCGGCCTCGACCCAGGCGCCGGCCGCTGGCACGGTGCCACGGTAGACGTTCGCGAGCGTGAGGCGCCCGGTCGGCGCAACGAGCAGTCTCGCCAGGGCGATTGCGTCCCGGCCCCCCTGGCGACCGTCCACGCCGACCAGCGCGTTGCTGAAGACGGCGGGTCTATCGCTCACCCGCGCAGATCCTCCGGGCGGACCACCAGCACCGAGCACGGCGCATCGTGCACCACGCGCTCGCTCACGCTGGCCAGGGCGCGCGGTCCCTTGATGTGGTGGCTCGACATCACGGCCAGCGAGGAACTCGACTGCTGGGCAGCCTCGATGATCGCGCGCTCCGCGCGACCGGGCACGATGCGCACCTGCCCGCGATTGCCGAGCGCCTTGCCCACGCGCTCGGCCTGGTTGCCGAGGCGGGTGGGCTGAAAGCGCGACTCCGGCCCGGCCGCGTGGAGCAGGAGGAGCTCGCCCTCGCGCTCGAGCGCGAGGGCTATCCCGAAGTCCAGCAGCCGGTCGGAGTCCGTCCCGGCGTCGCTCGCCACGAGAACGCGCTCCGCGAATGCGACCCCCCTGGGCGGGCGCCGTGCGATCAGCAGCGAGGTGGGCAGGCGATGGGCAGCCGTGCTCGTTATGCCGCCGAGCAGTAGGTGTGCCGCGCGCGACATCGACGGCGCCCCCAGGGCCAGCAGAGAGTGCGACTGCGCCTGGTCGAGCAGGGCATGCGCGACCTTCGCGCGCCCGTCGACCGCCGTATCCGCGGGCACGCCCTGGCGTGCGGCCAAAGCCCGTGCGTGGTTGAGCGCCTGGCGCACGCGAACCCTGCTCATGGTCGCCACGTCGATCGCGTTGTGATCGCGTCCGACCGTGGATTCGCCGCTCACCGCGAGCAGGGTGAGATGGCCCCTGGCGCCGGTCAGCGCCGCCGCCTGGCGCACCGCCTCATAGGACGTGCGGGTGCCATCGACGCCGCAGAGCACGTCGTTCAGGATCCGCATGGCGCCCTTGCGCGGCGCGCGGCCACGGGGCGCCGGGCGCCGGGCGGTCTGCTTCGTGGTCGGGGACATCACTCTCCTCGCTGTTCGTGGTGTGGACGTGGTCGGCGTGCCGAGGTGGGCTCGTGGGCATATGGGTAGCCGGCGCAACCGCAGGGCTCGGGCGGACGCGCCGAGGCTACCGGGCGGCGCTCCGCACGGGGAGCCCGCCGGCCGAGAGGGCTCCGCCCGCGGCCCGCTGGCATCACGCCGGCACCGCGTCCGGCAGCCCGCGAGCCTCGCTCGCCGCCCCGGAGGCCGACGACGGGTCCGCGCCGCCCTGCAGGACGACCTTCAGCGCGCCCGTGTTCGCCGCGTCGGCGAAGGTGTCATAGGCGGCCATCGTGTCCCCCAGCGCGAAACGGTGCGTCGCGAACAGCGAGGGGTCGAGGCGACCGCTGGCGATCAACCTCATGAGCTTGGGGATGCTGTACGTGTCGACCAGCCCCGTGGTGACGGTCACGTCGCGGATCCACAGCTTCTCGAGGTGGAGCGTGGCCGGCTTGCCGTGCACGCCGATGTTGGCCACGTGCCCGCCGGGACGGACGAGGTCGGCGGCCAGCTCGAATGTGTCGGGCACACCGACCGCCTCGATCGCCACGTCGGCACCGAGGCCGTCGGTCAGCTCCATCACCTGGGCGGTCGCGTCGGTGGCGCTGTTGTTGAGCGTCGTGTCGGCGCCGAAGCGGCGCGCACTCTCCAGGCGGCTGTCGGCGAGGTCGATGGCGACGATGCGCCCCGGCGTGTAGAGCTTGGCCGTGAGGATCGCCGCGAGCCCGATCGGGCCGGCGCCCACGATCGCGACCACATCGCCGGGGGTCACCAGTCCGTTCAAGATGCCCACCTCGTAGGAGGTCGGCAGGATGTCGGCCAGGAAGAGGACCTGCTCGTCGCTGAGGGAGTCCGGCACCTTGTAGACCGAGTTGTCCGCGAACGGGACGCGCGCGTACTCCGCCTGGAGGCCGTTGATGAGGTGGCCGAAGATCCAGCCTCCCCCACCGAGGCACTGGCCGTAGCGCCCTTCCCTGCAGAAGCGGCAGCTGCCACAGGAGGTCACGCAGGAGATCAGCACACGGTCACCCGGGGCGATGGTCGTGACCCCGGCGCCGACGGCCTGGACCGTTCCGACCGCCTCGTGGCCGAGGACGGTCCCCGGCGTGGTCTCGGGCACGTCGCCCTTCAGGATGTGCAGGTCGGTGCCGCAGATCGTGGAGGTGTCGATCCGCACGATCGCGTCGGTCGGGTCGAGGATCGTCGGGTCATCGATCGTGTCCCAGCCGCGCTGGCCTGGTCCGTGGTAAACGAGCGCCTTCATTACGGCCTCCATGTGTTCGGATTGAGGACAACCGTCAACCTACGTCGGCGTGCCGCCCGTCGTATCGGGGCCTCACCCCAAGAACTCATGTGAATTACTACGGAGCGCCATGGCGAGCCGGGTGCGGGTGTGACGAGTCCGCCCTGGCCACTGGGCAGGACCGCGGGATATACCCGATGAGCCGGTGCCGGCTCATTCCCTAGGCTGCCTGCTGATGGGGGTTCGCAACCTGGAGAAGCTCTTCTCCCCGACGCGCATCGCCGTCGTGGGAGCCGGCGCCGAGCCGACCCAGCTCGGCCACGTCGTGCTGCGCAACCTGATCGACGGCGGCTTCGGCGGTGAGGTCTTCGCGGTCAATCCGCGCCACGACTCGGTGGCGGGCGTTCCGGCATATCCCAGCATCGGGGCCCTGCCGGCCGTGCCCGATCTGGCGGTGATCTGCACCCCGGCGGCGGCCGTGCCGGATCTCGCGCGCGAATGCAGCGACGCATCCGTCGGCGCGATGGCGGTCCTGTCGGCGGGCTTCCGCGAGACGGGACCCGAGGGAGGGAAGCTCGAGCAGCGCATCGCCGCCGAGCTTCGCCGCCCTGGAGGCCCGAGGCTGCTCGGCCCCAACTGCCTGGGGCTGATCGTGCCGCGCCACTCGCTCAACGCGAGCTTCGGCGGAGCGATGCCGAGCGACGGCGAGGTGGCCTTCGTCTCGCAATCCGGCGCGCTCGCGACCTCGGTCATCGACTGGGCACGCTCGGAGCAGGTCGGCTTCTCACATGTGATCTCACTCGGAAACATGCTCGACGTCACGCTCGGGGACGTGATCGACTACCTGGGTCGGGACCGTCGGACGCGCGCGATCGTCCTCTACGTCGAGTCCGTCACCGAGCCGCGCACGTTCATGTCGGCCGCGCGAGCGTTCTCGCGCAACAAGCCGATCATCGTCTACAAGGCCGGCCGCTATGAGGCCTCCGCCAAGGCGGCCGTGTCGCACACCGGGGCGATGGCCGGCGAGGACTCCGTCTACGACGCCGCCTTCCGCCGCGCCGGCCTCGTGCGGGTGGGGAGGATCGAGGACATCTTCTCCACCGCTGAGCTGCTCGCACGCGAGCGCCCCCCTCACCGGCGCGGACGCCTCGCGATCGTGACCAACGCCGGCGGTCCGGCCGTGATGGCCGCCGACGCGCTCCTGGCACGCGGTGGCACGCTCGCCGAGCTTGGCCCGGCGACGCTCGAGGTCCTCGGGAACGCGCTGCCAGCCGGCTCCTCGCCGGCCAACCCGGTCGACGTGCTCGGCGATGCCACGCCCGGGCGCTACGGCGCGGCGGCGAAGGCGGCGCTCGCCGACCCCGATGTCGACGCGCTGCTGGCGATCCTGACGCCGCAGGCGATGACCGACCCGCTCGGGAGCGCCGAGGCGCTCATCGAGGCAAGGGGCAGCCGGGGCAAGCCGGTGCTGGCGGCCTGGATGGGGGGCGACTCGGTGCGCGAGGGACGGGAGCGCCTCGCCGCCGGCGGCGTCGCCGCGTACGGGTATCCCGAGCAGGCGATCGAGGCGTTCATGGACCTCGTGTCATACGCGCGCAACATCGAGACGCTGCACGAGACCCCGCGCACGGCGCCCGTCAGCTTCACGCTCGAGCGCTCGGAGGCGGACGCCCTCATCCGGAGTGCCCTGGAGGAGGACGGCGAGGTGCTCTCCGAGAGCTCCGCCAAGCGGCTCCTGCACGCGTACGGCATTCCCGTGACGCTTCCCACACGCGTCTCCTCCGCGCAGGAGGCCGTGGCCGCGGCCGAGGCGATCGGCTACCCGGTCGCGCTCAAGATCTCCTCGCCGCGGGTCACGCACAAGACCGAGGCGGGCGGAGTCGAGCTCGCCCTGGCGAACGAGCGACAGGTGTGCGACGCCTACGCACGCATCCTCGGGGCGGCGCGGTCAAACGGGGGCGCCCTGGGCGCGGGCGGCGTCACGGTTCAGGCGATGGCATCCGGCACGGCGGCGGCGAGCGGGCACGAGCTCGTGCTGGGTGCCCGCAAGGATCCGACCTTCGGCGCGGTGATCGTGCTCGGCGCAGGTGGTGTGGCAACCGAGGTGCTCGGCGACCGGTCGCTCGAGCTGCCGCCCCTGAACGACAGGCTCGCAGACGCCATGCTCCGCTCGCTGCGGATCTGGCCGCTGCTGGCCGGCTACCGAGGCCGCCCGGGCATCGATGTCGACGCCCTGACGGAGGCGGTCATGCGCTTCTCCTACCTCGTCGCCGAGCACCCCGAGCTCGAGGAGATCGAGATGAACCCGCTGCTTGCCTCGAGCGAGGGCGTGGTCGCGCTCGACGCGAGAGCGCTCGTCGACGGTGCGCTGCTGGCAAGCCCTCCGCCCCCGTACTCGCACCTCGCGATCCGGCCTCCGCCCGAGGAGTACACGCGCGAGGCGACCACGCGCGATGGGCTGCACGTCACGCTGCGCCCGATCCGGCCGGAGGACGAGCCGGCCTGGCACGAGATGCTCGACGCCTGCTCTCCGGAGTCGATCCACATGCGCTTTCGCGCCTTCGTTCGGCACACGCACGCGCTGGCGACGCGCTTCTGCTTCATCGACTACGACCGCGAGCTCGCGATGGTCGCCGAGTTGCGCGACGAGCAGGGGAAGGTGAGGCTGGCCGGCGTCGGGCGACTCGTGGCCGATCCCGATCGCGAGAGCGCCGAATACGCGGTTCTCGTGGCGGACCCATGGCAGGGACACGGTCTCGGCGACCTGCTGACCGATTGTTGCCTGGAGATCGCGCGTTCCTGGGGGGTTGGCGAGGTCTACGCGGAGACGACGCCGGATAACGCCGGCATGATCGCCGTCATGCGCAGCCACAACTTCGCGGTCAGACGCCTGCTCGAGGACGGACTGGTGTGCGGCTGGCGCCGGCCCTGAACCGTGTTCGTCGCCGCCTGTGGCTCACCACGGCGAGGCTGCGGGCAACTACTAGGCCGGGTCCCGGGGGATCGTCGGATGACCCGCCGCCGGCACTCGATTAGCGTGCACGGCATGAGCCTCCCCCCCACGAGCGCGCGCGCCCGGACACTCGAGGCGACACGGTCCTTCGAGGACCTGCGCGCCACCGACGTCGAGTACGCCGGTGGCAAGGGCGCCAACCTCGGCGAGCTCTGCGCCGCCGGCCAGCCGGTGCCGGCGGGCTTCGTGGTCGGCGCCCCCGCATATGCCGCCTACTGCGAGGAGACCGGCCTGCGCAGCCGGCTCGCGGAGCTCTTCCGCGGGCTCGACGTCGAGGACACCGCCGCCCTCGAGCGCGCCGCCGCCAAGGCGCAGCTCCTGTTCGACGGGACCGCGATGCCACTGTGGCTCGAGGAGGAGATCCGCTCCGCCTACCTCACGCTTGCCGCAGCCGCCGCCCATCAGGTGGCGGGGCCACAGAGGGTGCCGGTGGCCGTGCGCTCCTCCGCCACGGCCGAGGACACGGCGTCGGCGTCGTTCGCCGGCATGAACGAGACCTACCTCAACATCCGCGGCGCCGATGACGTGCTCGATGCGGTGCGGCGCTGCTGGCGCTCGCTGTTCGGCGCCCGCACGGTCTACTACCGCGCCAAGCAGGGCCTCGAGCAGGCAGCGATGGACATCGCCGTGGTCGTGCAGCGCCAGATCGCCTCGACGCGTGCCGGAGTGATGTTCACGGTCAATCCCGCCAGCGGCGACCGCGGCGAGCTCGTGATCGAGGGCGCCTTCGGGCTGGGCGAGTCGGTGGTCTCGGGCTCGGTGTCTCCCGACCGCTACGTGGTCGACAAGGCGTCGCTGGCGATCCTCGCCCGTGAGGTGCGCCGCAAGGAGCTCGCGATCGAGCCACAGCCGGACGGCGGGACAAATGTGCGCACGCTCTCCGAGGCCGACGCCCTGCGGCCGGTGCTCAGCGACGAGGAGGTCCGCGCGCTCGCCGAGATGGGCCGCCGCGTCGAGCAGCACTACGGCGCGCCCCAGGACACCGAGTGGGCATTCGATCGCGACGGCGCCATGTGGATCCTTCAAAGCCGCCCCGTGACGACTCTCCACGAGCAGGTCCCGGCGGGCGGCGATATGCCCGCGGGGCCCTCCCCCGCCACGGTCGACGGCGACGGGCGTCACCCCAGCGCAGCGCCCGCCGGAGCTCCCGCCGCCGAGGGGGCAGCCCCTCTGCTGCGCGGCCTCGGAGCGGCGCCGGGCGTGGCGGCGGGCGCCGTACGCGTCCTGTCCGCGCTCGCCGAAGCGGAGCGCCTCGCCGACGGCGAGGTGCTCGTGACGCACATGACCGCCCCCGACTGGGTGCCGCTGATGCGCCGCGCCGCGGCGATCGTGACTGACTCCGGCGGCATGACCTGCCACGCCGCGATCGTCTCGCGCGAGCTCGGCATCCCCTGCGTGGTCGGCACCGGTGAAGCCACGCGCAAGCTGCGCGACGGCGAGCTGGTCTCCGTCGATGCCACCCACGGCGCCATCTTCGAAGGGGCCGAGGCCGCGCGATCGGCGAGCGCCGCCTCGCAACCGTCACAGCCGACCGGCGCCGCCGGCGCCGCCGCGACGCCGGCCGCACGACCGGTCACCGCCACCAACCTGCTGGTCAACCTCTCCGAGCCCTCGCAGGTGGAGCGCGCCGGCGCCCTGGATGTTGACGGCGTCGGGCTGCTGCGCGCCGAGCTGATGGTGCTCGAGGCGCTGTCCGGAGATCATCCCCGCACGCTGCTCGAAGAGGGGCGCGGCGAGGACTTCGTGGCGGCCATGGCCGACGGCCTCAGCCGCTTCGCGGCCGCCTTCTCCCCGCGCCCGGTCACCTACCGGACGATCGACTTCCGCACGAACGAGTTCCGCGGCCTGCGCGGTGGTGATCGCTTCGAGCCCGAGGAGGCGAATCCCATGATCGGCTATCGCGGGGCGCTTCGCTACACGCGCGAGCCCGAGGTGTTCGGGCTCGAGTTGCAGGCGCTCCTGCGGGTGTGGGACGACGGCTATCGCAACCTCCACGTGATGCTCCCATTCGTGCGCAGCACGATCGAGCTTCGCCGCTGCCGCGAGCTGATCGCCCGATCCGGCCTCATCGACCGGCCGGGCTTCGAGCTGTGGGTGATGGCCGAGGTCCCCTCCGTGCTCTTCAACCTCGCCGAGTACGCGGCGCTCGGGGTGGCGGGCATCTCGGTCGGATCCAACGACCTCACCCAGCTCCTGCTTGGCGCCGATCGCGACAACGAGGTGCTGGCCGAGACCTTCGACGAGCGCGACCCCGCCGTGGTCGCCTACCTCCAGCAGCTGATCCCGCGCGCCCGCTCACTCGGGCTGAGGACCTCGATCTGCGGTCAGGCGCCGTCCGTGCACCCCGAGTATGCCGAGCTCCTCGTCCGGGCCGGCATCGACTCGGTGTCGGTCAACGTGGACGTGGTCGACCGCACGCGCTCGCTGCTGGCCGCCGCCGAGCAGCGCGTCCTGCTCGACGCCGCCCGCGCGAGCGGCGGTTGACGCCGCGGGCCATGTCGGGGCGCAGCCTCCGCGTCGGGCGCATCGCGGGCATCCCCATCAGCGTCAGCCCGTGGTGGCTCGTGATCGTCGCGTTCTTCACCTGGGTGCTCGGTTCCAGCTACTACCCCGAAGCCGTGCACGGGATCTCCGCGGCGGGGGCCTATGCGCTAGGGCTCGCAAGCGTTCTCCTGCTCTTCGCGAGCCTTCTGCTCCACGAGCTCGGGCATGCGATCGTGGCCCGCCGCCACGGTGTGGAAGTCGACGGGATCGAGCTCTGGCTGCTCGGAGGCGTCTCGAAGATGCGCGGCGATGCGCACGAGCCGGCCGACGAGCTCCGCTACGCGCTTGCCGGGCCGGCCGTCAGCGCCGTCATCACGGCCTGCTTCGGAGCGCTCACGCTCGCAATGCCGACGTCCGTGGCCTCCTGGGTGCGCGCGCTGGTGGAATATGAGTTCCTCATCAACGCGCTGATCCTCGGTTTCAACCTGGTTCCCGCCTTTCCGCTCGACGGCGGGCGCGCGCTGCGCGCGCTGCTCTGGCAGCGCAGCGGCTCGATGCAGCGGGCCACCGAAGTGGCGGCGCGCGTGGGCCGTGTCTTCGGCTACATGCTTGTCGGCCTCGGCTTCCTGATGTTGTTCGGAGCCGCCGCCTACCAGGGCCTGTGGCTCGTGTTGATCGGCTTCTTCATCGTCATGTCCGCCGGCCAGCAGTCGGTCGGCGCCGAGATCCGCGCCCTCTTCTCCGGCAAGGGCGCCGCCGACCTGATGGCACGGCCGGTCCTCACGATCCCCGCCGAGCTGCCCCTGGGGCTTGCGGCCATCGAATACTTCGGGCGCTACCCCTACACCGCGTTGCCGGTGGTCGACGATGGCGGCCGCGCCGTCGGCCTGATCACCGTCTCCGGCATGCAGGCGGCCAAGCGGCAGGCCGGCCCGGGGAGGCTCGCCTCGGTGATGGCCGAGCGCGTCCTGGACGTGGCGGAGCGCGACCCGACCCTGCTGGTCGGGGCGGACACCGACGTCGCCGAGCTGCTCGAGCGGCCCTCCTTCGCGCGCGTGGGACGGGCGGTGGTGGTCGACGCCGACGGTGCACCCATCGGTCTCGTCTCGATCACCGATGTGCAGCGCGCAATCCGCAGCGCGCGGCTCGCGGGGGACCGGCGCGCGTCGAGCCTCGCCGTCGGTTGAAGCGCCCGATCGTGGCGAGCGGCAGGCGGGCAGACTCGCGGGCGCCGTCCACGGGCGAGGACACCGAGCTCATCGCGGCGCTGTCGAACCCCGACTTCTATCCACACCATCCCGCCCAGGTGGAGGTTCGCGAGACCCACATCTCCCGGGTCTTCCTTGCCGGCGAGCTCGCGTACAAGCTGAAGAAGCCGCTCGTGCTGCCCTTCCTCGACTACGGGACCCCGCAGCGCCGTCGCCACATGTGCCGGGAGGAGGTGCGCCTCAACAGGCGCCTGGCGGAGGACATCTACCTCGGCGTGCGCTCCGTGGCCTCGGGCGACGACGGCCTGCACCTGGCCGCGGAGGATGACCCGCAGGCGATCGACTACCTCGTGTGGATGCGCCGCTATGACGAGCGCGCGACGCTCGCCCGGAAGCTCACCGATGGCGGCGCCGAAAAGGCGCTCCTCGAGAGCATCGATTCGCTGGCCCGGCTGCTCGTGCCGTTCCACGAGCGAGCGCGGACCGTCGCGGGCGAGGGCGCCGGCGAGCGCGCGGTCAGGGGGCGGGTCGAGGAGAACATCCGGGAGCTCCTGGGGCTCCTCGGCGGCTCATCCGCGGCCAGCGAGCGCGTGCGCACGCTGGAGCGCTTCACCGGCGCGTTCCTCGCCGGCCACGCCGCCGAGCTCGACGGTCGCGCGCAGGGCGGGCGGGTGGTGGAGGGCCACGGCGACCTGCGCGCCGAGCACGTGTTGCTCGACGGCCCGGTTCGTGTCCTCGACTGCATCGAGTTCGATCCCCGGCGTCGCGAGCTCGACGTGGCGGACGAGCTGGCCTTCCTCGCGATGGACCTGACGATGCGCGGAGCGGAGAGCCTGGCGCGCCGTCTCATCGACGCCTATCGCGACGCCGGCGGCGATCCGGGCAACGAGGCGCTGGTCGCCTTCTACGCGTGCTTTCGCGCGTTGGTCCGTGCGAAGGTCGCGCTCCTGCGCGTGGCTCAACTGGAGGCCCCGGACGCCGAGCGGCGCCGCCAGAGCGCCGCCGCCGAGGAGCTCCTCGCGCTCGCCGAGCGCTTCGCCTGGAGGGCCCGGCTGGCGCCCGTGATCGCGATCTGCGGAGCCCCGGCCAGCGGCAAGAGCACGCTGGCCGAGGCCCTCAGCCAGGTGTCCGGCCTGCCACACCTGAGCTCAGACGAAGTACGCAAGGAGGCCGCCGGCCTCTCGCCCCAGCAGCGCGCGCCGCTCGCACTCTACGGTCCGCAGGCCAACCGCCGCACCTATGCCGCGCTCGGCCGCCTGGCCGCAGATGAGGCGACACGCCGGGGGGGCCATGGCGGCGCGATCGTGGATGCCACCTTTCGTCACGGCGAGGACCGCGCTGCATTCCTCGAGGCCTTCACGGGACGGGCGCCGCTCCTCTTCGTCGAGTGCACGGCCCCACTGGAGGTCAGGCTCGAGCGGGCGCGACACCGGGAGGCCGAGCCCGGCCGGGTGTCGGACGCCTCCGAGGCGGTGGTCCTGGACGAGCGCCACAGCTGGGAGCCGCTCTCCGCGATCTCCCCCGCGAAGCGGACCATTCTCGACACCGACCGCCCCCTCGACGGTCAGCTGGCCGACCTCGCAGCCTGGCTCGACCGGCGCCTCGGCGCGGGCACTCCCGAAAGCGCCGGCTGAGCCGCAGGGCTCCGCCCGGTGTGCCCACAGATACATCGGGGCCGGGCGCTCCCATGCTCGGGCGCCCGGCCCCGTGCTTCGCCCGCTCGGTACGGGATAGCTAACCGGCGGTCGGCTTGATCGTGACCTTCTCGGGCTGCTCTTCCTTGGGCAGCGGGATCGTCACCTCGACCACGCCGTCGTGCGTCTTGGCCTTGATCTGCTTGGCGTCGACGCCAGCCGGAAGCGTCATCGAGCGGGCGAATGACCCGAAGCGTCGCTCGCGGCGTAGAAAGCGCTTGTCCTTTTCCTCCTTCTTCTCCTCATGGGAGCCGGAGACCGTGAGGATGTCATCCTCGACCTCGATCTTGACCTCGTCGGGCTTGATGCCCGGGACGTCGGCGCGCAGGACGAGATGGCCGTTCTCGTGCACCACGTCAACCGGCGGCGCCCAGGTCCGCTCGAGGGCACCCGTGCTTCCCTGTCCGGTCCACAGCTCATCGAACAGGCGGTCCATGCGGCTTCGCAGCTCGCCCATCTCGGCGAACGGCTCCCAGCGAGTAAGCGTCCCGGGCATCTGCATCTCCTTTTCCTTCATTGACGGTTGTGGCATGAAGCTATTGCGTGTCAGGTGCCGCAACATCGGTGCCGATCCCCGGTGCGCATACGTAGTAATCCGGGCTGTTCGGGAGGCCGATCCGGGAGCTCGCGGCCGGTGCAGGTATCAGCTGCGCTCGGCGGCGCTGAACTGCGGCAAACCACCCAGTGGCCGCTCGGTCGATCGCTGGCGCGGTGAGGTGCTCCAGGCCGATACCTGCGGCCCGCCGCGGCCCTACGTTTAACGACCTAGCGTGCAGGCCAAAGTGCAGACACCAGAGCAGACACCGGAGATCGCCCTGTTCGCGCCCAACCCGCTGCTGACGGTCACCGTCGAGCGAGAGGGGCCCGAGCGCGACAGCATCCACTTCCACGCCGGCGGGCAGGGCGTCTGGGTCGCCCAGATGGCGGCGACCATGGGCGCGGCGCCGACCCTCTGCGGACTGATCGGCGGTGAGCCGGGGGCGCTCCTGCGCCCGCTTCTCGAGCGGGCCCTGGGCGCGGAGCACCTGCGCCTGGTCACCACCGCGAGCCCGAGCGGCTGCTATCTGGTCGACCGTCGCTCGGGGGAGCGCGAGCTCGTGGCGATGGCCGTGAGCGAGCCACCGTCACGGCACGAGCTCGACGAGCTCCTCTCGAGCAGCTGCGCGCTCGCGCTGAGCTGCGGCTGGCTCGTGGTCACGGACCCCTTCCCCGGCGAGGTCCTGCCGATCGAGGTCTACCGCGATCTGGTGGCCGACGCCCGTGCCGGTGGCTGCCGGACGCTCGTCGACCTCTCCCCTCCTCGCCTCGACAGCGCGCTGGAGGGCGGTCCCGAGCTGGTCAAGATCAATGACTGGCAGCTCGCGCAGTGGGTGAAAGGGCCGGTGTCGACGCCGGAGCTCCTGCTGGAGGGGGCGCGGCGGCTGCAGGACCAGGGCGCGCGGCGGGTGATCATCACGCGGGGCGAGCTCTCCGCGCTGGTGGTCGGCGAGGACGCCGAGGCGCTGGAGCTGTGTCCGCCCCGATTCGAGCGCGGCTTCCGCGAGGGGTGCGGAGACTCGATGATGGGGGCGCTGGCAGCGGCCCTCGCCCTGGAGGAGGACACCGAGCGTGCCCTCGTGCTCGGCGCCGCGGCCGGCGCCGCGAACTTCCTGCGCCGGGGACTCGGCCACGCGGCGCGCGAGATCGTCGAGGAGCTCGCCGACGCCGTCACGCTCGAGCCCTGGCCCGTGACAGCGGACCGCTGACGCTCAGCGGCGCGGTGCGTCCACGGGCGCAGCCGGCAGGATCGTCGCGGGCGCCTGCTCGGTGATCCAGGAGACCTGCTCGGCGGTGCAGACCTCGCGCAGGCGCTCGACGCCGCCGCTCAGCCGCACCGGGCGCCCGCCGTGGGAGGAGTGGGCATCGCTGGCGAGCACGTCGACGAGACCTTCCCGCGCAAGACGGAGGATCGGGTCCTCGGCGGCCCCGGCAGGCCGCTCGGCGATGAACTCGGCGGTCCACTGGATGAGACAGCCCGCCTCCTTCAACTCGTGCAGGTAGCGCTCGAATCCCGCTCCGGCGTGGCGCTCCGGGTGAGCGACGATCGTGCGCATGCCCCGGTGCGCGAGGCGGTGCGCGAGTGCGGGGAGCGCCTCGGCGATCGGCCCCGGCGCCGGCTCGAGCAGGATCCAGCCGCCGCCACCGAGCGACACCGCGCGCAGATGGGCATCGCTCAGCGTGTCGGCGCCGAGCTGCGAAACCTCTCCACCCTGCGCGATGCGGACCTCCACGCCGTGGCGGTCGAGCTCGCCCTGCAGCTCGGCGATCCTCGCCGGCAGCTCATCGATCTCCACGTCATGGTCGTCTCTGATGTGGGGCGTGGCGCATATCGTGGTGATCCCGTCGCGCTCAGCCTGGCGCGCCATCGCGAGGCTGTCGGCAAGGTCGAGCGCGCCGTCGTCGAGCGCCGGCAGGATGTGGCAGTGGAGGTCGATCAAGAGGGATCTCCGACCGCGATGGGTGCCCCGTCCGTCATCGCGCGGGGTCCGCAGCGGGCTCGAGATGCGCGCGCCCGGCCTCAGGCCGGTGCCGCCGCCCCGACCTCAGCTGAGCTATGGCCCTCGCCCCTGCCGACGGCCGCTCGTGGCATCACCAGCAGCGGGCAGTGGGCGTTGCGCTGCAGGAAGCTGGAGGTGCTGCCGAGCACGATCCGCTTGAGGGGCCCATAGCCGCGCGAGCCGACGACCAGGAGGTCGACCTCGTCGCCGAAGTGAGCGAGCTCCTCGCCTGCGAGCCCGTAGATCGCGCGCCCGTCCACACCCGGGAGCTGTCGCATGCGCTCGTTGGACTCGGCCACCATCGCGCTGATCTCGTCGCCCACACCCGGTGCGAACACTCCGGCGTACGCGACATAGGGAACGGTCACGACCTGAAGCGCCTTGACAGTGCCCGCTCCCGTCGACGCGGCGAGCTCCCGCGCGACCTCCAGGGCGGCCACGCTCTCGGGCGATTCGTCGTAGGCGACGCCGATCGTGGCAAGCGGGGCCGAGCGTTCGGCGAAGCCGAGCGAGGCGATCGCCACCGCGCAGGGCGCCCCGTTGAGGGCCGACCGGGTGTCGTCGCCGAGCACGACCCGTCCCCAGGCCCCGTGGCGCGAAGAGCCAACCACGAGCAGGTCCGCGCCCTGGCTCTCCGCCTGCTCATGCAGGCCGCGGCCGGGGGTGAGCGCTTCGATGCTTACGAGCTTCGCGTCGACGCCGGCCGCGTCACGCTCGGACGCCAGCAGGCTCGCGGCCGAGGTGCGCTCCTCGTCCACCATTCCGGGTGTCGCCGCATGGGTCGCTCGCAGCAGTCCGGGGTGCACATGCGCGAGCGTCAGCTCACCGTCGGGACCCTTCAGCCGCAAGGCCAGCGCGATCGCATCGCGGCCGTTCTGCCCTCCATCGACCCCCACCAACACGTTCTCGAACATCATCGTCTCCTTGGTCGGCTTGACGAACAGGCTACGCCAGCGGAGGTGGGGATTCCTCCGGGCGCGGCACGGCGTCCGCTGCGGGTTTCCACCGAACGATGTCCGTGCGGGTCTCGGAAGCGGCTGATGTACTGTGGCCGCGTGAACGCCGATGCCGCCGTCGCGGTCGACGGCCTGGTGGTGGATCGTGGAGGACGCGAGATCCTCCACGGGATCTCGCTCGCCGTCCCACGGGCCTCGGTCACCGGACTGCTCGGCCCGAGCGGGTGCGGGAAGACGACCTTGATGCGCGCCATCGTCGGCGTGCAGGTCCTCGCGGGCGGCCGCGTGACCGTGCTGGGGCGAGCGGCCGGCGCCGCCGAGCTTCGCCGTCGCGTCGGCTACGTGACCCAGGCGCCATCCGTGTACCTCGACCTCAGCATCGAGGAGAACCTGCGCTACTTCGCCACGATCGTCGGCGCCGATCGCGAGCGGATCGCGCAGACGATCGCGACGGTCGGCCTCGGTGGCCACGAGGGTCGGGTCCTCGCCTCACTCTCCGGCGGCGAGCTCTCCCGCGTGTCGCTCGCCACGGCGCTTCTCGGGCAGCCGGAGCTGCTGGTCCTCGACGAGCCGACCGTGGGCCTCGATCCGGTGCTGCGCGCCGAGCTCTGGGCGTCCTTCCACGAGCTCGCACGTGCGGGAACCACGCTGCTGGTCTCGAGCCAC
>Ga0335085_10004513_pt1 | contig 23012 bp, 18 predicted proteins | sample Lox_Sample_45_FD_206712 | JGI IMG/M metagenome (GOLD analysis project Ga0335085, IMG submission 206712) | Soil microbial communities from Loxahatchee National Wildlife Refuge, Florida, United States - Lox_Sample_4.5 | ecosystem: Environmental > Terrestrial > Soil > Wetlands | place: USA...
CGCCCCAGATCCTGGCCCTGCTCCGACAGCTCCTCCAGGAAGACGAGGACGCCTGCCGTGTCGCCGTCGACGACGTGGTCGCAGATCCGGAACAGCACCTCGTCCTCGAAGGCTCCGAGCAGCGAGAGCACGTCCTGCACCGTGATCGTCCCGCCGGTCGCCGACGCGAGCTGGTCGAGCGTCGACTCGGCATCGCGGTAGGCGCCGCGGCCGCCGCGCGCGATCAGCGCCAGCGCCGCATCCGGCACCGTGATCGCCTCGCCGTCGGCGATCAGCCGCAGCTTGCGCACGAGCTCCGGCAGGCGCGGCCGCTGGAAGACGAAGGTCTGGCAGCGCGATCGCACCGTCGGCAGCACCTTCTGCAGCTCGGTCGTGCAGAAGACGAAGAGGAGGTGCGGCGGCGGCTCCTCGATCAGCTTCAGGAGCGCGTTCCACGCCGCGTCGGTCAGCTGGTGGGCCTCGTCGAGGATGTAGACCTTCGACCGCCCCTCGACCGGCTGCAGCACGACGCGCTCGCGGATCTCGCGGATGTCGTCGATGCCGCGCTGTGAGGCGGCGTCCATCTCGATCACGTCGAGCGAGGTGCCGTTCGAGATCGCCACGCAGGCATGGCACGTGTTGTCCGGGTGCGTCGTCGGCCCCTGCTTGCAGTTGATCGACTTGGCAAGGATGCGCGCCAGCGAGGTCTTGCCGGTGCCGCGCGGCCCGGCGAACAGGTACGCCTGGCGGATCTTGCTGCCCTCGATCGCGTTGGAGAGCGTCCGTACGACCGCCTCCTGCCCGACGACCTCCTCGAAGGTCTGGGGGCGGTACTTCCTGTAGAGCGCGGTCACAGCCTTTGATCTAAGCAAATCCGGAGAACCTGGGATTTGCTTAGATCAAAGGCTATGGAATAGCGAAAATTTCTATTTGTAGTCTAAGTGTCGCGGCGCGTACGCTTCCCTGTGCTAACCACGACAGGAGCGACACTGATGAAGGATCGCTGGTCCGCAGGCGTCACCCCCTACGCGGAGATGGGGTACTACGACGCCGACTACGTCCCCAAGGACACCGACATCCTGGCGGCGTTCCGCATCGTCCCGCAGCCGGGCGTCGACCACATCGAGGCAGCGGCTGCCGTCGCGGGTGAGTCCTCGACCGCCACGTGGACGGTCGTCTGGACCGACCGGCTGACCGACCACCGCCACTACCAGGCGAAGGCGTACCGCGTCGACCCGGTCCCCGGGACCGACCAGTACATCGCGCGCATCGCCTACGACATCGACCTCTTCGAGGAGGGGTCGATCGCGAACCTGACCTCCTCGATCATCGGCAACGTCTTCGGGTTCAAGGCGCTGAAGTCGCTGCGCCTCGAGGACATGCGCATCCCGCCGCACTACGTCAAGACGTTCCAGGGCCCCGCCCACGGGATCGTGATGGAGCGCGAGCTGCTCGACAAGTTCGGCCGCCCGCTGCTCGGCGCCACCGTGAAGCCGAAGCTCGGACTCTCCGCCAAGAACTACAGCCGCGTCGTCTACGAGGCGCTCCGCGGCGGCCTCGATTTCACGAAGGACGACGAGAACATCAACTCGCAGCCGTTCATGCGCTGGCGCGACCGCTTCTCGTACGCGATCGAGGCGGTCGAGCGCGCGTCGGCCGCCTCCGGCGAGGTCAAGGGCCACTACATGAACGTCACCGCCGGGACGATGGAGGACATGTACGAGCGCGCCGAGTTCGCGAAGGAGCTCGGTTCGGTGATCGTCATGATCGACCTCACCGTCGGCTACACGGCGATGCAGTCGATGGCGAAGTGGGCTCGCAAGAACGGCATGATCCTGCACCTGCACCGGGCGGGCCACGGCACCTACACGCGGCAGAAGACCCATGGCGTCAGCTTCCGCGTGATCGCCAAGTGGTGCCGCCTGATCGGCGTCGACCACATCCATGCGGGCACCGTCGTCGGGAAGCTCGAGGGCGACCCGTCGACGACGAAGGGCTTCTACGACACGCTCCGCCTGAACGACATCCCGGAGGACCCGCGCTACGGCATCTTCTTCGACCAGAACTGGGCGTCGATGCCCGCCGTGATGCCGGTCGCCTCCGGTGGCATCCACGCCGGCCAGATGCACCAGCTCCTGCACTACCTCGGCGAGGACGTGGTGCTGCAGTTCGGCGGCGGCACGATCGGCCACCCGATGGGGATCGCGGCCGGCGCGACCGCCAACCGCGTCGCCGTCGAGGCCATGATCCAGGCCCGCAACGAGGGCAAGGACTACTTCCAGGAGGGCCCGGACATCCTCGAGAAGGCGGCCAAGGGCTGCCCCGAGCTCGACGCCGCGCTCCAGGTCTGGAAGGACATCACGTTCAACTTCGAGTCGACGGACACGCCGGACGTGCAGCTCGTCCCGTCGATCGGCTACTAGGGATTCCGCAAGCGGAATCCCTAAGAGGAGACTTCACATGCGAGTCACACAGGGAACTTTTTCCTTTCTGCCCGACTTCACCGACGAGCAGGTCGAGGCGCAGATCCGGTATTGCCTCCAGCACGGCTGGGCGATGTCGATCGAGTACACGGACGACCCGCACCCGCGCAACACGCTGTGGGAGATGTGGGGACTGCCGCTCTTCGACACGAAGGAGGAGGACGCCGAGCGCGTCATGCGCGAGGTGCGCGCCGCTCGCGAGGCCTTTCCGGAGCACTACATCAAGCTGATCGCCTACGACCCGAGCTACTCGCGGCAGACGACGGCGCTCGCGTTCATCGTCAACCGGCCGGCGGTGGAGAAGCCGTTCAAGCTCGACCGGATCCAGGGGCCGAACCGCATCCTGAGCTACCGGCTCGCCCAGGGCGCCTCACCGCTCGCCTAGGCCATGTCGTTCGAGTTCGGCATGCGGCCCCGGGCGCCGCAGGGTTTCGTGTCTGCACCGGCGGAGCCCGACGAGTACGACCTCGACGAGGAGGAGGCAGAGGTCGCCGCGCCAGAGCCGGGCGACCGCGCCGACCTCGACTCGGAGCTCGCGCGGACGAACGTCCTCGAGGTGCTCGACCAGCTCGACCGCGAGCTGATCGCGCTCGCGCCGGTGAAGACGCGCATCCGCGAGATCGCGGCGCTGCTCCTGATCGACCGGCTGCGCGGCGAGGTCGGGCTGGCGTCGGACAAGCCGTCGCTCCACATGTCCTTCACCGGCAACCCGGGCACGGGCAAGACGACCGTGGCGATGAAGATGGCGCAGGTGCTGCACCGGCTGGGCTACATCGTGGAGCCGCGCGTCGTCGCCTGCACGCGGGACGACCTCGTCGGCCAGTACGTGGGACACACGGCGCCGAAGACGAAGGAGGTGCTCCGCCGAGCGTACGGCGGCGTCCTCTTCATCGACGAGGCGTACTACCTCTACCGGCCCGAGAACGAGCGCGACTACGGGCAGGAGGCGATCGAGATCCTGCTGCAGGTGATGGAGGCCGAGCGGGACAAGCTGGTCGTGATCTTCGCCGGATACAAGGACCGGATGGACGACTTCTTCCGCTCGAACCCCGGCCTCAGCTCGCGCGTCGCGCACCACATCGACTTCCCCGACTACGACGTCGACGAGCTGCTCGCGATCGCGCACCTGATGCTCGGCCAGCAGAACTACGTGTTCGGGCCCGGTGCGGAGGAGACGTTCCGCGCCTACCTGGAGCGGCGGGTCAAGCGGCCGCGGTTCGCGCACGGGCGCAGCGTCCGCAACGCGATCGACCGCTCGCGCCTGCGGCAGGCGAACCGCCTGTTCGCGAAGGGCGGTGAGCTCTCGCGCGACGAGCTGATGACGATCTCGTCCGACGACATCCTCGGCTCGAGCGTGTTCGCCGAGGACCGCCAGCCGGAGGACGACGACGGCCCGGCGCTCGGAGTCGTGTGAGCACGGCACCCGTCGGCCGCTCGATCCTCCTCGGCGTCGTCGGCGACTCCGCCGCCGGGAAGACAACGCTCACCCGCGGCCTCGCCCGCCTGCTCGGCGAGGAGAGCGTCACCCACATCTGCGTCGACGACTACCACCGCTACGACCGGCGGCAGCGCGCGGAGCGGAACATCACGCCGCTCCATCCCGACTGCAACTACATGGACATCATGGCGCAGCACCTCTCGCACCTGCGCGCGGGCGAGCCGTTCCTGAAGCCGGTGTACCAGCACCACGACGGGACGTTCGGGCCGCTCGTCCGTGTCGACCCGAAGCGGTTCTCCGTCGTCGAGGGGCTGCTCGGCTACTACACGGAGCAGCTGAGGGAGCTGTTCGACGTCCGGATCTTCCTGTCGCCGCCCGAGGAGCTCAGGCGCAGGTGGAAGGTGCAGCGCGACTGCTCGCGCCGCGGCTACACGACCGACCAGGTGCTGACCGAGCTCGACCGCCGCGAGCCCGACTCGGAGGCGTTCATCCGCCCCCAGCAGCAGTACGCCGACATCGTCGTCTCGTTCCTGCCGAACGCCGCGGGCGACCAGGAGCATCTCGATGCGGAGCTCTTGCTGCGGCCGTCGCTCAGGCACCCCGACTTCCGCTCGGTGTTGGACGGTCAGGCGGGCGGGATCGGGATCGAGGAAGAGGGCGGCGAGGTGCTGCTGACCATCCCGGGCCGGCTCGAGCGCGAGCGCGCGGAGGCGATCGAGGAGATGATCTGGGCGAGCCTCCACTTCGCGAGCCACCTGCGGTCGGAGCGCCTCGGCGAGTTCACGATCGGCACCGACCTGCACCGGTCGGAATCGCTCGCGCTCATCCAGCTGCTGATCCTGTACCACCTGTTCACCGCGACCGCGGCGGCCGCGCTCGCGGGTGTGGGCGGCCAGCGCACGGAGGAGCCGGCGACGGCGTAGACTCCGCGTCGCCATCGCGATCAAGCTCTACCGCTGCTCGAACCTCTGGGTGAAGCTCGACGGGCACCCGTGCTGGCGCGTGCAGAAGGCGCTCGACGAGCAGGGCGTCGAGTACGAGATCGTGAAGGGGCCGTTCTTCCGGAGGCAGCGCGACGAGCTCGAGCGCCTGAGCGGGCAGCGCCAGTACCCGGTGATCCAGTTCGAGGACGGGAAGGTCTACCGCGAGCAGTCGACGGCGATGGCCGAGCGGATCCGCGCGGGGAAGCTGATGGAGGCGGACACGCCCGCGCCGCCGCCGGCGTCCTAGCCTGCGGTCGCGGCGCCCTCGTAGTAGACGTCGGCGAGCTTCAGCCGCTCGTGGATCACGTTCACGGCGCGCTGCACCTCGGCGCCGGGCACGACGCACGAGACGCGGATCGACGAGGTCGAGATGATCTCGATGTTGATCCCGGCATCCGCGAGCGCCTCGAAGATCGCGGCCGCGACGCCCGGGTTCGTCCGCATGCCGGCGCCGACGACCGACACCTTCGCGATGTCGCGCTCGGACGAGAACCCCTCCGCGCCGATCTCGCGCGAGAGCTCCGCCAGGATCGGCTCCGCCCTCGAGAGGTCGTTCTCCGGCAGCGTGAACGAGATGTCGGCGAAGCCGTCGACCGACGTGTTCTGGACGATCATGTCGACGTTGATCCCGGCGTCGGCGAGCGGCCGGAACGTCCGGCCGGCGACGCCCGGCCGGTCGGGCACGCGGCGGATCGTCACCTTCGCCTCGCCGGTGTCGTGCGCGATCCCGGAGATGATGGCCTGCTCGAGCATGTCCTCCTCCTTGACGATCCAGGTGCCCTCCGACTCGTTGAAGGAGGAACGAACGTGGATGGTGACTCCGTGGTTTCGACCGTACTCGACCGAGCGCAGCGCGAGCACCCGTGCGCCGTTCGCGGCCAGCTCTAGCATCTCCTCGAACGAGACCTGGTGCAGCTTGCGCGCGTCCGTGACGATGCGCGGGTCGGCGCTGTAGACGCCGTCGACGTCGGTGTAGATCTCGCAGACTTCGGCGCCGAGCGCCGCCGCGAGCGCGACGGCGGTCGTGTCCGAGCCGCCGCGGCCGAGCGTGGTGACGTCGCGGGTCGTCGGCGAGATCCCCTGGAAGCCGGCGACGATCGCGATCTTCCGCGCGTCGAGCGCCTCGCGGACGCGCTCGCCGCTGATCTCGATGATCTTCGCCCTGCCGTGCGAGGTGTCGGTGAGGATCCCGGCCTGCGATCCCGTGAACGAGACCGCCTCGTGGCCGAGGTCGTTGATCGCCATCGACACGAGCGCCATCGAGATGCGCTCGCCCGCCGTGAGCAGCATGTCCAGCTCGCGGGCGTTCGGCCGGTCGGCGACCTTCGAGGCGAGGTCGATCAGCTCGTCGGTCGTGTGGCCCATCGCCGACACGACCGCACACACGCGGTTGCCGGCCTCGGCCGTCTTGACGATCCGCCGCGCCACACGCTTGATCTCCTCGGGCCCGGCGACGGACGTGCCGCCGTACTTCTGCGTGACGATGGCCACGATCCGGAAACCTAGCGCCGGTCACGCAGGTGCCGGGAAACTGACCTCGCTCGACGTCCTGCGGAGCGTCTGAGACGGGAGTCACTCGAAGGAGTGACGAGGCCGCACGCGCGATCTCCGATGCTCGTGGAGATGAACCGCAGGCCTTGGGAGTATCTGGTCGCAGCTGCGGCCGCGGCGGCGGCGCTCGTCGCCGGCGCACCGGCAGGCGCGTCGACGGGGACGCCGGCCGCCCTCGCCTCGATGCCGCTCCCGGCGAGCGCCCTCGGCACACAGGTGGCCGGTCTGCCGCTGGCGGCGGACTCCGGTGTGGTGACGAACTCGAAGGCCGCGGGGAACGCGAGCGGCCACGTGACGGGCGCTCAGCTGGCGAAGCTCGGGCGGCTGACGGGCTACCAGCTCGATTTCGGCGGCATGCCGCGCTCGGCGCGCCTCTCCGAGGTGCAGACCGGCGTCGAGGAGTACACCTCGTCCGGGGCGGCCGTACACGGCCTCGCGTTCTGGAAGCAGGACGACCTGAAGGTCGACGAGGCGAAGACGCTCGGGGCGAAGGTCTCGATCGCGCGCTTCGATGCGTCGGGGCTCGGCTCCGGCAGCTTCGGCGACGCGGGCACGATCGTGCTCAAGGGCATGCCGACGATCGCCGGGGCGGACGTCGGCTTCAGGTTCGGGCGTTACCTCGGCTCCGTGACCGTCGAGGGGAGGAGCGTCGACGATGTGCGCGCGCTGGCCGTACGCGACGCGCGGGCGCTGCGGGCGCGCATGCGAGACGTCCTCGCAGGCCGTGTGACTGGGTCGGCGACGCCGCTCCCCAAGGCCGGCCGGCCGCGGGGCGGCCCGGATCTGGCGGCGCTCGCCCTCGGGCCGAAGGACTTCACCATCGCGCACGTCACGAGCCAGGGGTACAAGCTCGACAGCGACCTCAACCCCGTCGCGGAGTACGAGCGCAAGATGTCCCCTGCGGGGACGATCGCGAGCCTGCAGGAGTCGGTGGCGCTGTTCGGCGACGTCACGCAGGCGCGCTCGGCGCTGACGGTGCTCCGGCTCGGGCTGACGAACAAGGCTGCCATGAAGGCGGCAATGGGGAGCACGTTCTCGTACAGCTCACATGCCGTGGCGGTGCAGGCGGGCGACGACGCCTTCGGCGTCCTCGGCGTCGCTCACGCGCACAACGGCGCGAGCATCTATCTCGGCTATGTGCTCGTGCGCGTCGGGCGAACGGTCGAGCTCGTCGTGATCGGCAGTCCCATGAGCATCCCGGTCACGAACTCCTCGCTCGGTCTGCTCGGCCGCGTCGTCGCCGATCGCGTGTCACAGGGTCTCGGGCAGAAGCCCGTGGCCTGACGCTCAGCGGCGCGCGAACAGGCTGAGCCCCGAATAGGCGTACGCGTTCAGCGCCCACAGGGTCGCCGGCAGCCGTCCGGCGCGCAGCAGCTTGCCGGCGATGTTCCGCTGCGCGAGCTCGCCCGGCCCCTGGGCGTACTCGAGCCGCACCGGCCGCAGGCCCGAGCGTCCGAACGCCCAGAGGTAGGCCCACATCGTGTGGACGTGCTCGTTGATGCCGAGCTCCTTCTCGTGCGCCTGCTCGGGGTTCGCGCCGCTGCGGTAGGGCGCGCGTGTGCCCTCGTTGAGGCCGGCCACCACGCCGCCGGGCCGGGTGACGCGCGCCAGCTCGCCCACCATCGCACGCAGGTCGAGCGCGTGATGAAGCGTGGCGACGCAGAAGGCGACGTCGAAGGTGCCGTCGGCGAACGGGAGGCGCTCCGCATCCGCCTGCACACGGAGGTACGGGCCGACGCGCGCCTCGAAGAACGCGCCGCGCCCAAGGCCGATCAGCGGGTCGACCACGAGGTCGCAGGCCACGTACTCGCACCCGCGCGGAAGCAGGTGCTGTGAGGCCCAGCTCTTCGCGGCGCCGACCTCGAGGATGCGGTCGCCGGACGCGACGTAGTGGTCGAGCAGGAGCTGGAACCCGTGCTCGGTGGCGGCCCAGGCACGGTCTTCCCAGCCGAGGTCGCGGTTGAGGAAGGGCAGCGCCGTGTCGATCCGGTCGTCGGCCTCGTACCAGCCCTGCTCCCTTGCGAGCTCGGGCCACGCGGCGAGCTCGCGCAGCTTCGCGTCCATTCCCCGCGCGGCCGGGTCGAGCAGCCTCGCGATTCCGTCTGCGGTCTCGTAGTCGCGGCCGCACGAGGCGCAGACGAGCTCCGCCGAAAGCGTCCCGCGGCAGGCGGGGCAGACGACGTAGGCCGGCAGCGGCACTAGTAGCGGTCGAGCTCGACGAGCCGCTCGTCGCTGATCCCGAAATGGTGCGCGATCTCGTGCAGCACCGTGCGGCGCACCTGGGCGTGGAGCACCTCGCGGCTCCCGCCGTAGTAGCGCTCGAGCGGCCCGCGGTAGATCGTGATCACGTCCGGCAGCACGCCGCCGTACCGGGACGTCCGCCGAGTCTGCGGGATGCCCCGGTAGAGGCCCAGGAGGTTCTCGCCCGGCGGCGGCTCCTCCTCGATGACGAACGCGACGTTGTCGATCAGGTCGGCGATGTCCGCCGGCAGGGAGTCGATCGCATCCTGCACCCACCCCTCGAACTCCTCCTCGGTGACCCTCATCCCACGGCCTTCTCGACCTCGAGCGTCAGCCCGTCCACCGCCGTCACGCGCACCCTGTCGCCCATGCGGGCGCCCCCCGCGGCGCGCGCCTCCCAGATCTCGCCGTCGATCTTCACCTGCCCCTGCGGTGCGAGCGCCGAGAGCGCCTCACCGTACGTGCCGACGAGCGTGTGGACGCCGACCTGCGCGCGGCGCCGGCGGCTGTAGCGGACACCGACAATCCAGAGCGTCACCTCGAGGATCGCGGCGATCCCGATGAGGACCGCGCTCCACGGCAACGGCAGGAACACGAGCGCGAGGATCAGGAGGAGGACGAAGAGCATGGGGGGATCAGCCTCAGCGTAGCCCCGGCGGCGCCCCGCGTTCGCGGGGGCGTGGCCCCGGACCGGTCCGAAGCGGCCATTGTCCCGGGGCCTGGCCCCGGGACGGGTCCGAAGCGGCCATTGTCCCGGGGCCTGGCCCCGGGACGGGTCCGAAGTGGTCATTGGCCCGGGGCCTGGCCCCGGGGCGGTTCTCAGCGTCTTCACATGACCGTCACCGGATGTCCACAGCTTCTCTTCACGGTTGGCCCGCAGAATTCCCTGCATGGAGCGCGTTCTCGAGCTCGAGTTCCTCGCTCCGGCCGCAGCTTCGGTGCTGCACGAGGCCGATGCGCTGACGCTCGGAGCCGAGGAGGAGCTGATCCTCGTCGACCCGGTGACGCTCGAGCCGGTCGAGGAGATCGAGGCGGTGCTCGACCGCGCCGGCGCGCACGTCCAGCCCGAGCTGCGCGCGGCGCAGGTCGAGCTCGTGACGCCGGTCTGCGCCACCGTCACCGAGCTCGGCCGGGAGCTCCGCTCCGCCCGCGCGCGGCTCGTCGCCGGCCTGGGCGGCAGCATCCGCCTGCTCGCGGCCGGGACCCACCCGACCGGGGCCGGGCCGTACGCGATCACCGACCGTCCCCGGTACCGCGGCATCGCCCGCGAGTACGGCTGGGCGCTCCGCCGCGGGCTGCCGAGCGGCCTGCACGTCCACGTCGGCCTCGGCGACCCCGACGAGGCGCTCGCCGTCTACAACGCCGCGCGCAGCTACCTCCCCGAGCTCGCCGCGCTCACCGCCAACTCGCCGTTCTTCGAGGGCTCCGACTCCACCCTCGCCTCGAGCCGCCTGAAGCTCGTCGAGGACCTGCCGCGCGCTGCCGTCCCGCCCGCGATCGCCACATGGGAGGAGCTCGCGAGCTTCGTCGCCTGGGGCTCCGCGGGCGGTCTCTTCCCGGACCTCACGTACCTCTGGTGGGACCTGCGGCCGCGGCCGGACCTGGGGACGATCGAGTTTCGCGTCGCCGACGCGCAGACGCGGCACGAGGACGCGACCGCGATCGCGGCGCTCGTCCAGTGCCTCGTCGCCGCTCTCCGCCTCCGCCGCCGGGCGGGGGAGCGGCTCGCCGTGCTGCCCGAACACGTGATCGCGGAGAACCGGTGGCGGGCCGTCCGCGACGGCCTCGACGCCGAGCTCGTCGACGGCCGCACGGGCGCGCCGGAGCCCGTGCGCGACCGCCTCGCACGACTCGTGCTGGAGCTCGAGCCCTACGCGGACGAGCTCGGCTGCGACGCGGAGCTTGCCGGCGTCTGGCCGCTCGTCGGGCGGAACGGCGCGATCCGGCAGCGCGAGGTCGCGGCCGCCTCGGGGCCCCGCGGGCTGCTCGAGCACCTGGTCGCCGAGACCGAGCGCGCCTAGACCCCGCCGCCAGACGGCCCGGGGCCGCTACCCTGGGGCCTTCCGCGGCGCACCATGGCTCGAGCCCGTGAGCCAGGCGCCGCACCCGCCGCGCCGTGCGGCACCCGACGAGTCCACGAGCCAGGAGACAAGGACTCGCGCTCTGTCCCCGATCAGGAGGTCTCATCCTGCTGCGGTTTCGCTTGTCCATATCACTCGCGGTTCTGGCTCCTCTCGTCGCCATGACCGCCGCCTCGACCGTCAAGGCCGCCGCGAAGTCGTTCATCCTCCCGCACTGGTGGCTGACCGAGGCTCTTTGCATCCATCGCCACGAGTCGTTCGACTGGCATCGCACCACCGACTGGCTCGGGCGCCCGTCCGTCAACCACGGCGGCATGCAGATCAACGTGGGGACGTGGGCCCGCTGGGCTCCCCGTGGGTTCCCCTCCGAGCCGGCCGCGGCGTCACCGCACGATCAGCTCGTGGTCGCGTACCGGATCTGGAACGCCAACGGCCGGCGCTTCGGTGGCGGGCAGTGGCCCTCCTCGGCCAGCGCCTGCCACCTCGAGTGAGACCGGCGGGCCGTCGACCCGCCTGATCAGGAACGCTGACAGGACGGCACCCGTGAGCGCGATCACCGCTCCGGCCTCGAGCGCGTTCCCGAATCCCTCGACGAACTGCAGTGCGAATCGCGGATCGGCGGCCGGAACGGTCTCGGCCGCCGCCACGATCGCGCCCATGACGGCGATGCCGAGGGTGCCGCCGACCTGGCGCGCCGTCGTCAGCACGCTCGAGGCGACGCCTGCCCGCTCGACGCTGATCGTGGACAGTGCGGCCGCGGTCATCGGGCCCATCGAACAGCCCATCCCGAGCCCGCCGACGAGCATCCCGGGGAGCATGTCGACGAAGCGTGCGTGGACGCCCAGCCGGGAGAAGCTGAGGAGCGCGAGCGCCAGGAGCGCCATCCCGACCGCGATCGGCCAGCGGGGACCGATCCTGTCGGTCAGCCTGCCGGCAAGCGGGGCGGAGAGGACGACGAGGAACGTCATCGGCAGGAACACCACGCCGGCGTGCACGGGGCTGTAGCGCAGGATGTTCTGCATGTAGAGCGAGACGAAGAAGAAGATCCCGAACATCGCGAGCGAGACGAGGAGCGCCGCGATGTTCGCGCCGGCGAACGTCCGGTTCGCGAAGAGCCGCAGGTCGAGCATCGGCCGGCGCTCGGCGCGCTCGATCAGGACGAACGCGACCAGAGCTGCGGCCGCGACGCCGAGGAGGGCGACGATCAGCGGCGAGCCCCAACCGCGGCTGTTCGCCTCGATGAGCGCGTAGGTCAGCGCGAGCAGGCCGGTGGCGGACGTGAGCAGCCCCGGCAGGTCGAGATGGCGCTCGCCGCCGCCACGCGTCTCGACGATGAGCACGAACGCGCCGATGAAGGCCGCCGTGCCGACGGGGACGTTGACGAAGAAGACCCAGTTCCAGCCGACGTGCTCGGTCAGCAGGCCGCCGAGCAGCGGCCCGATCGCGAGCGCGCTCCCCGAGACGCCCGCCCAGATCCCGATCGCCGTCCCGCGCTCCTCGCGCGGGAACGCGGCCGAGATGATCGACAGCGTCGCCGGCATCATCAGCGCCGCTCCGGCACCCTGCACCGCGCGCGAGGCGATCAGCGTCTCCGAGTTCGACGCGAGACCGCACGCGAGGGACGAGAGCGTGAACGTGGCGAGGCCCACCTGGAAGACGAGGCGGCGGCCGTACAGGTCCGCGAGCGTGCCGCCGGTGAGCATCAGCACCGCGAAGGCGAGCGTGTAGGCGTTCACGACCCACTCGAGCTGTGACACGCTCATGTCGAGGCCGCGGCCGATCGAGGGCAGCGCCACGTTGACGATCGTGTTGTCGAGCATGATCATGAAGAGCGAGAAGGAGACGGCGCCGAGCGTCCACCACTTGCGGTTGCGATCGTCGATCCGCGGCAGCATCGAATCGAGCCTCACACCGGCGACCCGGTCCCGCATCCGTTGGCCGACCGACGTGCGGTGCGGGAAAGCCGCGTCCTATCGCGTTCGCCGCAGCAGCGTGAGCGAACGGGCGGCGATCTCGACCGCGGAGCGCCCCGGGACCCGCTCGCCGTGGGCTTGCGGCACGGCCGTCGTCAGCTCGAGCTCCCACTCGAGGCCGAACCTCCTCGGCGGCAGCCTGAACTCGACCGGCTCCGGCGTCGCGTTCAGGAGCACCACGAACGAGTCGTCGACCACCGGGTCGCCGGCCGTCGTCGTCAGCCCGAGCTCCTCGCCGTTCAGGAACGCACCGAGCTCCCGGGCGTCCGGGTTCTGCCAGTCGCGCTGCGCCATCGGCCGGCCGTCGGGCCGGAACCACCACACGTCCGGGAGCACGGAACGCTTCGGCCCGCCCGCGAGGAAGTCCGTGCGTCGGAAGACCGGGTGCCGCCGGCGGAGCGCGACGAGGCGGCGGGTGAACGCGAGCAGTTCCTGCCGCGGCTCGGCGTGCTCCCAGTCGTACCAGGACGTCTCGTTGTCCTGGCACCAGGCGTTGTTGTTGCCGAGCTGCGTCCGGCCGATCTCGTCGCCGCCGAGCACCATCGGCACGCCCTGCGAGAGGAGCAGCGTCGCGAGGAAGTTGCGCTGCTGCTGCGCGCGGAGCGCCCGGATCTCCGGGTCCTTCGTCGGGCCCTCGTGGCCGCAGTTCCAGGAGCGGTTGTCGTCCGAGCCGTCACGATTGCCCTCCAGGTTGGCCTCGTTCCTCTTGCGCTCGTACGAGACGAGGTCGGAGAGCGTGAAGCCGTCGTGCGCGGTGACGAAGTTGATCGACGCGAACGGCTGCCGCCCGTCGTCGCCGTAGAGGTCGCTCGACCCGGTGAACCGCGACGCGAACGCCGCCGCGTTCGTCCGCGAGCGCCAGAAGTCGCGCATCGCGTCGCGGTACTGGTCGTTCCACTCCGTCCAGAGGACGGGGAAGTTGCCTACCTGGTAGCCGCCGGGGCCGAGGTCCCACGGCTCCGCGATCATCTTCACCTGCGAGAGCACCGGGTCCTGGTGGATCACGTCGAAGAACGCCGAGAGGCGGTCGACGTCGTAGAACTCGCGGGCGAGCGCGGCTGCGAGGTCGAACCGGAAGCCGTCGACGTGGTACTCGAGCACCCAGTAGCGGAGCGAGTCCATGATCATCCGCAGCACGCTCGGGTGGACGGGGTTGAGCGAGTTGCCGGTGCCGGTGAAGTCGACGTAGCGGCGCGGGTCGCCGGGCTCGAGCCGGTAGTAGGACGCGTTGTCGATCCCGCGGAACGACAGCATCGGCCCCCGGTGGTCGCCCTCCGCCGTGTGGTTGTAGACGACGTCGAGGATCACCTCGACACCGGCACGGTGGAGGGCCTTCACCATCCCCTTGAACTCGCTCACCTGCTGGCCGTGCCGGCCGGTCGCGGCGAAGGCGGAGTCGGGCGCGAAGTAGCCGATCGACGAGTAGCCCCAGTAGTTCGTGAGACCGCGCTCGTGCAGGAAGTGCTCGTCGATCACGTGGTGGATCGGCAGCAGCTCGACGGCCGTGACCCCGAGTGCCCTCAGGTACTCGATCGCGGTGTCGGACGCCAGCCCGGCGTAGGTGCCGCGAAGGTCCTCGCGGACGTCGGGATGCTGCTTCGTGAACCCCTTCACGTGTAGCTCGTAGATCACGGTCTCGTGCCACGGGGTGCGGAGGAGGGCGTCGCCCTCCCAGTCGAAGTAGGTGTCGATCACGATCCCTTTCGGGATCGCCGCCGCGTCGTCGTGCGCGTCGGGCACCTCGCCGTCCTCGCCGTCCGGCGGATACGGGAGGACGCGGGCGGCGTCCCAGTCGACATTGCCCTCGATCGCCTTCGCGTAGGGATCGATCACGAGCTTCGCCGGGTTGAAGCGGTGGCCGCTCGAGGGCGCATAGGGGCCGTGGATCCGGTAGCCGTAGCGGGTGCCGGGCCCGAGGCCGGGGACGTAGCCGTGCCAGTTGAAGGCGGTGCGGCGGGGCAGCTCGAGCCGCCGCTCCCCGCCCGACTCGTCGAAGAGGCAGAGCTCGACCCGTTCTGCGTGCTGCGAGAAGAGCGAGAAGTTCGTTCCCAGCCCGTCCCAGGTGGCGCCGAGCGGGAACGGCTCGCCCGGCCAGACGGGCGCGGGCATCCCTAATCGGCCTCGCTGACGGCGAGGACGTGCGCCTGGCGCTCGCCGGGCACGAGGAGCACGTAGTTGCCGCCGGTGCTCCACGTCCACGTGTCCCCCGTGAGCAGGTCGTTGACGTCGAAGCGCTCCGGAAGCTCCGCCTCGGGCGGCACGGTCACGAGCCCCTCCGCGGCCCCGTGCGGATCGAGGTTCACGCAGACGATGACGGCATCGCCGCCGTCCTGCTTGAGATAGGCGATGAGCGACTCGTTCGCCGTCTCGAGAAACGTGATGTCGTCGAGCCGCTGCAGCGCCGGGTGCGCGCGGCGCGCGGCGTTCAGCCGGGCGACGACCGGCAGCAGCGGGCCGTCGAGCCGCCGCTCCCTCAGCTCGTACTTCTCGGAGCTCAGGTACTCCTCGCTGCCCTCTGCGAAGGGCGTCGCCTCGAAGCTCTCGAAGCCGGAGTAGATGCCGTAGCTCGGCGACAGCGTCGCCGCGAGCACCAGCCGCGCCTCGAACGCCGGCGGGCCGCCCGTCTGCAGGTACTCGGTGAGGATGTCCGGCGTGTTGACGAAGAAGTTCGGGCGGAAGAACTCCTGGGGGCCGCTCGTCAGCTCCGTCACGTACTCCGTCAGCTCCTCCTTCGTGTTCCGCCACGTGAAGTAGGTGTACGACTGGCTGAAGCCGGCCTTCGCGAGCGTCGCCATCATCGACGGCCGTGTGAAGGCCTCGGCGAGGAACACGAGGTCGGGGTGGGCAGCCTGCGCCTCGCGGATCAGCCAGGCCCAGAACGCGACCGGCTTCGTGTGCGGGTTGTCGACGCGGAAGATCCGGATCCCGTGCGCGGCCCAGCGGAGGACGAGGTCGAGGAGCGCCTGCCAGAGCGCCCGCCAGTCCTCGGTGTCGAAGTTCAGGTTGTAGATGTCCTGGTAGCGCTTGGGCGGGTTCTCCGCGTACTTCAGCGTCCCGTCCGGCCGCCGGTGGAACCACTCCGGATGCTCGTTCAGCCACGGGTGGTCGGGCGAGCACTGGAGCGCCAGGTCGAGTGCGAGCTCGAGGCCGTGCTCGGCCGCCGCCGCGACGAGCTGCTCGAGGTCGGCAAGCGTCCCGAGCTCGGCCGCGATCGCGTCGTGGCCGCCGGCCTCGCTGCCGATCGCCCACGGGCTCCCCGGGTCGCCGGGCTCCGCGGTGAGCGAGTTGTTCTTCCCTTTGCGGTGCGTGTGGCCGATCGGGTGGATCGGTGGGAAGTAGACGACGTCGAAGCCCAGGCGCGCGAGCTCCGGCACCGCGGCGGTGACTCCCGCGAAGCCGCCGAAGGAACGGGGGAAGAGCTCGTACCACGCGCCGACTCGCGCGCGCTCGCGGTCGACGATCAGCTCGAGCGGCGCGGGAAGGGACGACTCCGCCTCGTGCGGCAGCTCGGGGTCGAGCTCGAGCGCCTCCTCGGCCGTGAGCCGCTCGACCCCGAGCAGGACTGCTCCCTCCGCGAGCTCGCTCGTGAGGTCGGTCTGGCCCGCGGCGAGCTTGCGTTCGAGCTCGTCGCGCCAGGAGGCGAACCGGTCGACCCAGGCGGTGATCGTGTACTGCCATCTCCCCAGCCTCTCGACGCGGAAGGAGCCCTTCCAGCGGTCGTTCCCGAGCGGCTCCATCGGCGCCTCCTCGAAGCGGCGCGCGCCCGACGGCCGGTACCGCAGCGCCGCCTTCAGCACGTCGTGTCCGTCGGCGAAGATCCTCGCCTCCACGAGGAGCTCCTCGCCGGCCGTCCGCTTCACCGGGTAGCGGCCGCAGTCGAGGCTCGTCGACACCGACTGGATCTCGATCCGCTGCGGGCGCTTCCTGGGCGGCTCCTGCACGCTCTCATCTTCTCCGCTCGGACGGATGCCCGCAGCGGGGTACGCTCTGCACGGGTCGTTCGTGAAGGGCTGGGTCTCCGCGGGTGTTGCCTTGCTGACGGCGCTGCTCTTCGCCGCTTACGCCGGCCACGCCGCCCAGGCCGACGGGTCGTTCCAGGCGAGCGACGACGCGCTGACGAAGATCTGGGCCGCCTCGGTGCAGACGGCCGCCGACACGCTCTCGCCGCCCGTGAACCTCGACCCGCGCGACTGCACGATCTCGCTGCCGGTCGTGATCCTCGACAGCCCGATCCGCGACCGCTGCCCCTATATCGGCGACCTCGCGGTGACCGGCATGACGCTGCTCGCGTGGCGGAGCGACGCGCAGGCGCTCCGCGCGAACATCGAGTGGTACGCGTCGGTCCAGAACGCGGACGGCTCGATTCCCGCGAGCCCCATCTTCGACCATGCGAGCGTCCTCGTCGACTACAACGCCTACTGGGTCGACGCGCTCTACGACTACACGCTCTACACGGGCGACCTGACGCTGCTGCACGAGGTGATGCCGAACCTGGAGCGGCTGATGGACACGCTGTACCCGGCGCACGTCGGGGCGGACGGGATCCTCGACCAGTGGCTCGAAGGCATGGACTACGCCTCCGTCATCCGCTCCGGGCCCGAGGTGGCCTACTACGACGCGCAGTACGTATGGGCGCTCGGGCTCGCCGCCCAGCTTGCGACGTGGGACGGTGACGCAGCCGAAGCCTCCGGCTGGCTCGCGCGGGCGGCCGCAGCCCGCGCGGCGTTCGGCCCCGCCTTCTGGGATCCCGTCGCGGGTGCGTTCAGCGACACGACCGCGCTCCCCGCCGTTCACGCCCTCGACGGGAACGTGTTCGCGATCCTCGCGGGCGCGGCGACGCCGCAGCAGGAGGCGTCGGTGCTGAGCTACATCGCGAAGACCATGAGCCGGGCTCAGGGCGATGCCGTCGCCGACACCCCGACGTGGAACTCGGGGCGCTGGCAGGACGATGCGACCGAGCACATCTACCCGTTCATGAACTACTTCGAGCTCCTCGCGATGTACGCGTCGGGCGAGGACGACGCAGCGCTCGCCCTGATCCGGCGCGAGTGGGGATACATGCTGTCGGCGGGCCCGGGGACGATGTGGGAGACGATCGATTCGGTCACGGGCCGGCCGAACTTCGTCGGCTCCGACGTCGACCACGGCTGGTCGAGCGGCGCGGCGCCCGCACTGACCGGCTACCTGCTCGGCATCCTGCCGGCGAGCCCCGGCTTCGCAACCTTCACGGTCACGCCGCATCCCGCCGGGGTCTCCTCGGCGGAGGGGTCGGTGCCGACGCCGCACGGCGACATCTACGTCTACTGGCAGCTCGCGGGAGGCGTTCCGCAGATCAGCCTCACGGCCCCGGCGGGAACGACGTGGGCGAACGCCCCAGCCGGCGCGACCGCGCCGGTGAACACGGCCCAGCCGGCGGTCGCCGGGACGCTCCAGCCGGGTGCCGTGCTGAACGCGACGGCCGGCACCTGGTCGGGCGCCTCGCTCGTCACGACCGCGTTCCAGTGGGCTCGCTGCAGCGCCACGGGCCTCGACTGCACGCCGATCGCCGGCGAGACCTCCGCGAGCTACACCGTCCGTCCGGGTGACTCCGGCGGCAGCATCCGCGTCTTCGTGACGGGCACGAACGGTGCCGGGAGCGCCTCGGCCGTCTCGCCCGCCGTCGGCGCCTCGGCGGCACCGGCGATCGTGGCCGGCCGCGGTGCCGCCGGCGGCGGTGGAGGAGGCGGTGGCGGTAGTGGTGGTGGTGGCGGCGGCGGCTCGGCCCCGCCGGCTGCCTCCACCCCTGCTCCCGCTCCGTCCCCCGCGCCGGCGGTCGCGGTCCGGGCTCCGTCCGCAGCCGCGCCTCCCGCGCCCGCGCGCTTCCGCCTCGCGCTGCACGTCTCCGGGCACGGGAAGGTGCTCCCGGCAGCCGGCTTCTACCTGCGCGGACGGCGCCTCACGCTCACGGCAAAGCCGTCACGCGGGTGGCACCTCGCGCGCTGGAGCGGACGCTGGTGCCACGGTGGCCGACCGGCCTGCCGCGTGACGATGACACGGGGCAAGGCCGTCGGCGCGGTGTTCGCGAGGAACCGTCAGCCGGCGAGAACGCGGCGGTAGAGCTCTGCCACGCGCGCGGCGATGGCGGCCCAGCCGAAGCGCTCGGCGGCGACGGCGCGGCCGGCCCTGCCGAAGGCCTCCGCCCGCCCCGGGTCGGCGAGGAGCGCGTTGATGCGCTCGGCGAGCTCGCGCGCGAAGAGCTCCCGGTCGGCGGGCTCCCCGGAGGGGTCGTCGCCGCGCTCGATCGGCACGAGGAGCCCCGTGACGCCGTCCTCGACCACCTCCGGGATGCCGCCCGTCCGCGTGGCGACGACCGCCGTCTCGCAGGCCATCGCCTCGAGGTTCACGATCCCGAGCGGCTCGTAGACGGACGGGCAGACGAACACCGTCGCGTTCGTGAGCACCTGGATCAGGTCGGCTCGCGGAAGCATCTCCTCGATCCAGAGCACCCGGTGGCCGTCCGCCCGCAGCGCGGCGACCCCGTCACGCACCTCGGCGCCGATCTCGGGCGTGTCGGGCGCGCTCGCGCACAGCACGAGCTGCGCCGCCGGGTCGAGCTCGCGGGCTGCGTCGAGGAGGTGGGGAAGGCCCTTCTGCCGCGTGATCCGGCCGACGTAGACCACAGAGGGAGCGTCCGGGTCGATGCCGAGGGCGCGCACGCGGTCTGTGCCGTGGTCGGGGCGGAACTCGTCGGTGTCGATCCCGTTCCCGATCACGGTGACGCGTGCGGGCTCGATCGCCGGGTAGACCGAGAGGATGTCGTCGCGCATCGCGGTCGAGACGGCGATGATCGCGTCCGCATTCTCGAGGCCCGTGCGCTCGCAGAAGCTCGAGAGCCGGTAGCCGCCGCCGAGCTGCTCCTCCTTCCAGGGACGGAGCGGCTCGAGGCTGTGCACGGTGGCGATGTGCGGGATCGCGTGGACGAGCTTCGCGAGGTGCCCACCGAGGTTCGCGTACCAGGTGTGGCTGTGCACGAGGTCGGCGCCCTCGACGGCGGCGGCGAACGTGAGGTCGATCGACACGGCCCGGAGTGCCGCCAGATGCGGCGCTTCGCCGCCGAGCGCCTCCCACGCCTCGTGGGCGACCACGGGCGGCCGCCAGTCCGCCGGCCGCGGCGCGCCCCAGCAATGGACGGTGACGTCGACGAGCTTCGCGAGCTCGCGCCCGAGGTACTCGACGTGGACGCCGGCGCCGCCGTAGACCTCGGGCGGGTACTCGCGGGTGAGCAGCGAGACGCTAAGCGTGGACACGCTCGCCCTTGCCGACCACGACGATGCCGCCGGCAGAGACGACGAAGCGCTTCCGGTCAAGCTCGAGGTCGACCCCGAGCTTCGCTCCCGGCTCGATCACGACGTTCTTGTCGACGATCGCGTTGCGCACGACGGCGTCCTCGCCGACGTCCACGCGGTGCATGAGCACCGAGCCCTCGACCAGGGCACGCGACTGGACGTGCACCCCCGGGGAGACGACCGAGCGCCGGATCGTCGCACCCGACACGATCACGCCCGCGCACACCATCGAGTCGACCGCCATGCCGGTCTGGCCGGGATCCTCGAAGACGAACTTCGCCGGCGGCTGGCGGTCGGGCGCCATGTGGATCGGCCAGTCGCCGTTGTAGAGGTTGAAGATCGGCTCCGGCGAGATCAGGTCCATGTGCGCGTCGTAGTACGCGTCGAGCGTCCCGATGTCGCGCCAGTAGCCGCACTCGCGGCCCGTCACGCCGGGCACGTCGGAGCTCGCGAAGTCGAACACCTGCGCCTGCCCGCGCTCGACCAGCATCGGGATGATGTCCCGCCCGATGTCGTGGGTCGAGTCCTCGTTCTTCGAGTCCTCGGTGACCGCGTCGATGAGCGTGCGCGCGTCGAAGACGTAGTTGCCCATCGAGGCGTAGACCTCGCGCGGGCTGTCCGGCAGCCCGATCGGGTCCGCCGGCTTCTCGCGGAAGCTCGCGATGCGCCGGCCGTCCTCTGCCACCTCCATCACGCCGAACTGGTTCGCGAGCTCGATCGGCACGCGGATGCCGCCGACCGTGACGCCCGCGCCGCCGTCGAGGTGGCCGTCCACCATCAGCCTCGGATCGACGCGGTAGACGTGGTCGGCGCCGAAGACGCAGATCACGTCCGGCTTCTCGTCGTAGATCAGGTTGACGTTCTGGTAGATCGCGTCCGCGGACCCGGCGAACCAGTGCGGCCCGCGGCGCATCTGCGCGGGCACGGGCGCGACGTAGTTGCCGAAGAGCCCCGACAGCTGCCAGGTGCTGGCGACGTGCCGGTCGAGGCTGTGGCTCTTGTACTGCGTGAGGACGGCGATGCGGAGGAAGCCGCCGTTGACGAGGTTCGAGAGCGCGAAGTCGATCAGCCGGTAGTTGCCGCCGAAGGGCACTGCCGGCTTCGCCCGATCCGCGGTGAGCGGCCACAGCCGCTTCCCCTCGCCCCCTGCCAGGACGATCGCGAACGTCCGAGCCACGCGCCGAGTTTACGTCTACGCCCTGTAGATCCGCTCCACGTAGTCGTTGACCATCCGCGTCGCCGAGAACTGCGGCGCCAGCGTGACGATCGCCTCCTTGATCTTGTCGCACCACCGCTGCGGCACGCCGTCCTCGTCGCGCTCGACGAAGAGTGGGATCACCTCGTGCTCGAGCAGGTCGTAGAAGAGCGCGGCGTCGCCCGCGTCGGCGGCGCCCGGGTCCTCGTCGAGGGAGCCGGGGATCGCCCAGCCGTTGTCGCCGTTGTAGCCCTCCGCCCACCAGCCGTCGAGGACGCTCAGCTGCAGCGCGCCGTTGAAGGTGGCCTTCATGCCGCTCGTGCCGCTCGCCTCCATCGGCTTGCGCGGCAGGTTGAGCCAGACGTCGCAGCCCGAGACGAGCTGTCGCGCGATGCCGATGTCGTAGTCCTCCACGATCACGACGCGGCCGACGATCTGCGCGTCGCCGTGCTCGAAGTTGTAGAAGCGTTGCAGGGCGTCCTTCCCCGGCTCGTCGTTCGGGTGCGCCTTGCCGGCGATCACGAGCTGCGCGGGATGCTCGCCGCCGAAGATGCGGCGCGTGCGGTCCGGGTCCTGGTTCAGGAGGTGGAAGCGCTTGTACGTCGCGAGCCGGCGCGCGAACCCGATCGTGAGCGCCTCGGGGTCCAGGCTCGACTCGATCAGCTGCACGTAGTCGAGCTGCTCGCCGCGGAGCAGGCTGTCCTGCGCGCTCTTCGTCCGCAGGTAGTCGACCAGCCGCGAGCGCGCCTCGCACCGTGCGGCCCAGAGCGCCGCGTTCGGGATCTGGCGGACGCGCTCCCAGGCGCGCGGGCCGGGCCCCCGGATCCAGGTGTCGCCGATGTGCTCGTCGAGGAGCGCGCGGATCGGCTCGGACACGAACGTCGGGAGGTGGGCGCCGTTCGTGACGTGCGTGATCGGCGGCTCGACTGCAGCGGGAAAGAGCGGGCGCCACATCGTCCGTGAGACCTCGCCGTGGAGCCGGCTGACGCCGTTCCAGCGGCGGCCCATCCGGATCGCGAGCGGCGTCATCCCCGGCCGCTCCTCCTCGCCCGGGACGCCCCGGCAGAGGTCGAGGAACTCCTCCTCGTCGAGGCCGAGGCGCTCGCGCAGGTCGTCGTAGGCGGGCACGAACTCGTCGACGGCGTAGGTCTCGTTCCCGGCGGCGACCGGCGTGTGCGTCGTGAAGACGAACTTCTGCCGGACGTTCTCGAACGCGTCCTCCCGTGGCACGCCGGCCTCGATCTCGGCCGCCGCGAACTCGAGCGCGGCGAGCGCCGGGTGGCCCTCGTTCAGGTGCACCACCGCCGGCTCGATGCCGAGCGCCCGCAGCACGCGCGCGCCGCCGATCCCGAGCAGGCCGTACTGCGCGAGGCGCACCGCGCGGTTGCCCTCGTAGAGCCTGGCGGACGTCCAGCGCTGCACCGCGTCGTTCTCCGGCACCTCGGCGTCGAGGAGGAGCAGCGGCACGCGCCCGACGTCGACGCGCCAGACCTGGAACACGAGCGGCTTGCCGAAGAGCGGCACCTCGAGCTTGAGCGGCGTCCCGTCGGGGTTCGTGACCCGCGCGATCGGCAGCGACTTCGGGTCGGACTCGAGCCAGTACTCCTGCTGCCGGCCGCGGATGTCGAGCCGCTGGCGGAAGTAGCCGCGGCGGTAGAGGAGGCCGATGCCGATCATCTCGAGCGCCTGGTCGCTCGCCTCCTTGAGGATGTCGCCGGCGAGGACGCCGAGGCCGCCGGAGTAGATCGGCATCGACTGGTGGA
>Ga0335085_10004514_pt1 | contig 23007 bp, 21 predicted proteins | sample Lox_Sample_45_FD_206712 | JGI IMG/M metagenome (GOLD analysis project Ga0335085, IMG submission 206712) | Soil microbial communities from Loxahatchee National Wildlife Refuge, Florida, United States - Lox_Sample_4.5 | ecosystem: Environmental > Terrestrial > Soil > Wetlands | place: USA...
CTTCGGGAGGGAACGAAATTCTGGCAGAAACCGACGGGTCGGGAACCGTGACCACGGAATACGTGTATTTCGGCGGCAAACGCATCGCCATGCTCCCGGCGGCGGGGAGTCCGCAGTATTACGTGGAAGATTTCCTGGGTTCTTCGCGGGTGGTCACCCAGTCGAATGGCGTGGTGTGCTATGACAGCGATTTCACGCCGTTCGGCGGCGAGTTGGCCCATACCAACGCCTGCCCGGCGCAGAACAACTACAAGTTCGAAGGCAAAGAGCGCGACACGGAGACGGGCAATGACGATTTCGGCGCGCGCTACTACACCTGGCGGTTCGGCCGCTGGCTGAGCGCCGACTGGTCTTCGGTGCCGGTACCGGTACCGTATGCGAACCTGAGTAATCCTCAAACACTGAACTTGTACGCGATGGTCGCTGATGATCCAGAAACGTTTGCGGACTTGGACGGACACTGCTGGCCTGCTGCCTCCTGCGTCGCAGCGTTAAACAACGCGCTCGACCGAGCAGTGGCAAAGGTACAGACAAATTCACTGAATTCTAGTCCTACAATGGCCGCAGTCAAGACGTCCGTGGCTGGCGCAACAGCGGATACCATCAAAATGATCGCTTCGCCTCTCACTGTCGGTTCAGCGACTGGGGCCTGCATGGGAGGAAATGGTTGCAGCGCAGGTCAAACTGCGTTGGCGGTTGGAGGGGATGTCCTAAAAGGCGCCGCCATTGCCGGTGGACTCTCAGCCGTCGCAGGTAACGCTCTGAGTGCCACAGCCGAAGCAACCACAACTGTTACACACTTCACGAACGATGCTGGCGTACAAGCTATCACCGATGCTGGTGGCGTGCTGAGAGGCGGCGGTCAAGCCACGGGTACATTCGTGACACCAGCGAGTGAAATACCCACTGGAGCGACGGGTTCGTAAGTTGAGGGAATGTTGGAGATCGGTCCTGGAAAAGGAGCGAACTCTATCACATTCGAAACTCCGAACTCAAACTTAGTCACACCTGGAAACGCCCCGACCACCAGTGGCGGAGTCACACAGTTCCAATTGCAAAACCCCGTGAAGATCGATCAAGCAAAGTTTGTGAAAACCCCTCAGTAGGAGAAAGCGACTATGGAGTTTAAGGAACCATCTCCGTACAAGGAAGCTTTTCCAGAAGGCACTAGAGTTCGTGTGGCTGACCAAGCATTCTTGGAACTCTTCATGCGTGAATGGAAGTACCACCACAAACTGAGGCGAGAGCAACTGGCATATGCCGACCGGGAAGCCACTGTAAAAGGCGTCGCTTTTTATCACGGCGGCGACCCGGTTTACACTCTGGACATTCCGGGTCTATGGCTGGAACAATGTTTGCGTCCGGCATGAATGAATATGCTTACGACGCGTAACTACAGCTATGACGTACTCAGACTCGTATTCATCTAGCGCAGCGTCTCCAAATCATCACAAATTCAAAGGCAAAGAGCGCGACACGGAGACCGGCAACGACGATTCCGGCGCGCGCTACTACACCTGGCGGTTCGGCCGCTGGCTGAGCGCGGATTGGTCTTCTGTTCCCGTTGCCGTTCCCTACGCCAACCTCACCAACCCGCAGACCCTGAACCTCTACGCCATGGTCGCCGACGACCCGGAATCCTTCGCCGACCTCGATGGCCACCAAAATCCAGCGGGTCCCGCGGTCAACACGGCTGACCCCAGTACTCTGCCCTCGACCAAGGACTCGAATTCGGGCACCGTCAATACTCAGGGCGAACCACCACCCCCGCCAACCACGCCAACGGAAAACACGGCCGCGAACCAGCAGTCGGCGCAAAATCTGGTGCAAGTTCAGGCAAGTGTCATAGAGCCTGCGAAGATTGTTCAAGGCGAGAAACAGGCGGATGGCACATCCGTCACCGGAGTGAAAGGGACAATCCAAGACACAATTACAATGAACGGCAAACCGCTCTCCGGCGTGTCAGTCGAGGAAACAAATACGAGTACGGTTACGTTGAACGGGAAGGTACAGCCTACGCGCACAATCCAAGGTTCAGGCTCCACAAATAATGCAGGTCAGCTAAATGACACGGTCGGACTGCTAGCACCTGCGCGAACAGCCGCCCAGGACAAGCCATTGATCCGGTTGCTAAACACTCAGGCAATTACCCTCACTAATACGAATACAATAACATTTACGGTCCCGGGCGGGAGCAAGTATTCAGCAACCACTACAAGGACTTTGACGAACGTGGGGTCGAACGGAAAAGTTAACTCGCACTATATTCTTCGTACTTCTCAACCAGTCGTCCGCGCCGTTCCGTAGTTATCGAAAATGGGCGGAATGCGTTCTTTAAACGTTAGCTCACGAGGAGGTCCAAGATGACGAGGTTGACTGCCCTGGCCTGTTCGATTGCATTCTTGCTTTCTCCTGGGAAGCCCCAAAGCGAACGGTTTTCGAAGTATAAGCGGGTCGAGGCCTACGAGGTCCGCGCAGGGATTCTGATGATGCCGAGATATTCGGCGAACGGCCAAGTTTGCATGGTTGTTGTTCAAAAGGACCATTACGTTGACGGAGTAGCCGTTCTCGACTCAACGCTGCCTCGCGAAGTAGTCACTCAAATCTTTGAAGAGCTAGTGCCGCCCAGTGAAAGGGGCCCTCTTAACACAGAGAACGAGATGGCGCGTTTGTCTGTGCATTCTGGGAATGGCGTGACATCGCAACTTGATTATAAAAATATTTCGTTCGATATCTCGCGACAGGCTTCGTCTCCGGGTGATATTATCGCTGTGATTCAGTGGAAGGGTCGTTTATGCCAATAGGCGTGAGAGCAGGGCATTGCTGGTGAATCAGCCCTTCGGGCGGGTGGCTGGCCCTCGCGCGGAGAGTGGGCTTGGGGTGGCGCATCCTTTTCGTCCGCGGACAGGATGTGGCTTTTTCCTTGTGCCTTCTGCGCTGTGTCTTGATTCCGTTCTGCGGTCAGCCGGGTGACTGGCCCCCGGGCTCGGCACGGCCGGGGTGCGGGCGACAGAAACCCGGACTCGACACGCGTTCTCGACCTCTCCCGTGCCGCCGCAGCTGCTTGGCGGGGAAAGAGATTAACGACGATGATGATGCGAAGCAGGTCGGACTGATCCATTTGGACAGCATACAATTGGTTCCTGCGGACACGCCCCTCGGGCCGGCAGCGCCGCAACCACCACAATGAGGAAGGTGATACAAACCATGCGCCCCGCACTATTTCGTCTGCTTACCGTATTTGTGTGTTTTGTTAGTTGTTTCGGGAGAGCCGATGAGCTCCGCAATCTAGTCTCGCAGAGATTTCCACGTACCGAGGGCGTGGAAATCGTGTGTTGGGCCGCCCCTCAAGGGAGTGAGGGCTTTCTATCTCAGATCGTCGTTGTTCAGACCGCAAATGATGGGAGCGCGAGAGTCGTCTGGCAGTCGTCTCTTGAACCAGCGTACTCCCCCCGCATTCGTTTTGTTGAAGAGATAATGGTCAGTGGTGTGCCAATTGCCTTGGTTGAGCGGCAAAACGGTGCTGCAACGTCACAGCTGGACATCATCGGTAAAGTCTCCGGACGCTTTCAGCGTATCCTCAAGATCGACGGCTTCCAGTTTGACGTCGCGCACTTGGACGGATCAAAACTACCCTTTATCGTCGCGCATACGCAGGGCAATATTTTGGATATTCCGGTGATTTACAGATGGAATGGGAGTCAATTTGTGGACGATAGTGCTTCACATCCGGAGTCCTATCGGGAACTCTTGATTGAAGATGAGGAAAAGATTCCGTCAGATTCGAGCGGGGTCGTCCTGGTCAACCTGGCGAAGATCGCGGTCTTATCCGGCAACCGAGCTGAGGCAAAGAGAATTCTTGCCGAGGCGCTCTCAAAAGAACGTGCCAACGGGAACGCTGCGAACAAAGAGACGCTAAGGCGAATTGCGGAGGCGTTGCAGGACTTGGGGCGCAGCCCTCGATAGTCGACAGGTGGCTGACCCTTCACACGGAGAGTGAATTTGGGGTGGCGCATCCTTTCCGTCCGCCGGAAAGGGTGCGGCTTTTTCTTTATCCCCTCTGCGCTGTGTCTTGATCCCGTTCTGCGGTCGCAACGGAATGGCCTGCGACGGCGACGGGCGCCGGGTGCACAAATCGAGTGGTAAGCTCTATTGGTACGGTCCCGAAGCTTCGGGAGGCAGTGAAATCCTCGCGGAAACCGACGGAACGGGAACCGTGACCGCGGAATGCACCTTCCTCGGGGGGAAGTGCGCTTTCCGCATCCCGGACGGATTTGCGGGGCGCATCGCCATGCTCCCGGCGGGAGGGAGTCCGCAGTACTACGTGGAAGATTTCCTGGGCTCTTCGCGCGTGGTCACCCAGTCGAATGGCGTCGTCTGTTATGACGGCGATTTCACGCCTTTCGGCGGCGAGTTGGCCTATACCAACGCCTGCCCGGCGCAGAACAACTACAAGTTCGAGGGCAAAGAGCGCGACACGGAGACAGGCAACGACGACTTCGGCGCGCGCTACTACACCTGGCGGTTCGGCCGCTGGCTGAGCGCGGATTGGTCCTCTGTCCCCGTCGCCGTTCCCTACGCCAACCTCACCAACCCGCAGACCCTGAACCTCTACGCCATGGTCGCCGACGACCCCGAATCCTTCGCCGACCTGGATGGCCATGAGGCTGAAGGAGGCCCCGAAGCCGGCACCGCTGGCGGTGGTAGCCTGGATACAAGAACGACTTCGAGCAACGGCACGAGTACTCCCCCAGCGCAGGGCGAGCCACAACAGCCGCCCACCACGCCAACGGAAAACACGGCCGCGAACCAGCAGGCCCAACAAAACCAACAGCAGAAGACGCTGTCCGCCGACGATGTGTCAAAGGCGATTCAGGCCCTTGAAAAAGATATAAGGGATAATCCAAAGAAGGGTAAGCCCGATCGTGCTGTGGACTTTTTGAACGCGCTCGGTAACAACTTTTCGGTAACCGGGGAGACTTTGAAGGAGGGCGTTAAACTGAGCAAAGTGAAGCTTCCCCCCGGCGTTGGGGCCGTCCTGGACAACGTCAGCTCCCTAACGAGAAGCGGAGACAAGGTGACAATTACGAATAATCAGGAAAAATCCGTCCTCGGCGGCTTTTTTAAACTCGGGCAATCCATTACCTTCGTCGTGGGCTCTGTCAGCGGGAAACCCGCCTTGCTCAACATTCAGGGGTTCAAGATTTTCACCTTAAAGGGATACAAAGCCAAGACTCAATACGGCCCATCGGATTAGCAGGCGAGGTAAGGAAAAAATGAAGTACCGATTCATTGCGATATTTGCGGGTGCGGCATTCGCCTTGCAGTTGGCCAGTGCGAGTGATGAGCGGTCTGGTCCACCTGCCACAGCGCAGATGGTTACCGGTGGTCTGCATTTATACGACGAAGTACTACCTGTGCGTTCTCCGGACGGCCGATGGCTCGCCTTCGAGTATAGCGAGATGAGCGATCCAAACCTTCCCCGCATTGGGATTATGGATCTGACTGCGGCTAGTCACCCGTGGCGTCCCCTACTGAGGCCTAAGCACGGGCGGCACCTGTTCGTCGGAGATTTGAGCTGGTCGCCGGATAGTCAGTGGCTCGCCGTGTTAACGGATTATCCCGAAGGTATAGAGAGCTTATTGTCTGATACTCAGAACCAGGTCGTGAAAGTTGACATTCACAGTGGCGAGGCGATCAAACTCACAAGCTTCCCTCCCAACACAATCGTGGGGCCTACGACAGCGTGGCTGCGCTCAGGATTGATTGTTTTTCCCGCGATGGATGACGGCATTTACGCCGTGTCAGCGAACGGCGGGACAATGCGAAAACTTATCAGCGTCCCGAAGAACAAGTGCGGCGGCGGCACAAACACTTTGGCCGTCACGCCAGATGAGCTGAGTATTGCCTTTACAATGGACAGCAGCAGTGACGGCCAAATCGAAGAGTGCAATGCCCTGTGGATTGGGGACCTTCGAACGGGCACTCTACGGCGGCTTCCAACACCTGATTTGCACCCGCTCAGTCCATTCTGGCTTGATGGCAATACCATCCTCTTCTCGGGCGAGTACGCCAAGGACGACCGTCCTCTAGGTCTTTACAGTGTCTCGCTAGAATCTGGTAAGGTCGCGACTCTCCTCGAGGGAACGTATCTATCGCCGTTTGTTTGTGACTCAGGTAAGACTCTGTATTTTTCGTGGGGACCAAAGCTCGCGCACAAAACACCACCAGGAGAAGATTGGTCCACGAGTAATCCCTTCTATGGATTTCACATATGGAAGGTACCTCTCCACGACGTGCTAGGGCGGGTGGCTGGCCCTTCGCGCGGAGAGTAGTTTTGGGGTGGCGCATCCTTTCCGTCCGCGGACAGGATGCGGCTTTCTCGTTGTCACTTCTGCGCTGTTTTGGTCCCGTTCTGCGGTCGCAACAGAATGGCCTGCGACGGCGATGGCCGCCGGGTGCCTAAACCTCTGGCTCCTCTACGGCCACTCCAACCGCCCTGTCTTTCCCGCGGCCATCCTCCGCTGCTCTTGGACTCCACCTGCCCCTGCCCGCTCCGGGAGGTGTAAAGAAATCCCTTTTTTTTCGATTTTATACCGGGTTCCCATGAGAGCCGATCCGTCGTATCGTCAGCGCGTGACCACTGCGCGCCCAGTCCCCAGTTCTCTCCAGCGTGCTTTGCGCATTCCGCTCCTCTCTGCATCCTCTGCGTCTTTGCGTTCTGCGATCTATGTCCTTTCTCCTCCTATGCTTACAAACTCCCGCGCGTTCCCAAAAAACGATGTCTTTTGTTTTCATGAAATTACACTCTCCCGGGGGAGGGGGTACCCCCACAGGGGTACGGACCGGGCGCATCCCTGACACTTTGGGCCGGGAGGTTTCCTGACACTTTCGAGTCCATGACACGTGCGTGCAGAACCGGCGCATGCCGCGAAGCCGGATTTTTGTTCGGCCTGCCGCAACCGCACGCCGGCTCACCCTGTCCTAGGGGTTGAGGTGAGAGAATCCATGAGCTACACAGTCGGCGATGGGAGTGTCGTGCTGGCGTTGGCGGCGGGCATCGTTGGGTATCTTTACGTGAAGCACCAGAGCCGCCAGAAGCGGCTCGAGATCATTCATCAGGAGCGCATGGCGGCGATGGAGAAGGGAATCCCGTTGCCGGAGTTTCCGTTGGAGCAGGCGCCCGTTGGCGCTTCGGGTCCTCCGGTGATTCCCGTCCTGGGAACGGTTCTCTTGAGCCTCTCGATCGGAACCATGATTGTGCTCTACCTCAATCTCGGTGCTTCGTCGCGCGCCTTCTGGATTTCTCCGCTGCCCTTTGCATTTCTGGGGGTGGGCTTGATTGCCTACCACGTCCTGGCGGGAGAGTCTCGGCGTTAACCCCGGTGGAGAGCGACTCCCAGCTCGTGGCCCGCGCGCAGGGCGGCGATGCACAGGCTTTTGCGGAGTTGGTTCGCCGGCATCGTGCTCGCGTGTTCCGCCTGGCGGTTTCCATTCTGGGCCGCGAGTTCATTCCGGAGGCGGAAGACGTGGCCCAGGAGGTATTTCTGAAGGTGTATCACGCGCTTCGGTCGTTTCGCGGCGAGGCGGAATTCAGCTCCTGGATTTACCGCATCACCTTCAACCAGGCGGTGAACCTGAAAGCGCGGGTTCGCTTCCGCAGCCCGCATGAGGACGAAACAGTTCTGGATCGCGCGGCAACTCCCGAGCCTGGACCCTACCAGCAGGTGGAAACGGCCCAGCGCGATCTAGCCCTTGCCGAGTGCATTCGCGCGCTCCCCGAGGTCTATCAATCGGCCTTGCGGCTTTACTACTGGCTGGGCGCGGAAGTCGGCGAAGTGGCGGAATTGCTCGGCGTTCCCGAAAATACCGCCAAATCGTATCTGCATCGCGCGCGCCAGCTTCTCCACCGCATGCTGAACGAGAAAGGATATTCCTGTGACTGAGATGGATCCTCGCCAAACCGGCATGGACCGTTTGCTGCGGCAGTCCCTGGCCGCGCCGGTGCCCAGCCTTCCGCCGGATTTCGACCAGCGCTTGCTGCGCGCGCTGCGTCAAGATGCGCAAGTGCTCGGGCGATACCGCCGGATGCTGCTCACCGGCTACGCCCTGGTATCGGTGGTGACGTCTGCGGAGGTCATGCGTGGCCAAGGGCTAGGCTGGGGAGCGATCGCGGGGATGATCCTCGGGCCGCTAGCGGTGGCGGCGATGGTGCCCTGGGCGCGGCGCGCAACCCAACCCACCCTGCGGCCTAGTGCCAGCTAGACCTAGCGACGGAATTCAACCAATGTCGAGCGAGAACCAGTCAGGCGCATCGCAACGACCCACGGAGCCGTGCTTCGCTTCCACACTCTTCAAGAAACCTTCACCGGGGCGGCAGAACACGTCTCACCGGCCGCCATTTGCGACCCGCTGGCACTCTGTGAGCTCCGAGCCTCCGCGTGCTCCGTGTTCATCCTGTCTGTCGTTGCGCCGTTGCGGCGCACGTGGCCGGCCAGTCGCCACCGCGCTTCCACCGCGCGTTCGACTATTGCGCGCCGAAATGTACCGGGCGGTCGTATTCGGTCATTTCCAGGTAGCCGACGCCGGAAATGGGCGCGCCGCGCTGAGCGCCCATGAGTTCGATGGCGCCCTCCCAATACGTGGGCAGGCTCCACACACGCGCGGTGTCTCCAGGCTGCGGCGCGAACTCCTGATTTTCCAGCCGCGTCGTGGCTTCGAGCGCCAATTCCAGCGCGGGCACGCGCAGCGTCCAATGGACGGGATAACGCGCGCCGGTGGCTGGACTTCTCCACGCCGCTCCCGGCTCCAGCGAAAATTCGGATGCCGCCAGATGCCGCGAGACGCCGCGCGAATCCACGTAGGTGCCCGCCGAGTAGGGATCCGGGCTTCCGTCCCGCCGCCGCAAACGGTAGAGCATCAATTCCTCGCCACTCGCAAGCTGCACGCTGAACCAGTCCCATCCCTCGAGTTCCGGCGCCAGTTGTTGGGTGAAAAATTCGTGGTCCATCCACGCCAGGCCGGAGAGATTTATTTTCTGGCCCGCCAGTGTGAGCGCGCCCTGCGCCGCCAGCCGCGTATAAGAAATGTAGTGAGACGCCTGGCCGCGCTCCGGGCCTTTCTGGCTCACCCCATTCACGCCGTGAATCACCGGCGGTTTTGCGGGACGAAGGGTGAGCTGCAATGCGAACTCGTCGCACACCGCCCGAAGGTCCTGCGCGGGCTCGCTCCCGGCGGACGCGTTTTCAAATTGCACCTGCCAGTTGCCGTTCCATACGCGGCGCGCAACCAGGTCCGCGCCGGCCAGCCCCGGCCCCGCGCGATTCACGCGCTGGCGATGATAAAAGCGTGCTCCTTCCAGATCCGAAAGCGCCAGGTGCGCGAGGTAAACATCGTCCAGCTCCCACGGCGATTTCGCCGCCGCTCCGGCCACAGGCGGAGTGGTCTCCGCGGCTTCCGGCCGCGCGACGCCTTGGCGAAAAAAGGTCAGCTCGAATCCGAAGCGGCGGCCCGCCGCGGTTTTCAGGTTGCCGGTGTAATACCACCATTCCGTCTGGTAATCGGGATGGTTGAAATGGTCCCGAGGAAATTCGTAGCGGTACCCGGGAAGGGCGCGCTGCCACGGCGTGTTCTGCGCGCTTGCCGGCAGCAGAGCGCAGAGCAGCAGGGCCACCGCCGCAGTCGCGCGCCGGCATCGCCGCCCGGGTTCGGTGGACCGGATCATTCCTCGTGAATCACTTCGATGGGCACCAGGCCCGCGGCCACGCGCGCCGGATAGAGCGCCGCGAGCAGCGTGGCCAGGTACACGCCGGTTACCGCGCCCACCAGCAAGGCAGGCGGCCAGTGAAACTGGATGGTCCATCCGAACGATTGTTTGTTGATCACAAAAATCAGGATCAGCGAAAGCAGCGCGCCCAGCGCCAGCCCCGCCAGATTGGCCACCAGGCCCAGCAGCCCGGCCTCAAACACAATCAGGCGCCGCACCTGCGATTGCGACGCGCCCAGAAAGCGCAGCAGGCCCACTTCGCGCCGCCGGTCAATCACCACGGCCAGCAGCGCTCCGGCAATTCCCACCACCGCCACCACGATGGCCACTACTTCGAGCGCATAGGTGATCGCAAAGGTGCGGTCAAAAATCCGGATGGCCTGGGCGCGGATTTCGCCGTTGCGCAAGATGGTGACGCGGCGTCCCGCGAGCGCCCGTGCCATGCCGCGGCGCACCGCATTCGCATCCGCGCCGGGCGCCAGCAGCACCGCGACGTTTGTGGGAGCGTCGTCCGGCACGTAGCGCCGGAGCGCCGCGCGATCCACGATGACCAACCCGGCCTCGCTGCCGTAGTCGTAAAACACTCCGGCAACTCGGAAGGGCGCCTGCTGTTCGCCCAGCGGAAGCGTGATGGTGTCGCCCCGGCGCAGGTGGTGCTTGTTTGCAAACGGCTCGCTCACCACCACCGCATTTCCCGCGCGCACTTCCGCCAGGATGGCTTTGCGGTCCCCATCCAGAAAATGCAGCCGCCCGGTGCGCGCCACCACCGAGAGGTCGCTGGCCCCGAGCGTGGCAGGCGAGCCCTGGTAGCTGATGGCATAGGCGTGGAAGCTGCCCACGGCCGCCACTCCCGGTACGCCGGCCACAATCCGCGGCACCTCCGGGGAGAGAGTGGGATGGCGGTCCGCGGCCGGCGGAACCGCGGGAGCCAGATAGAAATCCGCGGGCAACTGGTCATTCATCCACAGTTCCACCGTCTGCCGGAAACTGGAAACCATGATTCCGACGCTGGCCATCATGGCTACGGCGGTGGCCAGGGCCGCGGCCAACACTCCACTGCGGCGCAGCGAGGCCGCCAGGCTGCGGGAGGCGAGCAGCGCGGCCACTGCATCCGCGTATCCCGAAACCTCCGGCCTGCGGAACAGCCGGTCGCAAGCCGCCATCGCGCGCGCCATCAATGCCGGCATGGCCAGGGCCACCGCCACAATCAGCAGCAGCGCGGCGACGTAGCCGAAAACGGGTTTGCCGCCCACCGGCGGCAGTTGGGTAAGCGCCGCGGCCACGGCCGCGATTCCCGCCGCCAGGCACGCGTCGCGGAGACGGTGCACGCGCGCCTGATATTCGCGCCCACCGCGCTCCAGGGCTTCCACCGGAGCAACGCGCGCCGCCTCGAGTGCCGGCGCCAGCGCGGAAAAAATCGCCACGCCCAGCCCCAATCCCGCGCCCAGCCAAAAGATTTCCGCGGAGAGCGTCACCGCAGCCGGGGCGCTGCTCACGTAGAGCGACTCCACCGTCGCGCCCAGCAGGCGAACCGCGCTTGCCGCCATGGCCCGCGCCAGCGGAATTCCCGCGGTCGCTCCGGCCAGCCCGAAGAAGGCCGCCTCCGCCAGAAAAGCTCCCAGCACCTGGGCACGCGTGGCGCCCACCGCGCGCAACACCCCGATTTCGCGGCGCCGGCGCACCACCGATACGGAAATGGTGTTGTAGATCAGAAAGGCGCCCACGATCAGGGCGATATAGCTGAGCAGGCGAAGATTCCAGCGGAATGCCGCCAGCATTTTGCGGTTTTCATCCGTCCGTTCGCCGCGGCGCGCCAGCATCACCCCGGCAGGCAGGGCCGCGGCGATGGCCCGTTCGCAGTCGGCCGCGTCCGCAGCGGGAGCACCCGGGGAAGACGAAGGCAAACCAATGAGAATGCGGTCCACCCGGCCGGGCCGGCGAAGTAATTTCTGTGCCAGGCCAATGTCCATGACCACCGCGTCTTCCGCAGCCGCGCCGCCGGAGTTCGGGGACGCGGGAATCGTGCCCGCAACTTCAAAATCCCGTTCCGTATCGTTGATCTGCAAGCGCAGCGTCTCGCCCGCCGGGCGGTGCAGTCCGCTGCCCACCCACACGGAGCGGTTCCAGTCCGGCGTGGCGCGCGCCGCGGAGCCTCCGGCGGCCACGGTGGGCCGGGCATCGCGGTCCGCCGCAAAACCCTCCTGCGCGGACGCCACCAGGTCCAACCCGACCAGCGGAACCACCTCTCCGCCCGGCCGCACCACGGCAAAATCTTCCATGCGCGGCGCAACGCGCAGCGGATACGGCAGGGAAACGAGCCGGCCGAGCACCGCTTCCGGCACGCCGCCTACCGCGGTGATTTCCAGGTCCTCGGTCCCGACCAATGATTCCAGCGAGGCATGGAAGGAGCCGGCCGCGGCGCGTCCGGCCAGTTCGATGGCCAGCACCACGGCCACGCCCAGCGCCACCGCCAGGGCGGTGAGCGCGGCCCTTACCGGCTCCCGGGCCAGCGGACGCAGCAGGAAGGCGCGGCAAAAGCGCAGGAAGTGCATTCAGCGCGCCCCTTCCGCTTCCACCCGACCGTCGCGCAGCCGGATCCAGCGGTCCGCTGCGGCGATCAACTCCAGGCTGTGCGTGGCCATGAGGATGGCCGTGCCTCGCTCGCCGGCGATCCGCTGCAACAAGGTCAGGATCACGTTGCTGGTGCCGGTATCGAGATTTCCCGTGGGCTCATCCGCCAGCAGCAGCCGCGGCCCGTGCACCAGCGCGCGCGCAATGGCAGCGCGCTGCATTTCGCCGCCGGAAAGCTGGTGCGGCATGCGCCGGGCCAGCTTCTCCAGTTCCACCCAGCGCAGGCATTCAAGGGCGCGCGCTCGCGCGTGCCGCCCGCCGGCCAGCAGCAGAGGCAGCTCCACGTTTTCTTCCACCGTCAGTGTGGGCAGCAACTCGAAGGATTGGAAGACGTGGCCCACCACCTCGCGCCGCAGCCGCACCAGTCCGGCGTCTTCCAGTTCCGCGGTGTTTTGTCCGGCGATGCATACGCACCCCGCGGTGGGCACATCCATGGCTCCGGCCAGATGCAGCAGGGTGGATTTACCGCAACCGCTGCGCCCCACCAAAGCGACAAATTCTCCGGCACGCACTTCCAGGGAGACGCCGTCGAGCGCGCACACGGCCTGCTCTCCGCTTCCATACGTTTTGGCGGCGTTTTCCAGTCGCAGAATTGTGGAGTCGTCCATCGGCCCGGCCAACAAACGTATCCGAGGAGGGCAGCGCGCACAAGGCGGCGTTCCGGGCGACTGGGCGCAGGGAAGATTTCGTGGGCCGCGATTCTTGCGCGCAGCAGGCGCCCGGCGCGGCCATCTCAGGGCGTCTCACATTGAGATGGAGGCGCTTGGAATCCAGGCCGTTTGAGACGTTTGGGGGGTCGGCAGGTCGGAACGCGCCGCGGCAGGATTCCTCGTAACATCCACGCGTTGCATAGGTTACGCGCGCTCCCCGGCCGTTCGGCATTCGGCAAGATCTGGCGGCGGCGATGGCATGCGCCTTGCACTTCTCCTCCCCGAATCAGTCCCGGGAGGCATTCCCATGTTCGCCAGGTCCATGCTCCATTCCGTGTTCTCGGCAACGCTCGTTGCGGCTTTTCTTCTCGCGCAGCCGGCAGTGTTTGGCCAGGAAGCAACGGAGGCGGCGCGGAAGGTGAAGACCCAAGTTGCGCCGGTCTATCCCGAACTGGCCAAACGCATGAATGTTCACGGCAAGGTGCGTCTGGAAGTGACCGTGGCACAGGACGGCAAGGTGAAAAACATCCGGCTGCTGGGCGGCCACCCGTTGCTGGCCACCGCGGCGCAGAGCGCCGTACAGCAGTGGAAATTCGAGCCGGGGCCTAAAGAGACCTTGCAGATTGTGGAATGCAACTTCGACTAGCGCCGCGATTGAGAGCGAGGCGCCGGAAACATTGAAAGGTTGGAAGCCATGACCATTGCCAAGAAGCTGTACTACGGTTTCGGGTCCATCCTGGTGCTGCTGGTGGTGCTGCTGCTGGTCAACTTAAGCGTGATTGCCCGCGAGCGCGCGGCCCGGCAAAACGCGGCCGCGGCGGTGGAGGGCGTGCGCAGCATCGAGACCGTGCGGTTCAAAATCATGCAGAACCGGCTGTCGCTGCGCGGCTACCTGCTCAGCGGTGACCCGCGCGAGGAAGACCAGTTGAACCGGGGAATCTCCGATCTCCTCGAGACCATCCACAAATCGCTGGGCAAGGCCACCTTCCACACCCTGCAATCCGCGCTGCAAGACGTGGATGCCAGCGAGCGCGACTGGGCCGAACACTTTTCCAAGCCGCTGGTGGCCAAGCGCCACCGCGTGGATTCGGGAGACGCCACGGTTGCGGATTTGCAGGTGGATTACCTGCAACTGGATCCCAACTCGCACGTCACGCGGTCCGGCGCCATTCTGGACCAGGCCGCCGCGGCCATGAACACGGTGATGACCGAAGCGGATGAGTCCTCCACTTCTTCCGCCCGGGTCGCATCGGTGGTTTCCACGCTGGGCACAGTGCTGGTGATTCTGCTGGGCCTGGCGGTGGCTTATTTTGCCTCCAAATCGATCACCGAGCCGCTGGCGCAATTGATGAAAACGGCGCAGGAAATCGGCGAGACCGGCGACCTGGAACAGTTTTTGGACACCAGCCGAAAGGACGAGGTGGGCGCGCTGGCCAAGAGCTTCGGGCACATGATGAGCTATCTGAAGGAGATGGCCGCGGCCGCGGAATGCATTGCGCGGGGCCAGTTGGCCATTGAAACGCGGCCGCGCTCCGATCGCGACACCATGGGCAAGGCATTCGCATCCATGAGCGGCGGACTGCGCGACCTGGTGCGCCAGGTGCGCGACAGCGCGACGCAGGTGGCCGCCGGCTCCAATCAGGTGGCGGAAGCCTCTGTGGAATCGGCCAAGCTGAGCGTGCAGGCCAGTTCGGCGATCGACGAGGTTTCCAGCACCATGCACGAAATGAGCGTCAACGTGCAGAACGTGGTGCGCAACACGCAGAACCAGGCGTCCAGCGTTGCGGAAACCTCCGCATCCATCGACCAGATGGTCACCTCCATCCAGCGCGTGGCGGACACCGCCAAAATGCTGCTGGACATCTCCAACCGTTCGCGCGACGAGGTGCGCACCGGCATCGCCACCATGGAACAGACCACGGACGGCATGGCGCGCACCAGCCACGCCATCCAGCAGTCTTCGGACACCATTCAGGCGCTGGGCAAGCGCGCAGACGACATCGGCAAGATCATCGAAGTGATTGACGACCTGGCCGAGCAAACCAACCTGCTTGCGCTGAACGCGGCCATCGAAGCGGCCCGCGCGGGAGAGCACGGCCTGGGCTTCGCGGTGGTGGCGGACGAAGTGCGTAAGCTGGCGGAAAAATCCACCCAGTCCACGAAAGAAATCAGCGAGCTGATCCAGAGCATCCAGAAGGAAGCCCGCGAAGCCGTGCACAACATGGAAAAGAGCACGGAGATCGTGGAAGAGGGCCTGGTGCTGGGCAAGGAGCTGAATGAAGCGCTGCTGAAGATTTCCACGGTGGTGACCGAGGTGTTCAAATTCGCGCAGGAAATCGGCGCGGCCACCACCCAGCAATCCGTGGGCTCTTCGCAGATCGCCAAGACCACCAACCGCCTGAACGAAATCACCCAGGAAATCAGCTCCTCGGTGGAGGAGCAGGCTTCCGGGGCGCAAGCCGTGGTCCGGGCCATGGAGAAAATGCGCGAACTGGTGCAGCACTCCACTTCCGGGTCCACCGAACTGGCCGCGGCTTCCGAGCAGATGTCCAAGCTGGCCCGGGCGATGCTGAAGACCCTGGAAAACATCTCCCTGGAGCAGCAGGCGCAGGCGCAAGCGCCGGGCGAAGGCCACGCGACGGAACGGTTTGGCGGGCCCACCGCGGGCGGCAACGGCCACAGCCGGCCGAGCGGGGCGGGCTACGAGCCGCGCCTGGCCGAGCTGGTTCATTCCTGATCCGGAGGCGGCCATGGAAAAAGACGTGCACCTGGTCGGCTTCCGGGTCGGCCGCGAAACGTTCGGAGTGCCCATCGGCATGGTGCGGGAAATCGTGCGCGTGCCGGAAATCACCGCGGTCCCCAATTCCGCGGAGACCATCGAAGGGGTCATCAACCTGCGCGGACGCATCGTGCCGGTGGTGGACCTGCGCAAGCGCTTTCGGGAAGCGGCCACGGAGATCGGCCGCAAAACGCGCATCCTGGTGGTGGAGTTCGAGAGCCAGACGGTGGGGCTGATCGTGAACTCCGCTTCCGAAGTGCTGAAGATTCCTCCCGCGGACGTCGAGGTGCCGCGCAATCTGTTCAGCGAAGGCGAACTGAACTTCATCAGCGGCGTGGGCAAACTGAACGGCCGCCTGATTCTGATCCTGGATTTGAACAAGGTATTGCAGCGCGGCGATTTGCGCAGCGCCGGCGAAGCGGTGCAACTGGCGGCGGTCGAGGCCTGAGCCAGGCGCGCAGCCGGCCACCCCGAGGCGGAAGACGATGGCTACGACGACGTTTCCCACGCCGTTCCAGCTGACTGATGCGGAACTGAAGCTCCTGCAAACCCTGGTCTACCAGGAGTGCGGCATGTGCTTTGACGAGCGCCGCGCCCACTTTCTGCAGGACCGGCTGCAACGGCGCATGAAAGCCACGCAGGCGGACTCCTTCTACTCGTATTACCGCCTGCTCACCAGCCGGGAAGGGAAGGCCGAACTGGCCCTGCTGCTGGAGAATCTGACGGTCAACGAGACCAGCTTTTTCCGCAACCGTCCGCAACTGGATCTCTTCCAGAAACAGGTGCTGGAGGATTTGCTGCGCCACAAGCAGGAGCGGCGGGACTGGACGCTGCGCATCTGGAGCGCGGGCTGCTCCACCGGGCAGGAGCCGTACACCCTGGCCATGATGGTGTGTGATGCTCTGGCCTACTACTACCTGCGGAATCCGCTGCCCTACGAGATGCCCACGCCCAAACCGCTGGTTCCTCCGCCGTGGAAAGTGGAGATCATCGCTTCGGACATCAGCTATTCGGCGCTGCAAACCGCGCAAAACGGCCACTACACCGAAGCGCAGATGGAGCACGTGGAGTACACGCTGCGCCTGCGCTACTTCGAGAAATTGCGCGACAGATACGAAATCAAAAAGCCGTTGCGCGACCTGGTGCAATTCGACTTTCACAACCTGAAGACGGAATACCTGCCCCAGCGCAACGACGTGATTTTCTGCCGGAACGTGATGATTTATTTCGACGAGGCGGAGCAGAAGCGGCTGGTGGAGAAGTTCTACCGCTGCCTGAACCGCGGTGGCTACCTGTTCGTGGGACACGCGGAAAGCCTGTTCGGCCTGACCAGCAAGTTCCGCATGATCCACCGGGATAATGGCACGGCCTACGAGCGCCTCGAGGAGAGCCAGTGACCCAGTTTCCCGATGACCGGGCCGGCGATCTGCGCGAACTCTTCTTCGAGACCGCGCTGGAGCTGCTCCAGACCCTGAACGAGGAAGGGCTGGCGCTGGAGCGCGGAACCGGGGGCGAAGAAGCGGTGCGCCGCGTGCGCCGCGTGGTGCACACGTTGAAGGGAGATGCCGCGGCCATCGGCCAGCGCGAGTTGAGCGAACTGGCCCACGAATTCGAGGATGTGCTGACGCCGGAGCTGGCTGGGGAACGGCCGCGGGAGGTGGCGGAGGCGGTGCTGGCCGCCGCGGACACCTTTGAGTCCCTGCTCGGCGCGGCCCGCCGCGGACTGCCTTCGCCGGGCAGCGAGTCCCTGCGGTGCCTGGTGAAAAAGCTGCGCGTGAAGCGGGAGAAAACCGCGGAAGCCCCGGCTGCCGCTCCCTCCGCCCCGCCGGCCGCCAGCCGCCGCTTTGAACATTCCTTTCAGTGGACGGAATACGAACAGCAGTTGATCGCGGAGGCGGCAGCCCGGGGACAGACGGTGCTGCACACCGCAGCCGCGCTGGAGTCCGGCAACCTGATGCCCTCCGCGGCCTGGCAACTGGTGCGCAACGTGCTGCACTCCTGCGGCTCCATCCTCGCGCTGCGCCCCGCCGATGATGCCGATGCGCAGCGCGTGGAAGTGGTGGAGGCGGCCATCAGCTGCACGCTGGGCCAGGAAGCAGTGCGCAAACGGCTGCAAATCCCCTCGGTGACCCGCGAGGTGCTGGTGGAACGCGTGCACTTTCCGGGCGAGGCGCTGCAGGATTTGAGTTCCCTCCTTCCCGGCGACGCGCAGGAGGCAGCGATTCCCCCCGCGGCCTCCTCCGTCGCGGGGCCTGTGGAGAAGCCGGCGGCGGCCTCTGCGGCGGCGGGCGCCGGCAGCGGGGCGCCGGCGGGCCCGGCGGCGCGGGCCGCGGTGCTGGCGGATAAAACCCTGCGTGTGGAATCCGAGCGCATTGACGATGTGCTGAACCTGGTGGGCGAGCTGATTATCGGCAAGTCCATGCTGGCGCGCACGGTGGCGGAACTGGACCGCCGGATGCAGCGCGATCCGATCACGGCGCGGCTCTCCGACGCGCTGGGTTTCCAGTCCCGGGTGCTGGATACGCTCCAGAAATCGGTGATGAAGATTCGCATGGTGCCGGTGGAACAGCTCTTCCGGCGCTTCCCGCGGGTGGTGCGGGACGTGGCCAAGCTGAAGGGCAAAGACGTGGCGCTCAGCGTGAGCGGCGAATCCACGGACCTGGACAAGAGCATCCTGGAACCGCTGGCCGAACCCATCACCCACCTGATTCGCAACTGCGTGGACCACGGCATCGAACCGCCGGAAGAACGCATCGCCGCGGGCAAACCGGCGCGCGGGACCATCCGGCTGAACGCCTGCCACCAGGGCAATCAGGTGGTGATTGAAGTGGGCGACGACGGCCGCGGCATCGACCGCAAGCGGGTGATGGAGCGGGCCATCGAGCTGGGGTTCATTTCCCGCGAGGAGGCCGGGCAACTGACGGATATGGAGGCGCTGGGCCTGATCTTCATCCAGGGCTTCACCATGCTGCGGCAAGTGACGGAAATCTCCGGCCGCGGGGTGGGCATGGACGTGGTGAAGTCCGTGCTGGAAAAAATGAAAGGCACGGTGGAGGTGCAGAGCACGGTGGGCAAGGGCACCACGTTTTTCCTGCGCCTTCCGCTGACCCTGGCCAGCATCAAGGCGCTGCTCACCACCGCCGGCGGCAAGCTGTACGCGCTTCCGGTGGCCTCGGTGGTGGAGATTGCCCGGGTGATGTCCTCGGAAATCCATTCGGTGGATGGCCACGAGGTGTTCCAACTGCGCGACCAGGTGCTGAGACTGATCCGCCTGGACCGCCTGGCCGGCGCCTCCGGGGCCGCGGGCACCAAGCCGGGGCGCCTCTTCGTGATCGTGGTGGCGCTGGGCGACCGCAAATTCGGGCTGGCCGTGGACAACCTGCGCGGGGAAGAAGAGCTGGTGATCAAGGCGCTGGACAGCCGGCTGACGCAGAGCGAGTACGTGAGCGGCGCTTCCATTCTGGGCGACGGCACGGTGGTGCTGATCCTGAACCTTCCGGTGGTGGTTTCCAAACTTTCGCGCGTGGCGGCGGTCGAGGTGGCGGCATGAGCGGCCCGGTACGCGTGCTGGTGGTGGATGATTCGGCGTTGATGCGCAAGCTCATTCCACGGCTGCTGGCGAGCGATCCATCGATCGAAGTGGTGGGAACGGCGATGGACGGCGCCATTGCGCTGCGCAAGATCGAGGAACTGCGGCCCGATGTGCTCACCTTGGACCTGGAAATGCCGCTGATGGACGGCATCGCCACCCTGCGGGCGATCATGCGCACCCGGCGCGTTCCGGTGATTGTGTTCAGCGCCCATTCGCGGCGGGGGGCCAATCTGACCTTCAAAGCCCTGGCGCTGGGCGCTTGTGATTTCGTGACCAAGCCGGAGCAGGCCACGGCAGACGCCCTGGGCGCAGTGGCCGCTGAGCTTTCCCTGAAAATCAAGACGGCGGCGGCCAGCCAGCTTCCCAATCTCCCGCCCGCGGAGCTGCCGGAAACGCCGCTGGAAAAGGCGCCGGGCGATCCTGAATCGCATCCTCCCGCCGCGCGGATTATCGCCGTGGGAATTTCCACGGGAGGGCCGGGGGCCCTGCAGCGGGTGATTCCCCAGCTTCCCTCCAGCTTTCCGGGATGCATCGTCATCGTGCAGCACATGCCGGAAGGATTTACCGACATGTTTGCCCGGCGGCTGGATGAGTGTTCGGCGATACACGTGAGCGAGGCCCGCTCCGGGGATTTTCTGCTGGCTGGTCACGCGTACGTGTGTCCGGGGAACCGGCACCTGACGGTGAAGCGCATGGTGGTGGGCGACATGGTGGTGCTCCGCGACGGGGAACGGGTGAATGGCCACCGCCCCTCCGCAGACGTTTTACTCAGCTCCGTGGCCCAGGAATATGGCGCCGCCGGGGCGGGCGTGATCATGACCGGAATGGGCGAGGATGGCGTGGAGGGACTGGGCAGGGTCCGCGATGCCGGAGGCATCACCCTGGCGCAGAGCCGGGAGACTTGCGTGGTGGACAGCATGCCGCGCGCGGCCATCGAGCGCCGCTGCGCCCAGCGCGTGGTGCCGCTGGAAAACATGGCGCGCGCCTGGGAAGAGATTTGCGCCCCCGAGCGGGTGGAGGTACGCACCTGAGTTTCTGAAGAAGCCGCAGCGCCGGCGCCGGGCCTGCCGCCCGGTGCCGGAAGCCGCGGCCTGGAGAAGAAGGAGACGTGTCATGGAACAGTTCACTGCGCTCAACCTGAATAAAGAGAAGCGGCCGGTGCGCTATCTGGTGGTGGATGATTCCGTCTTCGCGCGCCGCAACCTGGCGCGCATGGTGGAGTCGTTCGGCGGGGTGATGGCCGGCGAAGCCGGCGATGGCCTGACCGCCATCACCGAATACAACCGCACGCTGCCGGACATCGTGCTCATGGACATCACCATGCCGCAGATGGAGGGCATCGAGGCCGTCGAGCGCATCATCCGGCAGCACCCGGACGCGCGCATCGTCATGGTCTCCTCGGTGGGCTACCAGGAGAACATCCTGGCGGCGCTGCAGAAAGGGGCGCGGCACTTCGTGCAGAAACCGGTGCGCCCCGACGTGCTCTACGAGATTGTGCGCTACGTGCTGAATGACGATGGCCTGCTGGCCACGGCGGGCAGCTCCGGGCGCCAGGCCGCGCAGTCGTGACCAGTCGATCCGGGAGGCGGCGGCGCGCGGCCGGCAGTTTCCGCGCCCCGCAGCCGCAAGGAGCGGAACTATGAGAATGGACCTGATTCAGCCGTTCGTGAACGCCGCGGATTGCGTGCTGGGCCAGTTGCTGGAAGGCCCGACGGTGGTGGGCAACCCGAGCATGGAAGAGGACGCGTACCGCCGCAAGGGTGTGGCCGCCCTCATCAGTTTTCAGGGGGACATCGAGGGCCGGATCATTTTCGATCTGGAGCTGGACACCGCGTTTCGCATCGCCGGGCGGCTGGCCGGGGGAGAAACGGCTTCCGTGCACCCCACCGAGGCGCTGGCCTCTGAAACTCTGTGCGAATTGGCCAACATGATCGTGGGGAATGCGGTGACCCTGCTGAACGACCGTGGCTTTCACTTTCGGGTCCATCCCCCGGAGGTGCATGCGGATGAGGAAGGGCTGAAGGGATCCTACGACACGGAGGCGGTGGTGATGTCGTTCGACACGCCGGCGGGCTGCGTTTACCTGAACATCGCCATGCGCTACAACCGCCGCCGCAAAACGGAACGCGAGCCGGCGCTGATGGCCTGAACCGCGACCCGCGTGAAGGGGAGGGAAGATGGCCGCGCTCTGGATCATGGTTGCAGCTGTTGCGTTTTTTGCAGTGGGGAGGATGGCTTCGCGCGGCGCGCGCCCCGCGGAGCTGAGAGTGCCGCTCCGGGCACCCGGACAGATTCCGGGCGGCAAGTCTGCCCGGCGCGGGGTTAGCATCAAAGGGTAGCGCTCCGCGCTTTTCTCCCAGCCTGCCTCGTTGCCCAGGGAAGGGAGAACGGCCCATGCCGTCTCCGCGGCACATCAAAGAATTCGCCATCGGCATCGGTCTGTTCGCCGCGTATGTACTGGCCGGCAAGTTCAGCCTGCGGCTGGCCTTTCTTCATCCCAGCGCGTCTCCCGTGTGGCCTCCCACCGGCATTGCTCTGGCCGCGCTGCTGGTGCTGGGCATGCGCTATTGGCCCGCCATTCTGGCCGGGGCCTTCGTGGTCAACGTCACCACGGCCGGCTCCGTAGCCACATCCCTGGGAATCGGCATCGGGAACACGCTGGAAGCCGTTGCCGGCTGCTGGCTGGTGAATCGATTCGCAAGCGGGCGCGCCGCCTTCGATACTCCCGGCGGCACATTTCGCTTTGCGGCGCTTGCCGGGCTGGCCAGCACCGCCATCAGCGCCACGCTTGGGGTTACCAGCCTAGCGCTGGCCGGTTTCGCGCCCTGGCGGGAATATGCCACCATCTGGTTCACCTGGTGGCTGGGAGACGCGACCGGAGCGCTGGTGGTGGCGCCGCTGCTGGTCTTGTGGGCGGTGCGCCCTCGCCTGGAGTGGACGTACGCGCAGGCCGCAGAAGTCTCGGCGCTGCTGCTTTCGCTGGCCGCGGTGGCCCAGTTCATTTTTGGCGGAAGTTACCGGTTTGTTTCCGGCAGCGAGCCGCACACCTATTTGTGCACGCCGTTTCTGGTGTGGGCGGCATTCCGGTTTGGCCAGCGCAAAACGGCGACCGCGGTGTTCCTGCTTTCCGCCATTGCCGTGCTGGGCACGGTGCGCGGCAGCGGTCCTTTCGCCTCCGCAGAGATCAACACTTCTTTGCTCCATTTGCATCTCTTCCTGGCCGTTGTATCCGTGCTCACCATGGCGTTTGCCGCGGAGGTGGCCGAACACCGGCGGCAGGAAGATCGGGCCAAGCAACTGGCGGTGAGCGATCCCATGACCGGGCTGGCAAATTACCGCCGCCTGGTGGAGGCCCTGGACGGGGAAGTGAAACGCTGTTCCCGCTCCGGCCGGAGTTTTGCCGTGCTGCTGCTGGACCTGGATGACTTGAAGAAAATCAATGACGCGCACGGCCACCTGGTGGGCAGCCGGGCGCTGTGCCGGGTGGCGGACGTGCTGCGCGTGCACTGCCGCGAGGTGGACACAGCCGCGCGGTACGGCGGCGATGAATTTGCGGTGGTGCTTCCAGAGACCGAACGCGAGTCCGCGC
>Ga0335085_10004515_pt1 | contig 23004 bp, 20 predicted proteins | sample Lox_Sample_45_FD_206712 | JGI IMG/M metagenome (GOLD analysis project Ga0335085, IMG submission 206712) | Soil microbial communities from Loxahatchee National Wildlife Refuge, Florida, United States - Lox_Sample_4.5 | ecosystem: Environmental > Terrestrial > Soil > Wetlands | place: USA...
GTTTGTCCTTTGGCCAAATTCGCGCGCGCAGCATTTCCATAGCTTTGCGCCCAATGCCCTCGCGCCTCCGGTTTCGCACCACAAACAATTGCCGCAGGTAAAGCTCCTCCGGTTCCTCGCGATACAGCGCGTAAGCCACGGCTTCGCCTTTCTCCTCAAAAATCACCGCCGAATATTCCGTGTGCAGCCAACCGCGCATGCGTTGCTCCAATTCCGCAACCGTCAATTTATTCCGGTGCCCCTCATCGCGAATCAATTGATGATTCAGCTCTGCGAGCAGAGCGGAATCATCCACTGTTGCGCGGCGGAAGTTCACGATTTGGATTCCTTACTCAAGTTCTCCATTCACCAACTGCTTCTTGCGATACTCATCAATGTAACTCGTCCACGGGTTAGGCATGGAATTTCGGTAGAGCCCCATCTTAAAATAAAAACGGCTCGGGCTCGGGTAACCGGTCGCAGCGCTTTCGGTATCAGCGGTCACGCCCTTGAAATCCAAAATCTGTTTGCCGTCCAGCCACGCTTTGACGCGCCCGGTTTCGTTCGTCGCGAACCGCACTTGAAATTTGAAATCCAGCCAGCGTCCACGGAATTCGCCCTTTCCGGTCCAAAGCCGCGTCTCATGCGGGCTGTTGATGTTTTGCGTGATTCTCAACTCGCCGTTTATGTAGCGCACCGCCAGCACCGGGCTGTCATCGGAACAAGCGCCGCCTTCCGAACACAACTGCTTCCACTGCGCGATGACGAGGCGCGTCGGCTCTATGGGGAAATTCGTTGGGAAAAACATGCTGAAGGAAAATTCGTAGGGCGTGTTTTCCTTCCCAACCAGTTTTTTGGCTTCCAGCAATTCCGCGCGCTCGCTCCCGCTCGTGCCCGCGCTGCCGGCTTCGAACTTATCATGCGGCCGCACCGTGATTTTCAATGCGCTGTGGCCGGCGCGCACGATATTCGTCTCCACCTCCACCGCACCCGATTCAAACCGATCGTTGCTCCAGAGGCTGCTGTTGAGGCTTTTTGTTTCGAAGCCGTCGTAAACATTAATAATGGAGGCTTTACCCGATTGTGCCTGCACAATTCCGGTGGCGCAAAGCCAGCCGGCGATAGCAGTAGTTAAAGCGGATATTGTTTTCATTCAGGCAGGTCGAAAACGGACGCGCCATGAATCGACTATTGCAAGACGCCCCGGAAGCCGCTTCAGGAAATCCGTGTTTTGAGCAAACGTTGCGAGTGTCTTGCTGACTTGCGCTGCCGTGGTGTCGTCTGGCAAATCCAACACGATGATGCCTGGATAATTTTCCGGAGGATAATTGCGGATATCGGCGAAGTCGAAATCGCGCGTCACGAGCACCAATGCATTTGTTTTCGCGCGCGCAGCTACAGAAGCGTCGCTCGCTCCAGGCGGCAATACGTCCCGGACGTCCTCAACCTGGTGGCCTGACTCAACCAATGCTTTTGCTGCCGAACGCGGCATATTGGCGTCCAACAGGAATTTCATCACCTTGTGGGCGAGAGAGGATGGTGTTCTTCCTGGTCAACCAATTCGCCGGCAAACTTCAGCGCCGCCCGAATGTCATCACGTGTCAAACCGTATTCGCGTTCGACCTCCTCAAAGCTCATTCCGCCGGCCAGGCTGCCAACGATTTGAGAAACCGGCATCCGCGTGCCGCGAATCACAGGTTTTCCGTGACAAATTCCTGGGTCGATAACGACTCGGTCGTTCATGTGCGTACCAATACCACTTTTGGCAATCGTGGCAAGGTGCGAATGCGCACCTATTCCCCCGGGAAACTCTGCGGTTACTCAAACCGCTACTTTTTCTTCTGCACCTTGGCCGCCACCTTCAACCGCAGCGCATTCAACCGGATGAATCCCGTTGCGTCATCCTGGTTGTACGCCTTGGTCGGGTCGGCCTCCATCGTGGCAATGTGCGGATTATAGAGGCTCACAGGGGACTTGCGTCCGGCGACCATGATGTTGCCTTTATACAATTTCACGCGCACGGTGCCGGTGACGTTTTTCTGGCTCTCGGTCACGAGCGCTTGCAACGCCAGTCGTTCGGGCGCGAACCAGTAGCCGTAATACACCAGCTCCGCATAGCGCGGGATGAGTGAATCGCGCAGGTGCATGACTTCGCGATCCATCGTGAGCGTTTCCATTTGCCGATGCGCGAAGTGCAGGATCGCGCCGCCGGGCGTTTCATACACGCCACGCGATTTCATGCCCACGTAACGATTTTCGACCATGTCCACTCGCCCGACGCCGTGTTTGCCGCCGAGTTTGTTCAACGTCTGCATCACGCCGAGCGGCGAAAGTTTTTTGCCGTTCACGGCCACGCAATTGCCTTTCACGAAATCCAGCGTGACGAACTCCGGCTTGTTCGGCGCGTCCTCCGGAAACACGGAAAGCGTCGTGAACGAACCGCGATATTTCAAATCGTTCGCGTCCATCCACGGGTCTTCCAGAATGCCCGCCTCGTAGGAAATGTGCAGAAGATTCCGGTCCATCGAGAACGGTTTCTTGGCGCTGGCCTGCACCGGGATTTTGTGTTCGGCGCAATAATCAATCATTTCCTGCCGCCCGGGAAATTCGTTGCGATAGCGTTCATCTCGCCACGGCGCGATGACCTGCAAATCCGGCGCCAGCGCTGCCGCGGTCAATTCAAACCGCACCTGGTCGTTGCCTTTGCCGGTGGCGCCGTGGGCGATGGCGTCCGCCTTTTCCTTTTTGGCGATTTCGACCATTCGCTTGGCAATGAGCGGCCGCGCAATGCTCGTGCCCAGGAAATATTGTCCTTCGTAAATCGCACCCGCGTGCAGCATCGGGAAAATGAAATCGCGCGCGAATTCCTCCTGCAGATCGTCGATATAAATCTTGGACGCGCCGGTCTTTTTCGCCTTCGCTTCGAGGCCGCGCAATTCGTCTTCCTGCCCGATGTTCGCGCAAAACGCGATCATCTCGGCATCATACTTTTCCTTGATCCACGAAAGCAGCACCGACGTATCGAGGCCGCCCGAATATGCCAGAACAATTTTCATCAGCGGGGAATTAAGCACATGCAGGCGAAGGCGCAAGGGGAAACAACACTTGCCACATTGACGCGGGCCAGGTTCGCGCCAACATTTAGGCCTGAGGAAAGGATTTGAAATGCAAAAACGCAAACTTGGAAAAAGTAATTTGGAAGTCTCGGCGCTCGGGCTCGGCTGCATGAGCATGAGCTTCGGCTACGGCCCGGCTGCCGATAAAAAAGAAATGGTCTCATTGATTCGCAACGCGGTGGAACTGGGCGTCACGTTCTTCGATACCGCCGAAGTTTACGGCCCGTTTACAAATGAGGAACTCGTTGGTGAAGCGCTCGGTCCGGTTCGCGGGCAAGTAATCATTGCGACGAAGTTCGGATTCGATTGCGACAGCGGAAAGCAGGGCGGCCTGAACAGTCAGCCCGCGCATATCCGGAAAGTCGTGGAGGCATCCCTCAAACGGCTCAGAACCGACGTGATTGATTTGCTTTATCAGCATCGCGTGGATCCGAACGTGCCCATTGAGGATGTGGCCGCGACGGTGAAAGACTTGATTCGCGAGGGCAAGGTCAAGCACTTCGGCCTTTCTGAGGCCGGCGTGCAAACGATTCGCCGCGCTCACGCCGTGCAGCCTGTGGCCGCCCTCCAGAGTGAATATTCGTTGTGGTGGAAAGAGCCGGAAAAGGAAATCCTGCCGGCTTTGGAGGAACTCGGAATCGGGTTCGTCCCCTTCAGCCCGCTGGGCAAGGGCTTCCTCACGGGCGCAATCAACGCGAATACAAAATTCGACAGCAATGATTTCCGCAATAACGTCCCCCGCTTCGACGAGGAAAATCGGAAGGCAAACCAGGCGCTGGTCGATGTGATCAAAAAATTCGCCGAGAAGAAAAAGGCGACATCCGCCCAGGTCGCGCTGGCGTGGTTGCTGGCGCAGAAGCCGTGGATCGTTCCCATTCCCGGCACCACCAAGCCGCATCGCTTGCGCGAAAACATCGGAGCTGCTTCAGTTCAACTCACGCCGGAAGACCTGGCCGAACTCGAGCGCGCTGCATCGCAAGTAACCGTTCAGGGAGCCCGTTACCCGGAACATCTGCAAAAACTCGTTGGCCGTTGAAACGCACACCATGGAAGTCGCAAATTATGTACAAGACAAAAGCTTACTCGGCCGCGAGCAACACCTCGCCGCTGGCCTCGACGACAATTCAGCGCCGCGAGCCGACCGATCGCGACGTGCAAATCGAAATCCTCTTTTGCGGGATTTGTCATTCCGATCTCCATGCGGTCCGCAATGAGTGGAGCGGCGTCATGCCGACGGTGTATCCGATTGTGCCGGGCCACGAGATTGTGGGCCGCGTCACTAAAGTGGGCTCGGCCGTTAAAAAATTTAAGCCGGGCGATCTCGCCGCGGTCGGCTGCATGGTCGATTCCGACGGGACCTGTCCGCAATGCAAAGACGGTTTTGAGCAGTTTTGTCCGAACATGATTCTCACGTATAATTCGCCGGACAAACATCTCGGCGGCGTCACTTACGGCGGCTACTCGGACAGCATTGTCGTGGATGAACACTTCGCTCTCCGCGTGCCGCCGAATCTCAACCTCGCCGGAGCTGCGCCACTTTGCTGCGCGGGAGTCACGACCTACTCGCCCATGCGTCATTGGGGCGCCGGCCCGGGGAAAAAAGTCGGCGTCGTCGGACTGGGCGGACTCGGTCACATGGCGGTGAAATTTGCGCATGCCTTCGGAGCCCATGTGGCCGTTTTCACGACTTCACCCAGCAAAAAGGAGGACGCCCTCCGCCTCGGCGCCGATGAAGTCATTCTTTCTCGCGACGCAAACGAGATGCAGAAGCATAACAACAGCTTCGATTTTATTCTCGACGCCGTTTCCGCCGAGCACGACATCAATGCTTATCTCAATCTGCTCGGTCGTGATGGCGCGCTTACGCTGGTGGGGCTTCCTTCCAAGCCTCTGGGCGTGGCTGCTTTCAATCTCATTATGGGGCGGCGCAGTTTGTCCGGTTCGGCGATCGGCGGCATCGCTGAAACCCAGGAGATGCTCGACTTTTGCGGCAAACATAACATCACCGCCGATGTCGAAGTCATTCCGATCCAAAAAGTCAATGAAGCCTACGCGCGGTTGCTGAAGTCCGATGTGAAATATCGCTTTTCCATCGACATGGCATCTCTCAAATCCGAGTGATGCAAACGCGACGCGGCAATAGTTCCTGAAAATCCAAACTCAAAAGGAAATCCAAATGGAAATCAAAAGAGCCGGTTCACAACCTTCCAACAAAGGCCCCGCCGATTGGTTCACCGGGGCGGTGCGCATCGATCCATTGATCCAGGCACCCGCTCCCGCGCGCGTGGTGGGCGCCAGCGTCACCTTCGAATCTGGCGCACGAACCAATTGGCACACACATCCACTCGGCCAAACGCTGATCGTCACGGCCGGCTGCGGACGCGCCCAACGCTGGGGTGGCCCAATCGAAGAAATCCGTCCCGGCGACGTAGTCTGGATCCCGCCGGGCGAGAAACATTGGCACGGCGCGGCGCCGACCACGGCCATGACGCATATCGCCCTCCAGGAACAGCTCGACGGCAAAGCAGTCGAATGGATGGAAAAAGTCACCGACGACCAATACAAATAACAGGCGTCAGTGCGACTGAATGGAAACACTTGCGGATTCCAAACCGTCCGCTTCCGCCTTCAACGTCATCGGCCCGCCGCTCAATCCGCTTTGCAAAATCAGCAGGCCGCGCCCGTGAAAAACGCGATGGGTATTGCCCTGGTAACTCTCCGTGCTGTTGAGATCGCCGTTTTCGATGCAGAGAATCCGGCCGGGGCCGTCCAGGGAAAAATTGATTTCATTACCGGCATTGGGCACGAGCACGCCTGCGGCATCCACTACCCGAAATTCAACGTGAGAAACATCCTTGCCATCCGTGGCGAGCGTGGTCGTGTCCGGCAGCAATTCAATCCGTTGCGCCGGTCCGGCGGTCTTTAATGAAAATTCGCACAATGTTTTACTACCATCGCGACCAATCGCCGTGAGCGTCCCGGATTCAAACGGCACCTCCCACGACAACGTTCCTCCCACTGCATCCGCGAGCTGCTTGGTTCCGAGGCTGTGGCCGTTAAGCATCAGTTCCACCTCGGGACACGTGGTAAAACACCGCACCGTCACCGTGCTATTCGATTGCCAATTCCAGCTTTCTTCACCGAAGTTCCGCCGTCGCGCATTCCCTCCAAAATTGCCATTGCCGAAGCGCGGTGCCGCGCAAATATAAACCATCGGCGCATCGCTCCATAAACTTTGCCGGAACCACGCCAGCGGTTTTTTGAAACCGCACAAGTCCAGCAGGCCCGCGCCGTTCGCGTGATTCGGCCATTGCCCGGCCTCGCCGAGATAATCAATGCCCGTCCAAAGAAATTGCCCCGCGATGTAATCGTTCGTGCGCACTGCCTCCCACGCGCCCAGGTCGTGGTGGTTCTCGCTGCCGAAAATCACGCGCTTCGGATATTTCGCGTGGTCGGCTGCGTAGCGCGCTTCCTGGTAATTGTAGCCGTCAATGTCCAGAATATCGGCGAAGCCCACGGCATCCGACATCGCGACCGTGGCCATCGCCGCCGTCACGGGGCGCGTGTGATCCAGTTCCTTCACCGCCTTGACCAGTGGCGCGCCAAACTTCACCAGATTTTCCGCCCTCGGATTTTCCGGATGATATTCCCTGCCGAGAACAGGATGCGAATACGGATCGTTCGCATAATCAATCTCGTTTCCGATGCTCCACATGATAATCGATGGATGATCGCGGTCGCGGCGCACCATGTCCCGAATGTCGCGGATCGACCACTCCGCAAAATCCTCCGAATAGCCAAAATGCGACGGTTGATCCGCATTCCAACCCGCGGTCCATTTGTTTTTGGCGAAGGCGAATTCATCAAAGGCCTCGTCCTTCACCAGCAATCCCAATCGATCGCATAGGTCGAGCAACTCCGGCGCGGGCGGATTGTGGCTCGTGCGAATCGCATTCACACCCAGGCTTTTCAAGATGCGCAACCGCCGTTCGAGAACTTTTTCCGGCACCGCCGCGCCCAAACCGCCGGCATCATGATGAATGCACACGCCTTTGATTTTCGTCGAAACACCGTTCAGAAAAAATCCGTGATCGGGATCAAAACGAATCGTGCGAATGCCAAAATGCGTGGCGGTTTCATCCGCCGCACCGTCTTCAGCGCTGATGCGGCTGCGCAGGTTGTAAAGTTGCGGGGTGTCGAGGTTCCACAATTGCGGATCTTTCACCGTGATTTCCTGGATCACGACGTGATTCGTTCCTGAATCGATTTTCACCGTCGTTTTCTTCGTGGCAACGACAGTCCCGTCCGCGCTCGAAATTTCCGAAACCAGCGAGACTGCTGCATTCGATGCCGAGCTGTTCTGAATTTCGGTTTCGATTCGCACCAGTGCCGAATCGCGATTCACCTTTGGCGTCGTCACGAAAATTCCCCAGGGCGCGATGTGCAATTGGTCCGTCATCCGCATCCGCACGTGGCGGTAAATTCCCGAGCCGGTGTACCAGCGCGAGTCCGCGTATTTGGAATGATCCACGCGCACCGCGAGCACGTTCTCCCCGCCGCCGAATTTCAAGTATGGCGTCAGGTCGCATTCGAAACTCGAATAACCGTAGGGCCGGCCGCCGACGAGAGAGCCGTTGAGCCAGACTTCGGCGTGATTGTAAACCCCGTCAAATTCCACCGCGATCAGCTTGCCTTTCGCCGTGGCCTCGATCTGAAAAGCCTTCCGGTACCATCCCACGCCGCCCGGTGCGTACCCGGTCCCGCTGGCATATTCCGGGCCAAGTGGTCCTTCGATTCCCCAATCGTGCGGCAGCGTGACCGCGCGCCAGTTCGAATCGTCAAATCCCGGCATCATCGCCGTCGCAAAATCACCCTTGCGGAATTTCCAGTCGCGATCGAAGTGAATCTCTGTTCGGGCCGTGGAGCCGGGACCAAACATTTCTTCCGCGGCTGCAACGGTCGCCGGGAGAAATGACACGATTGAACAAACGAAAACAATGGTGAGCGCGTGTTTCCATCTCATAATCGGACGTGCGGGTTTAAAGGTGATCGACGGGCGGATTCTGCTGCGGATTTGGTTTTGTCGGCTCGATGTGGACCAGGACATCGCGGACCCGCGGGATCTGGCTGCGCACTTTGTTCTTCACGTCGTGCGCAATTTCGTGCGAACGCAGGACGGTCATTTGCGGGTCCACTTCCACGTGCATGTCCACGAAATAGTGATAGCCCATTTTGCGCACGAGACATTTTTCCACGCGGGCCACGCCCGGCACGGCGCCGGCAATTTCCCGAATCCGTTCCACCACCTCGCGGTTGGGCGAGCGGTCCATCAATTCATTCATGGCCGGGCGCAACAACCGCCAGCCATTCCACGCAATCACACACGCCGCCGCAATCGCCGCCCAATCGTCCGCAGCCTCAAAACCTTCTCCGCCCACCAACGCAATCGTGATGCCGATTGCGGCGGCCACGGAAGTCACCACATCGCTGCGGTGATGCCACGCATCCGCCGCGACCGCCGAACTCTCCACCGTCATCGCTTCATGACGCACAAAACGAAACAGCGTCTCCTTCACGACGATGACAGCAATCAGGACGATCAGCGTGAAGGGTTTTGGCGCGGGATGCGGCTCCCTGATGGCATTCAAAGCCCCAATCACAATCCATGTCGCCGCCAGCAGGAGCATCGCCGAGACCACCGCCGCCGCGAGAGGCTCGGCTTTGCCGTGGCCGTAAGGATGATCTTCATCGGCGGGTTCCTCCGCCACCACGACGCCCCGCCAGACAATGATCGAGCTGAAAACATCCGCCAGCGATTCCACGGCATCGGCCACGAGCGCGTGGGAATGCCCAAAAATTCCCGCGAGCATTTTCGCGGCTGCAAGCAACGCGTTTACGCCAAGCCCAAGGAACGTGGCGCGCAAACTCCGGGTGAGCCGTGACGGCGGCATTCGTCATCTATGCCAGAAAAGGTTCCGTGACGAAAGAGGCGAATGGTTTTTGCCGTGGAGATTTCGATTTTGTTCCAAAAAGAACAAGAAATGGCGAGCCGCCGCATGGTGTTCGTTCAAAATCCTCCCGTGCAAACCCATTTTGTTCTCGAATTGGTTGGCTATGCTGCTTCCGCACTTATCGCCGTTTCACTGATGATGACTTCCATCCTGCGATTGCGCGCCATCAACATGGCCGGCTCGGCGGTGTTCTCGATTTACGGTTTGTGCATCGGCGCCTATCCCGTCGCTGCGTTGAACGGATTCATTGTGCTTGTAAACGCATCCCAGCTCGTGCGCCTCCTTTGCGCCCGCGAATTTTTCCAGCTCCTGCCCCTCAAACCCGATTCGCAATACCTGCCTTATTTTCTGAATTTCCACCGCGGCGAAATCCGCCGCATTTTGCCCGGCTTCGAATATCGCCCTTCGGCAAATCAACTGCAGTTGTTTGTTCTGCGCGACTGCACTCCCGTGGGCGTCTTCATCGCTGAGCGGCAGCCGGGTGGTGTGCTGCGCGTCATTTTGGATTTCGTGGCGCCGCGCTATCGCGATTTGAAAATTGGCCGGTTTCTCTTTGTGCAGCAGGCTGCGTTTTTCAAGGATCTCGGCGTAAAAGAAATCGTCATCTCGCCGCGCACAACGAAATTTGGCGCATACCTCGTAAAAGTCGGTTTCGAGCCGGCCAATCAACGGGGTGCATTTCACATCCGTTACAGCCACGCGACAAAGTGAGGCCGTCACGCATCGCTTTTCGCCACCGAATCGCTACTTGCCAGCGCCCAAAAAATGCGGAAGGCTATTCTCGAAAGGTTGCTTTATGTCCACATTTTTCGCCGTATGCATCGCCGGTCTGCTGCCTATCGTTTCCGCCATGGGACAGGCGCTTCCACCGTCCGCCAATGCCGCCTCCGTGGCCGCCACCGCCATCAACTCCCTCGGCATCGATCTGCTGCACCAGACTGCTCGCATCGATAAAAACTCGCTGCTCTCGCCGTATTCGATCGAAACGGCTTTGGCCATGACCTATGCCGGCGCGGATGGCGCCACGCACGATGAAATGGCGCGCGTCCTGCACCTGCAACCGGACGCAATGCAAGTGGCCAACAACTTCGCGGCACTCCAACACCTGCTCGACGAAGTCGTGCAGAGAAGCGTTCAAGCCGCGGACGCGCGGAAACAATACGGCGTTACCAACGACGCCATCACACTCGACGTCGCCAACCGGTTGTTCGGGCAGGAGGGTTACGATTTCCGTCCCGCGTTTCTCGAGACGGTGAAAACCAAATACAACGCGCCCTTTGAACCGCTCAATTTTCGCACAAACGCCGCCGGCGCCACCAAAACCATCGACGATTGGGTGGCGCAACAAACGCATCAACGCATCATCGGCCTGGTTCCTCCGGGAGCGCTCGACGCCCTGACGCGCCTTGTGCTGGTGAACGCGCTCTATTTCAAAGCGCCCTGGGCGGAGCCATTTTCGGTCAGCGCGACAAAGCATCTGCCATTTACCTCCGGCAGCAGGCGCGAGGACGTTCCCATGATGAGCATCCAAAAATCCTTTGGTTACGCCAAAGAATCCGGCGCAACCATCGTGAGCCTTCCCTACAGCGGCGGCGAACTGCAATTCCTCATCATTCTTCCGGACGACACCAACGGCCTCGCAAAAACGGAAGCCGCATTGACCGCTGATCAGCTCGCCAGATGGGCCAATCTGCCCCCGCGCCCGGTGAAACTCACGCTGCCAAGGTTCAAAATCGAGCCGCCCACCCTGCCGCTGGGTGAGGCCTTGCAAATGATGGGCATGACCAACGCCTTCGATGTCCCGCGCGGCAGTGCGAACTTCGATCTCATGGCGCCGCGCCGGCCGAATGATTACCTCTACATCTCGCGCGTTTTTCATAAGACCTTCATCAGCGTGGACGAAAAAGGCACCGAGGCCGCCGCCGCCACCGCCGTGGCGATGGCTACCCGCTCCGCCATGATGAAACCCGTCCCGCCGGTCGAGGTGAACGTTGACCATCCCTTTATCTTCGCGATTCAGCACCGCGCCAGCGGCGCCTGCCTGTTCCTTGGTCACGATGTGAATCCGCGGTTAACGTATTTATAAAATCCAAATGAAAGTCTGATGGTTTGCGCCGCTCCAGCGGCAAGCGCCTCTTTCTCGGTCACGTTACCGATCCTCGGCAGCGCCCCGATTCGGATTTCGGATTTCGCCCTTCGGATTTTTTTCCGCCTAGGGTCCCGCCCCCCGCTCGTTCTGCGCACTTGACCCCGTTGTTGTCGCAAGCGCTTGGAAGGAAAATCTTTCCGTCGTTATGAACGTTTGTGCGGGCTCAGTTCCGGTTGAAAGGGATTCTTCCACAAGCATTTCTCATCTACCCCGCATGAAAGATTTGATTCGATTGCTGATTCCCGTGTGTGCTGCCGGGCTCGTTTTCCGTGCCGCCGCCCAATCCAACAGCTGGACCAGCCCCACCAGCGGCAATTGGCAGGACGCCTCATGGTCCCTTGGCATCATTCCGGGAACGAACCAAACCGTTCTCCTGACCAACGCCGGCTGGAAAGCCGTCCAGATCGGCGCCGCCACCGCGCAAAATTTTCCGCAATCACTGAACGTGAATTCCGTCGTGATTTCCTCGCCGACGAATTCCTTCAATACGCTGCTGCTCAATTATGCCGGTGCCGCGCATCCTTTAACCGTTCAAACGCTTTCGGTCGCGAGCAATTCTGCCGTGACCCTGTTTTCCTCCGGGCTTCAAATCAATGGCCCGAACGGCGAAGGCATGACCATCGGCGGCACCTTCAATCAAAACGATTCCGTCGTCGGCGGGAATCAAATCAATGTCGGCTACATCGGTCCGGGTGTTTATAATTTCAACGGCGGGTACCTCGCGGTTTCGCAACTTTGGATCGGCGGCCCGGGCGTTTTGAATCAAAACGGAGGCACAAACGCCTTCGGCATCACTCATCTCGACGGCGGGACGTACGTGTTGAGCAATGGATTGTATGGGGCGACGGCTTATTTCGACGGGGGAGAATTTCACCAATTCGGCGGCTTGCTCCAAACCAACCTCATGATTTTTCGGGGTGGTTACGTGCTGGCCGGCGGCGTTCTCGATGGCGATGTGGTTGTGCCGGCCACGGATGGTTTTACCTCTGGCAATGGCGGCATGTTGCAAACGGGCGGCACGAATTTCGGATCGCTCGATATCGGATCCTATGGGCAGGGTTCCTGCACGCTGTCAAACGGAGTCTCGTTTGCAGAGAGCCTTTTGGTGGATTACGAAGGCGCTTACAATCAGTGGGGCGGCACTCAAACCGTCGCGGGCACAATCAATCTCGCCGAGCGACAGATTGCTCAAAACGCTTTTGGAGTCGGCTCGTTTGGCCTGGGCGGGGGCAACCTGTATTCCACCGGATTCTCCATTGAAGGTTATTACACACAAACCGGCGGCACCAATCGAATCATGGGAGATGTAACGACTGGCGGAGTCGAAGCCCATCTTCGACTCACGAATGGCTTGTTTGCCGCGAACAATGTGATTGCCAACGCCGCGTCGGAGGGCGGCATTTTTCTCGAAGGCGGCACGCTGGTCGTTACAAACAATCTGTCGATCGGCGCTTATAGTTATTTTCCCAGCTGGCAGGGATTCGTGGGCGACACGGGGCAGCTCATCGCCTCGAACATCCTGGTGAATCCGGGGGCCACTTTTTCATGCGGCGCGAGCACCATTCTCGAATCCGGGACGCTGACATTGGCCAATGGCGGTCTTCGCGCGGGCTCGGCCCCCCAGCAGTTCGGATCCCTGTTGCTGGGCAATGGCGGCGATACGAACTCGACCATTTGCATGCCTCCTGATGCCGGCGTCCTGCAGTTTGCCGACAGCAGCAGCCTGACATGGTCGAACGAAGCGCTTTTGGTCATTGAGGGTTGGAGCGGCTCGCTTTTCGGCGGGGACAAGGAACAAATTATTTTTGGAACCAACGCCTCCGCTCTGACGACCAATCAACTCGCGCAAATCCAATTTCACAATCCCGCGGGCCTCGCCGCCGGGACCTATCCCGCAAAAATTCTTCTGACGGGCGAAATTGTTCCGAACTCCGGCGCGCCGCTTCATGCCGATCTCGCGTTGAACGTGCAATCCAACGGCATGCAAATAAACCTCAGAGGCGAAGCCGGCCGCAGCTACAGCATTGAAACCTCCACCGACCTCGTGCATTGGGTTCCATGGACAAATCAAGTCGCGTCCGATGGGACGATCCACGTGACTGACACCCAAACCACGAACGCACCGGTGCGTTTCTATCGGGCGAAGCTGGAGCCGTGATTCAGCTCTTGAACTTCCAGGCCGAATTCAGCAAGTCCTGATCATAAGGCTCGCACACCACGCCTTCCGCCGCATAGAGATAAAGCGCGCCCTTGTAGACCAGGTTCGCGACATTCATCAAATAGGACCAGCAGAACATGAATAGCAACCACGCCGCAACCTCCAGCACGACGAGCCACGGCTGATGCAGTTGCGTCGCCGCAATGATGCTTACCGCCAGCACCATCGCCGAGCCGAGGATCGCCACGCTGTTAATGAAACCGATGCCGATGTAACCGATGAGCGATTCGCCCCACGTCCGCGTCAAAATCTCCGCCGACTTGCGCAAGGTCACAAACGGATTGGCGCTTTCCTCATCGCGCACGATCACCGGAATCACGAACACCGAAGCAATGCTCCAGGCCACGCCGATCAGCCGCGCGATGATTTTGCCGACGAGCCCGGACCGTCGTTCGATGCATTTGATAATTAAACCAACCAGCCCGGCGAAAACTGTCCACATCAGGATCGCCTTCCAGCGAGTGCAGGCGAATCGCAACCCGCGGCTCAGCGAGACCTCCTGGCCGCTCAGCGCCGCGAGAATTTCATTGTAAAACGCCGCGTTGAAAAACGTCGCCGTGAACATCGAGACCAAATAGAGAAACACAAAGTAAGCGATGGCGACCGGCGAAGCGGTCAGATCATGCGCACCGTGGCCGCCCGCTTTTGTAAAATATCTGTCGAACAATGCCGACCAATGCTCAACCGAGAAATACGAATATCCCGTCGGCCAAAGCGCCGCCGGCGCGAAAAAAAACAGAAAAATCACCACGGTCGCCATCGAAATGAAAATCGGAAACACCAGCAGTTCCTTGTTCCTGACGATGACCATCAGGGAACTTCTGAACAACAACCAGCTTCGTTCGAAACGATTCATATTTTTGGTTTCTTAGGGTTAACGCCTGTTTTTGCTGATGACGGCCTTGCTGATGGATACGGTTTTAGCACCGGAGCTGAAATTGTCAGTTACAATTTCGGCGAAAATTGTAGCAGCCGTTGTGCCGGCCCCCTCCTGTCGCGGCGGCTCAGGGGGCGGCGCCAGTTCTTCGGCGGGGAGCGCGCCCGCCCCGTATCCGTGACGATGGAGTCGATTTTTTGGGTAGGGCAGCCCCCCCCGGCTGCCGGTCGGCCCGCCGCGGGCCGAACTGGAAAGCGTGCGGATACACGAAACGGAGGGTCCATTTCGAGCGCCCGCGTGAGCCGCGAGGCGCGGCTCACTGCGCCCTAAGTGGCTTTTCGAGGACGAGAACGAGAGGAGTCACACCCGGGGGAGTCACCTCCTTCTCGACATGCCGCCCCTCCAATGGCACTGTGGAAGCGTGGTTAAACTAGATCAACTGCGCAACCTGCTCCGCTCTTATGGCTCTTGCCTCGTCGCCTATTCCGGCGGCGTGGATTCGGTTTTTCTCGCGCGCGTTGCCCGCGACGTGCTTGGCGACAAATCGCTCGCGGTCATCGCCGATTCGCCAAGCCTGCCGCGCCGGGAATTGGAGGAAGCGCTGGAAATTGCCGAAAAATTTCAAATCCCGGTGCGCGTCGTCCGCACGCAGGAATTTCAAAATCCCAGTTACACCGCCAATCCGGTCAACCGTTGCTATTTCTGCAAGCACGAGCTGTTCACCGAACTCGAGCCGATTGCGCGCGATGAAAAATTCGCCGTCATTGCCTACGGCGAAAACGCCAGCGACATCGGAGATTTTCGACCGGGCGCGCAGGCCGCAAAAGAATTTCAAGTGCGCGCGCCGCTGAAGGAAGTCGGCATGACCAAGGCCGAAATCCGCGAATGCTCCGCGCAGCTTGGCCTGCCCACCGCCGATAAACCGCAGATGGCCTGCCTCAGCTCGCGCATTCCCCACGGCGAAATCGTCACCCCGGAAAAACTCCGCATGATTGAAGCCGGCGAAAATATCCTGCGCGACCTCGGCTTCCACGACGTCCGCGTCCGCCACCACGAATTGCGCGCCGCAGGCCCTTCCCTCGACCCTCGACCCTCGACCCTTGTCACTCACCTGGCGCGCATTGAAGTTGGCCCCTCGGAATTGCCCAGGCTTTTGGAAAACGGGCTTTCATCGAAAGTTGTCGAAGCGCTCAAGCAAATTGGCTACACGCACGTGACGCTGGATTTGCAGGGGTATCGAAGAGGCGGCGCGGACATTCGCAACCGCGAAAAAGCCGCCGCTCAAGGCTGAGCCCTGCCTTGCCGGAGGCTGCTTTGGTAGTTCACCAACTTCGCCTGCCACTGGATTTGATCATTGGCCGCGTCTCTCATGGCCAGAATCGATTTTTCGTAAGCCTCGCGCGTTGCTGCATCATCGAAAACAAGTTTCTCCCGCGCCGGATCCAGTTTCCAGTGCCCCCATTGTGTTTCCAGCGTGCTTAAGGCATCCAGCGCCGCATTGCCCAGCCGCTCGTCGCATTGCCGAATCTGCAAGGTGATCCCGTTGATCGGCCCGGCGGAAGAATGATAACCGGCGATCACGGATTCAGCGATCCTCGGCGACACCTGCGCCTTCGCCAGGTCGGCGCGGATGATGTCTTCCGCGTTGGTAATGTTTTGCATCAGGCCGGCATTCGCCTGGAGAAACCGTTGCACCACCTCGCGCTTCGAGGCGAATTGCCCCTTGTCCTCCGGATCGAAACGCTCCAGCACGCGCGCGTCGCGCATTTCCGCGGCCGCCGCCTGGTAATTTTTCAACGCCCCTTGCGATCGATCGATAAATCCCGCCATCACCCTCGCAACGCGCGCATCGTCGCCGGACAGATTCGTGGAGGCATTTTTGAGCTGCCTGCTCAAGCGGCCCATCCTGTCGACGTCCACGTTGGTGATGCCGTTTTTCGGATCAAAAGATTTTCGGATGTCTGAGCGAATGTCGGCGCTCGAAGCCTGGAAATCCTGGAACGCCTTGCGCGACGCCTCGGCCTTTTGCCGGGCCTGGCTGAAATTCGTTGCGAAGATGAAAATCAAAAGCCCGTTCAACACCAGCCCGGCGATGCCCCGACCCAGCAGCCCGCGGGAACCGTAGGACGGAATTCCCGCCAGCGCGACAATCGCGGCCATCATTCCGCCCACATTCAGCAGGCAGGCGGCCATTTCAAGAATGACCTGCGTCTGCGACGAAGCATCCTTGAGCGCGACGTGTCCGGCTATTCCCAATCCAAACATCAGCGGCACCGCAATCAGGCTGGCCTTGGCCGCCTGGTGCGGGATCGAGTTGCCGTTATTTTCGTCCAGCGGTGGAATAGGCGGCGGGTTCATCCTTATTTCAATTAAACCTGAGTCCAGCTTTTAATGGAATAACAGCCCTTCCTCAAGCATTGTTTTGAAACAGGCGGCGCTTCTCAATTTTTGAGCAACGGCACAACCTGCGTTTGGTTCCGAAGGAACCGTTGAAAATAGCCCGGCAGTTCACTGCCGGGTCGGGAGCGAAATCGACCAAGTCCCGAAAGGGACGGCTGAAAAAGATTTCCCACTCGGCCGTCCCTTTCGGGACTCGTGTGGTGATGGGCCGAGTCCCGGCGTTGAAACGCCGGGCTATTCTCAAAAGTCCCTTCGGGACTGGAACATTTGAACATCTTACCTACGCAAAAATCAGAGATGCGCCCTGGCGCTTCTCAATGTTTTGGCGGCGTTTCGCAATCGGCATTTGGTTCCGAAAGAGCCATTGACGATGGTCCGGCAAGCCTGTGTTCCCACGGGCAGGATGCCTCTGCCGCCATCCAGGATGTGCCCCCAAACGCACATCCCCCTAAATTTTTGGTATGCGCCTCCCGGGTTTTGGGGCTAAAATAGGGAGTCTTTGAACGCATATACCCGCAACTTTCGTCTAAAACCGGTTTAGTATTAGGAAGCAAGTTTAAATTATGCCTCAGTTCTCATATAAGGCCCGGCGCCGTTCCGGCGAGGTCGTCGAAGGCGTGTTGGATGTCCCTGACCGTTCGGCGGCGCTCGTCCAGATTGAACGCCTTGGACTGTTTCCCGTCATGGTGGATGCCGCCAAAGGCGCGGCTGCCGCCGCCGCTCCCCAACGGCGTGGCGCGCAGATCGATTTCAAATCCTTTCTGCCGCCCACGATGGCAAAAGCGCTCTCGCGCCAGCGCAAGCCCAAGCTCCAGGAACTCGCCACGTTCACCCAGCAGCTCGCGAACCTCCTGAATTCCGGCATGCCTCTCACCGTCGCGCTGCAAAGCATGACCCATCTTGAATCCAAGGGCATCCCGAGCGCCGTGAGCCGGGACCTCCGCCAGGAAGTGATGGAAGGCCGCAGCTTATCCGACGCGATGACCAAGCAGCCTGTGATTTTTTCCGATCTCTACGTGAACATGGTCCGCGCCGGCGAGCAAAGCGGCGCCCTGGTGCAGGTCTTGCGCCGCATGGCCCAGCACTTCCAGCAATTCGCCGAGGTGCAATCCAAGTTCACCTCCGCCCTCGTCTATCCCGCCATGGTCTGTTGCGTCGGTATTGTGCTGGTGGCATTTTTCATGTTTTTCATGCTTCCCAAATTCATGGAGATGTTCCGGGGATTCGAGATCCCACTGCCGCTGCCCACCCGAATGCTTATGGCCTTCAGCAATGCAATCACGAATATTTGGGCCATCATGGGCACCATTCTGGGAGTCGCGGTCCTCGCGATTTTAATCGGCAAATTTCGCGCCAGCGAACAGGGCCGCCGCAAAATCGATGAATGGAAAATGAAAGCGCCCATCTTCGGAAAAGTCGTCCGGCTCAATCTTTTCGGCCAATTCGCCCGCGTGCTCTCCACCCTGCTGCAAAACGGCGTGCCCGTGCTGACCGCTCTCAAAATCACCGAACAAATCATACCCAATACACTCGTCAAGGAAGCCGTCGCCAAAACCCGCGATGCCGTCACCGACGGCAAAACCCTCGCGCAACCGCTCGCCCGCTCGAAAATCTTCCCCCAATTGATGGTCGACCTCGTGAAAATCGGCGAGGAAACGGGCGATGTGCCCGGCGCCCTTTCGAACATCGCCGACACCTACGAAAGTGAATTGCAGATCGGCCTGCGCGTGATGACGAACCTCATCGAGCCGGTGTTGATCGTAGTCATGGCCCTCGTCGTCGGCTTCCTGCTCTTGAGCGTCATGCTGCCGGAGTTCAAGCTGATCGCCAACATCAACAACAGCGCGGCTTCTGGAAAATGATGCCTACCTGCAGGATTCACAAACGCGCTTGCCGAGGCTCTCGACCCTCGACTCTCGACCCTCGACCCTTTTCGGCTTTCACCCTGATCGAAATCATGGTTGTCGTCGCCATCATAGGTCTTATCATGGCCGCCGGCATTCCCTCACTCTACGGCCTTTTCCACAAGGAAGGCCTGCGCAAATCCATGAGCGATCTTATCGACACCTGCCAATCCGCGCGGCGGGCAGCCATCATGAGCGGCCAGACCGCCGACCTCGTCATTCATCCCCGGGCAGGCACGCTCGAAGTCAGCGGCGGCAATGGCAAATTCGGCGGCCAGGTGCATTCGGCCAAACTGGAAGGCGTGAAAATCTGGGGCATCGAACTCAACAACGACAGCAGCAAAGACTATTCGACATTCGAAGAAGTCCGCGTTCATTTTTTCCCCAATGGTACGTCCGAGGAAATGACCATGATACTGGCAGCGGACAATAATGAGATGAAGGGCATCACCCTGGACATCATGACCGGCCTCCCGGTTCTCATGACCCCGGACGACATCAACGCCCTCCACCATTGATTATGAATTTCAATTTTTCACGAAAAGGCCGGCGCGCCTTCACCCTCCTTGAAGTGATGATCGCTGTCGGCATTTTGTTCATGTGCCTCTTCGCCGTGCTCGCGCTGACCGCCAATTCCCTCGCCAGCGCCCGAAAACTCCAACAACACAAGGACCTCGACGCCGGCACCTTCGAAAGCATGATCTACACGCAGCTCGCCAATACGAATCAAATTGATGAAGGCGTGGCGGACGTTGATCTCGGGGACGAATACGCCGGATACCCGCACACCGTGGATTGCGAAGTGTATGGAACCAACGGCCTTTGGGACGTGGAATACGATGTGGCCAACCCGCAAAGAAAAGCCGAAGTGCACGGCCATTTCCTGGTCTACAACCCCAATGGCAAACGCGGCGGCGGCATCAGCCGAAGCCTCCCGCATCATTGATGAGAGCGAACAGACAGACTTGCCTTTCGGAAAATACGCCTTGGCGGAGGAAAATCTCGTCATCGGCTGTTCCCCGAATCTGCGTCCATCTGCGTCCATCTGCGGTAAAACTGAATCGCGTGGCCCGCGCCTTCACCATCATCGAAATCATGATGGCCATGGCCATTTTCTGCATGGTTGTGGCCGCCATCTTCGCGGCCTGGCAGGCCGTCTCCCGCGGCGCCGCCAGCGGCAATCGCGCCGCCGTCACCGCCCAGCGCTCACGCATCGCTCTCAGCACCATTCAGGAAACCCTCGGCTCCGCGCGCTCGTTTGTGGCGGACATCGACTACTACACTTTCGAAGCTGAAAACGGCAACGAGCCGTATCTCAGTTTCGTCTCCAAGCTGCCCGGTGATTTTCTTCGCAACTCGCGATTTGGCGGGTTCGATGTCCGCCGCGTCACCTTCTCCGTTGAACAAGGTCCTGACAGGGAAAAACGTCTCGTCATGCGCCAGACACCGGTCCTCATGGATATGGATCAGGATGAACAGGACAACCCCGTTGTCCTCGCCAGGAACGTCGCCCAATTTGATATGGAATTCTGGGACAAACAAAAAGGCGATTGGACCGACGAATGGACCCAGACCAATCAGATTCCCCAAATGGTGAAATTCACTCTCCAGCTCGACGGCATGGCCGCGCAGGACGCCGTCACGCGGGTTGTCGCCATACCCTCCGTGGCCGTGCAAGCCGGCTGGCAGGTCCCGGGCTCGACGGCCGGCGGCGCCGGATTCCGCGTCAATAACGGCGCGGGAGGCATCATCCGCCCCGGAGGGTTTGGCGGCGGCTCTCAACCGCCCATGTCCCTCCCGCCGCCCACCATGCCGAACCAGTAGCCGCGCCCAATGAAATTTTTTTCTCCACCCAAACGATCATCCGGGCAGGACGGCATCGCCCTCATCGTCGTCATGATCGCTGTCTTCGTCCTGACGGTGATGGCCGGCGCGTTTGCCTATTCGATGAAGGTCGAAACCAAACTCGCGCTCAACGCCAACAACGAGTCGGACCTTGAATGGCTCGGCCGCTCCGGCGTCGAATACGCCCGCTGGGTCCTCGCGCAGGAAAATTGCCCCTACGATTCCCGCAACCAAATCTGGGCCGGCGGTCCCGGAGCGCCCTGCGAAACCAACGGCCCGCTCGCCGGCATTTCACTCAAGGGCATTCCCGTGGGCAACGGCTACGTCGATCTCACCATCACCGACCTCGAACGCAAAATTAACGTCAACACCGCCGATGAAGCCTTGTTGAACAACGTCATGCGCGTCGTCGGCGCGGATGCCACCGAGAGCGGCACCATCGTCGACAGTATTCTCGATTGGGTGGATCGCGACGACAACACACGCGTGAACGGCGCTGAAAGCGATTATTACCAGGGCCTCAATCCCCCCTACGTCGCCAAAAACGGCCCCATCGATGACATCTCCGAACTGCTCCTCATCAAAGGCATCCGGGACGATCGCTCCATCTATTCCGAGGAGTATGACAACGATCAAATCGTCGATCGCTTCGGCAATGCGCAGCCCCCGCCGCAATACACCATCCGCCTCAAAAACGTTTTCACCGCGCTCTCCAACGGCCGCATCAACATCAATACGGCGGACAGAAACATCCTGGCGATGATCCCCGGCATGGATGAAGCCATCGCGGATCAGATCATTAAAGTGCGCTCCGGTCCCGATGGAGTGGATGGCACTGACGACGACACCCCTTTTGCCAGTGTCGGCGAACTGGCCAGTGTGGGATTGCCGCAGGCCGCCGCGCCGTCGTTGAACCACTATTGCACCACGAAAAGCAGCACGTTCCAGGTCGAAGTGGACGCGCACATTGGCGGCGCTGAAAAGAAATACATCGGCATCGTCGGCCGCAACAACCCGCGCGACATCCAGATCCTCAGCTTCTGCCCGGAATAAAACCGGGATGGGGTGGCGCCGCTGCGCCGCCCTATCGTCATGAGTTCTAACCAACACGCAAAAAAAATCGCGCGCACGCCATCCGGGAAAATCATCTTCATCACCGGCACAGACACCGGCGTCGGCAAAACCATTTTCACCGGCCTGCTTGTGCACCACCTTCGCACTGCCGGCATTCACGCCCTCGCCATGAAGCCATTTTGCTCGGGCGGCCGCGGTGATGTGCGGCTGCTGCGCGCGATGCAGGATGCGGCGCTTACCGAAGATGAAATCAATCCGTTTTATTTTCCGGAACCGGTGGCGCCGTTGGTTTCAGCACGCCAACACAAACGCAACATTTCATTGGAGGAAGTGGTGCGGCAAATCAAAAAAATCGCCCGCCCATGCGAATGTTTATTGGTGGAAGGCTCCGGAGGATTGATGGTGCCGCTGGGCGAAAAATATTGCGTCAGCGATCTCATTCGACGGCTCAAATGCGAGGTGATTTTGGTCTCGCGAAATCAACTGGGCACGATCAATCACACGTTGTTGACCGCCAATGCGCTAAAACGTCTCGGCGCAAAAAATATCTCGGTCGCGCTCATGGGTACAAGCAAAAAAGATGCATCGGTGAAAAAAAATGCGGATCTCCTGAGAGAGCTTTTGGGCAAAATCCCGGTGCGGGAAATGGTTTTTTTAGGCAAAAACCCCAATAAATCCGGGGTTTTGAAAAAAAGTCACACAAAAGTAAAAAAAACTCTTGCGCAGTTCTGCCGCTAGGATAATTTGATGACGTTCTTTACGACGAAAACAGTGAATAACAAACTGTTGACAGTCGACGCGAAGTCAGCAAAACTGAGCGCGTAATTAACGAAGGTCTGAGAGGCCGAGTTGAAAAGAGATTAACCGGCTCTCAGGTTTTTTGTCCCCTGAATTGGGAAAAGGCCTTCGAAAGCAACAGAGATTTTTTCGGGTGGAAACACCCGGTTGCTCATTGAAAATTGAATTGTGCGATAAGTGAGAGCCCCTTCACTGACAACCAGTTAGTGGGTGTCGGTGAGGAGTTTTAAAATTGTAATTCGTCCGACTAATCATCGGACAGGAATTAAACTAACGTTTTTTAACGGAGAGTTTGATTCTGGCTCAGAACGAACGCTGGCGGCGTGGATAAGACATGCAAGTCGAGCGCTAATTACAGGGTAGCAATATTCTGTAGTTGGAGCGGCGCAAGGGTGCGTAACACGTGGGTAATCTGCCATGAAGTTTGGGATAACTCGCTGAAAGGCGAGCTAATACCGGATGTGACGATTGGAAGGCATCTTCTGATCTTCAAAGCTGGGGACCGCAAGGCCTGGCGCTTCATGATGAGCCCGCGGCCTATCAGCTAGTTGGTGAGGTAACGGCTCACCAAGGCTAAGACGGGTAGCTGGTCTGAGAGGACGACCAGCCACACTGGAACTGAGACACGGTCCA
>Ga0335085_10004516_pt1 | contig 23002 bp, 12 predicted proteins | sample Lox_Sample_45_FD_206712 | JGI IMG/M metagenome (GOLD analysis project Ga0335085, IMG submission 206712) | Soil microbial communities from Loxahatchee National Wildlife Refuge, Florida, United States - Lox_Sample_4.5 | ecosystem: Environmental > Terrestrial > Soil > Wetlands | place: USA...
ACTCGCGTGACATGACAAACAAATTGGGTATTATGCCTTAGTAGTTCCTTTATTGTTGCCTGCCGGAGCCGGCAAGGATCATCAGGAAGTAGCGAATGACGCTCTATGCGCGCGCTGCTTTCTCCGCAGTTGGTGGTCTTTCGCGGGGAGCCCGGGAAAAAGGCTTAGCCACAGTGGAGTGCAAGACCTCTGCCTCGCCAAGCTGTACGCGAAGAGGTTGCTGAGAAGAAGCTCACGGGCGCGTAGCCGGCGTGTAGCTCAAGCCACCCACGAATGAATCCGACAGAGAGTCGACCAAAAAGTGTTGGGGAGAAATGTGCCCAAAGGCTTGCCACCCTACGGGAGCCGGCAAACTTCCCGCTAAGGCGTTTTTGTGAAGATTTACTCGCTCATCTTGCCCCGTGCTTTCGACCCGGCTTGCGCCCCACATAGGGCTCACACCTGGAGATCTCACTCAGGGCATAGATGCGCGACTTGCGGAATTGGTTGCTGAGCGGCGAAGTCGGATTCGCCGCGTTCAGAATCACGAAGACAAACCATACTCTCGAAAGGGATAGATACGAATGAATTTACTGAAGAAAGTCTCCTTCATCTTTACCGCGATGGGACTATGTTCTCTTCCTGCGTTGTCCCAGGTCATCGTCAACTACCCTGCCAACGGCGCCGTGGTCGGGTCGCAGTTCTCCCTCTCCGCCTATGACAGCACATGCTCCGGCCAACCGGTGAGCGCTATGGGCTTCTCGCTCGATAGCAGCAGCAACAACACCTTCGCATACAGCACTTCCATCTATTCCGCAGTGACCGCTCCGGCGGGCGCTCACACATTGCACGTGAAGGCCTGGGGCAATTCAGGCTCCGCCTGCGACACGGATGTGGCCATCACAGTCGACGGCGTTTCGGTGTCGTCTCCCGGCAACAACGCGCCCATTTCGTCGAGTTTTACCCTCATTGCCAATTCCGTCACCTGTTCGTTACAGCCCGTCGCGGCGATGGGGTATTCGTTTGATTCCGGCGTCACCGCCTTCGTATACGCAAACTACATGAATGGCCCCGTGACGGCGCCGAGTGGTGCGCAGACGCTGCACGTAAAATCCTGGGGTAACCAGGGCTCTGCCTGCGACACGGACGTGGCACTGAATATTGAAGGTTCCGCACCCTCGGGTGGCGACGTGAACGTGAGCGAACCGGCAAACAACTCCACGGTGTCCTCGCCCTTCGGCCTGGATGCCACGTCCACATCTTGCTCCTCGCAAGGCATCGCCGCCATGGGGTATTCGCTTGATAGCAGCTCCTCCACAGCGATCGTATACGGGACCTCCGTCTCCGCCTCAGTCACTGCAGCCGCGGGTGCGCACGTACTTCATGTGAAGTCCTGGGGCAATGCCGGCGGGGCCTGTGACACCGATGTGAACATTACGGTATCTGGATCTGGCGCAGCGAGTACCGGCAGTTCTAACGCGGCGCCCTCCGGCGGAAGCGGACCATACGTTCCGTCTAACGCCGTCAGCGTGAGCAATATTCAGGCGTTCGGCGATTGGAATGCTGTTTACGACCCCGGCGCCGGTGGCTCTGCCAACGGAGCCATGGCGATGACCGGTTCGCCATCGCTCAGCGGCAACGCCCTGGAGTTCTACACCACCTACACGTGGTACGGCGGCGAGCTCTACTATGCCTCCTTTGGCGACGACACGAACGCCAGCAATTTCGTCTACGACGGCTGGGTTTACCTCACCAATTCCTCCGGTTCCATCGCCAACCTGGAAATGGACATGAACCAGGTGGTTTCGAATGGCTACACCATCATCTTTGGCCTGCAATGCGATGGTTGGAACGGAACCTGGGATTACACCGAAAATGCAGGCTCCGGAACCGCACCGATCGATCACTGGGTACACTCCAGCGCCTCGTGCAATCCTCAAACCTGGTCTCAGTACACCTGGCATCACGTTCAGGCCAGCTATTCGCGCGATGCCTATGGCGATGTCACCTATCAATCGGTATGGCTCGACGGAAACCAACAGCAGATTAACGCCACAGTGAATTCCGCGTTCGATCTGGGCTGGAGTCCAACGCTTCTCACCAATTTTCAGGTGGACAGCATCTTCCCCGGGTGGTCTTCCAGCGCCGTCTACCTCGACAATCTGACCATTTCACGCTGGTAGCTCGCCAAGTGTCCTATTAACGACGTTCCCCCAAGGGGGAACGTCTCACTTCCGATCGGCTTCAGTGCGAAACAGGAAAGGACATCGAACCATCGACGGCGTGCTTGGCGCCGACCCCGCTTGGCGGGTCAAAAGTTAGTTCTCCGTAATCTCGTTGGCCGCGTATCGAGCTCCATCGTAGATCGCCCTTACGGTCACATTCGCTCCGGTGCGGAGATCCTTCGTGGTCGGCAAGAGCGCGGCGTCAAAGCGGATTTGGTAGCTCTTGTCGTCGCGTGGATCGACCACGACCATGACTCCGTTATCCATGTCAAGAAAGGAGACATTCCCGCTGAACACAAATGCGGCGCCGGGCACGGCCAGGACTTTGATTTGCGTCGTGACGTTGCGGCCTGCGGCGCCGGGTTCAAACGAGGCGGAGACCAGGCTCCCCGGCACCAGGTCGGACAGCCCCGAAGAACTCGCCGTAAACTCGGGCTCGCCCACACGAGCGATGCTGACGTTGGCTGGAACGTAGAGTCGAACCGGTTCGGGCGACATCGATGAAGCAATTGCCAGCTCGCCTGTGTTCGGGTTGAAGCTGAGTATCCGGCCGTCGCACTCACCTTCTGGTATTCGCGACAGTATATGAATACTCACTGCAAATACATTGGCTCCGTCCAGGGTGGTCTGAACCGAAGCATGATCTTCGGGGCCGAGATCGCGGACGGGAATCCTGACCCCATCGCGATACACCTGCGTACGTTCGTCGAACAGAATCTTCATAGGCCGTTGACCATAGATTCGCAGCGAGAACTGATCGCGCACTGGATCGAAATTCCGAATCTCTCCGCCGATGATCGTGGTCTTTCCGCGGGGGAGCGGCGGCAACGAGTCTAAGTTTCCGGGTCCATTGTCCAGAACTTTCCCCGACGAAATGTTACCGGGCTTGGTGGCGGCCGTTGAGCTCACTAACTGTTGCGAGCGGGCGCAAGTCCCCCGGTACACAATCGCGGTACCGAAGAGCGTGACCGCAACCAGCAGCTTCTTCATATCGGCCCACCCTTATCCAAAGAGATTCCAACAGCCTTTTGATCCAGCCAACTGCTTCGTTTAGATGATGATTCACCACTCCCGGTGGCCTCTGGGCTTGAGCCTCGGGGAGGCAACGGGGGTCAACCGAACGCATCTAAACGAACTGTGTCACCCTGAATGCTTGCTTTGCTGCTTTGGTTTGCAGCGATGAGGGGAACAATGCGTTTCAGCTCATGCAAACTCGCGCTCACCTTGGCCGCGCTCTCGGGGTTGGGGTCTCATGCGTGGGCGCGCGACGCCATCACAATTACAATTCCCAGGCATAGCAGCTTGACCGTTGTTCAACGGCTTAACCGCGACGGCGTCCTGGCCGTCCAGAAACACGACTACGCAACTGCCGCAAATCTGTTCTACAAGGCCTATCTTTTCGACCCTTCTGACCCATTCACGCTGAACAACCTCGGTTACATTTCCGAATTAGAAGGGCAATTGGATCGCGCTAACAGGTTCTACAAGCTCGCCGCCGAGCAGGGATGCAACGCCAATATCGATTTGAGCAATGAGAAGCGCCTTCAGGGCGAGCCCATGCAGGCCGCCTTCACCGGCCTCCAGGATGTTCCTATGCGGGTGAATCGCCTCAACCTCCAAGCCGTCAATCTTCTTTCAGAAGGAAGGAGCTTTGAAGCCGTCGCCCTTCTTCAGCAGGCGTTAACTCTTAATCCCCATGACCCGTTCACGCTCAACAATCTCGGTACTGCCGATGAGGCCATCGGAGACCTCGGCGGCGCCATGAGGTATTTCACCGCCGCCGCTGACTCGCATTCTCATGACGCGGTCGCCGTCACATTGGATCGCTCCTGGCAAGGAAAGTCAGTCAGTGAGATGGCCGCGGCCAACGCCATGCGGCTCGAAAAGCAGTCCGAGGGAAGCGGACTCCGCGAGAGTCAAGCCTCACTGCTAAGCGAGCGCGGAGTTTTCGCCGAGAATGAAAACGACTGGCCTACGGCAAGGCGCGATTTTATGCAGGCCTACGCCCTGGACCCCACTGATGCGTTCACGCTCAATAATCGAGGATTCGTTGCGGAGCGCGATGGCGATCTTGAGTCGGCTGAGTTCTTTTATCAGAAGGCTCGCCAGGCTTACAACGCCGACCTTGCCGTCGGATTTGCGACCAGGCAGTCGGCGCAGGGACAAGCTCTTTCTCGAGTCGCTTTAGACAGCCGCCGGAATGTGGATGGCGCTCTTGAGGTTTACAGCCAGGAACGCCGCGGGCAGCCAGGGGCAATCGAACTCACGCCTCGAGGCGCTGGCAGCGCTCTGCCCCCATCTCAGCCTTCCGCGCCGGATGCGCCTCTGCCGGGCACTGCGCCGCAAAACCACCCTGATCAATAGGACAAATAGATATGAACAGACGCGTCGCAGAATTTCCCCCGCTCGGATCGCTGATTTATCTCTCGCGGCTCTTGCTGCGGCCGAAGTGCGGAACTGTGGCCCATCCGCCGGCCGCCCTCTTGCCGGATGCGCCCGCGCTGATGCCTTCGCGCGACGAATTCGAAGACATCCTCGCTTTAGCACATTTGAACCACGTCGTTGTTCGTTGGCTTGAGACGTTTCTTAATCTGACGCGCCAGGAAAAGAATCTTCAGTGGTTCCAACTGGCAGACAGCGCTCTTTCATCTGAAAAAGCGCGCATTGCAGCAGCGCTCAACTCACTGCACGAAGTTTGTTCCGCATTCCAAGCGCGCGGGCACGAGGTCATGGTCATCAAGACTCTCGATCACTGGCCGGACTTCGGCAGCGACATGGATCTCTTCACCAACGCCCAACCCGATGAGGTTTGCCGGTTGATGGCAGAATGCTTTAACGCTCGCGTCGCTCCGCGAAGCTGGGGTGATTTTCTCGCTAACAAGTGGAATTTCATGATCCCTGGCTTGCCGGAGTTGGTTGAAATCCATGTTCGCCGCCTCGGCCAGACAGGGGAACAAGTCGCCATCGCTTCCTCTCTGGCGATGCGCGCGTGGCAGCTCGATGCCGGCGGTTATCGCTTCAAGGTTCCATCCATTCCAGATCGCATAATGATCTCCACGCTGCAGCGAATGTACCGGCATTTCAATATCCGTCTGTGCGACATCATTGATACTGCCGCTATCGCCGATGCCGGCCTCATCGATTACGACGAGCTGAGCAGATTGGCTGAGTCGGCCGGTATCTGGGAGGGAGTCGCGACTTACCTAGCCATTATTTCGGACTATGTCTGCTCTTATCGCGGCGCTCCTCTCAACTTGCCCCACTTTCTGCTCGATGCGGCGCGATTTCGTGGCGCCGAAATTTATTACGATCAAGGATTCTTGCGCGTTCCGCTCATGCCTCACTCGGCTCGGCTGTACGGATCCGAATTGGCGCATGTTCTCAGCCGCGGGGAATTGGAAAACGGCGCGCGTTTAAGTCTATTGCCATTACTGGGCACCGCTGCCATGGCGGCACAGCGAATTACCGGCAGCGACAAGGGTATTTGGTAACGCGGGCAATTGAAGAGAGCTGTAAATCAGTTTTGGAGACGCAACCAATAGTCGGAATTTCAGATTAAAACTGATCCGGTTTCTCAACTGAACGAGCCAAGGGCCGATGAGCAACTGACTAAGGATAAATACTTATGGGCAATCTGATCATAAAACTCCAGGGACCTAGTTCACGTTCGAGCCGCTCGACTGACTCATCTCGCAGTGGCGCGCGTGTGACCTATCCATATAACCGCTCATCTACGGCGCCGGCCATCCGCGACATTCCCGCTCCGGAAATGCAATCCATCCCGCAGCCGCTTTCCGCGCGTGGTCGTGCGGTCCTCGTGCCGCGAAGCAATTCCATGTTTCTGGGACTCGATCAGCGCGTTCGCCGCCGCTCCCGCGGTTCCACCGTCCTTTCGGTTTTTCTCCACATTGCCTTCATCGCCGCGGTTCTGTGGCTTGGAATGGCAGTTCACACTCCCGTTGTCGACACCTCGCAAACGGTTGCGCCCATCCAGTTCACGCTCTACGACCCACCGCCACCGCCAATTGTTCAGGTTGCCAAAGTGCAGGGAGGCGGGGGCGGCGGTGGTGCGCATCACCTCGTCGCACCAGTCCGTGGATCTCTGCCGAAGGTCGTTGCCAGAACTCCGGTCATTCCGCTGGAGCCCTCCAAGATCAACACTCCGAAGTTGATGATTCAACCCGCCGCACCAGTACGATTGCCTCAGGACAGTTCAATGCCTAAGCTCGGCGCTCCCCAGTCTCAGCAGGTGGCGATGGCTTCGCAAGGCCAAGGGGGGCCGAATGGTTTCGGATTTGGACTTGGCGGCGGCGTCGGTACAGGCCACGGCACCGGTCAAGGTCCGGGCAGCACCAGTGGCTTCGGAGGCGGCATCATGAGCGTGGGGGGCGGCGTCAGTGCTCCCGAAGTCATCCACTCCGTTCAGCCGCAGTTCACGCAGCAAGCGCGAAGCCAGAATCTTCAGGGTGTTGTGGCCGTTCAGCTCATCGTGGATAGCCAAGGCTTCCCCCAGGACGTCCGAGTGGTCCGTCGTCTGGGCATGGGGCTCGACGAGGAAGCTGTCGCGGCGGTCAAGCAATACCGGTTCAGACCTGCCATGTATGAAGGCCATTCTGTATCGGTGCAGATGGTCATCGACGTGGATTTCCGCCTCGACTAATCGCGAGCACGCTTGTCATGCATCGGGCGCGGGCTTGGCAGGCGACGAATGATCCTGCTGCGGCAAGTCTTGTCCGGCTTCGCAGGCGACGAATGAATCCTGCTGCGGCAAGTCTTGTATCAGGGCGCGGCGAGATTTGTATCAGGGCATGACTTCAGTCATGCCGCAGAGATCAACCAAAACGTTCGGGCTTTAGCCTCTGCGCAAGCTTCGCACTACTGCTCCGCGTCCTGCGCGGGCTGCGATTGCGCCGCTGCCACCGGCTGAGCCCGCTCCTCGGTCTTCGGATAATAGCCGCGCTTCGTGCGCACCACCAGCGGACCGTGCTCGCGTGAAACTGCTTCGACACGCACAGTGCGGTAACCGCCCTCAGTGAACGGCTTCGAAGAGTGGTAATCGACCACGTATTGCTCGCGAATGTCTCGCGCGACCTCCGCCGCAATGCCGTAAACGTCCCCGAGCGACCGCGCGAAGTAGGCTACGCCCCCGGTTTCCTCCGATAGCCGCTCCAGGTCATTTCTGGCTTGTTCCGATTCCCGCGGCTCGTCATCGAAAAGCAGGCCGATCGAATAGACGACCGGGCCTGCCAGGCCTTGAACGCGGCGAATCGCTTCTTGCAGGCTCAGTCTGGATGCATTGTCTGCTCCATCTGTAATGATCAGCAGCACCTGCTTGCGATTCTTGCCGTATTTAGCCAGCTCGTCTGCAGAAGCAGCAACGGCATCGTACAAAGCGGTCGTACCGGCCGGATCGAACCGCGACATTCCACGACTCAGTGCCACTCGATCCGTCGTGAATCCCTGGTCGAGATAAGGCCGATCCGCGAAGTTAACCACAAAGGCTTCATCCGCGGGATTGGAGGCGGTGAGCAGATGGTACGCCGCCGCGTTCACAGTCCCGCGCTTGTCGCGCATGGAGCCGGAGTCGTCAATCAAAATGCCCATGGATACGGGCAGATCGAGATGCTGTGCCGCATTCACGGTCTGCGGTACTCCATCCTCCCAGACACGAAAATCTTTCTTACTCAAATCCAGCACCGGCTGGCCCTTGTCGTCCATCACCGCGCAGTTCAGCAGCACCTCGTCGACGTTGGCGTGCAGAATGTACATGCCGTTCTGCTGCTTCTCGATTCCCGAAGCCTGATTCGAGCTTTGATTTCCGTTTTTGGGCAGATTGGCGCTTCGATTCGCACCCGGCGCATTCGGCTCGCCCGGCTGCGCGGCGGTGTTGGAGGAGGGCGCCTCGATATCCGGCGAAGGGATCGGGTCGCGGTCCACATCGAGCGGCGGCTGCACCTCCGGCCGCGTTGGATCGTTCATCGCCGGAGCGCCAGCCCCCGCAGGATTCGTGGACGGTGTCTGCGCCGCCGGATAGACAGCTGCCTGCGCATACAAGACCATTCCGGACAAAACAGTTCCAGCCAGGCCCGACAGCGCGAACGCGGCGAGCATCGCTCCCGGCAGTGAGTGCATTTTCTGAAAGGAAATCAATTGCATAGTCGTCGGTAAGTTGCAGGGTACGCCATCTATATAGGATGCAAGTTGCGGCTCCGTAGCGGGCCGACGCTCTTTGAGCTCGTGTCCAGCCTCCCCTGATCGGTGGACATGCGCCATTAGCCGCAACCAGGTAAGTGCCCCCTTCCCTCCCCTACCTTTTGCCCAAGTACTTCAAATCAAAGGGGTTGTGGCGCACAGATTGCTGTAAATTCTTGCGGCTAAAGAACCGCTTCCTGCAAAGGCTTCATTCTATTGAAGTTGCCTTGCGTTTGCGCAGGAACCCGCGCTGGCTCTCGCGAGAGCCGGCGCGGGTTCACAGCCTGTTTTGGATCGATGGAACGAGTATGCGCTTAAAGGGCGAAATTCTCGGAAGAGTTTGGCGAACAGATTCAGTGGGATCGGAGAAAGTAATTGAGATGCGGGTTGACAACTAAGGTATGGCGCCAAGATGAAGATGCGCGGATGTGTTCCTATGACGTTTCTGATCCTCCATGTTACATTTGCCTTGTCTCCAACGGGCGAAGATAGACAATACAGGTAGCAATCAGGACCCCCAATGAGGCTTGGCCCGAAATTCCCGCAGCGTCTTCCAATCGATGCGATCGGGACCTCGCTTCGATCTGTCTTCCCAATCGTCTGCGTCGTTTTGTGTGTTGTGAGCGGGTGCTCAAAATCGTCCACGACGATCTCGACGATCACCCTGTCTTATTCCCAGACCAGCATCACAGCTACGGTTGGAACGGCGATTCCGACAGATTCACCTGTAGTGACCGGAACCGTCACCGGATTCTCAGTCGCGCCCGCGCTCCCCGCAGGACTAACCATCAACTCTTCGACTGGGGCGATCTCAGGAACCCCCACGGCGGTGGCCGCACAGACGAATTACACGGTGACAGCCACGAATTCGTCCAGTTCCGCAACCACTACAGTTCAAGTTACGGTGAATTCGAATTTGGCTCCCCCGTCGAATCTCACCTATCCGCAAACCAGCATTACGGCAACGGTTGGCACAGCGATCCAGACCGATACGCCCACAGTGACCGGAACCGTCACCAACTACTCTGTTACGCCCACACTCCCAACCGGCTTGTCCATCAATGCTTCCAGCGGGGCAATCTCTGGAATGCCCACGACGGTGACCGCGCAGGCGAGCTACACAATAACGGCATCGAACTCGGCGGGTTCCACCAGCACCGTGGTACAGATCACCGTCGCGAATCCGGCCCCGCCGTCCAATTTGACCTACTCACAAGCGAGTATTGTGGCAACGGCCGGAACAACGATCCAGCCTGATGCGCCCACGGTCACGGGAATCGTCTTGGGCTACACGGTCGAGCCTGCCCTTCCCTTTGGGTTGAACCTGAACAGTTCGACGGGGGTGATCTCTGGCGCGCCCAGCTATCAGATGGCCCAGTCGAGCTACACGATCACCGCATCGAACCCCGGGGGTTCGACGACAGCAACAATCCAGATCACTGTGAACTCGATCTCGCCAATCGGGCTGACTTACCCTCAGACGACCATCGCGGCAACGATCGGCACGGCGATCCAGACCGATACTCCCGCAGTAACCGGGACGGTGACCGGTTTCACTGTCGCACCCGCGCTCCCGGTCGGGTTAAACCTGAACACCTCAACCGGCGCAATCTCAGGAACTCCCACCTCCATAACGGCGCAGACCAGCTATACAGTCACGGCGTCGAACAGTTACGGAAGCGCAACGGCAAGGCTTTCAATCACGGTCAACTCGCCGTCGACCATTGCACTGCTCAGCCTGGGCCTGCCCACAGGCATCAGCGCACTTCAGCAGTCTGCCAATACGGTGCTGGGTGCGGATGGCGCCGGAGACTGGGTGCTCGTGAACTCGACCAATGGCCAAACGCTCAACTCCGGGACCGGGGCACTTTCGGGCACGATGCCGTGCGGCTACGAAACAAATGAGATTGCTATGGCCGGCCCAATCGCTGTGGTCGACCTCGGAGGACCACTGCAAGTTATGTCCGCGACTACAGGACAGGTTTTATCGACCAACATCGGCGGCTACTGGTGGCAAATCGCGCCTGATGGAAGCTATATCGTGACTTCGGACGGCCAGAATCTGACCGTTTGGTCTCCGGAAGGAGAGCAGGAGTTTACTGAGACCGGGAACTATGATGCGGCCTGCCCCGTCAGCGAAGTTGGACAGGTGCAGATCGCGAAAGGTCCCGCGGGAGCCAATGTGATTCAGACCATCATTGTCCCAAGCGGATCAATTTCGCTCAGCCCAACATTTTCAGGCACATTTACTCATTGGTTCAGTGACGGAAGCCATTTCATCGCCAGTGCGGGGGCCTCCTCGTGGGTCTATTCAAGCGATGCTGCGTCGCCCACCGTGGTCAACGCTACACTGATCGGCGGATACGGCAATTGGGGCTACACGAGCGACGGAAACTCCAACATTTCGTTCTATTCCGCTCAATCATCTTCTGGTCCCACCACCTTTCCCGTCCCTGCGGAAGCGAATGTCGACATTCTGGGCAGGTACGTCGCGATTCTTCCTCATGGTTCGTCTCAAGTGAGCCTGATCGACCTCGGCGCGTCAGCTCCTTCTGAGACCGGGTACCTGGGCGGCCCAGCGACTTCTACCGCTTTTAACGAATTCTCATCGTCGCAGTGGGTTTCGGGCGATCAGTTCGGAAGGATCTTCTTAAACGGAACGACACAACTCAACGTCAGTTATGGTCCGGCAGTTTCTATTGCCGGCTCGCAAAACTCGCTCGTCGTAAGCACGGCCGTCGGGACCATGTTCTTTTTCAATCTCAATGGTCCAACCGGCCCAACACTGACTTCAACTCTGAATGTGCCGGCAACCCAGTTGGCGATATCTTCCGACGGGAGCGTCCTAGGGGCGATGAACGCTGCGGGAGAAGTCACGTTCTACTCTCTTCCTTCCATGAATGTCGTGGATTCATTCCTTGGAGAGGGTTTTGAGTTGTCCGGTTCGGGGACCACAATTGCAGCATACGAATCTTCAGGGGGTTCTCAAAACAGCGTGACTGTGTCTGCAATTACCGGCAGCCCCAACTACCTGACGGAAACATACAGCAATCCTCCGTATGGAGTGACCGCAACCGAAGTAGTCACGCTTTCGCCCGATGGAACGACGTTAGGGTACGAGTCCGGACCCCTGAGTCAATTCGCAACGGAGATTTATCAGAACGGTAATCCTGTTGCATCAGTTCCTGGCCAGGGAGAGGGATGGATAGACAATAATCAGATACTCGTCGCGGACATTTCGGATAGTCCGCAACTCGGCCCCTCGTACACGGGGAGCAGCATTTATACCTCTACCGGCACCTTGGTCGCCAACGTAGCGCTCCCGAAAGCGATCGCCAATCCGCAGTTCCCATCGACTGGCACAGTCTACAACCCGTCCACAAATACGATCCTCTCGTTGACCGACGGGAGCGTGGTTTGGCAGGGCCCATCGTTATCGGTCACAGGCCCGCATGGTTCGGTCGCTGGATCCTATGTCGCCTATGTTTCCGGGTCCGAGCTTTACCTTGCCACCTATTAGCTGGATGAAGCCGGTAGAAGCGGCGGCGCGCCCTTGCGCACCGGTCCAACGGATTTCAAAATGAAAAAGGCCAGGAGATTTGCTCCTGGCCTTCGCTGTGCTTAGACTTGTTTAGTTTTGCTGCTGCCCGGCTTAGCTGCACCCGCTCGTCGATCCGCAGCTCATGCAGCGGTAGCAGCTTCCGTTGCGCACCATGATTGCGCCGCAGGTGCCGCAGCTTGGCGCGTCGCCCATGTCGTACATGTCGCGCATGGCGTCGGCCGCATGATAAAGCCCGCGGTCCTGCATGCTGGGCACGTGCGAAGAGCCCGCCGTCGGCGTTTGCTGCGTTTCCGTCATCCGCCTCGGTGCACTGCCGCCAGATTCGGCCTGCGGTTCCGGTGCAATCCCGCCGCCCGAATGCCCGCTTGCCGTCACCTGGTTCAGCCGCTTAGCAACTTCCTCCGCAAGCCGCGCAATGTGCTGCTGCGTCGTCTGCGGTTCATCCTCATCGAGTCCGTTCTCCGCGATCATGCTCGGCGGCGCTGCCAATTGCGGAGCCTGCTGGCCCAGCCCGGCGAATAGCGTCAACTGCTGCCCGGAAAGGAAGCGCAGATTCAGCCAGCGGAACATGTAGTCCATCAAGCTCTTCGCGTACCCGATCTGCTCGTTGCCCGTCCAGCCCGAAGGCTCAAACCGCGTGTGCGCGAACTTCTCGCACAGCACCTTCAGCGGCACGCCATGTTGCAGCGCCAACGAAACCGATGTCGCAAACGCGTCCATCAGGCCGCTCACCGTCGATCCCTCTTTAGCCATGCGGATGAAGATCTCGCCCGGCTGGCCGTTCGGATACATTCCCACCGTGATGTATCCTTCGTGCCCGGCGATGGAGAATTTGTGCGTGATCGATGCACGCTCCTCCTGCAGCCGGTGGCGAATTGCGCGCGGAGGAGCATTCAGATCCTGCTCTTCCCGCGGAATCTCGCGCACTTCAGGCATGGCCGGCGCCGCCGTCAGCACCGGAACCGCCGCTGCCGCCGCAATCTCGTCGAGCGCCTTCTGGAACGCCTGCACCGTTGCCAGCAGCTGTTTCGCGCTCACGTCCACTTTGTCCGCGCTGTGCGCTTCCAGCAGCTTTACATCGGCTTCTGCTGCGGTTTGCGATGCCGCCAGATTCGCCAGCAGGCGGCTGCCCACCGCATCCAGCGCCGAGGGCTCCTTCTTCGCATCCATGCTTACGTTCAGCGGCTGCGTGCCCTTCGATCCGTCGCGGTAAATCGCCACCGCCTTGATGCCCTCGCGCCAGCTTTCCGCGTATGCCTCGGCCACATCTTCCACCGTCGCTTCGTGCGGCAAATTCACTGTCTTCGAAATCGCACCCGACAGGAACGGCTGCGCCGCCGCCATCATCTTGATGTGGCCCATGTAGTGAATCGACCGCGTGCCCTTTGCCGGCTTGAAGCTGCAATCGAACACCGCAAGATGCTCCGGCTTGATGCCCGGCGCGCCCTCGATGGTGCCCGTCGCGTCGATGTAGCTGACGATCGCGTTCACCTCTTCGTTGTCGTAGCCGAGCTTGAAGAGAGCAGACGGCACCGTGTTGTTGACGATCTTGATCATGCCGCCGCCCACCAGCTTCTTGTACTTCACCAGCGCCAGGTCCGGCTCAATTCCCGTGGTGTCGCAATCCATCATGAAGCCGATCGTTCCCGTCGGCGCCAGCACCGTGGTCTGCGAATTCCGGTAGCCATATCGCTCGCCATACAGCAGCGCCATATCCCAGCACTCGCGGCTGGCATCGATAAGCGCGTCGAGCTGCGGCACCGTGAACGGCTCGTTGCTCTGGCGCGACTTGCCGATGTTGTTTACTTCGGCGCGGTGCATGCGGATCACGTCGAGGAACGGCTCGCGATTCACGTAGTAGCCGGGGCACGCTCCTCCTTGGTGCTCGACGCTCGCCGTAAGCGGCGTGGCCGAAGTGAGCGGCGGGCACTGCGCGGCAATAATCGCCGACTGCAGATACGCCTGACCCGTCATCATCGCCGTCATGCTTCCCGCCAGGTCGCGCCCAGCTTCAGAATCGTAGGGCAGCCCCATCGACATCAGCAGCGCGCCCAGGTTCGCATAGCCCAGTCCCAGCGGCCGGTAGTCGTGCGAGTTTCGCGCAATCGCCTCGGTCGGATATCCCGAGTTGTCAACCAGGATCTCCATCGCCGTGATCAACACCGAAATCGCGTGCCGGTATGCTGCGATGTCGAAGGTGCCGGCGGGCGTGACGAATCTCATCAGGTTGAGGCTCGCCAGGTTGCAGGCCGAATTGTCGAGGAACATGTACTCGCTGCACGGATTCGATGCGTTGATCCGCGATGTGTTCTTGCTCGTGTGCCACTTGTTGATCGTGTCGTCAAACTGCATTCCCGGATCGCCGCACAGCCATGTCGACTCGGCAATCTTGCCCATGATCTCGCGCGCCTTGTAAGTCTTCACCGGCTGGTGGCCCTTCACCGTATACGTGGTGAACTCCCCATCGGCCTCGTAGCTGCGCATGAACTCGTCACTGACCCGTACAGAGTTGTTCGCATTCTGGAAGAATATCGATGAAAAAGCCTCTGAATCCGGCCCGCTTCCGTCATAGCCTGCCTTGATCAGCGTGAAGGCCTTCGCCTCTTCTTTTGACTTGCACTCGATGAAGTCCACAATGTCCGGATGGTCCACATTGAGGATCACCATCTTCGCCGCGCGCCGCGTCTTGCCGCCGCTCTTGATGACGCCGGCAAACGCGTCAAACCCGCGCATGAAACTCAGCGGTCCGCTGGCCGACCCGCCGCCCGAGAGCAGCTCCATCGATCCGCGCAGCGACGATAGATTGGTGCCGGTGCCCGATCCCCACTTGAAAAGCATTCCTTCGGTCTTGGCCAGCGTCAGGATCGAGTCCAGCGAGTCGTCCACGGCGTTGATGAAGCACGCTGAGCACTGCGGGTTCCTGTAGCCCGTCGCCGAATACTGCACTCCGCCGGTCACCGGGTCCCAGTGCCAGTTCTGTCCGTCCGCTTCCGGCTCCAGCCGGTCGCAACCCACGTTGAACCATACAGGCGAGTTAAACGCTGCCTTCTGCGTCAGCAGCAGGTGCGCCAACTCATCGTGGAAGATCCCCGCGTCCACTGCCGTAGCAAAGTAACCTCCGGCCATGCCCCAGTCGCGAACCGTCTCTGCTACGCGCGCCACCAGTTGCCGCACGCCCGTCTCGCGTTCCGGCGTGCCGATCTGACCGTGCAGGTACTTGGAAGCCACAATGTTCGTCGCCGTCATCGACCAGTCCACGGGTACTTCCACGTCCTTCTGCTCAAAGATCGTGTTCCCCTTGGTGTCCGTGATCGATGCTGTGCGGCGCTCCCACGCCATCTCGTCATAGGGAGAAACTCCCTCCTTCGAAAAGCGACGCGAAAAGGTCAGCCCCTGCGTGCGAGTGGTGGTCGTTGTGTAGGCAGCGGTCGAAGTCTGAAGGTTAGCCTCGTTCATCTTGGTTCTCTCCCCTGGGTCAAAATCGGTGTAAAAAGCCCTATCACCGGCACGCAACCGGATCGCGGGAACAGCCCGCAACTATTTGGAAACAAACGGAAAAACGGGGATCAAAATACCGCGATTTCCTGAGTCATCCGCGGCCCGCCGGCCCATCCAGCGATTTCCTCGTCACCGTGCCCAGGAGCTACCTCCGCGCGGGGAATACCCCCACTTAAGAGATGCTTCGTCGAGCCTCTGAACTTGGGAAATTGCTCGTTTTGCGCCGGTGCCTTTTAACACCCTGTTTACAGCCGCAGATGAAAACTTACCGCTGTCCATGGTGCGTGTCAAGAACAAACCACAACATCTTGTATTTTGTTAACATTTCGCGCACCAGCTCTCTAAACCCCGCCATTTGCCTGTGGAAACATCGAATCAGCCTTGCAGGCCGCGGGTTTGAGCGGTCGAATTTGCATCGGATCTGGGGCATTACGCGGGCCCCTGTTCAGGACCCAATCCAACCGCTCTAACCCGTGCCTCAACCCTAGCCCCGGCCAGCCTCCCGCACAAGGCGCAGATCCGGTGCACTTCACCTGCACCTCTGTTCAAGTTGTGGACATTCGGGCAATTTGAGTCGGAGTTTCGCCCCGCTGCGCCTGATCCGCCCCGTTCAGCCATCGCGGACGGACGATTCCATGGGGCACTTACTGCCAGGCTTTCCTTGGCTTCCTTGGCAGAGTCATCTCGCTCAGCTGCACAAACTCAAATCCCTGCGCGCGGTACCGGGTGATGATGCGGTCGGTGGCCTCAACCGTAGCCCAGCGGTTGCCCTTGATGTCCTCGGAGTCCCCGTCGTGCAGCAGAATGATGCCGCCTTCATCCTCGAGGCCGTCGATCTGCGCCGCAAGATAGTTCACGATTTCGTCCGCTGTCTTCAGTTTCCAATCCAGCCCCTCAGCGTCCCACATCACTAGCTCGATGTTATGGAGCCGCAGGTATCCCAGCATCCCCTCGTCGTAGTGGCCGCCTGGCGGCCGAAAATACTGCCCCCAGCGGTTAATTTCGTGGTCAATTGCCTCCGGCGGTGCTCCGCACAGATTGCGATGCGTCCGCGTGTGGTTACCGATCGCGTGGCCCGCCTGTTCCACCCGCTTCACGGTGGCGTCATGCGTCCGCATTCTCTGGCCAATCATGAAGAAGGTCGCGGGCACGGAATGGTACGAAAGGACCGCGAGAAGCGCCTCCGTGCATGGCGGAGAAGGTCCGTCGTCGAAGGTAAGCGAAAGCTTCTTCATCGTTGGTGGCAGCATACCCGCGCTGTCCCACCTATCACAATGGCTTTTTACGCTTTTCGCGGCACCAGGCTCTTTCGCACCTCGTACCCGATCTCATTCACGCAGAAACAAATCGGCCCCGCGCACATTTCGCACGCGAGGCCGATCGTCACTTTGCAGTTCTGCAAATCCCGTGACCACGGTTCACGAACCACGGTCAACGGCAGTTCGTCAGTTGCCCTTGTCGATCCTCATTCCATAGAACGATCTCCACACAAAGAACACCGAGATCAGAAAGAATACGACCGCCAGCGCGCGCGCCAGCACTGGATTACTCGCGCTGAGCGTCACAGCGAGTTCGACGGCGAGCAATCCGAACAACGTCGTGAACTTGATTACCGGATTCAAAGCCACCGAGGAGGTGTCTTTGAACGGATCGCCGACCGTGTCTCCGATAACGGTTGCGTCGTGCAATGGCGTCCCCTTTTGTTTCAGCTCGACTTCTACGATCTTCTTTGCGTTGTCCCATGCGCCGCCGGCATTCGCCATAAAGATCGCCTGGTACAAGCCGAAGGTTGCAATCGAGATCAGATAGCCGATAAAGAAGAACGGCTCAACGAACGCGAACGAAAGCGTAACGAAAAACACCGCCAGGAAGATGATGAACATTCCCTTCTGCGCGTATTTCGTGCAGATTTCCACCACCTTTTTGCTGTCGGTGACTGACGCCTTGTCCACGCCTTCCAGTCTGATATTCGCCTTGATGAACTCGACCGCGCGATACGCGCCCGTAGTCACCGCCTGCGTTGAAGCGCCCGTGAACCAGTAGATCATCGCTCCGCCGCTAATCAACCCGAGCAGGAACGGCGCGTGCAACAAAGAAAGGTTCTCCTTGCCGACGGTCAGTCCGTTGGTGAGAGCCATGATGATCGAGAAGATCATCGTCGTTGCGCCCACGACCGCGGTCCCGATCAGCACCGGCTTCGCGGAAGCCTTAAAGGTGTTGCCTGCACCGTCGTTCGCTTCCAGCAGGTCCTTCGCGCGGTCAAATTTCACGTCGATGTTGTAGTCCTTCTTCAGTTCGCCCTCGATGCCGGGAACGTTCTCGATCAGCGAAAGCTCGTAGATCGACTGCGCATTGTCAGTGACCGGCCCGTAGGAATCGACGGCAATCGTCACCGGGCCCATTCCAAGGAAACCGAATGCGACCAGGCCAAATGCGAACACGGCAGGAGCCAGCATCAGGCTCGCCATCGATGCGCCGGTCGAGAAGATATAGCCCAGCGCCATCAGGCCAACCATGCTGAATCCCAGCCAGTACGCCGAAAAATTGCCGGCCACAAATCCCGACAGAATCCCCAGCGATGCTCCGCCTTCCTGCGCCGATTTCACCACTTCCTTCACATGGCCCGATTTGGTCGAAGTGAAAACCTTCACCAGTTCCGGGATGATCGCACCCGCCAACGTTCCGCACGAGATGATCGAAGCCAGCTTCCACCACGCCGTCGTATCGCCTTGCGGGCCGAGAGTGGGGATCATCAGGTACGTCACAATGTAAGTCAGAACGATCGAAACGATGGACGTAATCCATACCAGCGAAGTCAGTGGCGTCTCGAAGTCCATTTCGTCTGCATTCCCATAGCGCGCGTGAGCAATCGCGCCATTCAGGAAGTAGGCTGCTGAGCTCGAAACCAGCATGGCCACGCGCATCACGAAAATCCAAACCAGCAGCTGCACTTGCGTTTTGGAGTCCGGCACCGCCAGCAGGATGAACGTGATCAAGGCCACGCCGGTTACACCGTATGTCTCAAAACCGTCGGCGCTCGGGCCCACCGAGTCGCCTGCGTTGTCGCCGGTGCAGTCCGCAATCACGCCCGGGTTGCGGGCGTCGTCTTCCTTGATCTTGAATACGATCTTCATCAAGTCGGAGCCGATGTCTGCGATCTTGGTGAAGATGCCGCCGGCAATGCGCAGCGCCGCCGCGCCCAGGCTCTCGCCAATCGCGAAACCGATAAAGCATGGCCCCGCATAGTCGCCCGGTATGAACAACAGGATGAACAGCATGATCAGCAGCTCGACTGAGATCAGCATCATGCCGATGCTCATACCCGCCTTCAGCGGAATCGCGAAGCACGGATAGGGTTTCCCGCGCAATCCCGCGAACGCAGTCCGGCTGTTCGCAAAGGTGTTCACGCGAATTCCAAACCACGCGACGCCGTAGCTCCCCGCAATGCCGATCAAGCTAAACGCCAGAATAATCGGCAGGGTCACCGCAATCGATTTTCCCGGAACCGGCGCCAGATAGCCGAAGTACAAGGAGATAATCACCGCGATGAAAACCCAGAGCAGCAAAATGAACTTGCCCTGCGTCACCAGGTATGTCTTGCATGTCTCGTAGATCAGCTCCGACATCTCGCGCATGGTGCGGTGAACCGGCAGATTCTTCAACTGCACAAAGATCACCAGGCCAAACAACAGGCCGCCCGCGCAGAACAGCAGTCCGATCGACAAAAGCGAATGCCCGTTCATGCCGAAGAAATTCACGGTCGACAGATCAGGCACTTTCAGGCTGGCTTCTCCGCCCGCCTCCGTCTGCCCGTAGGCCAGCGCAGGCAGCAGCATCAGCAGGGCCGCCGCCGTTTTATACGGCCGCCTCAGCCCCTCTGCGCTCGTTTTGATGGCCGAGGATATCTTCCGCATCCCTGCCATCCCATGCTCAAATCCGATAACCTGCCGCGCAAAAAACGCGGCCACGATGAGCGCCAAAACGCTCACGCTAAGAAAGAGATTCATCCAACCCAGTACAGTCACGCATCCTCCATACATAAGGTTTTGAAGCCGAGGCACATTGGGCCCCGGAACCGGCCTCACAAACACCGGGGGAATTGCCACCGGAAGGCTATCATCCGAATACACCGCTGTCGAGTGATAGCTGTCACGGGGTTTTCCGGCAGTTTCCCAAGCCGGTTCAGTCCCGCTATGGACCGCCCTCACGGCCCCGTCCCGCAAGGCAAAATCTCCGCCATCGGCGCACACTTCCGCCCCAGATTCCCCAATGATTCAGTTGTCAGATGAATGTTGTTCCGGATGAGTTGTCTATATTCGTTCCCTGTTCCCCGTTCTCTGATCTCTGTTCTCTCTGTTCTCTCTGTTCTCTGCCCCGTCTTCACTCCACCGCGACCTCAATCCGGTCGTCTGCCAGCACATCGCTAAGGCTTGGGTCAGACTCGTCGCGCACCATCCCTCCCGCCAGCGGATGCAATTTGAATAGCACCAGAACGTCCCGCTCCGGATTGTCAAGCGCGTTGAAGCTGGCCACCTGTTCCAGGGAATACCGCGTATGAAGATCCGCAAGGATACCGGGATCCACTGCGTTCCATGACGCAAACCAACCCGGCTCATAGCGGCCCTCCTTCTCCGCCAGATCCTCCATGCTCAACTCGTCGCAGATCGCCGGCAGCCCCGTGATCAGCGTGATCTCATCGCCGCTGGTTGCAACCATCAGCCGCTTGCCGTTGGGGTGCGTATCAATATACTGTGCCAGTTCCGCGGCCGCGTTCACCCACGTGTACTCCGGATGCGTCGCGTAGCCAATCGTTCTCCATCCGTGAATGGCCGCCGCCACCACCGCTGCCGCAACCGCAATCCATCCAAGACGCTGCGCCCACCCAGCCTGCTCCGCCAGCGCCCTCGCTCCCAGCGCCACCACGATGCAAACCAAAAACGCCGGCACCGCAAAGTAGCGTGGCTGCGGATGATCCTGCACCGCCATAAACAAAACGAATCCCAGGATTCCCAGGATGGCCGCGCCAAATACCGGGTCGCGCCACAAATTCCTGCCCCACTCTGAATGAGATTGCGCCTGGTCCCTCGCCTTTGGAGACCGGGGTGCAAACAGCCATGCAAGCGCCGCGCCCACCGCCAGCGCCCCGGCCAGCAACACAAGGCTGTGATCCACCCAAAGCATTCCGTGCAGCGACCACCAGAATGAAACCAGCGGCCACCAAAACTCAGGCGGCTTCACATAGGAATTCGCTGACAGGAAAAAGTATGTGTAATCGCCCGTCAATCCGGCCGCGCCGACAAGAGCCAGCCATGTCCCATACCCAATCGCCGCGGTCACCAACGCCGCCACGGTGCATCGCAGTGCCAACTTCCTCCGCGCCCAAAGCGGCGCAACCATCGCCCATGCCACCGCCGGCGCCAGAAATATCGCATTCGTCTTGGTCAGCATCGTGAGCGCAAACAACAGGCCCACCGCAATCGACCCCGTCACTGGCCGCTTCATCCGCGGAAGCCGCACTGCCACAACCAACGTGGCCAGCGTCAACGTGGTCTCAAGCGGTTCCAGGATTGCCAGTCGATTGAAGCAGTAAAGAAAAGGGCTGGTCACCGCCAGCGTCACACCAAGCAGCGCGACCCACACTGGCGCCCCCGCGGATAGGTCTGCATTCGCGGGGTGGGAATTCGTCCCGCTCCTGCGCAGCAGCAGATAGGTCAATGCCAGGCTCGCGAAAAAGCAGCCGACCGCCAGTCCGCGCGCCGCTTCCACCCTCACGCCTGTAAAGAAAAACAGCACCCACTCCACAAACGGCCATACCGGCAATGCAACAGCCGCATTAAAGTCCCCGGCCATGTACCAATGCCCAAACAAATGTGCGCGAATGGCGGCAGCTCCATACCAGCCCTCGTCGGTGTATTTTGCCCAATCAAAGATCCACGGCGATCCGTTCGGAAAATCCGCCCTCAGGTGCCAAGCATGCAGCGCCGCGAAACCTGCAATCGCCGTCACCCACGCTGCGAATCCCCACCGCCGCAGCACATGTGCCCTTGCGCTTGGCATCGCCGGCGTCGCAGTCGGCTCCTGCTCTCGATCGGCGTGCACCAAACGCGTCTCGGCTGAAGGCTGAGCTGGCATCTCTGTTTCCTCAGATTCTTCAAAGAAGCACTGCCTGGCTTACGAATTCGCTTCGGCTGGAATGTTTGAGTATAACGCGCTCGCGCAGTGCCGCTTACCTTGTCCCTTGCTCCCTCGTTCTCTTGCTTCCTGTCTTATTCATGTTTTCGCCCTCAACGCCGATGAGACCTGTGATGGCTTGGCAGTTCACCTTTGCGTCCAAGGCGAGGCAGGATGGGACCCATGCATAGCTCCGCTCCATTCCACGCGCAGCCCTCCGCCTCCGGCCTCACGCTCGTAGAGCTTGATTCCGCCTCCGCCTCCATCCATGTTGTTGGCGTCAGCGCTGCATGGCGCAAGCTGCTGATGCAGGCGGAGATGGCCGCGCCTCATTTGCAGGTCGCGGCCATCGAGGGCGAACACGGCACCGGCAAGCACACTCTGGCGCGCTATCTCTTCAGCCGTTCACCCCTGGCCGCCAGTGTCTTTCAGCGGCGCGACGCCCGCGAGTGGCTGGCCACCGACGCCGATCCCTCAACCCTCGCGGGCTTCACCTATCTCGATCGCATCGATCTTCTTGCCCCTCCCGGCCAGGGGCTGCTCCTCGGCGTTCTCAAAAATCTTCAGGACCGCCCCCCAGGCCGCGCTGTTCTGCTCGCGTCCTCGCAAACGCCTCTGCGCCAGATGGCCGGTCAGGGACTCCTTCTTCCCGACCTCGCCTTCCGACTCACCACCATTCGCTTCGCGATTCCTCCACTGCGCCAGCGCCGCGAAGATATCGCCCCGCTCGCCCAATTTCTGCTCGACCGTATCTGCGCGCGCTATCAGCAGCGGCCCGTCGTACTCGGCCCCGGCTCGCTCGCCCGCCTTCTCCAGCATGCGTGGCCCGGCAACGTGCGCGAGCTCGCCGGCATTCTCGAAAACGCTCTTCTCCAGGCCGACAACGGCGTCATTCGCGCTTCCGACCTCGCATTGCCCGACGGCTTAACGCCCTCTTCGAATTCGCAATTCGAGCCCGCGTTCGCGGCCAACTCTCTCATCAGTCCTGCGCTCAATCCGTGGGCCAACTCCGCGCCCGGCTCCGCATCCGCGTTCGACCCGAACTCCGCCGCCCGCGCCGACCTCTCGCTCGACGCCATCATTCGCCAGCATGTTCAGTATGTCCTCGACCTCAACCGCGGCAACAAGCTGCGCACCGCCCGCCAGCTCGCCATCAGCCGCTCCACCCTCTACCGCATCCTTGCCAACGAAAACTTCTTGGCCCGGTGATCTTTGCGATTCTCAGCTCCGCACAAAAATCGGGTGCCCCATCCAAGCTTCACTTGGGTGGGATCGCACGACTTCACTGTTCTCGCGCTGTCATCCCGAGCGACCGAACGCGAAGCGAGAGGGAGTCGAAGGACCTGCGGTTGCCTTTCGCGATCCTCGTCAAGCT